>Ga0115846_100720_pt1 | contig 16627 bp, 17 predicted proteins | sample InSIn5gowninarea_2_FD_83860 | JGI IMG/M metagenome (GOLD analysis project Ga0115846, IMG submission 83860)
GTCAAATAAAAAATGTTTCGGTTATGCTTATGTTGAATATAAACATAACCATTAAACAAGTTTATTGTAAGTAAACTGTTGTATTAGAGTTAGCTAATTGAATACCTGACTCTAATTCTTTTATTTCATTTTCTAAGCATTCTCTAATATCAGATAATTCATCTTTATCAAAGTTGTAGCTTGTAATCTTATAATAAGATTGACTTCCAACCCCATCATTTCTTCTTACTTTAGATTCTCTTAATGATAAAGCATTTTCAATATTAGTAAGTCTTTCTCTTAAAGATTTAACTTTTAATAATGCTTCTGTTAATGAAATATTCTTACCATTACTTTTAACAGCAAAAGTTTTTTGGTTCGTTTCATTTTTAAGTAATTCAAGTCTAACTAAGGAATCACAAACTTCAACGTATTTATCATACACTTCCTTATATGTCTGCTTGTTAAATGAAACATCGGTCTTTCTACCATCTATTTCTTCTATTTCTTCTTTTGTACGAAGAGAATATAAGTCATTAGATAATTCTCTTTTTTTCTTTGAGTGACTTTCTATAAGTAAAAGTAGTTCTGATAATGTAACCTCTTTTTTTTCAAATGTCATAAAAAAAACACCTCTTTTTTAAATTTAGTATAGTCATATTATTGCATATAATTTGACTATTGTCAAATTAAAAGTGTTGCAATCAATAATTATTATAAAATATGAATATTGATATTAAAATATAACAATTAACATAAAATAATTACTTTATTATAAAAAATAGAGAATATAGTGGAAAGGAAGAACAAGAATATGAGTTTATTAGAATGTTTAGATAAAACAAAAAAAGAATGTGATGATTTTAAGGAAGATATAAAATTAGGTATAAAAGACCCTAAATACATATTAACAGATTTGTTTAAAAATAATAATGAAAGTTTAGAGTTATTATTATTTTCTATAAATAAATATGGTAATTTCACACCTGAACAATTTCAAGAGCAGTTATTTTCAGTACTAATACCTTATTTATCAGGGTTTGTATCAGATAAAGAGATTAGTTTTAATTACAATGAAGATACATTTGGTTCATTTATTGCGTTTAATTATAGAGAAAGTCCTATATTTTTTATAAATATTTATAATGGGGAATACATAGTAAGAGAAAATGAAGAATTAAATAGCTTAAGTAATGAAACAGATAAAATTGATGAAGAGATAGATTCATTAAAAATGGAGATAGAGGATAAAAAAGTTTTATATGAACATCCTTTATTGTTAGGAGGAGCTAATATATTAAAAATAGCGAATGTATTTATGAAAAAGGATAAATACAAAAAACAAGTATTAGATGAAATAAATAATTTAAATATGCAAATATCAGCTTTAAATAATAAAAAGAATACTGTTGATTTCAAAAAGGAAGAAAGTGAAAATAACTTTTTAGAGATATCTTGCATTCAAGAAAGGTTATCTAAAAAATTTGAAAGAATAGGATACAGTAGAATAAAGTGATGATTCTTTGTATTTACAAAAGTTATTTAGTTAACTTTGTCAATTAGAGCTTTGATTAAATTTAAAGCTCTTTTTTAGTTAAAATAGTTATTTAGTCAAATCTATAAGATTATAATATATAAAAAAGAAACAGGGAAATAAAAACACTTGACAATTGTTAAATGTTAGTATATAATATATATTATAAAATAGAGAATAAATAATATATATATACACGAAAGGATTTTGACGAAAGAGGTGAGACATATTATGAAAGATGAAAAAGACAAATTAGAAAAAGATGAAGTTTTTGAAGAAACAACTAATGAAGAAGTTAAAGCTCAAGATACAAATGATGAGAATGTAGAACAAGAAACTGAGGCTAAAAAGGTTAAAAAGGAAAAAACTTGGAAGCGAATAATCTTAGAAGATTTAGCTGTTGTACTTGTAGCTATAGCTATAGGACTTTGTATAAGGTATTTTGCTATGCCAGTTAAGGTAATAGGACATAGCATGGAGCAAACATTACAAAATGGTGATTACATGCTTATGGACAGAATGAGTTATCGTAATTCTAATCCTCAGTACGGAGATGTAGTTGTTACAAATAGTGGTTTAGAAAACGGACAAAAGAAATTAATTAAAAGAGTTATCGGATTACCAGGTGACAAAATTGTAGTAAAAGATGGACATGTATTCAGAAATGGTAAAATGTCAAATGAAAGCTATATAAAAGAAGAAATGCTTCCTACTGAATTCGTAACAGATGTTGTACCTGAAGGACAAGTATTCGTTATGGGTGACAATAGAAATGATAGTTTAGACAGTAGAAGCCCATCAGTTGGAACATTAAGCGTAAAACAAGATTTAATTGGAAAGTGGTCTGTCTTAACACTAAATAATAAATCAGAGTAAGTTAAGTAAATCAGATAATCATTAAAGGGATAGTGGGTTGTTAACAGTAACTTGTTTGATGAAAACGAGATTTGGGTTTGCGAGTTACTAAAATAGAAAGCGAAAGGCTGTAAGCTTTTTAAAAGTTCATTATATCAATTGGTTAGATATCTTAGCTAAGAGGTTGTAGGTTCGAGTCCTACATGGACTACCAATTATAGTGGTTTTTAAGGTGTCAACACGTATAAAATAAACCTTTCTTATCTAAGTGTGACCTAATGGTAGGGGGCAATATTTGGGATATTGCATGTGTAGGTTCGATTCCTACCACTTAGACCAATTGTGGAAGTTTAATTTAATGGTAAAAGAATGGTCTCCAACCCCATATATGAAGGTTCGATTCCTTCAACTTCTGCCAAAAGGTGTTTTTCACCTTTATTTAAATTTATTATTTTCTCATTCATTGTTGCTCTTAAAATTAGCCTTTATATTAATTATAAAGGCAATATGGTTTGTTAGTATAAAGGTCATTATTCCTGACTGTCTATCAGGAGATAGGGGTTCGATTCCCCTACAAATCGCCAATTACCTCTAAATGTATATAGTATGTAAAAACCATCCAACTATATAAAAAAAACTTGTTAACGCTTAATTTGAGTGATAGTTGTATAGAATTAAGTGATTAATTTATTTACTGAAGTCATAAAAAGTTATATTTGGAATGTAATAATGTAACAGGGGTTTTTATAAGTAAATATAAGTAATACTTAACAATTAAAATATGGCGAATTGGTGAAATGGGGAACACATGCGACTCTCTATCGCACATTCAAGGGTTCGAATCCCTTATTCGCTACCATTATTATTTTAATATATGGAGGTCTATTACTATGGAAATTAGAGATTTAATTAATGAAGAAACTATACAATCAATGTACAGCCTTGCTAATAAGAAAAAAAGAAAAAGAGCTGTAAAGAAAGTTAAGGAGTAAAATCCTTAATATGTGGATATAGTCAAGTGGTTAAGGCGATAGACCGCAAATCTATTATTCGTAAGTTCGAATCTTACTATCCACTCCAGGATGAGCTAAAATTTAAAGTTACTATGATAATTTTAGTAAATATCCGTTTTAATAATTGGTGACTCAACTTAGACCGTTAATTTTAAAGTTATAAACAGTTGAGTTGTAACTTAACATTGCCGAATAGTTCAGTTGGTAGAACAATGGAATTTGACTCCAAAGGTCGCAGGTTCAAATCCTGCTTCGGTATCCATTTTTAATAGAGAATAAGGAGAGAATTTTATGGTTTCATTACTTTTATCAAATCTAAAAGAAAGAATCGATAAAAATATAACTTTGAAAGACTTATATTTTGATAAATACAAATCTGTTTGGACTATAGAAAAAATATTAATTCCATTTGTAGCATTGTCTGAAATATATTTTTTCTATATAGTTATTACAAATTTTTTTAAATAAACAGAATAATTATGAAGATATAGCTTAGTGGTAAAGCACTTGACTTTTAATCATGGGAGCGTGAGTTCGAATCTCACTATCTTCACCATTTACCTCTATTAATAATAATATTTTGGAAAGACACATGGAGATTAGTTAGGGGTGTCAAAAAAAGGTTTTGGGGATTATTCCTTTTGGGAAAGTACTGAATTTAGGAGTACTGGAATAAACTTTGGAGGATTAGTTTATTCATAAAATTTGCTGATGTAGCTCAATTGGTAGAGCAGGTGACTTGTAATCATCATGTTGTAGGTTCGATTCCTATCATCAGCTCCAAGTTCCGTCTTGAGGATAAGTCCAATATTAGAGAAATAGAAACTCATATTGTGATAACATAGGGTTTCCTGTATGGTTCTTTAGATGTGTTATCATACTCCAAATTAGAAACATATGAGGAGTCTAAATAAAAGATAGTTCGACAACGAGATATATAAGAAACTTTTACAATCTTAATTTCTTATATAAAATAAATCTAAAACATTGTAATTTTTGTTAAGGTTGTAATTACAATTTAAATGTTTTTTAGAATAAGTAGTTTTATTGGTTGTTTTTTACTACTTATATTTGCAGGTATAGTATAATGGCTATTACAAATGGCTTCCACCCATTTAATGTGAGTTCAATCCTCATTACCTGCTCCAAATTTACAGGAATGGTGAAACTGGTAGACACATCAGGTTTAAGCCCTGGTGATATTAGTATCGTGAGAGTTCAAATCTCTCTTCCTGTACCAATTTATATACTTTCGGTGTTCTTGTAGTCAAGAGTAGCGTGTAGGGATATATTGTATGATTTAATTAAGAGTGTACATTACTTTTTAAATATCTGATATAGACAGCCTTGCCTATTAACAGAATTTGGTTTGAGGTATTATAGTTGGTCATAGACTGATTATAATATTATACAAGTTTTGTAGCACACCGAAAGTATATAATATTAAATATGTGGATGTAGTATAACGAATGTATGGTAATACACTTAACGAGAGTTAGGAAATGCAGGTTCGAGTCCTGTCATCGACTCCAAAAAGAACCTCACAAGCCTATGGTTTCTACTATGCTAAAATGTGACGATTAATTAAATAAATATAGCTAATTTATTTAATAGCTTATGGACAAGCAGAATACTGTATCGGTAAGCAAGTTTCCTCTATAGGTACATATGAAATGAACTGTCTATGTATGTAAAAAACTATATTAACTGAAGGAATATTGATTGGCAGTTAAATAAATATTGAAAGTTAATATGATTTTGCTTAGTATTACGAGTTTACATATAAGTAGTAAACAGGGGTTTCAAGCAAATTTAAAGGGAATTAATTCAGATGGTTAGAATGCTTGACTGATATTCAAGTTGTCATAGGTTCGAGTCCTATATTCCCTACCACTATGCAAGAATGTTGGAACTGGTATACATATCGGTCTTAGAAGCCGAGGATTAAATTCATGAGGGTTCAAATCCCTCTTCTTGCACCAAAACTATCCATATGGAGAGATAATTATGTATGATTCATATTTAAGAAAAGGTGAGATTATTTTAAAAAAGCTAAATATTAAAACAAAAGATATTAGCTCAAAAAAAGAGATAGAGAAATCAACTGATTTCAATGCAACATTGAAACCTTCTAATAAAAAAAATTATAATAGAATAAGTTTCAATTCATCTTTTCATATAAAAATTTTTAATCAAAAGGGAATAGCTTAATTGGAAAAGCAATACATTGATAGGTGAATTATGTGTAGAATTGTAGACAGATATAGGGTTCTATATATGATTATGAAGGTTTGAGTCCTTCTTCCCTTACCATGAATTTAAATAAAAAGTACCACTATAAAAATATAGTGGTACTTTTTTTATTGAGATATTTCGTTTTCTAAAGAATGAGTATTTAAGTTATTATTCTTCTTATATATATCATATAATAAATCTAACTCTTCCTCAGAATACATAGTGTTTTTGAAATTTATATATTCTAATAAATGTAATTCTTTTAAATGTCCATATATTTTTATTAAAACATCTTCTCCAAAGTCTAAGAAGTCATCATACTCTTTATTTTCTAAAAGAGAATGACACTTATCAAACTCTATAGCCACATTAGAAATAAATTGATTTCCTGCTATATTACGTCTTGTTAACTTCTTACTTGTTGTCATAAGTGTGTTTCTTGTTCTGTATTCAACTTTTCCAGTTTCGCTACACTTATTTAATGTATTATCTAATGTTTTAAAAGCTAATCCTAATACATTGCCTGTAACCTCATTAACACAAGATACTAATTCATCTTGTTGGGTATCTTCTAATAAATCAGCAATCTCAGGGTCAAAGAAATTTGCATTTTCAAGTACTGGAAATGCTTTTAAAGATATACTAACATAAAAACTATCTCTATATTTATCTTGAGATGGGATACTATCTAAAATAGATTGATATATGTTAGGGTCTTGACATCCAAGTTTAAATAAAGCGTCTTTTAAATTAGTCTTAAATTCGCCTATTATATTATTCCAATCATTATATACACTATCTCTCATTTCAAGATATCTTACTTTTTCTTTTTCAAAGATTTTTTTAAATTCTTTATAATCTTCTATTGTTAAGAATTGACCATCATAGCCTATTGCCCTTGAAGCTAATTCTTTCCTTAGATTACTTTCTACTTTAGCAAAATCTTGATTCTTTCTTATTCCAATGTAATTAAATTCCCCATTTTTAAAATACTCTTTCATAAATTCTAAAACTTCTTTATCGTTAATTCCAAGAGCTTTTAAATTAACCTTTTTAGCACCTCTCGCTCTACCTACATGAACTTTTACTAATAAGCCACTTTGTCTTAATAAAAGTCCTAAATCCTCTACATTAACATTTTCATCTATTTCATTTAATATTTCTTTTGTCTTTTTATTATTTATATTCAACATATCGAATACCACCCTTTTTAAATAAAATTTTGACAAGATAGACGTTAAATAATCTATCTTGTCTTAAAAAAATTAAACCTTTAAATTTCTTCTACTTGTTTTAAGCACATAACTCTACCGAATAACTCAGCGAAATCAATTTTACCTGAAGTTCTTTTTACGTATTCTAAGTTTGATAACTTCTTATCTAAAAGTGAAAATAAGCTATATGCAAATGCCTCTGGAGTCGCAGAAGGAACTTGACCTAATGTTGAGGCTGAAATATGCTCTAATAATAATTTCTCCTCTTCATCTAATAATCCTCCAACTTTTTGCAACTCTTCAAATAAAATTTTACTTGAAATATGCTCTGTATCAAATAGATTACCAACATCTGTTTTTTCTATTCTTTTATCAGATGTAAATTCAAGCTGATTTATTCTACCAATCTCAGTAAAGATTGAAGCTGTAATTAATAAATCTTCATTAAGCTTTGTATTAGTATCATCTAAGTTGAAATTAATATCATCATAAACATTTTTAATTGCCTTTGATAATTTTATTAATCTAACAACTCTCGCTAATAAACCACCTCTAAATGAGTATCCTGCTTTCTCTGAGCCAGGAGCTTCGAAAAATTTTCCTTTTATATCTTCTCTTTTGAAAAGATTGAACAATAATTGTCTATATCCTGGATGTTTCATATCATGTATAGCTTTTGCAAGATATTCCTTTAATTCAGGTATATTTACAATATTATCTACATCATTTCTTTCACATTCTTTAATAGATAATATATTAAATGTATTATACCTATTAGTTGCTTCCTTTACTGCTTCAACAACACATTCAATTTCTCCATAAAATTTTTCTTTTGTTATAAGTGAGAAGTTTTTATCATTGTCAAATATATTAGCATAAGCTATATTGGACGTATCTTCTATCTTTAATGATTTGTACTTATTACCATTATTTGCAATCTTCTCTGATACAACAATATCTCCTCTTATAGTAATATTTTCACCTTTTTTAAACTCTGAAATCTTTGTTATTTTTTCCATAATTAATATCTCCTTTTTAAATAAAATTTTTTTATTTGCCTTTTTATTTTTTTTATATTATAGAATTTTAAAGTTATATTAATAACTTTAAAGGACATTTTTTTAGAAGCTCATTTAAGAGCTTCTTTTTACATAATCTTTTATATGACTTTGATAATTTTTGAAATATAAAAATGAAAACCCTCTTCTATTTAGTTTAGACACCCTAAGAGAGCCACCATATTCAATTCCTCCTTCTAAATTTTGTGAACCGATATATTTATCACTATTGTATCCGTAAATGTTCCTATGACCATGTATTTGATAATAAACCCAATCTGTTCTATCCATAAAGATTTTATCAACTTGAGTATAGTCATTACCTTGACCATTTATATAATTAGAGCTATCTAATACAAACAATTTTTTAGGAAAAGATAACACCCCTCCATGACTCAGCAACACATTCTTCTCATAATATCTATAAGAAATACATTCTTTTGTTTTTAACATAAATTTTTCTAAATCGTATTTAGAAATATCTGAATGAGTTAATTCTTCAAAAGTTTCTGTAAAAGACCTTTGCATTTTAGGATAATTTGATTGTGAATAATACCATAAGCTACTATCGTGATTTCCTTCTAAGAAAATTACATTGGGTAAATCTTTCTTTTCTAAACAAAACTTTAATACTTCTATACTGTGTTCTCCTCTATCAATTAAATCACCAAGGAATATAAATAAATCATCTTTATTATAGTAATTATTCCAAAACTTAATTAATGTTAGATAACACCCATGAACATCACCTATATGATAGATATTTCTATATTTAGAGAAGTCATAATTTTCTTCTACATCTTCTATATTATTTATAAATGTTATTTCATTTTTATTTATATATCTTAAGAAATGGTGTCCAATACATTCTTTAAAGGAATATACTGAATATCTATATTTGTATATAAGTAATAGTATTTCTTTAGCTCTATCAAAATTTAAATTATCTATATTTAAAATTAATAATCTTCCTATATTCATATATTTTTCAAGGGTGGAACTGGAAAAATAACAATCTTTAATAAGATATTTTTGGTAGTATTCATCTTTTAATTCTTCTTTTGTTACTAATATTATTTTTCGCATATACTCTCCTCTCGTCTTTTTCTGTTTGACTTTTGTCAACTATTTATTTAATGATACCATCTTTTATTTACTTTGTAAACTTAGAGAAACATTAAAAATTTGCAAAAAAAAAGACATTCTATCGAATGTTTAAATTTCATTAATGTGAATTGGTTGACTGTACTATTCCCTTATACTGCGTCTCCTCAACCAATCCACCATACCTTGTTATAACAATATATTCTACTGTAAAACAATCAATACTATAACAAAAAAGAGTAGCTACTATGACATAGTATGTAGCTACCCATTTCTATTTTATTTTTCTTTTAATAAATATACTTCTTCTCCAACTTTTACATTATCTAATTGACCTTTATTGTTAATTGATTTGTCGAGCCATATCATCTTATTAATATCCTTCTCAGGAGTTAATGTCTTTTGAGCCTCCCAAACAGTATTCCCCATTCCAATAGTAACGCTTACTTTCTCAAAATTATCTATATTATAACTACTCTCATTATTCACGTATAAGGAGATAATTAATATAAAGAATAAAGATAATCTTACTATAATAAGTGATTGTTCTCTTTTTATTTTAATTTTCTTAAAATTAACCTTTTTTAAAACGTATTTATTGAAGGTATTTTTGATTAAATTTGCAACATCCTTCACTAACGAAACGATAAACATTTTAAATAATTCCCTTGTTGAAAATTCATGTTCATCTTTTAATAAACCGAAACCTTTTCTAACTTCATTGTCACGCATAACAACACTCTCCCTTTTTAAATAAATACAAAAAAATATAACTTTATATAAGTTTTATATATTATACTTATACAAAGTTATATAGATAACTTTAAGATATATTATTTCCAACCTTGTCCAGTTTTTCTATTTGAGTAGACAGGTTTAGCCATAAATATTCGTTCTGAAGGATATGTAGTAACAACTTTATTATTTGCTACTACATATATATTCTTATCTTCATCAATATAGTAATTTGAAAATGTATGCTTGTTTTTCTCTTTATTTTTTAGTTCTACCTCTTGCACATTTCCAAGTTTCTTCTTCATAGTTTTAATTACATCTATTATGTCCAAAGAAGGAGAACATTTTGTATTGTATTGAAACATAGCATGTGTACTTATTGCTATATCCGATAAATCTTTAATTCCATCGTATATCTTATTAACTATACTATTCATTTTAAACACTCCTTTCTTTTGTACTTAGCAATACGTACCTATAGTTAATAGATTTCCTACTAAAGCAGGTAAAATAAATATTCCAAAATAAGCTAAAATTCCTATTATTATTAAGATTAAAATAAATTTAAAAGTAGATTTTATAAGGAATTTTAAGATACCTGCTAATACAACCATTATTAATATAAACATCCATAAACTCATCTAAATCACCATCTTTCTATTTTACTTTATGATATTTTGTTCTTCTAATATTTATAAATAAAATTACATTTTAATTTAATGTTTCTAAGATTTCATTTATATAGTTAATAATATCTATATGATTATTCTCATATTCTTTTGGTATATTTACTTTTTCTAAATACTCTTTTTGTTTTTTTAATAAAACAAGATTGTATTCCAGTTCATACTTTGTTAATTTATTATGGATTATTTCACTTGTAACCTTGAAAACTGTATTATAGCTTTGAGCTACTGAATTATAGTATTGATTGTATAAGTCCACATTATCTACTGCTTTAAAATCTTTAAATAGCTCACTTACAAACATATGAAATATTACAAGTAATAACGTAGCCATTGAAAATCTTAAAAGTAAATCCATTTTAATTATGTATAGAAAATCATTTACGAGAGTATACATATATAAAAAATATGATATATAGCCACAAGATAAAATTCCAATAAATAATACTTTTTTACTAACTACAAATTTCTTCATAAATACCTCCTTCCTATATTATTAATTTATTTAAAAGTATAGAAAAAAATAAGACATAGAAAACATTTTCCACATCTTATTTGCTTCAACTATTACAATTATTTCATTCTACTCTCAATTATTTTATTTATTCCTTCAACTGTAGTTCTACATATATTTCCTATTTCAATTAAATCTTCTATTTTCTTATCATCTGATAAATCACTTAAATCTGTTTTCATTCTTTCTTCTAACATTTCTAAGTATGTAATTAAATCTTTCATTTCATTTATTATGTCTTTATTGTCAGCTTTAATTTTATTTAATTCTAACTTTATTAAATTTATATTATTTAATTCATTTAATATATTATCTTTATTTTCCTTAATAGTATCTTTGTTCTCTAAATATATAGCCATATTTTTTTGTAGTCCAAATATCTTCATTTGGATTCCTGCTATTTTTAGTGCTAATAATGGATTTATTCCTTGTTTTAATAAATTTATCATATGTTAATTTATCTCTCCTTTTATTTTCAAATTTATATTTTAAAATATTTTTCAATTAATAAATTATATAAACTCTATTAAGCTTATATAACCTAAAAATGACACTATCTGTTTATATTCTTTTATTTAAAATTAATATATAAAATCTTTCTTATTTTAATATATTTTATATATATATTTTTTTATTTTTATTAATTTATATATATTTAATTTTATTTAATAAAAATAAATATAGTTTAATATATTAAACTATATTTTTATAAAACTTTATTTGTATAAATATTTTTATATATTTATATATAATTATATATTTATTTTATTAATATTTTATATATTTGATTTGTACTGAGTTCCCATAGCTGATTTTCTTTCTGAAATCATGTTTCTGTTTACTAATTGATTTACTGTTAATAAAAGTTCTTCAAAAGTGTATTGCTTACTTAGTTCTCCGACTATATTTGTGTGTATTTTAGTTAAATCCATAGAGTTAAATGGTAACTTACCTAATATATATTTTTCTAATTCTTCATCTTCAGATTTAAATAATTCATCAAGTTCATCAAATGGGTTATTTTGGTGAGGTGCTTGAGTTATTGTAGTTCTAAATCTTACAGAAAAAGTTTTATTTAATGTAGCTGATGATATATAACAATGCCCTGAATTTAAATCAGGAAGAGATTTAATAGCGTCATCATCTAAATTTGCTTCCTTAGATAAAATATTAATATCATCTACATCTTTAGTTCTAAAAATACATTTAGTACTTAGTTGTGCAACTATTGTTTTATCTAATAATGCAGGTCTTTGTGTACATAAAATTTGAAACACGCCATATTTTCTTGCTTCTTGTGCAATCTCTTTTAAAACCTTTTTAGTAGGCAAGTTAACATTTGCAGGTGCAAAAATATGAGATTCATCTATTATTATCATAAATGGAGGGAATTTTTCGCCATTAAAATCTTTAAATTTCCTTCTCTTATAATAAAGTTTTTTAAATATATAAGACGAAACCATAAGTAGCTTTGCATTTGTACTTCTTATTATTGCTAACTTTCTTTGCTTCAGAGCGTTCTCTAACGCCTCTATATTAGATGTGAATATTCCAGTGGCATATATTCCCTCTAACCTCCATAAAAGCCCTTGTAGTGTCATAGAACCTGCTATTTTATCTTTATACTTTATATATAGAAGTTGACTTTCTTCGCTTATATTTTCTCCTCTTCTATCTCTTGATAAGTTCTCCATATGCTCTATAACTTTTTTTAAATTTTTTATTTTATTAACTAAATTGCTATAAGTATCTCCCTTTTCATATAGGGCTTCTAATGCTGTAGCCATAGGCTGTGATAATGGGTCTGTAAACTCAATTAGTGATTGAAGTTCACTTTTAGATAAATCTGTAAATTTAATCCCTAAATTAACGCCTATTTCAAATATTTCATATTTTGATGTATAATCAACTTTTAAATCATCATCTATTCCTTGCATATATTCCTTAAAATTCAATTCGTTATGAGGGTCTAATGCAATTGCAGGTATTGATTTGTTCATAAGTTCCTCGCACATAACCCTTAAAGCATATGTTTTACCTGAACCTGAACCTCCAAACAAACCTACCCCTGGATATTCCCTAAAATATCTATGATTAAGAGAAAAAGGTACACCCTTTTGATGGACAGCTTTTCCTTCTTCCCATAAAGGGGCTATATTATTATATTTTGATGGTAAACCGTTTTGTAATTTTTCTGTTCCATTTATAACTCCAAGCAACAATCCTTTTTGTGGTTCAGTCGGAATTAAGTATTTTTCTATTTCTGAAAATTTAGGTTCTCTAACTTTACTTGATGGGGTAACTGGTTCTTGAAATACTTCTAATAATTTTATTTTTGCAACATTTATAGGTTTTTTACTATCAAGACCTAATTTTTCTATATGCTCTACTATGCAACCTTGAGGTAATAAGCTATTCGTAGAGAATGGATATGAAGTTGTTTCTATAACCTCTCCCACTATATCACCTAAAACATCATCTTCTATTATGAAATATTCATTCTGAATAAATCTTCTATCATTTGATACTATGTTAACTTCTCTTTTATCCGTTTTACCTAACACAAAAATATTATTCAATTCTCTCATTCCTTTCAAAATCATCTACTACAGATATACCATCTTCTTTTTTAACTCTATATGTTTTACTTCCTACATTGCTTAAAAACTCATCATGTGTTACAAGAAAAACTTGTTTACCTGTAAATTCAGAAATATCTTTTAAGTATTCAGCTACTTTTTGGGAATAATTTCCCTTTGATACATACTTCGTTGGTTCATCTAAAAATAATGGAGCTTTATTATTTTTGCCTACAAGCTGAGATATAGAGTTAAATGAACATAAAGCAACTATGTCAGCAAGTCCTCCACCTTCATCATTAGCAGGGTCAGTTTCAACCACTTCTCCTGTTTTTCTTTCAGATGACAATATATTTATTTCTGCTCCCTTTTTATCCTCTAATAAATCTACTTTTACAGATAAATCATTACTAAATATATATTGAATTGCATTTGTATTAACTTCTTCTAATACATTTTTTGCATTATTTTTAGCTTCCTTTGAAGCTTCTAATAATAAATTCTTCTTCAATAATATTTCGTCTTTATCTTTATTTAATTTTGTTATTTCTAAATCTTTATCTTCTATTTGTTTTTCCAAAGTTTCTTTTACTACTTTCTCTCTATTATATTTTTCTCTTAATTTATCTATATAAAAATTCAATTTTTCATTATCCATTTAATCACTTCCTTATTACATATTATATTTTTACATTTAACTTTTGTCAAATAAAAAGGAATAAGATATAAGTATCTTACTCCTTTTATTCATTATGCTATTACATCATTAATAGCGATGGGTTCTTCTATATTTAATATTGATAATATAGTATCTACTCTTATTTTTAACGTCATTTCATTGAATGATTTAAAGCTATCTAATGTAAATGCTTGTACAGGGTCTTGTTGCTTATATGACGCTAATTGTGAAGCTTGTCTTATATGGTCTATTAAATCTAAATATTCCATCCAATTTGAGTCTACTGCATTTAGAAGAATATTTCTCATTATACTTATAAAATCTTCTTCACTATACATACTTTTTATTTTCTCGTATTTATCTCTAATTACATTAATAACAAGTTCTTTTATCTCATCTATAGTTGAGCCTTTAAATTCATCTTCATCAAATGTATTTATACTTGATAATTCTGAAATTAACTCTTCTACACATTTATCAAAGTCATCATTATTTGCAGTTTCATTATATAATGCGAATTTTTCATCTACTATATCTGAAATTGTATCATCAATAATTTTATTAATGTTTTCTAATAGGTTATCTTTTTCAAGCACTTCATTTCTTTCAGCGTAAATTAATTCTCTTTGTTTATTGATTACTGCGTCATATTTCATAGTATTTTTTCTACTTTCAAAATGCATTCCTTCAATTCTTTTTTGAGCTTCCCTTACTCTTTTTGTAAAGAATCTATTTTGTAATAATACATCACTTGCTCCATGACTTTTTAAAGAGTGTTCTAATTTTTCTAAAACATTCTCATTTGAAAAAATTCTTAATAAATCATCTTCAAAAGATAAATAGAATATAGACTCTCCTGGGTCTCCCTGTCTACCACTTCTACCTATAAGTTGGTTATCTATTCTTCTATTATCTGCTCTTTCAGTACCAATAATTTTTAATCCTCCAAGTTCTACAACACCTTCTTCTAACTTAATATCTGTACCTCTACCTGCCATATTAGTAGCTATAGTTACAGAACCCTTTTGTCCTGCATTAGCTATAATTTCAGCTTCCTGTTTATGAAATTTTGCATTTAAAACATTATGAGGTATGTTATTTTCATTTAATAGCTCTGATAATTCTTCTGATTTCTCAATGCTTGGAGTACCAATTAATATCGGTTGACCTTTCTCATGTGTTTCTATAACATCTTTTATAATTGACCTAATTTTTGCTTTATGGGAAGAATAAAGTTTATCATTATTATCTTTTCTTTTAAGAGGTCTATTTGTAGGGATTACCACTACATCTAAATCATATGTCTCTCTAAACTCTTGTTCTTCCGTTTGAGCTGTTCCTGTCATACCTGATAGCTTACTATAAGCTCTAAATAAGTTTTGATACGTAATACTTGCAAGTGTTTTATTCTCAGGCTTTATATCTACTCCTTCTTTAGCTTCAATACATTGATGTAAACCATCAGAATATCTTCTACCTTCCATTATTCTACCAGTAAATTCATCAACTATATAAATTTGATTGTTTTTAGGTAAGTAGTCAATATTCTTTTTCATACTGTAATTTGCTTTAAGAGATTGAGATATATAATGTCTTAAATCATAGTTTTCTAAATCTGTATAATTTTCTATATTAAAAAACTTTTCAACTTTTTCAACTCCACTTTCAGTAAGAATTACAGTTTTTTCTTTTTCATCAATTTTATAGTCATCTTCTGATAATGCCTTTACAACTATATCAACTATCTTGTATAAATTAGATGGTTTTTCTCCTCTTCCACTTATAATAAGGGGAGTTCTTGCTTCATCAATAAGAATTGAATCAACTTCGTCAACGATAGCAAATTCTAATCCTCTTTGTACTCTAAATGCTACATTTTTTACCATATTGTCTTTTAGAAAATCAAATCCTAACTCATTGTTTGTAATATATGTTATATCAGCATTATAAGCACTTCTTCTTTCATCAGGTGTTGATTTACTAACTACAACTCCTGAAGTAATCCCTAAAAAGTCATATAGTGGTTTCATTAATTCTCTATCTCTTACTGCTAAATAATCATTAACAGTTACAATATGAACCCCTTTTCCTGTTAGAGCATTTAAATATGCAGGACATGTTTCAGTAAGTGTTTTACCCTCACCTGTTTTCATTTCAGCTATTCTGCCTTGATGAATAACTATCCCACCTATTAATTGAACATCAAAATGTTTCATTCCTAAAGTTCTTACTGAGGCTTCCTTACATACTGCAAAAACCTCTACTAATAAATCATCTAACGTTTCACCCTTGTTATATCTATCTTTAAATTCTTGTGTTTTATTTCTTAATTCTTCATCTGAAAGATTTTCCATATCTTTTTCAAGTTTATTTATTCTTGCTACTGTTTTTCGTACTCTTTTTACTTCTCTATCTGAATAAGAACCAAATACATTTAACATA
>Ga0115846_100723_pt1 | contig 16619 bp, 19 predicted proteins | sample InSIn5gowninarea_2_FD_83860 | JGI IMG/M metagenome (GOLD analysis project Ga0115846, IMG submission 83860)
ATCTTCTACAAGCTGCTGTTTCTCCTCCTCCGTATAATCAGCATACGGATCATCGTCGCCAATGCCGTTTGGTGCCTCCTCCTTCTTTTCCTCATCGCCCTCAGGGACATAATCCTCTGTTTTCCCGTCCTGTTTGACACCCTCAGATGCAGTTCCATTTGCAGCTTGCTCTGCAGGCACGACAGCGGCTTGTGCGGTTTCGTCTTCCTCCGTCTTGACAGTGGCCGCAGACGCCTCGATATCCGTCGACGTTCCCTCTTCTTGCTTCACAGAGGGGCCTGCATCATTCGTATTTTCAGGCTCTATTTGTGCGCCAGTTGAAGGCATCGCAGCCGCAGCAGCATCCGGCTGGATGCTGCCTTGCTTCGAAGGTACAGCGGATGGAGCACGCGGTTGCTGAGACGCTTCTCTTGTCACCTTCTGTTCTTCTACAAGGTCATTCGCAGGACTAGCAGTTCTTTTCCTCTTCTTCACAGGATGCCTCCGGGTACTCTCCACCTGTGGCAAAGCGCACAACCTATTCATAAGCTGCCCATTCCCATCTGGGTCCATAGGATTGAGTTCCGTCAGTTGCGTATCTTGTATACTTCTGGTGTGCCCGATAGGTAAAGCGGAGAGAGGTACGAAGGCATCTTCTCCCACCCGATTGATAGATAAGACGGGGAAAGGGATGGACATGCTGTGGGGTGCTAATGCGCCGAAAGAAACGGAGGGACCGCCATAGAAGTATGAACGGATTTGAGACGCTTGAAGACGCCGTTTTGCATTTGAATCGAGACCGCTTGAGATGCTTGGAAGAGTCGGAAGAATTTGAAGACGAAATATGCCAAGGCGCATAATTCGGCTATAAAGATTACGTAGGATAAAGACTTGATCTCGCGCCGGACTGCGATGACGGCTAAGATTAGGGCTACTATGGTGAATGGGAAGGCAACGATGGTGATGATGAACTGCGAGATCAAACCAAGTTAGCTTGTGTAACTGACTCTTTTTTTTTTTTGGCAATACAGCGACAGTCTCCTCACCTCTGCTTCTTGTACCTGCAGGACAAGAATCATGTATTGGAGCGAGAAACCGACGAAGAAAAAGAACTGTGAAGGCATTGAGTAGTCAGTCAGCATTTGCTGAAATGAGGTTCAGAATATCATGCTCTCACATCGAACTTGACCAAACAGACGAAGACTTGATACTTGGTGTATATTCGCTGAAAGTGAGATGATCAAAAGATTAACTATGTTGTCCAGAAGTGCTTGCTTTGAACTAAAACGCCTACGCACCTTCAATTTCCTGTCTGCTCCGATGAGATGCAGTACCTCCCAACCGAAATCCTGGAAAAGCTTGTACGTGAACCAAGCGAGCACAATCACAGCTACACCTTGTATGATGGGCATAGCTAAGATGTACGGTCGCACGGATGGATACAAGTCTGCTGAATAGCCATCCACTGTTGATATTGCATTTTCTATCTGCCCGTCTAGGAGGGCGGAGTAGACCTGGGGAAGGGTGAAAAGACGATGATTCCAGATTCGCGCAGTGTTTTCCAAGAAAGAGGAATTAGGCAGTGTTGTACGATGGATGATGGAAAGCAAGCAATGAATCAGATCATAAGCTTCTGTTAAGGCTTCGCGTCCCTCGAGTCACGTGTGGTCTTTTCGGCGCGTGTCATAAACGGCACAAAACAGCTCACCATCATAGCAAGAGTGAACATGCAGACGCCAATAAGCTGGATTGTATTGTTAAGTCTCAATGCGTCGATGGCGGTGATGATCTCGAAGACCGAGCCGAAGAGGAAGATAGCGAGGTAGACTGTGATTGTTCGTCGTTTGATTGCAATCTCGTCGTTATTTCCTGAGAAGAAGGACTTGAAGCCATTATAGCCGACTGGACAAGTAGAGCCTCACTATCAGCGCAGTTTTCGCGAGTCGTGTCAAGCGCATACACACCTGGCGTGCCATCTCTGATCTTGGCCCAGACGACGCTGACCAGTGCTGCTGTGGATATCGTCTGAAGCAGGACGACGCACAGGTAGGCGATCTGGTGCGGAGTGCCGTAGCCTTTGACGATGGACGAGACACCGGCATTCTCATTGCCAGCATTAGCACCACTCCGGTGTATCACAGTGCCAGTCTTGCTCCGGCTGATCTCCTTGTCTCCATTCTTGTCGAGTCCTCCTCCTCCTCCATAAGCATGCGCGCCTGGAGCCAGCTTGTCCTCGGTGAATGAGAACCCGGGGGTGTCGTTGATATCGCTCAGTGGACTGCCGTACTCTATCTTGTCTCGTTCAGACACTGACAGCTGTTCACCGTTGACGGTGGTATTGCTGAAGTAGTCCGGCCTATGGTACGACTCTGGCGAGCGGGGCGAGGGCGTGGGTGGAGCATGGTGCGGAGATGGCCGCCGCCGCTGTTGGCTGTACGACCTCTCATGCTGATACGACGCATACTGGGGTTGATGAGGCTGCTGCTGCTGCTCTAATGCAGGCGGAATGTAGCTCGTGCTCGCGTATGTTTCGTGCGAGTTGATCAGGTGCGCCTCGGAGGTCGCGGTGTATGAATTGGCTGTATGGCCGTCCTCATCTGAGCTGGAGGTGCGGTAGGGTAGCTGTTGAGGTGATGAACTCGCTCCTGATGCTTGTCTCTGCATGGTGCGCTGTGCTTGACGTCCATACGAGCCTGAACTCGATGGTGGGTAATAACCTCGCGTCGTCGTCCTTGCCTGCTCCCCCATCTCCGGCTCTCCTCTGTACGACATGGTGCACCCTGGCAGCACTCGAGTCACAGCACAGTGATGCACTCTTCAGTATGGCTATGGTCGACTTGTGCTCGCTGTTCTCCGTAATAGACAAGGCAGACCTCGACAAGTTGTTCTTTAGTCAACAAGCAATAGTCCTCACCCCCGTATCCGCCGACACGGTGCAAAACATGAATGCAATGATGAATGGCCAAAATGACAACCACACTGGGACTTTTTAATACGCTAGGATGTTCAAGTCATCGTTGCAGCTATCAATGCGAGAGAGATGCTTGCCTCGATACGTGCACGGAGTTCGGTACGTGCGTCTGTGGGCCAGACAGGTCTGCATGGTATTCTAGCTAGTCGGCTGTCGTGAAACAAGCATAGACCCAGAATGTGCTTCAGCAACTTGGCCTGGCTGTGGTCCCTGCTTCAAAGCTTCCAGTGCCGCAAAGTAACAGGAAGGAGTGTAGTGCATGTAGCCAGGCGCTCCAGAGTATCTGATTCACGTAGCACCTGATTCGGAATATGAGTTCCGCCTTACTGTAAGCTTGCTCAGATTGTTCGTCCATGTGGGAGATAGGCACAACGGCTGACTGTAGCTTCTTGCTGCTGCAGGCGGTACCGTATCATTGCACCCTTATACTTATACTTGAGTCTTACCGTCTAACCGTAGTATTAATTACGGCGTTATCGCGTGTGCAGCAGCTGATTAGTGATTCTTCGTCAGCTTGATACCGCCGCGAACCCGATCGTGTCGGCCCGGGGAGTCCACAGTCAGCAGTATTCGAAAGCATCTCTCAGATACATTCATCAGCAGCAAAGAGTGGCCAGTATAAAGAGCTGCTCAGATACCAGAACTACGCTTCTCTTCTCTTCTCCTCATCTTTCATTCCCATCCCATTTCCATCCACCACATCTCCAGGCCGCCCTTAGCTTGCAGATAACTCCCAAGTCCTCGATAACCTCCCAAAGATGTCTTCGCAACTACGACTTCCTAAAGGCTCGACAGTGCTCGTCACTGGCGCTACTGGTCTTGTTGGCAGGTGAGTAGCCTGCTAGTCTGTCTCATCGCTGCTTCTACTCTACTGACCGTTATATCTCTGCCGCCTCTGTCTCCAGCGTGACCACAGAAGAGCTCGTCAAACAAGGCTACAAAGTCCGCGCTGCTACTCGAGATGCATCCAAGACTATTCCTCTAGCGGAAAAGCTGAAGAAGCTCTACGGCGACGGCCTCTTTGAAGCTGTCGTCGTCAAAGACTTCACCGCTCAAGATGCGTACAAGGAGGCAATGCAGGGTGAGGCTCCATGATGATCACGTGCCTGGCGCAGTATGGCCAAATCTAACGGACTCGCCTTGGTTCCTCTTCTTATCTTTCTTGCACAAACAGGTGTAGATGGCGTGATTCACATCGCATCTGATGTTTCACTCTCTTCCAACACCGAGGAGGTCGTGGAAAATGTCAGAGCAGCGACCATCGAGATCATGCGAACCGCCGCTTCAGTTCCTTCCATCAAGGCTTTTGTCCTTACTTCTTCTCGAATTGCCGTATACAATCCTGTTTACGGAGAAGATAGAGAATGGTCGACCAAGGATTTCGCTGACTACTTCTACGATCTGGCAAAGAGCGTGCCTGCTGAGAACCCCAGCAAAGCAGTCTTGACTTGTAAGGGACTTTCCGACATTCTAGTATAGACCGCGGCTGACGGGTTCGTCATGCCCCCTTTCCGAAATAGACGCCGCAAGCAAAGTCGAAGGCGAGAAGGCAGCATGGGATTTCTACCGGACCAACAAGCCCTCGTACTCTTTCAATACTGTCCTGCCGGACTTAGTTCTGGGGCCTATCGCCAACCCTCTGCCTGGGTTCTACAGCACTGCTTCCATGCTCACAGACTACTTCAACGGCATCAACGACTCCACGCTTCTCTTCATGAACCCAGCTGCGAATCTTGTGGATTCGCGTGATACAGCTGTCATTCACGTCGCTGCTCTACTGGCCAACGATGTGAACGAAGAAAGACTTTGGGCACTCGCTCATCCTCTTCACATCAACAAGGTACTCAAGATCTGGAGAGAAGCCTATCCCGAGAGAGCAGATAAGCTGCCGAAAGATCTCGATTATCCCCCTGCACCAAAGCAGATTGTCGATACATCGAGAAGTACGGAATTACTGCAGAGGTTCGCGGGCAGATCGTGGATCGATGCCAAGACTACTATACTAGACAATGTAAAAGGTCTTGAGGCATAATCGTCAGTGTAAAGTATCAAACCTGAATAGAAATGTGAGAAATGTAGTATGGAAGTAAGCCTTTTAATCAGTGTCCTTAGCCCGAGTCTAACAGTCTCCACTTTCGGTTGGCTCGATGGTAAGCGCATAACAGAGCATTCATTGCTTCACTGTCTCTGGCCTTCACGGCTCAAAACGGTACGACTGCCGACGATACGGCTGCCGACAACGTCAATGACCGCGTCTGACAACGCTCATGCTTCACGTGCATTCCTGGGATATGAGAGGGTACACACAGGCGTTACTGCGTGGGTCCGTGCTACCGAACCAGGTGCTCGCGACCGTATCCCGGCAAGAGCAGCCTTTATGGATGGCGTTTCGGTTGTAGGCTTTGACTCGCTACTGGCGACTGCAGCTTGGCGAATTACCGGGCGCTGCTGTCCTTTACTGGTGCGAGTGGGTGCGGTGTATGCAGGTCCTCGCGCGAGCGTCGCCCGCATGCTGCTCAGCGTGGTGGAAAGGATGAGTGCAGTGAACACAATCCTTGTGCAAATCCTGCGAGCATTTTTGGTCGTAATGGCGAGGGATAGAACGCGGCGGACATTGTAACGGGTATGAGGCAGGTAGTAAGCTAGACGGTCTTCGGCGGTCATCTTCCGATGCCAAGCGTCCATTGGGATGCAATTGGGATGAGATGTACGGAGCGGGGTATATCTACCAAGCTCTGAGCAGCATTTGGTTGGGTTCCTTCGAACCAGCCCACTGGCATCAAAGTTACCCTACCATCTCCGAAGACGATGAGATTCTCGTCATTTATCGCCTTCAGGTGGTCCAAGTCGTCGTTCCATTCTTCCAGCACTTTTAAGCTAGCTTTCAAGTTCTTCAGATCCTCTGCTGTTGCTGAGTAGTACGGCCACCTGATATTGTTGCCAATCCCTTGCGCGTGTCGGGAAGACACATGTTTCAAGTAGCCATCCAAAAATGTTTGCTCAATTTTCGTATACTCCTCATAGTATTGGACCAGTACGGACTGAGAGAGCAGAAGCACATGTTGCACTCTCGTGTACAGCTCACAGATCACACAGATTGCGTGTTTCAGCTAAACCGTGAATGACACTTTTTCAAAGACAAGCTTCGCTTACAAGTCTTTCATTCGATGTGAAGTACACGACATCTTGACGAAGTAATTTTTCCGAAGCCGCCATACATTTGCAGTACTCCGTGGCGTCCTGCTTTGCACGCACTTTTCGCCATTTGTCGAGGTCGACCACCTGCTCCGTCGTCCTCCATCTTGCTCGGCTTAAAAGGTATTCTTCCCAGTAAGCTAGGACGTGTACAATACAAGCTATTGCCACGGTGTCAATCTTGCCTCCCGGAGAACCATGAGCGGGCAGGAATCGCAGTACACCTGCTTCCCAGTCTCCTATCCTGTCACGGCAAGCTGCCCAATTAAACGTGTCGCAGGCAGAGAAAAGGTTAGACAGCGCTTCAAGCCGAGGCTCAAGGTCATCGTGCCAGCGCATGAGCGGTAGGATGTCGTAGATAGCGGGTCTCAGGATGTAAGGTGGCACTGCACCTGACTGCAGTAGCAACGAGCATCAGCGAAAGCCACGCTTAGCTAGCTTTCTTGCACCACATAGTCAATTCACTTTTAGGTATCTGTCGCTTGCCGCCTGCTGCCTGCCTCTCTCGACAATGGCCGTTGCCGGAGCGAGATTGAGGGTAGTCACAGAGTATGACCTGCCTCTCTTTGACTTTGCAGCTACATCTCCACCGACTTGTCGGGGCTATGCACGAGCGTTGGTGAGTTGGATCGCGGAACCGGACCGCAACTCTGCGCAGGGAGGTCAGCTTGCAGCGCAAGCTGCACTATCTGTACGGGTAGCTCAGAGCCATTCAATGTTCAATACGAGACTGTCGCGCGATGACGTGTGCCGGAGATGTCTGTGGTTTCAAGTTGTAGCTTGAATTTGCTGAAATAGCATCAATGTGGTTTTTACAGTCCTCGCGTCGGTTCGATTCTCGCCTCTCAAGTGAAGTGACAGCTGCAGGACCTTAGAGTATAGTGACGTCCTTCTCTTCTATGGTGCCTCGAAGGTGCCAGCAGGCCTTCGCTAAGCCACGCCGTTACCATACGCGGTAACATCTTCAGCTGCAGTTGAGGCTCCGTATTCATGCAAACAAACCTCTATCACGATGGGAGCTGAGTAGCATGAGCATATCTCGGGCGGTTGTCTTTGCATCGATGCAGTGTCCCATTCTCGCACCCACTCTCGCACCCACTCTCGAACTAAGGCCCCTTCTGCTGGTGAGCGAAGGCTCGCCGTCTCCGCGGCTGCTTGGTTTGAGTGGAAGGAAAGAGGCTGATCATGATAGCAGGTGCACATTTGCTCCACGCAAACTCACTGCTGAGCGATAATAACCGTAATTGTACCTTTTCCAGACGAGACACACATACTGAGAACATTGTGTCGTTGTGTCTCTAGCGATGCAGCCTCCGGCGCCAGGGATGTTTCTCGCCCTCCTCGTCCATGCCATTTCCTGTGAAGTCTCGTATCTCCCCATCCTTCCTCAAGCTTAAAAGCTTCAACGTTCACGACTGGTACGATTCCCCTGGAGGGCGGTTCAACCTACCTTTCCTGTTTTCATGTGAAGTATCAGAGAACTCCCGCGTCGTGGACCAAGCAAGAGATCCTTAACATACGGATTCGTCAAGCGTCAGACAAAGCAGGGAAGAGAGTCAAGCTACAGCTATGTTTCGGATGCATTGACAGGCTTTTCGGTTGCCAGTATCATCCTTTCGGACACGGCGAGACAATACAGTACCGCAAGTGACATGTTGAGGGTGCTCCCATTCCTGAAATGCCTAGATGGTGCGAACAAGTCGAGGACGAGCGGGGCCGCCTGGGAGTTCTACTGCACCAACAAACCCCCGTATTCTTTCACACCGTCCTGCCCGATCTAGTTCTGGGTCCTATCGCCGACCTCTGCCTGGGCATTGCAGCACTGCTTCCATGCTCATAGACTACATCAACGGCGTCAACGACTCAGTGCTTGTCTGCATGAATCCAGCTTCCAAACCTTGTGGACTCGGTCGATACAGCTATTATTCACGTCGCTGCTTTACTGGCCAAAGATGTCAACGAAAAAAGATGTTGGGCACTCGCTCATCCTCTTTACATCAACAATGTACTCAAGATCTGCAGAGAAGCCTATCCCGAGAGAGCAGATAAGCTGCCGAAAGATCTCGATTATCCCCCTGCCCGAAGCAGATTCACGATGCATCGAGGAGTACAGAGCTTCTTGATGGGTATGCAGGTAGATTGTGAATTGATGCCAAAGCTTCCAAACGTTCAAGAGTAGGCAAAAGCCACTCCTTTCTGTTCTGCGGGCGAAAGTCATGTGCAACAGAGACAGAAAGTGACATTTCTTTTACAACATTGAGTGAAAAAGCAGACGGTGAAATTATACTCCACTGGGATGACAGAGTTCAGACGACCACTGATGATAGGTTTCCCACCAGTTGGTGGAGATGAAGGACTACTGGACGCTTTTGTAGCCTTTCGCAGGGCTGGCAGAACGCCTTGTGTCGATGGTCGACAGCTTGAATTTATCCTCGAACTCCTCCGCTTTCCGCGCAAGATAATTGCCAAGAGTGTCGCAATCTATGCAGTTCTGCGTGCCAGAATGAAGCGTACACTTTGAAAAAGAAACGTATCGGCTATTTTTGTCCCTTCGCGCCCGAGCTTGTTCAGCTTGTTCCATTTGGATGACGCCGGCTTTGACTAAATCTCCTCGAAGATCAGCTAAATGTTTCAGCCATGCGTCGAATGTAGTCGCCAGGTCCCTGAACGCCGCCACGGCGTCCTTGGCTTTCTGTGAAGCGGCGGGCTTGTCCTTGCATGCTGTCCGATATTCATCACACTCACTCTTCCACTCTGCATACGTATGCGAATCGTAGGTTTCGGTTAGGAGAGATGACTTCTCCCTGAAACTCTTAACGCATATGTCATGAGCCCCATCATTCCGACCGCGCAGGTGTGATGGCATATTTTTCGCATGCCCAGCGTTTTCGGGTTCTGGACAGACCCGTTGTATTCCCGAGTGTTCCTTAAGGCCGCCGAAGTCATATGTCCTTATTCCTGTCACACCAGGTACTAGGTGTCCCTGCTCCCAGTCCCCTTTAATCTTCGGTTTCATGTCGTGACTGTACGATTAGCAACACCTCCCTTTCTTGCGAGGAATGCAGACGAGACTCGTAGAAGACAGGTCAAGGGAAATGTAGACGAGACTGGATGAAGACAAGTTAAGAGGGATGTGAGTGAGCGGATTTTATAGTCCAATTTCTACTGCAGCAGCACTTCTGTTTGCAGAGATGAAGAAGTCAGCATATGCTGATACTCCGCCATGGCAGTGGGGCATAGCTCCAACGGGACCGCTCGTACTACAATGGATGCAAGGTAAATACCTTCTAGGTCTGGATATAGTCAGGTGGTCTGCTGTCTTCCTTTATATTGGTATCTCGCTCGCATTCATCGAAGCATCTCCAACACCGCGACGCCAGTACTCGGCTCTGTTCAAGATAGTCGAGGTGTAATAGTGGGGAGATAGTCGAGCAGGGCATCCACCTCACAGCCAGTACAGTCTAAGGGAAGGAGTCGTCCATCTCGGAATTGCTCGAGTCCGTTATCGGAAGGGAGATGAAAGCATTGTCGAATTTCGGGATCCTCTTGGCAATCCAACTGGTTGCGGGAAGATAGACGGGATTGGTGTTTCTTCAAGAAAGAGCAGCATGAGCCAGGATACTGTAGACACATGTCTGGTGTCGTCTAGTACCGACTGAAGCCTATGGTGTTGATACCCTTTGCTGAAAATCGAATCGTACGCTTCTCCTTAATGGCGATTGCATTAACAGGCGTGCCAGCCAGCCGGTACCATGAGTATGCGCTGAGTTTGCTGATAGTTGAGCCTGAACGAGTCGTATGCTACGTGATCTGACTGAAATCATGCAAGCCGAGCATTATGCAGTAATGGTAGCCCTATTGCCTGGCTCAGTTATCATTCTCTCCAGCAGCGCGCCAGGTTGAACTTGATGACAGTAAATGACAAGGCAACGGAACGGCAGATGAGCTGAGTTGCGTCCAACAGACATCGCGTGTCATAGTCATGGTGCCATTGTGTACATGCAGCTTTGCGAGTTGCGGATGATTGAGTCGATGCAATTCCATCTTCTGCCTGAACTTGCTCTCTCTCCCTCGTCGTTGGCCTTCAACGCACTCGACCTCTCTCAATCGAAGCACTCGACTTCATCGTCCATCAAATACAGCAGCAATGGCGTGAGAGATCATCAACATACGCTGGTATTATAGAGCTCCAGCTGACACTGTGCTTCATTGCTCCTCCCTATCCTCCTGCTGCACCCTCTCGCGCCGTCATCGCGCTGGCACTCGTGCACACGCACGCATATCGACACCCGATATCGACAATGATTTGGCCATGGACATGGAACAATGCAGCACCGAACTCTGCCCCGTCTACGCGCCCTTCTTCGGAGCTATGGGCTGCACCGCTGCCATCTCCCTCACTTGTGCGTGGTACTTGCAGTTCCTGATGGGGGGCATTCATTCATTCATTCGCATGCATGGCAGTGTTCACTGACTCTGCGCGCTGTCCCCTCGTGTTCATACAGGCATCGGAGCGAGGTAATCTAGTCAATGTTACACAGAGCAGGTTGCGGAACTCTAACATTGCGCATGTCTCGTCCTCTCTCTAGCTACGGCACCTCCAAGTCAGGCGTAGGTCCAGGGTCGTCATCAGCAGCAGCTGTGCGAACACGAGCGCAGGCTGATCTACTCGTTATAACTACAGGTCGGCATCTCCGCCATGGGAGTTCTCCGTCCTGATCTCATGATGAAGTGTATAGTCCCCGTCGTCATGGCGGGTATCATTGCTGTGAGTTGCGCTGCCTCGCTCAAGGGGAGGGAGGATACGCGAAAGCAAGCGGGCACGTTGGTGTGGTGCTGGAAAGATTAGGACAGTACGCTGATGCACGCTTCTTTGCCGCTACAGATCTGTGGGCATTCTACATCTGCACCCAGCTTCACGCCCTTGTTGCTTAACCTACTGCTTCTCTTCTCACAGACGGTCTCGTCGTCTCTGTCCTCATTTCCGGAAACAGTGGGTCTACCTGTGGCAGGTCTAGCATTGCATCTCTACAAGACTGACGACTTTTTATTCGTCTCTGTCTTTTACAGTCCAAAACCCCATGACCCTCTTCGCTGGCTTCATTCAGCTCGGCGCAGGTCTCTCCGTCGGTCTCGCTGGTCTCTCTGCTGGTTTCGCGATCGGTATCGTCGGTGATGCTGGTGTCCGTGGTACAGCTCAGCAGTGCGTTGCTCTAGCCTTTTTGAGCGCGGTACTGTCCAGTGAAAGGATAACTCGCTGAACTGTCACTACCCATTCGATATTGCAGACCGCGCCTCTTCGTCGGAATGATTCTTATCCTCATTTTCGCTGAAGTCTTGGGTCTTTACGGTCTCATTGTGGCTCTTGTGAGTCTCTGCTTGTCGAGAAGATGTACAGTAACCCATCTGACCATGTCTTATCTTTGCATGATCAGATCCTCAACTCCAACGCTACCGGCGCCGTCGTCACACAATGCTCTTAAATGCTCGCGATGACATCTTTCACTAGCGTCCGCAATTGGACCTGTCAGAACTAGAGAGAGACATTGGGCCTCAACGGGCCCAGCTGTCTTCCCATACTCTTTGTTCGGTCCAGACATACCTTTCACTCTTCGCCTATTTTATCAGCAATGGACGGGCGGCAAAATGCACCTGCACGGATACTACCAGGATATAGAGCTTCGTCTACACACACATAGCTACAGGTGTCATTTACCAGCACTCTGTCCCCCACGTGGTCTTTTTCATCTTCTCCTTTGCATTGAAATCAAAAATTGTCTGTTTCCATATATCTGATGGAGTGAGCAGGGTGGGCTGGGCTTTTCCCTAGATTCGGAGCATGAATCGGGTGACAGAGCTCCTTGACACTGCTGTCGATCTATCTAGCTGCAATGCTTTGCCTTGCTTTGCTTTGCTTTCTTTCTTTCTGCCTTACTCGTCATGACCTGGCCCTAGCAGTGGCGAATCTCCCACTCGATCAAACGAGCTCCTGAGTCCAAGAGACTGATGGAAGAAGGCCTATGAGCAGTCTCAGGTGGAAGATGATATGTTGATAATGTCGTTCATTACTATACCTTGACTACCGCGTCATCAGCTTGACTCCGACAGCCGCTCCCAGCGACACCATGGCAGACGATATCTCAGCTCAAGAACAGCGTCAGATAGACGCGGCCATAGCCTTGTCAATGAGACAGGAGCCACTTGGACAAGCGAATCCTCCATCTGCCAGAGCTTCGACTTCGAATGAGCCCATCTACATAGATGATGATGATGATGATGATGATGATGATGACGACGACGAACCCGCTAAAGAGAGGAATAACCCTTCCGTGCTGTCCGAAGATGTAATCAAGCACATGAATGGCAAAGCGACTACTACGACGTCGATCAACTCGAACGCGCCGGGGAAGAAACATGATTATCACGATAATCCCGACGATGATGATGACAGTGCGTCTGTTGACTCTGAAGCTACAGAACTCAGTCTAGATGATGCCAAGGTTCCTGGTGGCATCGATGACACGAGGAAATCAAGCAAGCGTCGTATGTCGGAAGAACACGACGCAGAACAGGGTGGAAATAACAAGAAAGCTAGGAACGAAGGTTATGGAGCGTCGACTAGTTCAAGTGAGTGACAACAAAGAGTCAGCACTTAAGATTCTCAGTGATATGCTGATCTATTGATGGGGTGCTTTTACATACTAGCCAAGCTCGATATACCAAATCGAACACAGAACATGAACCCAGCTCGCTATCTCATAGGAGGAATAGACAGAGCGGAGCTCGAACGACAGCGACTGGCGCGCGTGGCTGCGCGGCAGGCCACTCAGCAAGCAGATGGCAAAGCAACTTCCTCAGTCACTGGCTCCACAATACCTCATCAAACGTCGGCCTCCGTTTCTTCCAGTCACCAGAAGTCTTCGACATCCACATCCAGCGGAGGAAGCCGAGTTGCAACTCTATCATCTCTCAATGATGGCTCAGAAAGTACTGCACCCAGCTTAGCTCCATTTTCACCATCTAATCCAGCACCAGCTACTTCACACTCCTCTTCTTCAGCGTCAGATAAAGGAAAATCAAAATTTGGAACACTGTCAAGCTTAGCTGTGAGAGGGAAACAAGCGAAATACTGGCAAGGAATAGTCAGACCTACTTCTTCACGGCATCATTCAGGATATGAATGTTTCTCCTTCAAGGATATGGTCGGTGATGTAAGATTACTTGCATCCAACCCGCTGCCAAATTTTCGAGCGAAGCTGAGCTGAGTCACTCACTTGTGCTTGATGTTTTATAGACCGATGATCTGGATTCTGCACTTCTAGCTACCTTTTGTGGTGAACCTGAATGGATACATTCGCATTTCCCATCTACTACAAAGATCGCACTCGTCATGCCATGTGCCGAGCACAATAAATTCCAGTCGATGCAGATTGCGCCCAATATGAAGCTTATGAATCCTGTTCGGTGCGTTCCCTTTTTCGCGAGGCTTGGTCTTCTTGCTATACAACGCGACATTTTCAACACACGAACTGATATATCGACATCGCAGAGAGGTAGAAAGCAGAGGCGTGATGCATATCAAGCTGGTCCTCGTAAATTCAGCACCTACCTTGAATGCGCCCGGGCTAATCTTATTATTTGCTAGCTTTACCACAAGACATATCTTCGTGTCGCTGTTGCGACCGCAAACTTGATAGACTATGTAAGTACCTGCCCTTAGATTGAGTCTCTGTCAACGCTCATCAAGCCATGTTTTGGACAGGATTGGCATACAATCGAGAATGTGAGTCCATCATGCTACATTTGGCGTCCAATAGAGGCTTATACGGTATTCTACGCAGGCTGTCTATATTCAAGATTTCCCCCGAGTCTCCACCCCAGCGGATCCTAATTCCTCACCTTTCCTCAAGACGCTCATCCGGTCCCACAAGTCTCTAGGCACTCCTACGGAGCTCTACAAGAACGCTCTATGTAATTTCGACTATTCCGCAGCTTCGAAAGTCCGCTTAGTCCTTTCCGTCCCCGGCAATTTCAAGTCTCCTACCGACCTATACACGACAGGTCATACAGGTCTAGCTCACAGTCTGCAAGAACTAGGTCTCAGTATGCCCCAGTACGGGGCTAAGCTGGACTTGGAAGCTCAAGGCTCTTCAATAGGCTCGTACACCTTAGACTGGATGAGAACGTTCTATCGCTCCTGTATGGGATGGGATCCTAAATCACCGAATATAAGGACATCAAGTAGCAAACAAGTCGTGGTTTATAGAAAGGATGATGAATGGCCTGAAGTGAAAATTGTTTATCCTACCTTCAAGACTGTCAAGGAAAGTATCAATGGGACTCATGGCGGTGGTACTATATTCTGCCCTCTCGAATATTGGCATAAACCGAAATTTCCTCGACACCTTTTCTATGATAGTCGCTCAAAACGTGAAGGTCTTCTGCAGCACGTACGCGCATAAAGTCTGCCCAGTCCGGGATGTCTCGCACTGACCTGCTTCTACATTGCAGACAAAGATGATCCTTGGTCTAGCACATGCAGTTGCAGAAGATGGCAAGTCAAAGAAAGGCCAGCAAACTCTCGAGATGTCTTCCTCTTCGGCAAGCACGTCTACAGCGGAGCCATTCAAGTCATATGGCTGGCTGTACGTCGGGTCCCACAACTTGTATGTATCCGATGCTAAGCCTCTGCGGCGACTAGCAGCTCTGACGAGTCTTTTTCTCCGACTAGCACTCCAGCTGCTTGGGGTAGATACAGCGAGAAAACTGGCAATCTTTCGATAGCAAACCACGAACTCGGCGTGGTTGTGCCACTCACGCAGGAGGATCTGGAGGCTGAAGGCTCCTTCTTAGTAACGTGGAAGAGACCTCTGCACAAGTATGGATCTAAAGACACTCCCTGGGTAGGTTCAAGGAATTTTACGTACTGTATCCGACATCTTTCTAACTGATGGTCTCTACCTATGCAGGACCAACATACTTACCGGAAGAACCACACCTAGATTACGGGTTTGTGAATTGACTGAGAATGCGGTTGCAGTGGATGTGTTCTGTCGTTGTATCGATATATATACGTGCATCTGTTCATTGTTGGGACGCCTAGGCATTGATTGCCTGAAGGAAGTAACTGCTGTCTTTCTGATGTTCTCGATCACGTTTACTTTTCAAGCTGTCCGGCTTAAGATTAGACTTGCAAAGGTACCTTCTCTACTTTAGCAAAGACTCGAAGTGCCAAGGGCACACGTGCGTCCATACCGCCATATCAAGGCTCACTGATCTCAGCCGGCTGTTGGCAAGTCGAGCACGCTGATAATCAGCGGAGCGCCGCGTCAACAACAGCCACTAAGCTCGAGACAGCAACAAAGGCAAGCACGAGTATACTAGAACAGTATGAGCTGGTAAACCGAACCAAGAGAGGGAGGCATTGCAATGTCCTTCGCCTTCAACTGGCCTCGCTCATTCCCGGCGTCGTTCTACGAGTCTGCAAAGACCTCGCTCGATCAGGCGCTGAACTCTGGACAGAAGCTGCCTCTTGTAGCGGACAAGATCAGGGTAGTAGACCTCCATCTGGGAACAATACCGCCTGAGCTAGACTTGCTCGGTATCGACGAGCTCTCGACCGGCGATGATGGCTTCAGTGGACGCTTCATGCTCAGCTACAGTGGCGACGCCTTTGTTTCGTTGGCTACCAATCTGCATGTAAGCGATATGAAGAGAAATGTGTTAGCGACGAACTGGAGCATTGTCTCTGACATGTGGCTGCGACAGGTCAATCCCCTCACGCAGTACAAGCATGCTTTGGAAATGCTCGCCACACCATCCGTGCTCCTTACGACAGCCGAGATGTTCGTCCAGCTCACGCTTAGCCACCTGCGTTTGCGATGCGTTGTATCCATGTCATTCTCCAAGACAAATGGGCTCGCTTTGACTTTCAAAGACGATCCGCTAGAAAGCCTGACGGTGTCGAGCTCCTTCGACAGTTTTAGTGTTGTGCAGCAATTCATTCAGTCGGTAAGCGTGCGGATAACTACGTTTGTGTGTTATATGTTGTATTGTACATATGCTGAGGCTCCTCTCCATCAATGTCTTCCAGGAAATCGAGAATCAACTTCGAGAGCGCTTCCGACGCGACTTGCCTTCGCTTATTCACAGGCTCTCGCAGCGGTGGTGCGCCGATATGACACAACAGACTTCAGCTACCCATACGCATGCACCTATCATAGTCGAACAAGGCGTGAGGATAGCTTCAGCGGCTGAGGTGGAGCCGGTGAGTGTGAGCGAGAGAGAGCCCGACGACAGCCTGCCATACGATATTTCTGGCACCGCCATGTACCCGCGACACTCGAGTATCACAACTCGCTCGGCAGGGTCCAGTCCCGTTAAGAGCCGCCTCGGTCTTGCAAATTACGACCAGGAAGCGACAGGCTTGGGTTTTGATGGAGCAGAGGCGAGCACGTCAGACTCCGATATGAGT
>Ga0115846_100724_pt1 | contig 16594 bp, 14 predicted proteins | sample InSIn5gowninarea_2_FD_83860 | JGI IMG/M metagenome (GOLD analysis project Ga0115846, IMG submission 83860)
CTAAACAGGTACCAGTCCAGGAGGTACAAATGCTCGACGCGTAGGGTGCGTGTCAATAAAACAGCTATGGAGCGCAAGCTCACAGACCGAGAGATGCACACCGTGAGCAACAGCCGGTGGACGTACTGTCAGATACATGCCTTGTCATCGTATTCTGGAGTGATACCTTGCCGCCTTATGAGAAGTACGGAGATGACTCCGAGCCGATGCGAGAGTTGGTGGCGGAACCCTGATTTCAAAAGGATGACAAATGGATGGGTTACAAAGACCTTCGTACCTTCAGCTGAGCATTTTAAAAAGGGTTGCGAGGATATAAAGGAAGGCGCCGGGTCAGAGAGATCCTGCTATGAGTCGGCTGGTCAACGAACAGGTGTTATGAGCCAGCATGCAAGGCTACCTGCCAATTTCTCGTATGGACAAGCTCTTTGATGTACGTATTATAGTACCGTCCTCATCCTTCCTTTTTCTTTATGCAATCTTGCGCAAGCGTACCTACGTAAGTAGGAGAAGGACTTAGCAGTCGTCACTTAAGAAAACGTTGGCTCGGGACGTCGCTGGGCTGGCGAATATTGTATCTCCTGGGGAGGAATCCGTTTCGGTTCAAGGCATGAACTTCTGGAGAGACCGTGGTGATGACAGGATGTAGTATACGGCTGCAAGTTCACGCAGGCCTCAGTTTCTAACTTACGGAAGTAAGTCTAAGCGCTGGCCGGCACCTGGACCAGCATGCGTACATATCTTGGCGAGCTTGCATCATTGTGGAAACGCAGCAATCTTCATCAAACACTCCTGAACGTGTTCAGCAGCCTTCCGAACGACATCAAGCAGCCGAACTCTCTAGACAAGACTGCATCATCCACTTCACAAAGTATCGGACCTCAAGCCAGAGCACCAGTACTTCGAGTGCACTCCGTGTCGTAGATACGTGGTTAGTGATAAACTACCTACGTATGTTCAACATTGCTGTGCAACAAAACTTCAGCTGCAGAGATACGTACAGTACGTGGTCTGCATGTTTGCTAACGAATGAATTGTGCTGAAAGGTTGTTGATGTATACAGTGGGATTCTGCAGCACCAACTCAAGGACTACATATATATATGCACTACTTCGGGGCGGGCTCCAGATCAGAACATGTGCGATGGAAGATGATGTGTGATTATAGTGAACGTATTTCAATTGTTTGACTATTTATGTAGAAGTCAAGTGTGGAACGAAAGAACGCTTCAAAAAACGACGACAGTATTGGTAAACAAAAATATAACAATCGTAACCGCCCTCGGCCGGTATATCGTCCATGAACATGTCTTCAGTTGTTCCTCCATCTGTATCTTCCGATAATTCCATCTGTATCTTCATCTGTTTCGTCGTCTGTTTCATAGTCCATGCTGGGATGAGCATGTTCGCCACCATTACGGTGCCTTCGAATGGTGTCCCGGGTGCTAAACTCCCTCTGATGTCTGCCCCTTTCACCATTGGTATGTAGGGTATGTAGCGGAAACTGTATCAGTGTTCCTGATGTGCTTCTGTCATGAGGTGGTGTTGGTGCAGCTCGGAGTGGATTTGTTGCATATCCATAGCTGAGAGCGGAAGTTGGCGCAGGTCGGAGTATATCACGGTCCATCGGACATGTGACTGGTGTGTTTTGCGAAATGCAGGACCTGGTCCAAGTGTCCAGACAGATTAGGTGGAAGATGCCGTGATTCCGCGTTGTATGCTTGGCGAGCATGACTGCAGTACTGGTGGAGGAGGTGATGGTTGATTCTTTAGTGCTCTCATCCTCAGGAGTCGGAAGAGGGAGGTAACATATTGAGCAATCCTCGGTCATGTGCTCTATGGAGGCGGGAAAGATGACTACATCACCAAGGAGTGAATGAATTTTTGAGCTGGATGAGGCGGAGCAGTCTGATTGTAATGACTGTGATGATGAGGAAGACATCTCGAGATGATGTGAATATGGTGCTGCAAAGTTCAGTTAGTGGTGATATTCTCAGTGCTATGACTCAGGCAATTCCTTGCATGATGACTTACTATTATAGATGTGTGTGCGTTGTAAAACAGTCTTCGTAATGCTTCAGTTGAGCCTTGTTGTTATAGTGTCTATATTGGTTGAAGTGTATTGTATAGTGATTGAATGAGGTAGTGATTGTATGAGATAGTGATTGAATGAGGTAGTGATTGTATGAGGTAGTGATTGTATGAGGTAGTGATTGTATGAGGTAGTGATTGTATGAGGTAGTGAAAGAAAGTCAAAGTGTGGAACTCAAGACTATGTTGCGTTGTGTTAGAAGGGAAAGTTGCAAATCTGGTGCGCGGGGTGCTCGAAAGTATTAAATACATGAGTCGGGTGGTTGGTGTGCCCAACGAGGACCAGAACAAGAGGTTCGATAAGTCCAGGTCTGAAATCTGTATGGCACAGTACTGGATCACTAGCGTGTAATTTTGATTGGACAGGAGGCTCTACCATAGGCCAAATGAGCGGATTTGAGCTCTGAAGGGATGGTCTTGGTGTCGGTTGCTTCTGGTTGGCCAATCATGTGACTATTACTCCTTTTCGGTATTGCACTCTCGAGGATCTGAAATCTTGCTCATGTTTTTGTACCATCCAGTCTTTTATTGCGGCACTTGGTCCGAATACTGCGCCACTCTGTTCCATGATGTTGGCTGCAAAATTCCATTACTGCTTCTCCGTACTATTTGCTGGACTAACAGTGTGCATGCTGAGAAATGCCGTTGCTGTACAGTTCGACCCTTCTGCCAACGAAGCTTGACAGGGCTTAGGTGACCTTTGGATCCGAAACAATACTCGTGCGAAATCTCTGTCGCCATCGTCAACATCCATGTTGTCGCCGCTGCTCTTGGATAGGTGCTGTCGAATCTCCCGAACTCTTGTTCATATTCCTTCCCCATCATTTCGACCCCACAGCTTCACAGTTCTGTCGTGACCACTACTCGCTATCCATTTCGAGTCTTGACTCACATCCACACTGAGAACATTGCCTGAATGACCACTCAACTGCTTTGCCAATGACCAATCGTCAGCCGAGAAAATGTTAACATTTCTGTCAAAGCCACTAGACACGAAGAACGTCCCTGCTTTTCGAGGTGTTGTTTCATTCCTGATGCCATTTGCCATGTCCACGTCAGGTTTGATGCTCAGGTCGCCGTCGATGCCCTTAAACCATCTCAGATCGGAGACATTGCCATTATGTGCTCCCAGGCCACCAAGTGGTCTAACTTTCCGTAGGTCCCAACACTTGACCCAGCCATCACCAGACCCAGATAATACTCGATGTCCGTCAATGCTCCAATCCAAGCTGTAAATTTCTCGAATATGGCCTTCTAGAATCATAACCGTTCTGCCCGTTCGTAGGTCCCAAATTCGGCCAATGCTGTCGAACCCACCGCTCGCCAGTAGAGAGCCATCGGTGTTGAAGCTCACTGCGTATACTTGGCGAGAATGGCCTTCCTGCAGCAGTAGTTCTGTAGACGCCTCCACATCCCACAACCGCCATGTTGTGTCAAATGAGGCAGAAGCCAAGTACTTACCAGAGGGATGAAATTCGACTCGACATACTCGGTCACTGTGGCCTTCCAAGGTCGAGATGGGTGTATCACTCGCAAGGGACCACAGATGAATATCACTCTTACCACCTTGTCCACCACCCCCAGATGCAAGATTCAGCGAGGTCTCTGACACGCCAGAGGTCGGTAGAGTTGCGCCAGGAAGCCAAGAGATACCACCGACTATGCCGGTGTGTCCTCGTAGGGTAGCCTTCTCTTCGAGGTTAGGCACTGACAACAGCTTGATACCACCACTCCAATTTCCGGCGGCTATAGTCTCTCCATTGGGTGCGAATCGTGCGATACTTACTGGTCTGTCACCAGCAATTTGAGTCCCGAACAGTTCGAAACCGGCTAGTTTTTCTTTTATTGCTTTTCGGTGCTCAACGTGCTTGCGTCGCGGGATAGTTGAATCTTCTCTCTGTCGCGCAACCCTAGCTTTGGCTCGAGGCAATGAATACCTTGCTATATCCTGTCGAGCTTTCAGCAAGTCGGGAATGCCTTCAGTATAGAATTCCTCCTCTTGGTCGGCAACATCCTCTGCTTCTGCCATTGGCACATCAGGTGTCATACCATCTCCTTCCTCTTCCTCAACGAGCAAAAGCTCACGTAATCTGTCGCGTCGATCGGCCGGTCCTTCGCCGAACAGAGTGATGGGCTCGCCCAATTCTCGTAGTTTTGCTTTGACCTTGCCATCATCGGTTGGGACTACTAGCTGTGCTGCTCTTCTTTTGCGATCAAATTGTGATAGGAGTGCTGATGCTCTCTCTGGAGCAGCTCCTCCTGGTTGTGTAGGCAAGTCATAGTTGCGATCAATTGCTGGAGTCGCATTAGCTCTGTCTAGACAATTACCATGGCCAACGAAATAACCTACGTAGGTCTGCAAGACTGATTCCTTCTTCCGCACCCTAGCCTCACCCATATCCGTCAGCGAGTTGTGGCTGAGAAAGGTTTCCCTTGATCTTAATTCAGCGCATAAATAAGTGTTTTGCGGGTTGTGACAAATAGGTTCAATGCTTACCTCTTGACTGTCCTCCACGAATGCCTGTCTTGCCGGATGTCGCTGCATTGCGATAAGGGGATATCAAGTGCTTCACAGGTTCAAAAAGACCTGTGTTGCAACGAGATATTGGTAATAACTCAGGTGGTCGTCGAATATGTATCAAGAGCAGAGTTCTGTTCATAAACGACACACTTTCATGTGCTAGGCAATAAGGCAGCAAGATTGTCAGAGTTTCAGTACTAACTTAGTAGTGACAGTGACTTCTCGCGCAGGTGAGGTTCGGAGTACTACAGTATATGCACCCCTGCTTTCTTACAGCCCATCTCCATCCATTGTCAATTCTTCTACTCGACCATTTGCGTATACAATCGTCTGGCGCCCTAAACTCCTCTGCTATTCACCTCATTGCATCCCTTTTCGACACGTAATTTTCGAGATTCAACGGTCGTTTGACGAGACAACATACCATCTGTGGCTACTCACCCTTACCTATTCTTCATGCACGACATTGTCCAAAATCCTTGCGCACGACAACTACGGCAATTTACTGTACATCCTGTAGACACTTGACGTGCTGTATTGCTTTCGCTTGATTACGTCTGTCGTTGTCGATGACAGTTCCAGAGCAACCGCCAGGCGAAATGCTGGGCCAGCTTGAGCAAGCTCGAAAGTTATGCCTCGCGGACTTGTCTGTGTACAATCAGATCATTCCTGGCATTGTTCCAATTATCCAGACAGCAACTTCGGTCGACGTAAGAAGATGGGGCGCCGACTTCATTGCAGAAGCTTTTGCTACGCCAGCCCTACCAGGCCATCAGAAAGAGCAGTTGATATCAGACAAGGTCATGGAGACGCTTCGTGGCATGCTTGAGATTCCGAACGAGGACGTAGCAGTGGTCAGAAGTGCTGTACAAGCATGCGCAAGCATATATCCCTATGTCTTCAGAAGAGTGTATGTAGCTCTAATGTGCAATGTTCTCATGCGAACAATTCTAATATATGTCACAGCATCTCACATCCTGAGTTGGCCTTAATATGGCGAGACATGACCGCTATCAAGATCAATATACTACAGAGGCTAGATGTCGCACCCATCCCCATCCGTGTGTGTTGTATCAAGTTCTTGCAGAAAGTCGTTCAGGTACAGACTCCAGGTCAAATCGCTGATCCAAGAGTACGTAATGTCTACCACAACCTCTTTCTATCCCCTAGCTGACACACACACCAGAGACCCGAACATAATGAGACATCATTGGCACTTGTTCCGCGGAACCACCCTCTTCTACCCCTCGCTAACCTGGAGGCCGAGACCTCAGGTCTGTTGGACAGACTGCTTGCTGTGATTCAGGAGAACTCAATGTGAGCATACTACCCTTGTCATATACTGTGCATTGTGGCTAATATGGGAAAGCGACCCTTTAATCATCGACCCTACCATGAACTGCCTTGCTGTATTAATTCGAACTCGACCAACTATAGCTAACAAGATTCTGGCTACTATTCTGAACTACAATCCCCTAATGTCGGCGACTCACCCAATGACACCACGCACGGTCATCATCACCCGATCTCTGGAACGCACAACTAGGGCGCTACTCCGATTTATTATTAGATGGAATCCACAGCATCCTATGGCTCCAAAGATTGATGCCTATCTCCAGCGTCTCCAGGCTTCGAAGACAGCACTCTTTCAGGGAGCACAGAATCTTAAACGCCCGGCCGAACCTGTTGATGGATTGGACGATGCGAAGCGACAGCGACTGGAACAGCCGAGGCGCTTTCCTCCCATGCCTCCTCCACCCCACAGCTTTGCTCAGTTGTTCACGCTAACAGAAGACAAGAGTTTGACACAATTTGACGTTAAGGGACTACCAGAAGAAATGGTATCTATGATTTCAAGTGCGCTGATGCAGCACGTTGATTCTAAATCTCTTGATGAGGCTATAGAAGAAGTGCGACAAAGATATCAAGTGATACAAGATGTCGCAAAAGCGACAATACCAGCTGCACACCTTGTTAGTGGAGACGATGATGATGACTACGACCCAGAGCTACTTACAGGTCCTGAGCAACCCGTGTTAGGACAGTCTCAGGGATTTGGTACGGATTTAACACAGCCAGTACTAGAGCTAGGACCTTTTGAACTTCCTAAGCCACCACCATTGTCTGGTGTTGAATTGGTAATGTTATCTGAACAAACCATCGCACACGTGTTTGAGACAGCCTTGTCTTCTGACAGAAATTCGAGTGGGAACAAACCAAAGCTCGGCATTAACCGTCTTGCAGCGAGCGCAAACGATAAAGACTCCTGGCTTACGCTCATGATCCGACTTGCAACCCGGGCACCCGCTGGTCTCGAATCACTGGTGCAAAGCCTGACGGAGGGTGACTCGTTGAAACTTGAACTGAATGAGGAGCAGCTTGCAAGTCTACAGCAGATGAATGCAGGCAACCGTATTCGACAACTCCTGTTTGACTATGTTCTCGACGATTGGCATCATCGTTTATCGTTAGGCATCACTTGGCTGACTGAAGAATGGTACGCTGATAAAATCGAACCTCTCTCGCTCAGTAATGGTGATGCCCCGACCACGAAAGCTGACCTGCGCACGCCAAATTACGACTATTGGACGGCGCGATTGTTCGACACGCTGATCCCACGATTTGATGCCAACGACCATAAAATACTTATTCGATTCGTTTCTGAATTACCGTCCATAAACCGTGCCATTCTATCGCAAGTCAAAACTCTAACGCGAGACCCGGCCACGGTCAAGATTTGTATGATGGCATTGCAGTACTTGTACTTGATGCGGCCTCCCGTTCGAGAGCTGGTGATTGATACGATGCAAGAAATTTGGGAGGACGGTGATAATGAGGTTAGAAACACCGCAGGGAAAATCCTGAAAAAGTGGCGACCAGGATTTGTTGATCGTGCTGTGGAAAAGACGATGGAGGAAGCAGAAAGTACGAGGACGTTTCCAAATGGCCTGAAAGCAGAGGAGGTTGGAGGTGGGTAGGAGAGTCTTCCAAGAATGGCATGATACCTGGTATGTGGCTGCTTACAGTACAAATTCAGGTTCCACATGTGTGGTGAGCTTAGCAGACACGTATCATTTGAAGCAAACCAGCTTACAGTGACCTGTTCCATTCTGCATACCTATGAAGGTGTTCTTTCTCGTGCCCGCATACGGCAGATGCACATTACACAGCATGAAACAGTCTCACAACGATGGTATGGTATTGGCTTTCGACTAGTCCATCGATCTGCAAACAATCTCGGTATTTGCAGTCCTGAATACCTTGGCTGGGCAAATGACGCAGATCACCAACCACCGACGCCCGTTATGCCGTAGTGGAGGCCTAGATCGAGACTGGCTGGCGATCCTACCCAAGGGCAAATAGCGTTAAGCTTTGAGCGGGCATTGCCTCGTTCCCTCCATCAGATTCCCGTGCGTTGGTACTAAGCGCTGGTACCGTAGTAGTAGTATCTACAGATGACCGGCTGGCTGGCTGGATAATAAATCCCTGACTAAAGAGTGACATTGAAAGGATGAAAGTATTATTAGCATGAGTTCAACAATATCTACACTCTTTATCATGCCTTGTTGTCCCTTCGTAATCATACGTCCTGCATTCTTTCTTGCTGCTGCCTTTCACGGATAAGCAAAATGTTGCTTGCCGGCCCGTCGTTCATGATGTTCCATTGGCTACTGCTGCTTATCATCCCATTCGTTTCTTCCAGCGTGGTCCGACGACATAACCAACCTTACTCACAGCGACGGTTCGATGTTAATACCACCACACCGAGCCACAGCGATAGTAGTTGTTCCTTTTGGCTTGAAGACCTGGTTCATCAAGGCATAGCACCTTTTCAAAATGACTCGTCCTACCAAGTTTTCCGCAATGTCAAGGACTACGGCGCGATAGGGGACGGCATCGCCGATGACACGGCAGCCATCAATAGAGCCATCAGCGATGGCAACAGATGTGCTCCTGGTAGCTGTGCATCTACTACTACAACACCTGCTCTTGTCTACTTCCCCGCTGGAACGTACCTGATCAGTGGTGATATCATAGACTACTACTTGACCCACTCTCTATGGTAATCCTAATTGTCTGCCCACTATCAAAGCATCTTCAAACTACACCGGCGCCTTCATCATTGACGGCGATCCATATGGTGCCAATGGTCTCTCCTACGGTGCCACAAACGTCTTTTGGCGACAAATTCGAAACTTCATTATCGACACCACATCAGTGCCAGCCTCAACTCAAGCTGTAGCTATACATTGGCCCACTGGCCAAGCCACCTCAGTCACTAACGTGGTTTTCAATCTAAATTCCAATGCCGGTACACAACACTGGGGTCTATTTATCGAATCAGGCTCAGGAGGCTTCTTGTCGGATCTCGTGTTCATCGGAGGGCTATATGGCGCCAACGTTGGGAATCAACAGTTCACCTCAAGAAATTGGACCTTCTACGATTGTGTCACAGCCATCAATCAGTTGTGGGACTGGGGCTGGACGTATCAGCAAATGTCATTCAACAATGTCTCTGTTGGATTGAACATGTCCTCGGGAGGTGTCACAAATCAAGCTGTGGCATCCATTGTACTATTTGACTCAGAGTTCAATAACGTCGACATCGGCATCATTCATGCGCACACAGCCAACGCATATCCTCCAGCTGCGGGGTCGCTCATTCTCGAGAACATCAATTTCAGTAACGTCCGGGTTGGTGTTCAAGGACCCAACGGCACCGACCTTTCTGGCAGTCAGCACGCTTTTACTGTCCCAGCATGGGCTCTGGGGCACGCCTATTATCCTTCTTCCACTAATTTCACTGAGCTTCATGGCTACATTAATCCGAACTTGAGATCACCTGCTTTGACCAGCTTGGGCAAGTACTACACTCGACCAAAGCCACAATACCAGGATTGGCCGGTCTCTCAATTCCTAAGTGTACGATCGGCAGGTGCTAGGGGTGACGGTGTAACGGACGACACTGCAGCTTTGCAACAAGCGATCAATACCGCTCAATCTACCAACAAAATCCTGTTCATCGATGCTGGTGATTATATCGTTACGTCCACAATCTACGTACCAGCCGGGTCAAGAATTGTTGGTGAGGTTCTTCCGGTAATCCTTGCCACTGGTTCGTTCTGGTCAGATATCAGCAACCCTCTACCAGTCGTGCAAGTCGGCAAGGTCGGCGAGGTTGGTACAGTCGAATGGAGCGATGTCATTCTCAGCACCAAAGGACCTGCACCAGGAGCAGTCCTAGTCGAATGGAACCTTGCCTCATACAACGCGCCACAATACTCCACGCCTCCACCTGGCTGGGCGGCGGCAGGTAGTTATGCACCCGGGCTGCCAAAATTTCAAGGCCCATCTGGCATGTGGGAAGTGCACACACGGATTGGAGGGTTCGCTGGGTCGGACTTGCAGATCAATGATTGTCCAGCATCTGCAACGCAGAATATATCCATCCCTCCCAACGAGATTCAAGGAGAATGCATAGCCGCCGCTGCGAGCTTTCATATCACCAAATCCGCCAGAAATCTGTATATGGAAGCGAACTGGCTGTGGGTAGCGGATCACGATGCCGAAGACCCACAATTGAGACAAATTACCGTGTATGCTGGTCGCGGTCTGCTCGTGGAGAGCAATTATGGCATATGGCTTGTGGGCACTGCTGTCGAACATCACAGTTTGTATCAGTACCAATTCGTGGACACGCAAGACGTTTTCATGGGCCACATTCAAACGGAAACAGCATATTACCAGCCGAATCCGCCTACATCCATACCATTCCCGGCCATCCAATCGTTGAACGATCCCGAGTTTCCAGACTATTGCCTCAATGGGTCAAGCTTCTTGGATCCCAACACCATTCTACAGCCGAACCAACTCTCTAACGATTGCGATGGTTGGGGACTCCGTGTCGTCGATTCATTTGATATTTATGTGTATGGTGCAGGTCTTTACAGCTTCTTCTACGATTACAATGTCACATGTTCGCAGCAGGGATATGGATCACAGTGTCAGTCACATATACTTAGTCTTGAAGGCAGCTATAACAATGTGGGAATCTATGGTCTAGCAACAGTTGGAGCACAGCATATGGTAACATTTGATGGGAAGGATCTGGTACCGGCGGAGGATAATGTGGCTGGATTCACGAATACTATTGCTCTGTTTCGAGCAGAATATTACTGAGGGTAACACCGTTTATGTGAACCACAGTTTGTATTGGACCACAGACGAAAATGAATTTGTTTAGCCGACCATTTGACGCTGAAATGCTGAGCACTGACCAACCTTTACCAGTCTTATATAATTCCCTTCCAATCTGTGAGCGAAGGGAATAACTGCAACGCCAAGATTCCACTCCTGCCTAATTAGGAAACCGAGGTATCTAAGCGCGTATCCCGAGCCAGCTTCTCCCCGCACGGAGATCTTGACCCATACCTACAAAAGAACGGTACCTGTTCTTCATAGTATACTAGGCTATAGGGACCAGCCAAAAAAGGCACATACAAATTACTATACTTACTTCTTGGTGTTCGCATAACCCTCCCCTTCCTAACTCACCACTTCATCTCTTGCGTAGACTCTCAACGTCCACCATGGCAAGAATATACCGCAACAATGTTGCTCCAGAAATCGACCTTCCCAACCTCGACTTGCTTACCCTCCTCCTCGGTCAGCACTCCCTCTTCCCTCAAGATCCCCCATGACAAACAATGCTCACACACAGCCGCACAGATTCCGAATACAGCGTCGCCCAACCAGACACAATCCTGCACGTCGACACCGCCAACCCCACCAACACCCTCACAAAATCCGACCTAATCTCCCTAACCCAACGCATAGCCCACGGCCTCCGAACACACTATGCCATCGGTGCCGCCGGTCCCTCCAAAGACGTCATAACAGTAATGTCCTACGGCCAAATAATGGTCCCAGCAGCATTCTTCGGCGTCGTCGCCGCCGGGGGAATCTACAGCGCCGCCAGTCCCAGCTCCACAATCCCCGAACTAGCACGCCAAATCAGCATCGCCAATTCAAACCTCATCATCTGCAGCGCCGAACACAAAGCCGTCGTCACGGCCGCAGCACGACAATGCCGCGTCCCACTGGAACGAATTCTAATCCTCGAATCTTTCCCGCATAAAACGCTCACATCCCTCGGCACAAACAGGAACATCATCTCCACGCAGAAACTCCCCTGGCCACGCATAACAGACCCAGCAGCCCTAAAGAACAGCGTCATAACAATCCTCTGGTCAAGCGGCACAACCGGTCTTCCAAAAGGCGTGCAACTCTCACACTCGAATCTCGTCGCCGAAACAATAATAATAAACCACTTCGGCCGCACCTGGGCCGCGTCCGAAATGGCAAAAGGAACCTACAAGCCCATGGACTACCGGACCCTAGCACATTTACCAATAAGCCATATCGCGGGCCTATTCGGGTATCTATGCATGCCCGTCTTCAACGGCGGCACAGTCTACTGGATGCGGCGCTACAACTGGACCGATTTACTCAAATACGCACGACAGTATAAAATAACGGCCTTCTACACCGTCCCCTCGATATACCTCCGCATATCCAAGTCCGCCGACGTAACGGACCAATTCGCGCACGTCGAGGCCGCAAGTACAGGCGCCGCCCCAATGGACGCCCAACTCCAACGGTCTTCGAACGGCCGTCTCGGAAACGGGAAGGACACATACATCGGACAGACATGGGGTCTTAGCGAGACGACAGGTGCCGTAACGGCGCCCGTGAAAGGGGAATTCGACGATACGGGGAGCATTAGTCCTATTTTACCGAACGTTGAGTTACGTATTGTGGATGATGAGTTTCGTGATGTTGAAGAGGGGCAGGAGGGGGAGTTGTTGATTCGGAGTCCTGTGGTTATGAACGGATACTACAATAACGAACAAGCAACGAAAGAAGCATTTGTGGAGTTGGAGGATGGCGGCGGGAAGTGGTTTTGTTCGGGGGATATTGGGGTGATTAGGGAGGGGAAGTTTTATGTTGTGGATCGGAAGAAGGTATGTCATTTCACGTTATATCCCCCGGCGCTACTTCACGGGAATGCTATGCTGACTAACTCGTGTGTGACAGGAACTGCTCAAATTCAAAGGCCTACAAATCGCGCCTGCAGAGCTCGAAAATCTACTCTTCACTCACCCGACCGTATCAGAAGCCGCTGTCGTTGGTGTCCCGGCGCCTGAGGATCCGGGTACAGATTGGCCACGAGCATATGTCGTCCGGGCGGAGTCAAGTACCGGAACCAGCGAAGGGGAACTTAGAAACGAGTTGATCAAATTCGTGGCAGATCGGGTAGCGCAACATAAACAGTTGAGAGGAGGAATCGTGTTTGTGGATGAACTTCCCAAAAATGCTATCGGGAAGTTTCTGAGGAAGGATTTGCGGGAGAGGGCTAGAAGGGAGGTTGCCGGGGAGCGGGCGAAGTTGTGAGTGTGCAAGATAGATAGATATAGAGATGGATTGATTAAGTATGTAGTGTCAATGGTTCCAAGGTGTAGCTACGTAGTTTCCCGAGAAAGGTGTCTGGATGTTGTGCCTATCATCTTACTTAGATGGGCTCTGCTGTAGGATACAAGAGTGTTTTGCTGGTAGATAACCTTCATGTTCGACAACAGAAGGCACAATCGATTTGAAGTGTTTGTTGTTTGTTGATTGTTTCAAATATGCATGTACATGGGATTTTACTGTTCTTTGGGCTACATACATATCTATGCTTGTAGGTACTGGTGAACCTGAAGCTTGCGCTACTCTGTCCGAGTGCCATATATCCTCAGCCATTCCCTTGTGTCTTCAATACAGAACCACGGAGCATAGCAAACGACATCATCTTCTGATTCCACATCTTCCTCTCCAACAGAAATTTCGAAAGAGAGTCCAAGGCAGGCGACATGACATACTTTCCAATCGAGTGTTTTTGGGCCCCTGCATAGTACGTGCACGTCCTTGCCAAGATCTCTGAGGACGCCATCGAGGTTGGGGAAAGTGCAATCTATGTCAATGGAAGCAACGCGAGCCATGGTGGACACGAAGCAAACAGGGCTTCCATCATGGTTGAAGCCGAAACAGAGGCTGTATTTATCGTTGTCCGAGTTGTGCTTTTGATGAGTGTGGATTTTGGCAAATACGTAGCCGACCCCAGGATGTGATTTAAGCAGAATACTATAGTCCTATAGTCCTTGTTTGCCTCAAACTCATATCCTGCGCTGCACTGTATATCTTCTGCCTCCAGCCGACTAGTAGGTCCCCATACTCTTTTACCACCGCCCCTAATATGGAGCCGGATGCCGTGCACACCAGGGCGGAGTCCGTTGGGGCCAACAAGACGCACCATACATTCTTTCTCAGACATACGATGGGTTCGGTTGAAAGAGTCGACAGCGCACCAGGGGGGATCCCACTTCATTTCATTCCATTTTCCGTACAGTTCAAGTGTGCTCTTGCCATCGTAGCATGTCCTGTACATCAGTTCGTCAGTGTAAGGATTGATGTTGACGTGTAAATAAATGCAGTACCAGCGTCGGGTGAGACTGAGACTGGCAACGCCATTGACAGAAGACATATGCTCAGAACAGCCAACGACAGCGACGTACACATCAATGGCCCATGGTATGAGTATCAGCTTCATTGAGAGCCCAATGTTAGTCAACGAGAAGAGGTGTGACCTTTTAAACCCGGCACCCGCTGACATCAGTAAGTTTTCAACTGAGCTGCTAAATTCAAATGCAGAGGGCGAGGGCGCTAGCAGATTCCTCGGATGATCTTTGTCTTCCCAGAAGAGGATGGTCAAATCGTCAGAACGTTTTATTAATTCCTCTTGCAATCGGCGAAATGCTGCTTTCCCTTCTCCATAGAGCATGGGCATATGTATCGAAAAGATGCCCAAGAGAGAATAGGCCCGGTCCTCGACGCGGGTAGTAGTTCGTTTTGAAGCCCAGGACATCCGTTGAGCAATAGAGTAGCCAGATAGTCTATCCTCATTGAGGAGTACCTCAGTCGGGATCTTCGTGATCGTCGCGAGCTGCGTGTCTAAACTCCTCTTATCTCCGATCAGCTTCCAATCACGGTCGTAGAAGCGCTCAACTCTTGGAGCGATGAGCTCTTGTAATGTCCAGCCACGAGTGAACCACATGCTCTCTTCGAACGGTTTATCGGGAACATCAGACAGGTACACGTAGTACTCGACAGCGTTCTCGTACCATGAGAACATGCTGTTGATGGCTTCTGACAACTCTGCACTACTGCTCTTGTCGATGCAGCAATTATCGATCCAAACATAGTCAAGACCTCTCTGACGGGTATTCCCGCAGCACTTTAGAGCTTTTAGCATAGCCTTTCCGCTTGTAAGCATCCAGAGTTCCCCAATGTTTGAAAAGAACTTCTTCTTGCTCCCAACGATGTGACAGAATAGCATATTTGGGGATGTTCTCTTCGCCTTCAAACTCCTCGAATGCCAGATTGTGGACATTGATCAGCCGCATTTTGGTCTATTGCTCGTGTCGACCACGATGCCGAAGCTACACAGCTCTTCTGATGAATTTGTTCTTGACAGCCAGGGAAAAGTCTTCAAGACTCTTATCGACGAATCGACGATAGTGAGAAGCTTTGAATAGGTAGAACACATCTTGTTCATAGTAAGGCTAACTTGTCTTCCTGAAGGGGCAGGGCTGTGCTGTTCAATGAGATGACATATTTGAGGTACTGCCAGTGGTAGGCACTGCTCGCCGGCCAAATCAAGGCTAGTCTCGAACAACCCTTGGTGCCACATGGAAACAACCGGCAGCACAGTTTGCCATTGAGTGCCACGGATCAGTGTCCTTTTGCTGATCAGGCAGGCCTGAGTCTGACACTGCATTTGAATCCATCGTCCACGAGTTCCTTCAGACGTGCATCACTCAGCTATCTGGAGAATTGACAGCTAACCAAATGACATGGCCACAGCCTGGACTCCAAATACAGTACTAACTTGGACTGTCAAGACTGCCCAGGTGTGCAGTGGACAAGGACTGATTTTACCCCACTCTGATTACCTTGAGTCGCCGCGTGTCCCCACCACTGCATGTTCCACGATAAGTGCTGCAATGATTCAACCTGACCTCGACAAATCTTCCTCAACCGTACAGTTGTCCTGGAATCAGCCTGAGCTCTGCTGTACAGTACTGTAGAGAAAACCATGTGGATCATTTACGTGTTCCTACAATGAAGAGAAAATAGGGCAACGAACTGTAAGATTAACCCTCAACAGTCGTTACAGCACATGTCAAATTCCTACGTGGAATATGGCAGCGAGCTGACCACGCGACACACCGTGTTTCACTAGCTGTGTGCTCAGCTGAACATTTTAGACCACGGTGTGCAGCTGTGGCATGCACCTCAATCTCAAACAGGACTGACCACACTGTGTTTGTACGTACAGAAAGTATTGAGCTAACCACTTTGGTAGGACATTTTCAGCTCTCGCTTCACCACCACTCCACTTGCAAGCCAAGAAGGCTGGCAATAGGTTCGGCTCGCCCACTCCCCTCGCTCCCGCAGTCGGCCACATATGAACACCACACTTTCAAGAAACTTCTGTCGAAACATCGATCTCGCCTGGTGCTCTTGGGCTGTTTAATCCGCTCTTGCACATCTCCTCGCAGATAACCATGCGTGGACTTTCCTTGTGAAATGCTGCACGGACAGCGATTACCCATAGCTGTGGTTTTCAACTCGTAACCAGAAGTCATATAGAACAACCTGTACGCCCCTTACATGGCCAGCTCTTTCGAACTGATATATGTTCGCTCGACAACTCTCGCTAAGAGCTTCTCGTTTCTCTTCGGTTGTAAACAAGCCGTCGTTTCTTCTGCTTGTTCGCTATAGCTCTCCTTCACCATGTCTTCCGCAAATCCGTTTGCCGATCCCGCTCCGGATAAGAAAGATGACATGAAAGATGAGAAGAAGGCTGTAAAGAAGCTTGTTCTCT
>Ga0115846_100726_pt1 | contig 16584 bp, 15 predicted proteins | sample InSIn5gowninarea_2_FD_83860 | JGI IMG/M metagenome (GOLD analysis project Ga0115846, IMG submission 83860)
GGTAAAGTCAAGGTGCCCGTATTGTTTGATTTTGTAGCACCAGGAAAGGCCATCGTATCGTGATGACACCAGTACGACGGTGCGGTTACTTCTTGTGGGCTTCGATAATCAAAACCGTTGGTCATACTATCGCTCCTGCGAAATGCCTGCTGTCCTGTTTCTTCGGGAGGCGTAATCAGACCTGGCGAACCAAAGGTTCGAGGAGATATGGATTGGGCGGACTGGCTGTCCGATACCAACGATGGGACTTCTTTGCTTGAAAGGCTGTAGGAGAATTCGCTTGTCGAAGGCGATGGCAATGGCTGTTCATAACTTAATGGAGAACGCCGTGCACCCTGGGGCAGTGATAGTCCTGGCAGTCGTAAGGGAGCCAATTTTGAGCTCTCCTCATGGAGAAAAGGTGAAGGGCTGGGACTCGGATGTTGTGTGACGTTGGTAAAGTACGACGAGCTGTTCTGTGATAGTGAAGAGTCCCGGTAGGGAAGTGGTCCTACAAGATTACTGTCTGAGTTGCCTTTCAAACGGAGTTCAGGTGCGTGAGTTGAGTTTTGCATCGATAACTTGTGGACAGCAGATATGTTTGTCAAGTGTCGACTCTGAGGTAGGCTTGGGGCGGAGGCATGGTGCTCAAAGGGCGATCTTGCACTCATTGAGTTGGAGATGGGATGTAGACGATTACCGACTTGTCTGACGCCGTTATGCTGCATCGGATTCCGTTTTCTCCTATTCATACTTCCGTTCCACCAGTTCTTGACAGCGTTGTCGCTTCTGTTGCCAAGGTGACGAGCAATCTCCGCCCATCGTTTACCCCTTTCATGAACCAGCTGTTCTATCATTTCGCCTTCAGCAGCAGAGATGGGTTCATGATTGAGCGAGGGTTTCAAGTTTTGGTGATAGCGCTCACGACACTGCTTCGGTGAACGATGTTGTAATTGTTGCGAGATCCGAACCCAGTTGTTGGGGCCCTGCGTCCGTACCAAGTCTATCAATGCGCCATCCTCCTCAGGCAGCCATGGTCCACGGCGTGACATACGGGCCATTCCTGCTACAGCGCTTGTGGTTTTGACAGATGATGGATAAATGCTCATCAGCTATATGCTCAAATGGTTGACAGCGTCAAATGAGAAATGCGGCAATTCGAAAATGCCTGCCACAACTTGTAAAGTGTCAACGTAAGACGTGAGTAGCACCAACGCATCCAGCAGAATCGAATGTCGAGTGAGTCTTGCAGAGAGGATGTTGGTACGCCGTTTGTTTTCGATCAGACTTAAGTTGTTAGTTGCATTATCTGGCTTGAGGTTGGATACGGATGGCTTAAGGATGTCGGTTCCCACTACTCGATGTGCTGGTAGCTGATGTTTGTGTGCTGTAGAAGAGCATGAAGGTCGTTCGAATACTCAACACAGGACATTTGAGCTTTGACTGGCTAGTGTTGAATGACTTCAAGACTGTCAAATGGGGTTGAACCGGCGTTCCAACCAAATGCAGGAGTGGCTCTCGCGGAAGAGTGTGTCTGGGTGATGGTCAAACAGCATGGTCCTGCCTCAAACTGGAGCCACGACGCAAGTCAAAGACCCATGGTCATTGGAGGCTGAAGAACAAGTCTGCAGCGGCAATGTACCAGGGCTTTGCCAGTGGTGGGTGGCTACCATTTCGAGCAAGGACAGGGAGGTCCCGAGCAAGAGTTTGGCGTGCTTGGCAGGCGCACAATAGAGTTCGTTAAGTGTCTGGGATCATGAAGGTTGAGCCAAGTCAAGTGTGATGGCGATAAGCGGAATCTGGACAGAAGCCCTACCCCAGCTGGCGTGGTGGGTCTGAATCGTGCAGCTAGAGTGTGGGCTCGATCTCGTCCACAAGCGCATTTTCATATCCCTGTCAAAAGCGAACAGGGGCGTTCGACGGACCGTTGGTAGAAATATTAACGTTCAAGCTTGACAAATACAGTAAGCTACTGTAGTTATCTCAGCAAGATTGCGCGAAGTACGGGGTACACACTTTGTTTAGCACGCCGTGCTGGAAGTCGACCCAGATCTCTGCTGGATCTCGGAGAAGCGACTGATGACCTAACTCGCACAGCATTTCCGCCAGCCGGCACACAAACAAGCAAATCGTTGCTCCATGACTCATGTAGTTTTCGTCAAAGTTTGGGGTGTTCAGCAAATGATTGAGTCAAAGTGCGTTCAAAGTTGGAAGGTACCGGCTTCGCCGAGGTCATGCAGATCCTCAGATCTGTTGAACTTTGTCTCTTCAGCAATAGACCGACGCCAAGTTCCCTCCTCAGCAAGTCCAAACGACTTCATTTTGTGTTGACGTGCAGAGACTTGGGGGGTGCACAGCTAGCGTAGAAGGAGTGTGAAAGACACGAAGCTGAAACTGGGTGTGATTGGTCCCAATGTTTCATTTCACGTCAATGGGGGTGAAGGCGGCCTGTGGAGCAGCCGTGGGACGCATGGATCTGCCTTGCTGTCTCTGTGCATCGGATGAACGCCATCGGAGCAATAATTGTAAATCTGCCGATCGGGTGCAAGAGAGCTTACACACTACTGTAATGCTGTCGATCGGTACTTGGTAGCTGCTGGAATAATGAAGTATCGCACCGTCCGTAATGAATCGCAGCTAGCCTTGGCAGCGACACATCAAATTCTTGTCCGTCGTGAAGATGCGTTTGCTGCACGTCGACTATTCGGTCGCACCTTGTTTCATTTCATGTGCTGAGTGACAGGTGCTGTAAATGGAATAATTTTTTGATCTACGAGTCGGTGATCATTGTGCGAAGAGGAATTCTTCTGGATGCCTGAAGAGGTATAGTGCAATATTATTGCTAAGCAACTGCCGCCCATCGTACCTGCCAATGCGAAGCACAAGCAGACCTCGGGAGGTAACGTCCAAGTATCACAAGGGACTGAACGCACTTCTACAAGCCCGAAGAGACTCGAGTAGCTACCTATATGTGACATTGGTATGCTGAGGCAGCTTCAGACCGGTGGCCACCGAACGTTCCAGCCTTGCTAAGATCCCGCCTTTTCTGGTGCAGGGCCGCTGCTGTCTGCGTGTCTCGTGCTTCGCGTGCGTATAATGAACGACAGCGAGCTCAGGTATGTCAAGATTGCCGTCCCTTATTGTGTCGGTACCCATCTGGTTCAGTACTTGTTCTGCATCCCCATACCCCTCAGAAGTCATGTTGCCATAGAGTGATACGCTACTTGCCAAAAGACTGTATAGTCTGCTATACTAAACCCGCATGCCATTCTTACAGTTTTGATCGTGTTTTCGATCTATCTGTTGCTCTGTTACTGTGGTTCTCTCTCAGGTCGTTCATTTAATCATCGTGGGTTGGTGAGAATGGTGAACACTTTACATACCTTTGAGCAATTTATCCTTCTCCCTGAACCTCTGCATCGGCCCATCATCCACAAACCTCTCCGCCAACGCTTCCGCCGCATCATACACAGCCAACATCCTCTCCCGTCTCAGCGGTAGATTCGCCAACCTCTTCGCCTCCATCATACTCTTCCCATCGTTAACAGCAAGCTGCTCTTCCAAAAACTCAACAACTCTAGTATGAAACCCTTCAACAGGGAAAATACGGTTAATTAGACCCCACTGCTCGAGTTCCTGGGCTGTTAATTTACGGCCGAACATCAGGAAGTCGTTTGCGCGGCGGATACCAATTGCTTGCGCGAAATTAGTGGCGGAGCCGTATTCGGGGACGAGGCCGAGAGCGCTGAAGGGAACTTGGAGATAGGCGTTCTCGGCCGCGAGGATGATGTCAGCTACGCTTTCGAACCAGGCCGCGCCGCCGCCGACGGCAGGGCCATTGAGGGCGAGTACGAGCACTTTTTTGTGGTCGATCATTGAGCGGAGGATCTCGATTGCTAGGACTTTTTGCGGTGAAGAGGTTCTCAGTCAGTCTCGGTTTGATGGTGGGGGTGTTATGGGCGATAGGCCTGCGTTTTTCAAGCGTGTCTTACCGGTGCCTGGGGTAGCTAGAAAGTCGACTTTCTTTTGGACGGGACTTCTGTATCCGACATCTGGCTTGCTTGCGGTTGCTATAGACATGGAGTGGTCAGTCGACTCCCAACAAGTAGCACGTTTGCAATGAGTGGCCGTGCGACGAGCAACTTGCCCTTAACGTCGGCACCAGACGAGAAGAATCTGCCTTCTCCCGTGATGACCGTGAAGACTGTATCAGGATTTTCGTCTAGCTCTCGAAGAGCGGTAGTCACATCAAGCAACAGATTGCCGCCGAATGCATTGAGGGATTTCGGCCGGTTCAGCTGAAGGCTGTAGTCAGTGATGATGAAATGCTTCGAGCACCTTCTTGGTTGCAGTCAAAGGACATGCCTTAATGATTCCAATCTTCCCCTTGATTTCGAAGTTTATGTCTGTATACTTGTGCTTACCAGAAATTGCCATAGTCGATGGATTTCCAGGTTTTGGGTGGGACAACTCTGCAATGCTGAATATTCTCGAGAAGGCAAGCGAAGGTCAGGGGTTAGAAACAGAAGACAGCCGGTTATGGGAAGCCGATGAACATGGACGAGGGCAACAGCTCGTCTTCAGCTGTCGCAGTCATGGACCTCTCACGCGAAACTCGTGTATTCATAATGGAAGTCAAGATTTATTCCCTAGCCTTTCCTATACTCTATATTTTTAATCGTGTATGTGCCGAGTTCGACGTGCCGGACCGATGCGGCCCAACAAAATTGCCGGGTTTGACTATATTTTCTACGGATAAGTAGGACATTTAACTGCTCATATCAACTTGACACGCTGAGCCGAGGGAAGCTATTATCACGATACCCTATCGTACACTACCACTCTGGCTCGAAATTATATCAAGAGCTTCAGACCACAAACTACAGGACTCGTCGACACTACTGCGTCCTCATTCTCAAGAAATGCTTCTAGTAATCACTATTCAGACACCAAACAAGATTTTTAGCGTACATAGGTGAAACAACCGAGACACGCTTAAGTCATGGTACAACAATTCGTTAGATATTGTACTCGCACCTGGGTTTGAGTTGAAGTGAGAGTAGTCATTCCAAGGACAATTCAAAAGCCATCGGGATGGGCTCAGAAAAATCACTGACCAGTTGAATGTCATGCATCCATAAAAACATCAAGCAACTCGTCGAAATCGGTCGAACTTGGTGGCGATTGGAGCGTCTGTACGCCATCATAGTCAAGGTAGGCACTCGCTGCTTGTCGCAATTCGGATGCGTTGTCAGGAAGTGCTGTGTCCATCATAGCATCAAAGGCATCTCCCAAGTCTGGCAAATCCCAGCTTTCATTCGGGATACATGTACATGCATTCTGGGCATTATCTCCTGCAAAAGAGGTCGGGGCCGGTGGCAGTTCGTGCTCCTCAGGATACTGGCCTTTCGCCAAGGCTAGCTGGACAGTTATCATCGCCCGCAGGTAAAATCGAGGCAAGCGTGCTCCATCGCCAATATCGGAGGAGGAGTTGTCGAGGCTCTGGCTAGCTGGCGACTGTAGAGAGTAGGGGATATCGTACTCATCTAGGTAAACGACAACTTGGCGAATATGTTGCAACACTCTGTCGACGCCTTCATATTGTTTCTTGAGCTGATTCAGAGCAGTGATATAGATGCTAAGGCCCTTGCGGGTGTCAACTTGCTGGCCCTGTCGGTGCAGCTTTATTTTCAAGACATGCCAGACTACAGGCATAGCAATGTTCGCAACACTAGAAAGTATGTCAATCAATGCAAACATCGGGCACAGCTTCAAACTTACATTCCGATGGGCATAAATGATAGCATGTCATGGTCAGCAATTTCCTGAAGACTCACGCCTATGCCATGGATGGCAGCTTCGAGTTCTTGCCAGCCTTCGGAAAATCCCATATGTACTGGGCAATGATGTGCGATCGAAACATGGATTGCATGGTTCCAAAGTGCTACTTTGGCCGATCTACGCTTTCAGATTAGACTGATCCGGAGAAGACATAAAGTTTGCTTACTGATAGTAGATGTAGATGACATTGCTTTGTAGAATGACCAATTTATCGGCGGACCCAGCGGAGTGAAACCTGGCTTTGCTTTCTGCAAACCATTCATCGAGGTGTTTTGAACACGCTTGTACTTTATCGACTGTCGTTGTCAATTCTCTGGGACTCGACCGTGCGGTATCAAGTGATAAAATCCTGAGAACTTGCCCCAGTAAGGCAGCTAAGCTGTAGAGCGCAGGAAATGGTCCGGTCAAACCTCGATCCAAGGGCGAAAAATCCATCACTGACCCTCCTGTATGGGGCTGATGTATTCCGTGGTCAAACGCAGGCAGAGCGCCATCTTCTGCACCGATCTGCATGGGCCTGCGTAGTCCAAGCGCCAGAATTCTGTCCCGAAGTATGCAGCAACACCAGAGTCGTTGTAGTTGACTCCACTGTTGAGCAGAAACTTTGTGCAGGCTGGTGTATCGGTGCGCGTTAACGGATTTCGCAAGGTATATGGCATTGCTCAACCAATAAGTGTTCACCTTGGCATCAAGGGCAGAGACATAGTAGGTAAGTAGTAAAGCGCCCTGGGCACTAGACAATGCATCTCTGTTTGAGTCAATGTGGAAAAGGGCCTGTAGATACACTTAGCCATGAACACCGAGGAAAGGGACAGGTCATTACTTTGGCACGACGGTAAAATGTGGCACGAGCTACGTGGAAGCTGCTGAAGCCAAGGCGGTTAATGGTGGAAAGCGAAACAAACTATACCATTAGCTAGTACTGGATAAATCAGCCTGACAGATACATACACTACAAGCTGCAAATAGCATTGCTTGGAAGACAAAGATTGAAATCGTCCTAGTCGGTATTGATGGAGTACTAGTATAGGCCCGCCAGAAATCGGGTTCGTCCAAGATAGGTTGATGTGCATGGATATAGCGAAAGTAGGCCTTGACGGCCTCGTCTAATGATTCTCTCAACGGCACCCGGTAACAGCCCAGTTTCTCCAAGTACTGTAAATCTCCAGGTTCGAGTTGATGAATGGTGTCGGCTGAGAGAAATGGATAATAAGAATAGATAATATCAGCCTCACCGGGAGTCCGATTGGCATTTTGGTCAAAGGATGTGTAGTTTCTTTGGGCAGTATCGCATGAAGCAGTAGAACATGAAAGCAGTGTAGTTGATCCACGTTCCAATGGCGTTGTACTTCGTTCGTTAGCTTCACGCTTGCTCTTTGGTCTGTTGGGGGTCGATGCTGAAACAGGGGACTGCTTAGGATTGGACTTTTTTCGTGGCCGTGCGCGCGTAGCGTGTACATCACAAGCTGGGCGATTGACGACCTGCTTTGAGGTGTTTCTGTTACACAACCAGAAATCAGAAAGGTTACTCAAAGCCAAGGTCGATCGCGAGCACTTACGTCTTTCCTGGTTTGGATTTCACAACACAATTCCCACCATTCAGCTTGCAATTGGTGCAAGGAACACCATTGTGCGCGGCATCACATCGTATCTTTCGACCCCGGCAAAGTAAGCAAGCCACTCGAGCGCGGCGTATGATCGGAGCACGGCTATCGTTGGAGTGTCTGTCCTTCAAATGAAGCTGGTCGTTGGTACAATCAACGGCGATTCTGTCCGGAGAACTGGCCATGAGCGGAACAAATGGTGTGTTATGTCACACGTGAGAGAGCCGCAGTGCTGAGCACAAAACGCATCCAAGCTACTAGAATATATGACTAGGCATATACACGAGTCAGGGTTCGAGGTTTTGCACACCAAGCAGGCTCTCCACGAGCTACCGTGAGGTACTACCTGGTCCTAGCCAAGGTCTCGTGGCCTAGCCTGGTATCTGATTATACTTAGTATGACCTTGCTACCTATGCTTACGGCGTAATTGAACTTACTTAAGCTCACTGTATCTGTGTATATTCGATGTTTGTGTTGTTATTTCAGGAAGCTGTAGACTTCGCAAATGACTTCATTGTGGCACACCACCGCCGTTACCATTCAGGGTCTGGAATCTGCATCTAGATTAAGCTACCACATTAAGACACCGCCCATAGTAATTCGATGTCTTATTCAGCCGAGAGGGGAGGGTCTCACCACGAACAGTCTTGAAGATTAGATAAGCTTCAAATTCTAGCCGGGCTAGGTGCAGATTGGCTTTGGTGGACCAGTCAGCAAAATGTCCTGTTCGGGTAGCTAGTCGGTACAATTAATAATTAAATGTACAGTAAGATCAGCAAATCTTTCAGTCACGCCGGCAATTTTCGGCAAATTATATGCAGGCTGCATGGTGGAGCTAAGCGACCTCGCGCTACTCGGTACGTTTCTCTTCTCTTGCCTTCACAGGCCCCGTGATCCCCCAGAACGAGCTTCCCCAGTGGTTCATTTCCTCCATCATGGTCCGTAAAGGTCCCCGTGGGATTTGGCCGCGCCGTGGGTCGCTCCAAGCAAAACTAGAGACAGCATGAGGACATCTCCTGACGCGGTAGCTGATAGCGCAATCGGTATTTCATATACCACGCTGAGGTTGGTAAACTTTTCCGATGGCTGTCGGAAGCCAGCCATTCTTTCTGTGCTTACTGCGGGTTCGTGGCAGAGGCGGCATGATTGCACAGTCGACGTCGACGTCGAAGTCGAAGTTATTGTGAGCCAGATCAGATAGACCACGACTCCTGCTAAATTGCCCATGTCGCTTGTGTGATGGTTGGCATCAGTCTATCTGTGTAGTACAGCCCGTTGGTCCTGTACGACCATTCGTTGATCTGAGCCTGTGCAACGGATTTGATTATCGAAGCCCACAAGAAGTAACCGCACCGTCGTACTGGTGTCATCACGATACGATGGCCTTTCCTGGTGCTACAAAATCAAACAATACGGGCACCTTGACTTTACCTCTTGCAAGACTATCACCAATCCACCTCAACAATTCCTTCGACGTGGCCAATACATTCAGGACGGAGTCACGCAAAGACAGTCGTATGAACCTTTCGAGGTTGGTTCAATAGTACATCAATATCTTGACGATGGCATACACGACACAACATGGATAGAAAATGCACAGCGACTATTTCGGGAGTTTTTGGGTAATGTCATTATTGGCGCTATATTCAGCTTGAGTTTTGGGGGGAAGCGAAATGATTTCGATGTGCATGTATATGATACCCAGAGAAAGGCGTCTCAGCGGTTTTGGCACTTATTAGTACTGATACCAGGCAGACATGCCATGTATTTTACAAGCAAATCGATGGACAGCAAGGCTCTGCCTTCGAGTTGTTTCTTAAGTTTGAGAATGCTCCACATTAATTCATTGAAGCACACACGTATGATCGACACAACGTTGAAAAATAACAACCTCATCTGTACGGTACGTATCCTTCACAGCCATCAGTCGCGAAGCCGGTACATTTCGGTGACGATCGGCACAACGACCGTTGCGGACAGTTTGACAACAGCAGCGGACGCAGCCGATAAACGAAGAGCTCTCAATCTTGGCCACAAGCGATTGGTCTCAGGACGACTTTCCGCATCCACTCGTGCGCGCAGGTTGAGGAGCATCTAGACTCGACTCCGGAAAATCAAGTGTGCAGATTGGCGTGCAGCTAGCGAAATGGAAATCTCGGACTTTGGTCGATCCAAAGCAAGTGACACTGCAGTGGAGCATGACTAAGAGCTTGTTGTGGCTTTTGGTGCACCAAGCATCGCTAGCACAAAGGCTCATTATGCGCCGCACCTCCATCTCCTCCAATGCAGTACGTATTGTATTCGTGGCTTCAACAGCGGTCGGTGCTGAAACCAAGGCGCCACCAATGTACCGTACGTCGTCCATCCGAATTATGCTACAACTTGCACACAAGAACATTCTCCACCAAAACATTGCTGTGGGACAGTCTAGCTTATTCCACAAGTAAAGGGCACACCGTGGTTCAAACTGCAGTAACTAACTTTCAATTTGCGTCGTGGCTTGTGTTACCTTACTGTCGGTGCCTTCAACAACAAACGTTGAAAAGGGCTAAGCACGCATACCGTAGACTAGCAACCTGGGGCTTCTGAAGGTGTGCCGTCGCTAGTCATGTAGCGCTAGCATGAATCAAGCACAATCGGCCGCTACACCACACCGTCATATGCCATGTTGAGTTGAGGCTAGTTTTCAGCGCGAACTAGAGCATGCTCGTTCGTGCAAATAAACGGCAGACTCGAACGACGCCCCAAGGAGCGTCAGAAAGCGAAACCAGGAACACTAAAAATGTCCTAGGAAGCTACTATTGGTTTACTTAATCTTTCGTAACTGTTCAGCTACACATCTTAACAACAACGCCAAGCTTCATACCGTGACAGACTGGCTTTCATGAAATTCAATCAGGCGGCAGGTTATAACATTCTCTCCAATCGTTGTACTATGTACGGGTACGTGGCAATCACAGAGTGTTTCCTGCAAGCTACTCGCATGAGGGTGAGCAACCTATACTGCACATGGGTAAGCAAAGTGGTTGTTGATCACACCAAAATTGCGGGGATTGAGGTCCACACTTTAGCATTGTCTTTCAGTTCATCCCTTAGTAAGACGGAAGTGATGAGCATTGGATTTGAGATAAGTGCTATCCTTTTTCCTGGTTTCGTTGGCAAACCAACTGGCCAGGCGCTCCGCCCTGAGGTTTAGCGTGACCACCAGACACCAACGGGCAAATAAGAGAACGCTAGCTTATGCAAGTACCGAGATCTTGTTGAGATTTATGTTCTCCAAGCCCCTGTCGGCCATGCCTGGACTGGACAACGTGTTTTTAGTCACAGACTCAATCCATCACCAGCGGTCTGGTCCGCAACGAGGGGCTCTCTTCCAAACACAAGCCTTTTTGACCTCATCTGACTTGACTCCTGCTGGTAGTACGCTCGCCAAACCTGCAGGAGGATCTGACTTGGCATAGTATACTCGTCTCAGTGGCGTTCGTCAACGAACAGACAAACAATCAGACGAAGAGAATCATCAGCGTTTGGTGTGCCAGTAGCACGTACAGTAGCTTCTGCAAGCATCGTCGATCGACATGACCTCATTCTGTGTAACAAGCGGCTCGCACATCATCCAGGTTATGGAGCTACTGTACAGCACAGGAAGTATCACCATGCCGGAAGGGGCCTAGAAATTTCATTGAGAACTTCGTTGCCATGTGTAATTTGTTCTCTCGAGCTTTTCAGAGGCTAACAAAAGCTTCCTACCACACAAGGATCAGAGACCAGGGGAAAGTACCCATGAAACAAGCTGTGCAAGTAGCAGAACACTTTAGAGCTGAAAAGCACCAAGCCGATCCTCTAGGGATGGCAGATCGACAAGCTACCAGTACAGTGCCAAACACGCCGATTGCTGCTGAGTTTGCGTGGTCGACGGACACTGGGCGGCAGCAAACAGTGGCTCGCATCTGTTGGTATTTGACGCCACTACGAAGGTACCCTTTTGGGTACTAGCAAGTGGACAGTTTGTCATGGGTGAATGCAAATACTGTTGAAGGAAAACGAAGTTCATTGGATCGCTCGTTCGGCAAGATCCAGACCGTTGAAGAAGTGCGGATAATGGAGTTCCTCTTAGTGGGCATGTTGTATCAAGTACAGCAACTCGTGCCAACAGGCATTGGCTTCCTCCAAAGCGCCCTAACAGACGGACTACAGTGTGTTCTTGTAGGGATGACCAATTTTCTTGTCAACATGTCTGTCTTGATTGGTCAAGTCACGCCTCGTGCCGAGTTGTGTCCATTTCTGCGGGAAACTACGCCTGCAGCCTCATGATCCGCTACTGGTCTACTGGTACGAAGTTTGTACAGTACAATTTTGTATTTGTTTTCGCAAATCGTTTCATCCCACTCTCTCGGGAATTTGTCTTGATTTGCATCGCTCCTGTATGGAGCCTCGTTGAGGTTGTGGCTCAGTACGTATCCAAAGTTCTGCGTCACAACCCGACTATGCCACAGAAAAGCTTGAAATCCAGCCTAGTTTCGAAGATTGGCCTTTCTCAGCGAGCTCGACGAACCTTAAAGTGTTCAAAAACTTGGAAACTGGTACATTCAGGGTACAGTTACTGTGCTACAGTATACTGTATTTTACTGTTTGGCTAAACCACGGCATGGCGCCAAACCACGGCGAGTAGCCAAGCAGCAGGGGCTTCGCGGCACATTTTTTGGTTTGAAACGGTGTCGATGGTAGCGAATTCACAGGGATATGACTTGCAAGCCCGCCGCCCTAGCGGATTTTCTACCAACAGCGTGGTTCAACTGTCGTGGTGACGAATGTTTGGCGCCACGAGACATGGAATGAGCTGACAGTAGGCCAATCACACATACAGTTTCGTATATATTAAGTTCCAGTCTCCCCTCGGTGGCGATCAACGATTCGAAAGCTTAATCAAATTTCAATAACGGCTGCTCCGAGAACGCTTTATCCTTCCTAAACTCTCTCTGCCAAAACCACCAGCTTACTCCGTACTTACCACAGTTATGGCACTACGGCACAAACAGTTACCCCGATTTACAGGTCAGGGGACTGCATTGTATCAATTTTCGGTACACTGAGACTAATGTTATCACCGATTAGTTCAGAAGCGCCGTTGCATCAGTGGCAATGAGCCCGGATCCCACGGCTTAAATTGTTCCTTCCTGCTACAGTACAGTAAGTACATCGAGACTTGTCGAGCACCTCCATTATGCAGGTGTTGTCCTTGTAAAACAGGGCAAGCATGTATCGTACTGGGTAATCCTTGATAACGATGCTTCAATGACCTACCAAGTACTTGTCCGACGTCGGACTAAAAGTCCGCCTTGTAAGTACTGTACATACAGTGACAGTTCAAATGCTAATCACATGAACTTTGCTGACTCCAGATGCACCACAGTACAGTACTCGAGTAGGTGCTAGATCCGGCCGGGTATGAACCCAGCGCAAATCCCGACAATTCCCTATGCCCACAGCACAATACTGAGCAGTACAATACATTACAAAGTATAAGGAGCACTCCACACAGCAATTCATGCAGCTTACGTTAACGCTGCTCCTTGCGATCCACCACGCGTCTTCCCTTCGCTTATCTTGTTCTACAGTACTGTACATTTGCAATTGTTTAATCTACTTGTACGGTATCTGCGAGCCACGCAGGGTGTGCTATTTGATCCACCTGCAGTCGATTTGCAAGCAATCTCAAATGAAAACGTCAACCACAAACCCTGCTGTTGTTCATCTCTCCGCTCTACTGTACTCTGTTGTTGTACTAGGCTCTCGGAAGAACTGTTGGTACATCAGTATTCAAACCTTTTGTTCACACACAATGATAGGCTTATGGCTGACTGATGTGGATATGTGAAGACGACTGGCGCTAATGCCTTCAAACGTTCTTCTCCACTGTCTGACAACTGATGTTGTCAAAGTCAGTTGCATTAGTGTGAGTAGATACAGGACACTCCTTCTGGATCGACCTGACACTAGCCTTTCCTAGTGACCCCTATTTTATAACTTTCTGAATGTTTTTTCACACAACACCCGGGTCTTCCAAAAAGTCCAATACATAATACGAAATACAAAGTTTGCCCACTATTGGCACGACAGATTTATAGACATCACCGTGGGGCTTCAAGCATCCTTTGATCGGGAAAAATTGCTGACAATAGCTCTATTCTTGGTCAACCCCTTCATCGTGACGTTTCGGCCTCGCCGATGTCACTTTTTCGACAGCATGCACCGGATATGCTACTTACTCTCATCCGGTATCGGTCGCTCAGGCAGGAGAGAAAAACTGGATCTCATTCACGTCAAAGATGACAAGCTCGTTAACAGCCAAGCATGGTATGGATAAGCTAGGTTCAGGCTGGCTGTCAAGCTCCCAAATCCATGATGACCGTCATGTGTCATGCGACGCAGGTACAGTCAGAACCTCGTCGCTTGATGGGCCCTTTGCTGTTGCTATGGCTAACACATAGCCCTGGCTAGGGTCATGAACGTACAGTACAGTATCTGAACAGGCAAGTCCCTTCGTGAATCTAACTTTATCCTTCCCAGTTTTTCCTGCACGTCTCCTCACACGACTGCCTGTAGCAGCAGTTGCACTGGACTTGAACGTCCTGTTACCTAATCATTTCTTCATTCCCACATCATTGTCCATCAACACGTTGAACCATGGACCTCCCGTACTCGATGTTTCATTTGTTTTGTCTACCGGAGCTGTCACTTCCGTCGCTCCATAAGGACTTCTCCAGATGCAAGGCTGACTGGAGAGTCTCCAATTCGAAGACCTCACAAAATGTAAGTATCAGCAACAAGGCCCGAGGTCGAATATAGTGCTTCCAAGCGCGAATTACCAAGTCTTGCGCTCCCTCCCATTGGAATGTCGACATCCCACAAGAAGAAAAATTTACAGCGGGGCATAAGTTTGTTCCCTATTCCATGGCATTATCGTCTACTCCTGTATTGCACAACAAATCGACCATGGTGGACTACAATCAACTCCATAAGGCTCTCCGCTCGAACGGAGTTCTTGACTACTTGTCAGACCGCAGACACGGAAATGTCTATTTCGCATGCATGTACAAAGGTTAGTTGAGAGGTTGTCACTGCCACTACCATATGTGGGAGAAACCTGTATTGAGGAATGGACTCAGGTAGTATCCGTCAACATGCCTGCACTGGTTTGTCATCTGTCCACAAGTGACACAATCCCGTTTTCATGGACATTCAGACCATTGCAGATGACACCACCAGCAAGCACGTAACAGGATTGTTGTAGGTCATTGTTTCCCGAAACTCGAGATCAGTTCTTTTCTTCACTTACACTATCGTCAATCACATTCCTATTCATGAGCGAAACCTAAGACCAAAAATCAACACTTATGGATTAACATTCCTAACTGCTTGGTAATCAACAAATTTTGTCTTCTCCAATGCCTTCCCAACCGTTTTGACTCATTCACGGAGAAGTGTCTTGCGTCCACGTCAATGCCAATATGCAGGTACGATTATTCTTATTTCGAAGGTCAACAATTTCCGGACGTCCTACAGCCTTACACCTCACTCATGACGTGAGCTTGAAAACGCTCAACCTTTCGCAGCTCGCTAGAACTCCCACTCCATCCCCACCCATTCGACTAGTATGTGTCAACTCAAACTTCCAACACACCTTGTCTCCAAAATCCCGCTACTGCTTCTTGGCAACTTGTCATCAGGCAGAAAACAGTTGTTGACAGGTTCAGCTCACGTCAAACACAACTCTAATTCTCCTGAACCTCCCAATAACCCCTGGCAGCCCTATCAAACGCTACCAGCAATATTAATTTCTCCTTAACCACAAAAAGACCATCACGGCATCTTCCATTACCACCGACTAGGTACCCCTTTCAAGTACAGCCGTTCTCTGTTCCGTTGACCAGGCAACAACATCTCCAAGACACACCCAAAGTTTGACACAATCCCGAAGCTCCCCGGCTGAATTATTAAACCACCAATCGCCCCTGAGAAGTCTACTCGGAAAACGCAAATGCGAAAGATCATCCTGAACAGCTAATCCCAGCACAGGAGAATAACAAGTCATCCCTATTGACACCCAACCACATTCAAACAACTCTCGTGGTGCTTGCTTACGTACGTTGTTTTTGACATCTCCTGGAAGCAACCTATCCGTGATTGATGCCAACATGATTTGCTCCGCAATGTTAGTAATGGGTAGTGCTTGCTTGCTTGCTTGTAGGTGGCTTGTGCGCTCATTCAATGTTGACACTGTGGGAGGGGAAGGTGCTTCTGTGCAAGGTAACATAACCTCCAAAACTTTCTGTACTAACACTACGTACATACGAAGCTATCAACTACGTACATTCATCTATATCTCGTTCACAATGCACCCTGTCGTTCCCAGACCTGTTGCCAGGAAGGTGTGGTACAATCCCAACTCACTCACTCGCCTGTACCGTCCACTCTTTCCACAGTCTCCAAGTACTTAAATACGTACCAAAGAAAGAACCGCCCATCTTAAATACGTACACGAATAATCGAATAGCTGTTCTCTGTGTACATTGCTCCGTCTCTTTCTTTTTTTCATTACCTCCTCGGTTGTTCCACTTCGACAGATTAAAATTCCGCTCGTCGACGTGTATCTACCATATCTTAAAGCCTCTCAGCTTCACAGTATGTATGTGCAGGTGTTCATGTACATTCCTTACGATTCGGGCTCAACGCTGACTTCACTACTGCTCTGCTTCAGAAACACAATCACTCCTAAGCTACGTACTTAGGTCATATAAACAACACCGCCTTTTACGTACTATCCACCTATACAGCTACTTACGTAGGCCGACCACTCCTCCTCCCTATGTACATGTTCCGTTCCTCCGTTCCTCCAAAACCCGCATTTTCCGAACCGTTCACCCATCCTTAACGAAAAAACTGTCAGTCCAGTACAGTACACCGTTCTCATTATACTACAACTTTACACGTACCTTCTTCTTCTTCTTCTTCGAGATATACAGTGCAGATACCGTTCCCATCTATCCGTCGATCCATCTATCAGCCTAGCCATACATCTACAATAACCCTTCATTCCCTACTCCCCATATACAAGCACAAACCCAAAATAATACGAAACGATAATGTTACTGGTGA
>Ga0115846_100727_pt1 | contig 16560 bp, 13 predicted proteins | sample InSIn5gowninarea_2_FD_83860 | JGI IMG/M metagenome (GOLD analysis project Ga0115846, IMG submission 83860)
GTAAGAATCTCAAGGACAACAACAGACGACAATGGAGGATCGAGAGCCGCGTCATTTGATTGGGCAGATGACGGCAGCCTGATCATTGCCTCAATTGCCCGAACTGCGCCGAAAAAGAAAAACCCAAAGAACAAGGCTTGCTATAAAGCAAGGCCGGGATGAAATATAAGCCGAAGGCAAACGCACGACCCGGGAGGAAACGTCTTTATTCACTACTACTAATTGACTGCTTACCACCCCTTATGTGAAAACAATATAGCCTACGAGCCGGAGTACCTAGACCCCTCGACGGAGCCGGGCAGATTCTTCGAGACCGCCACACGCGCTCTGCACGTTGAAGACGACCGCTTCCTGCACGAGAATGATTTCGGCCCCGAATGGTATTCCTCCGACGGATACACGAACAAGATGCTCTCATACCTGCAGACACGCACGGACGAGGAAAGGAAGCAACCCTTCTTTGCCTATCTCCCATTCTCGGCTCCACACTGGCCCTTGCAAGCGCCCAAGGACGTCTGCGACAAGTACAAAGGACTGTACGCCGACGGACCCGAGGCCCTCCGTCAGCGTAGGATAGCCAAGCTAAAAGAGCTCGGCCTTGTCGACAAGAATGTCGTGCCTCACCCTGTGGTGGCCGCGCCCGGTGAACAGGCCGAGTGGGAATCCCTGGACGACACATCGCGCGCGGCATCTGCACGGGCCATGGAGGTCTATGCCGGCATGGTGGACCGGATGGACTGGAACATTGGTCGGGTGCTGGACCACCTAAAGGAGACGGGCGAATACGACAACACTTTCATCTTGTTCATGAGCGACAACGGCGCCGAAGGGGCCAGCTATGAAGCCAGCCCCCTGGTCGGCACGAGCATCTTGGAGCACATTGACAAATATTACGACAACTCGCTCGACAACATCGGCCGGGGGAATTCATTCGTGTGGTACGGCACCAGGTGGGCGCAGGCAGCGACCGCGCCGTCGAGACTGTACAAAATGTTCTCCACGGAAGGTGGTTGCAGGGTGCCCCTTGTGGTGAAGCCGCCGGCCAGCCTCAGCCCGGCGCGCAAATGTAAGGACCAAAGAAAAAGAAGTGGTCATGACGGCATGATCACCGACGCGTTCTGCACCGTCATGGACATTGTACCCACCGTGCTCGACCTGGCCGGTCTGAAGCACCCCGGTAAAGAGTACCACGGAAGACCCATTGCCACGCTCCGGGGCTGCAGTTGGAAAGAATACCTCAGCGCACTGTCCAAAGCCGAAGGAGAAGGAGGCCCTCAAAGCTTGACGAGTCGGCAGACGCCCATCCATGCGCCCGACTACGTGGCGGGATTCGAAATTGCCGGCTCAGGCGCCCTGCGCCGCGGTGAGTGGAAGGTCACGTTCGTGCCCGCGCCCAAGGGACCGCAGCGCTGGGAGCTGTTCAACATCAAAAGCGACCCGGGCGAGACGACCGACATGCGCGATCGCCAACCCGAGGTCTTTGCCGAATTGCTCGCATTGTGGGAAGAGTACAGAAAGGATGTCGGCGTGGTCGGACTGGCTGGCGAGTACCCCAAGGCAGTGCAGGGCGCCCAGCAGACGACACTAAAGGATGAGATGGAGGATCCATACGCGTGGATCAAGTTCATCTGTAGAAAGCATCTGGCGCCGCCGGAGATGGCGAGTGTTTTGCCGGCATAAGTTGCACTGTCTGTCATGCAACGGAACATAGAAAACTTGTATGAAAATGCGCGCCAGAAGCTGTTGGTTCGTGTTGTGACCAAATTCATCAGTCATTGCTGGAGAACATCACATGAATAGACTTTGTCGCTTCTGCAACAATCCTTCCAGCTAGGATTGGATCGGATCCAAAGTTTCCAACCCATCCCACGTGAGATAGTTGGACATTTCTCCCGCGAGTTGGATGTAGTCCTCAGCCGAGAAAATCGACGGATCGTCCAATGAATCAATACCTGGAAATGTGGCAGTTGCGGAGTCGTTGTGGTCGAGATACTGGGGCCCGGTACCAGTACCAGTGCCATAGCCTGTGGTGCTGTGCCCTGTATGGCCGAACTGATCCCTTCGGCCCTCTAGCCCGCGTACATCCCATTGACTGGCCTCATACGTGACTGGAGGCGGAAAGACTGGTTGCGGAACATCTTCCACGGCTGAGAGCGTGGACACCTCTTGTCGGCGATCCTCCGTCCGGATTGCGGCCTGCGCGAGGCGAAATGCTGCAGCGTTGCTCAGGTAGCTGGCTTCCGGTGGCCCGGTCACTTCGCCAGTATCCCCGTTCCCATGTCTACACAACCGTATATCAGTGTCGAAAAAGGGTGAATGATTTGTCGCAGTCATGGACTTACTGTGCCTGCCTCGAGAATGATGGGAACTCCGCCAGGAGCTCGTGAAAGCCGAATCTCGCCAATAAAGGCACGAGGCTTTGCTGATTGTTTGTCAGTTGATAGTCCGAGAAGTGCAGTACGTGAAGAGAGATGATTGCGCTCACAAATGGGTTTGATCTGTCCCTTTTCAGCATATTCAAGAGCTTGATGTTGAAGCGAACATTGTCCATAGTCCTTTTTCGTTCTTCCGCGCTGTTAGATGTGACTGTAGACGTGTGGACGATCTGGATCTTGGCCGACTCAAATGCTGCCACGGCGCAATGAAAATCGTCGAAGGCTCTTGTTCCATGGATCAGACCTTTCTGGATGAGATGAGAAACTTGGTCCGCATGGAAACGACATCTCTGTTGACACTGTTTCGGAAGCTGTTTGGTGCTGTCCGAAGCGCAGAAGAAAGAGGGAAGTCAAAACCCGGTAAAGCAACCCTCGTCAGGTCGGCTACAATCGAGTGGTAGAAAAGGTGCAACATGAATACTGCCCCAATGATGTTGGTCTCGGTTTGCACATAGAGATTTAGGTCTGTCAGGTTGAATTGCTCCGGCAGACCATCGTACCAAATCTCAAGCTCTTCTATGATCTTCAGGAAGGAAGACTCTGGTGACCAGATGTCTATTTGTCCTTCTTTGTGCCGGATGAGCCTTTCTCGGTTCAGTAGATGCTCAAGCGAATGAAAATGAAGGCTCCTTCAGACTTACCTGAGGACTTTCGTCCTGACGAAAGCCAAGTAGATGACGTGAGACCGGATTTCTAGTTGCCGCAGCCCAGTCGGCGAGATGAAGAGAACAGCCGCAGGGACTTCGTGTCCCGTAAACGCTATTTGCGAGACGAACATATGATCAGGACACGGTAAAGGCACGCCGGGGGCTTCGTCGTGCCAGTGTAGGTTCTCGTCAACCCCGGAACCAATCAGGCTGTCCAGTATAAAACACGACCACAGCACTCTACGTTCTGCTTCTCTTTGTGTAAGGTCAAGTGCCATTCTGCTTGGGGAGTCCAGGCCTAGCAGGCGCAATATCTGATAGCAGATGCCCCACAAAACGAACGCAAGGGCGTTGTCACCTGTCCTGAGGCAATATTCGCAGATGAGAACCATGGACTGCCCGCTATGTTAGCCGTAAAGCCTCAGCCAGCGTGTAGAGTTGAACAGACCATCAACGTTCTTAGCGAAGGTTTCGGTATTTCTCGCAACGCCACTTCTCTGGCCTGCTCCACCCACAAAGAGCCAGGCGCGGCATCAGAGTGTGAGTGAAATTGCTGTGTATTGTCTTGTAAATAGATCCTGAAAATGTCCATTGGCGCCTGTTCTAAATCTGGGATTGAACAACTTACTTTGCGCCTAGAGCGCAGATAACGTAGAGCAACGCTTCTCCATACTTCTCTAGGACCATCTCTTGATCAAAGGCTTGCAAGAAAGAAGGCTTGTGTATGAATCCCAGGCATCGCAGGGTTGAAACGCGATCAAAGTAGAGGTTAATAAGTAACAGTTGTAGCTTTCGATCTGTTGGAATCGTGTCGGCGAAGAGCCTTGGGTTCGGTCAATTGCCACAGACCATCAAATAGGGGGGAAGAGTAGTGCCGTACCATTGAACACCGTCGAAACCATAAGTAGTGGTAGCTGTCTGGCAGGGAATGGATGAACGTTCCAACATCGAATGGCCGCTCTCCGGACCGGCCGACGGGGAAGAAATGGGCCTTTCGAGTTGCATTTGCTGACTGCTTCCAGATATGTAGGTGCAAGTCTGAGATCTACGACTGCACTGGCGACACTGGGGGCGACTTCGACAGCATCTCCTCTTGGCCCTCCGGCATTCTTCGCAAGAACCTACTCTTCTTTTTTCTACACCAGAGGTGCGATAAACGCTCTCGACGGACGAGAGGACGTCTGCCGAGGATTGACGATTATGTTCTTCGTATCCGGGGCACTGTACTCGCAGGCGGCCGCAATTATGACAAGCTGGGACTGTTTTGTCGCATTTCACCTGATGGAAGCAGTAAGTATTGGACAGCTTTTTTGCTCTGTAGGCGCAGGAATGGATCAATAGCTTCATACCTTGCGTGAGCGACACACTAGACAACCTGTGACGAATCAGACTCAAGGAGAAGTAGAACAGCATGCGCATTTACAGGCGCACTAAAAGGGCGACTGTAGAAGTTTGCGCGAAGTGCTTCAAAAAAGCCAATGACAGAAATGACACACCTCGTTTACTCTTTGATGCAGGCATCGCATCTGATGTATCTGCAGAGGCCATGCTACTCGATGACTTGAGCTTGGTCTCATTCTGCGTCGGTACCCAACGATCCGGATGATTCACAAGAACAGTTCAGGTGGGATATCTAACGATGCTCTCTCCGGAAGCTCTGGGAAGACTGGGATCATGCCGAACGAAGATGCTTTGTGGAACCAAGGGTCTGAAGAATGTGGAAGATACGTTAGGTCTGGGAGAGTGATGTCTAGTTTATTATTGTTGTCGTTGGAGGCTGTTGCCATTCTCAACGCTAAATCAAGCCCACTACTAAATTGCCTGAACTGTTGAGACTCTGAAGAAAACGAATCTGCTAACAGCAACAGCTGGTATAGGTACAAGCATACCCGGGAGATTGGTCTATCTGTAAACATGTTGTCTCGTCTGCCCACAGCGATACTGCATTCTACCTCTACTGTCCTATGGAGTGTCCGTACTGTTCGTCGAAGCCGAGTGCTGGTAGGGCCGAAACCACACCCAGGAATCATCCCCATGGGGGCGGGTGAGCAATACTCCTGGGCCGAATGTACAAAGAGTTCTAGACCACAGAACAGGAAGTCTTGTCCATAATCACTACACTGGCGCCGGCTCTCGCTGGTGTTGACCCTGTCCGGTGCTGCGGTACCGGACTAGAGTGCAGCTCATCTCGCCAGGACACTGGAAATTGCCCTGTCTCTGCGTGATCAAGTTTATCATCGGCGTGCCTGAGAACAAAAGATAAGTCAGGTCATTCAAAACCCAACACCACAAGCATAGCTGTGCAGCGGAACCAGACATCAGGAAGCCGACGTCCTTGTCATTTCTGTACGTATTCCCCGCTGTATGGAATAGGTCAAGCAGGATATGATATCTTCTGCCATACAAACGCCGCGCCACAGCAAAATAGAAGTGCCGATCAACAACCACCCTTGGAATAATCTACTTCCTGTACCACAGTCTCGTGATTCTGGTATGTCTCACTGCACAGCACGTCAGTTTAAGTAGTTCACTCAGGATCCGATGGGGGAACGCACTCTTCTTCTGCAACTGAAAAATGCCGTACATCAAAGCTTCGCTCGTGGGCGGGCATCCAGGCACGTAAATATCCACGGGCACGATCCTGTCACACCCTCTCACGACGGAATAACTGTAGTGATAATAGCCGCCGCCATTCGCGCAGCTGCCCATGCTGATCACCCATCTGGGTTCGGGCATCTGATCGTACACCTGTCTCAGGGCAGGAGCCATCTTGTTGGTTAACGTGCCGGCCACAATCATGACATCGCTCTGTCGTGGGGACGCTCGGAAAATAATGCCGAGTCTGTCCTGGTCGTAACGCGGTGTGGAAAGGTGCATCATTTCTACAGCGCAGCAGGCGAGTCCGAAAGTCAGTGGCCACAGGGACCCTTGCCGGGCCCAGTTGGCAATCTGGTCGAGTGTCGTGAGGGCATATTGCATGGCTCCTTGTTTCTTCTCTTGCGAGGGCAAAGGCACTTCGCGGCGCAGGCCGCCTGTCACTGGGAGCCGTGAAGGATCGCTAGCACCTGGCACGGGTGTGACCGAGGTCGCAGATTTCTTGGAGGATGAAGATATCGAAGCAGCGGAGGCGGGTGCGGCGCGTAGGATTGAGAAAGGGACTGTTGTAGTAGCTGTGCACATGGTTAACAGGTCGTGGCGAGAGCTCTGCGGATTCGTCCGTACCTCTGAGAGCTCGAGGAGCCATGGTTCGTGAAAGGGACATCATCTTGCCTGAAGATGCGATGGCAATAGGAGAGGAGAGAGAAGAAAGAACGAAATGAATGGGGACGAGGAGAGGGATTCGTCGACGAGGAAGAGGCGAGATATGAAGACAATTTAATGAAGATGATGCATTGAACAAGAAACTCCACCATCAAAATCCCTTTACAAGCTCGTTGATTGGCTGGTCAATCAGCCGACCTTTCTCCCGCGATTCTCTACTCCAACTGCGCTTTCATTGACCAAGATACACCGTGAGGGCTCTACGAGGTACTCAACCTCAATGTCTGGGGGCTGATGGCACTCAACTCCAGTCCCGCCATCGCATGTATTGGCATCATCGGCAAACATGTATTTGGCATTTCCTCCTTGAACCAACAGCCTCCATGCTAATAGACCACAGGACAACCCTCTACACATCTCCCTCTTCCCACCGCACGAGGACGAAGACCTAGACATGCAGTTCCTTCTCAACTCGTGCCTCGACATCTTCGACATCCGCTCCAAGACCAAAACCCTCGATCAGGACCTCGGCCTCTTGCAAGCCATCGACGAACGCCTCGCCGCCTACGGCTGGCTGACCAACACGGGCATCAAGTTCATCATCGTAGTCGACATGATGGGCCGCCCGCCTGCTCCAGACGAGGACAAACGTAAATTCCCTCCTGCCGTGGGCTTGCGTGATGCCGAGCTCAAATCTGCCTTCCGCGCCGTGCAGACAGCATACATCCAGCTCATGCTGAACCCATTCTATGCTCCAGACGACCGAACGCCATTACAAATTGCAAACTACGGCGGGAACAGCCCCGAAATCACGAGCAAGAGGTTCATCAATGAGTTGCAGAGGATAGGCAGAGCATGGACACCTGGGATCGCGAGCATATGAAGATGGCCAAGGCCGAAATCATGCTATACTACCTATAGTTTCTCCACGCGCAAGAACACTTCCGGACAAGCAGCTGCTCGGCAGGCCAACTTTTCGATACAATATCCTCAAAAGAGTGATATCACGGCTTGAGAAACCCTCCATTGGTCGCTCCCTCGTCCAACTTGGCGGCACTCTCACCAACCTCTGCTGCTGTCGATGCCGCCTGCTGCTCCTCAGGCGTTGGCGTCTTGGCCAGCGGCATCTCATCCATCTTCGTGTCCGGGTCGGCTAGCTTCGCCGCCTCCTCCGTCGCAACAGCACTCTCGGCTGGTGGAGCAGCCACAGCGGCTGGCGCACCTGTCTCGGTCATGCCTTGGGTCTTGACGTATTCGAGCACAGCGTCCAGTGTTTTCGCGGGTCCCGCTTGTTCCCAGACACGAACGACGCCTTGTTTGTCGATTACGACAACGCCTCGAGTTGTGGATTTACCAGGACCAGGCTTCTTCATGCCGATGGCTGATGTCAGTGTTGCATTTGGATCGCACTGCGTGGAATCCATTTGTCAGTGGCTGTATGTTCAAGTCGAGGATTTGCATGGATGACAAGTAGGATCTTACTTACCAAAAGGGGATACTGCAACTTCTGCTTTGTCACGAACGTGCTATTGGCCTTGGGACTGTCCGTGCTGAGTCCATAGATTGATAGCGATGCGCCCGTAATTGGAGCGTAGTTGTCCCGGAAGAGGCATGCTTGTGTGGTGCCTGTACGATGATGTTAGCCTCTCAAACCCAAGTAGATACAAAACATAGGCACAGAAAAGGGTCGACGTACAACCTGGCGTGCTCGCTTTCGGATACGTGAAGACCACAATCCCCGCGAGACTCTTATCCAGAAGATCCTTGAGCGTAACGTCCTGTCCGTCGTTTGTCTGTAGGGTCCCGCCGAAGCCGTCGAGGGCGATCTTTTCGCCAACACCTATCTTGCCACCCGTACTCGCAGTGCCATTGGGCTTAGGTTCAGCGGCGGCCGTGATAGGCGCTTCAGCTGCTGCTGTCGGCGCCGAGTCATCCTTCGTGGCCTTATTCGTGACAGCAGCCTTCGCTTTCTCCGCGAGTCTCTCCACTGTATTGCCGGCGCCACTACCTCGTTTCGTAGGAGGAGGAGCAGTGGCGGGCTCTTTTGGCGCTGGGCGTTTGCGGAGTTCGACTGGCATTTTGGCTGTTTCAGTCTGTTAAGAAGATCGGGAATCCTATTGCTTTTGAAGTCAGGATGAGGCAACCGATACTCGTTTGTACGCCGATAAAGGATGTCAGGGTCTGAGCTGGTCGTTGACAATTTAGTCTTCGATGTTGTAATGCTGGCAAGACTTAGAGTCAGCAAGATGGTTAAGCTTCGCAAGCTTTAGGGATTTGAACAAGACGCTAGACTCGCATGTTCAAGGTAAGAATTTCCCTCCTCAGAGTGATATTAGAAAGCTGAAATCAATCAGCGACACGATCCTCGCCAAGGCCGGTAAGCAACGAAGCTGGGATGGCCGTGAGAAGAGTAGAAGCCATCTCGCATCTTGCACCAGCCCGGCGTCACTACGGTGACAAAAGCAGGTTTTCTCCTTTTGTGGGCAGGGATTTTGAGATCTCCCACACAGTTGGGAGAGGAACGACAGTAGAGACTTACCCAGTGATTGATATTCTCTTTACGTACCTTCTACCTGAGGCCTTCCAGCAGCAACACCTTGAACGTACGACGAAGAAATCAGACTCACCGAGTAGTAATATCTGCTCTCGTGGCGCAGTTGATCGAGCAGTGGTAGTCCAAAGTGTCCCTAGACCACTGCCTTCGAGGTCACAATGTCCAGATGGCTTTCGCTGTCGGACAGACTTTAGTCAGCAAAGAGGGACATTGTTTGCGATATGTACGAGTGGGATGTCGCAGAACGAACCTCGTTTCAACCTTTTGAGGAATCCCTGTTGTACTTTTGCGCGATCTTTGGGATGTTGATTCTAACAGTCAGGGCAGATGGGAGGTCAGCGGTGTAGAGTAGAGAACACAGCTAGTAGCTTTGGTGGTGTGTAGTCGAACAAGAAACGGCTCAGCAGAATGCAGGTCACGCCTTTCAGCGTGCTAGTTCCAACGCCCAGATCGGCCCCGATCAACGTCCATCAACCTCTCATCCACTACTCTTATTGGTAAGCGAAGAGGAGGTGGACGTGTGCGGCGCGACAATTTGAGGAGTAGCCAAGGGCTATCATGAAATCGGAGCTGCAATTCGTCTCTCCGTTTGGTTCTGACAGCGAACTGCTTCATGCAAGCACTGACTACCTTAGTTGGCTGGGTGGTTGGCGCGGTGGCTAACCCCTGAAAAGCAGCACTGTCCTCCTTCAACCTGAGTCTCAGACTGTGGCCTTAACGATCTCGAATCCGAGGCTGGGGCAATAGTGGGCAATGCAGAACTGCATAAGTGGCGTATCTGACACCTCCACTCCCAAAAGCGACGAGCAAATCAGTAAGAATACGGCATGCCTGCCTAGAAATAAGAATACAGGAATTTTAGCACATTGTTATCATTTTGGACTAGCTAGTCAGAGTCAAAAAGACTCCCTTTGCCTTGTCACTAATTATGTTGCTTCACCAAAGCAATCGAGTAACTGGCCATAAACCTCCCCGGAAGCTGCCCCTAACAGATCCATCGCCATGTATCCCTGTGCACGGCTGCCCTTGACTTCTTTCACGCCCGGGCATTTCACGCCGAGGCAATGTGGTCGAAGTCCGAGCCAGAAGCCTTCACTTCATTCTTCTCCTCTGCAAATGAACCAGTACTCTTTGTTTCTGCGTATGTTGGAAGCCAATACAGGAAATAGGAAAACGTGCTGAGATGATTAGGATTGGTCGGTGGTGAGTCGAATAGCCCAGAGGTCCAGATGAACCCTCAGGGTGGAGCAGGTTGACGTTGTTGAGAGTCATTTTCTGCGTTAATGGGCAGCACTGGTGATGCTGTACTGTCGTATGTCGCTTAAACTTCGTTCATGTCCGATGTCGCATGCAAAATCTTGCTCTTGAAGCGTCGATGTTATCCCATGAGTCGTTGATCATCGCTGATGTAATTGCATGTCGTATTGAGAAGAGTGGCCATTCAGATAAGAAAGTCCGCGTGTCACATAGACCCGTTACGGATTTGCCATGTGCTAGAGCAAACCCCGCGCCGGATCCGACATACCCATTGTTGTTGTGGAAGACAGAGAAGTCTTCAGAGGTTGAGGTGAGGTCCAGTGTCGAGCAACACTAAGCCGTCATTCGGTTTCAACGATAATCGCCGTTGCCAGTGGTTATCCTCGTACCAGAACGAAGCCTAACGTCGAAGACTAGAGCATTAGTCAGATGCCATTGCAAACCTCCACGCAACCGAAGCAAATCGCAGAGGAGATCCCTTACACGGAACCACGAGGTATTCAGTACTCACATCCTGTCACTTCCTCCTTGGTCGTTGCCGCTAGTGCCGCGTTCGATAACCTTGCGTCGGGAGCTGGAGATGGCTGCTGGTTTGCCTTGGGTCGAAGTATGCTGTGGGGTGGGAACACCAGTGGCTGCTGCAGTGCCGGTATGGCCACGTCGTGGTTTTTCCTCTTCCTCCTGAGCTGGTTGGTTGCCTGCAGCTTGAGCGATGGCCTGGGCGTTCTTCTGATATTTGTACACAGTCCAGTCGAAGACGTAGTCGTACTGGAATGATTCACGGACGAACAGATCACGGAAGATCTTTCGGAGGTAGGAGTAATCCGGCTTGTCGTCGAAACGGAGGGATCGGGTGTAGTTGAGGTAGATGGCGAACTCGTTAGGGAATCCTCGACAGAGAACCTCGGTAGGAGTGGTCATCTTCTTTTCCATGATACGGTCGTACTTCTGCTTCTTAGTAGCAGCCTTCAAACCTTGCCATGGGAGAGAGCCACGGCAGAAGTAGAGCATGACATAGCCAAGAGACTCCATGTCATCACGGCGAGATTGTTCAACGCCCAAGTGAGTGTTGATGGAGGCATAGCGGGCCGTTCCAGTCAAGTTTTTATTCTCACGATATGGGATGTGGAAGTGAGTCTTGGGGTCCCGGTATTTCTTTGCCAAACCGAAGTCGATGACATTGACCTGATTGCCTCTCTTGCCAATACCCATGAGGAAGTTGTCAGGCTTGATATCACGGTGGATGAAGGACTTGGCGTGGATGTACTCAATTCGGGAGATGAGCTGGTCGGCCAGCAAAAGGACGGTCTTGAGGGAGAACTTGCGGTTGCAGAAGTTGAATAGATCTTCCAAGCTGGGACCAAGGAGGTCAAGGACCATGGCGTTGTAGTCACATTCTGTGCCGAACCAGCGGACGAAAGGAATGCCGACACCACCGGCGAGCGATTTGTAGACACGGGCTTCGTACTCGAGTTGAGGGTGTTTAGCCTTGACGGATTCGAGTTTGATGGCAATCTCTTCACCAGAGATGATATTGGTGCCCAAGTAAATGTCACCGAAACTACCGCTACCGATCTTTCGTCCGATGCGGTATTTGTTACCGACACGCAGATCCTGTCAACAAAACATCAGTATGTGGTCCTGAACTCTTCCTTTTTTGCAGTAATCACAAAACAGAGGTGTGCTGTTACGGCTCTGACAACCGTCCATCAGGCTTGACGCCGAAGACTACACGTTGTCACGTACCATTGTCGTCATTTTGACTGAGAGGGCAGCAACTAGGCTGCAACAGGTGGGAATATGGTAAAAATGATGAGATAGGAGGGTTGCAGTTGCAGGGAGTAGATGTTTTCGGGGGCGTTGGTGGATTTAGAAATTGTAATCGATCTCGGCCTGATTTCGATATGAGGTCAGTAGGAAGCCGTTGAGAGCGGTGAAAGGTAACGTGAGATTGACAATAAAACAGGGGAGAATGCCTGGCTGTGAGGTGCCCCAATCCAGACAGGAAAAGTCGATTGTAATGATGGTGGGAGAAGATGGAACGTGAAGAAGTGTAGGGCGCAGGCGAGGTTGAGGTTGAACGGGTGTGGGCTGGGCAGATTGGCGTGATATTGGGCAGCTCAGCAGAAGGATGACTAACCTGGTGCAGGAAGAGGTCAAACGGACGGCAAACCGTTGGCCTGATGACAAGTGAGTCGGATGCTCACGAGTCTTCAAGCTGGTCAATGAGACCGGCAGAGATGTCGGAAGGTTGCAGATGGAGGGATGAGGGAGAGTGAGGGAGGAGAGAAGGACCAAGAGAAGGTCAGGTTTCAAGGTCACGCAGAGGAGAGAGAGCGAGAGAGGGAGAGAGCGAGGTCGCAGTGGCAGGTTAGCGTGGGCAAAGTGAAGGGGGGGCCACTTTCGCTTCGGCCGCAGCTGCCCGCCCTTTGAATTCACACCTGTGACTGCAAAAGTGGCTCATTCTTATTATTCTGGCCATTCATGGGCCCATTTCTTGGCCTGCTGAGCCTGTTGAATGTCTCTTGACAAACTTCTTCACTTGTTTGCCTCGTTTGTCGCCTATGCGAACCACCAGATCCCACCCTCGGCGGTCGCTTCCCGGGCATGCTCCAGGCCTGAACAGCAACTTTCTAGGCTCTTCCTAGGCCCGTTGCCGGCTCGTCTCCATGGCTGAAGGCCTGATTTGCTGCTATCTACTGTATCTGCCAGCATTTTCGTTTGCTTCACTAGTTAGGCAGCACTGCCAATCCACGGCTATCTCAAAATCTCATGGTGAATGCCTTATCTAATTGGTTAGGTCTTTTGTGATTTATCTACCAAATCGAGCGAGTGATCATGCAATCAGGAAATTCGTTTGTGGTGTAGATCAGTCGAATTCTGCCTCAAACCACGACTGATTGTCAAACGGCGAGGACGGATCCTTATCCGTGTCAATAATGAATGCCCTTTCCGGTGGGCTAACCAATAATACCCCCAAAGTGCTCATCAAACACCTGGCTCAGAGATTCAATCATGCTGATCGGTACGGAGTAGGCCATACGGTACACAGTCATATTGATGTCCGCCAGTTGTGGCTGGTGACGTTTTGACTTCACACCCTCGACGCCTCAACTTGAAGCCACCGCTAATGAAATCAATCGTCATCATAGAAACCCACGAGGAGAAAATATCACAATTCAGAAAGCCTCGTAAGTCTGCCATACTGGACATGTATCTTGTGTTTCCTTCGGAGTGGCGAAGACGAAGACCGTGAGAGGATTAGTCCGACGAAACCCTCGATCTATCCGAGTACAAACTTGAAACATGGCCTGGCCTCAGATCGAACCCAGCACGCCTCATCTGACCTACCTCCTTCTCTCTTTCTTCCTGATCCTGTACGCCTTGTTCTCAGAGCTCATCCGCAACCGAGCTCACCTGTCCGAACCTCCGCTCGCAACCCTCACGGGCATCGTCTTTGGTCCAAGAGGAGCCACAATCCTCGACCCGATCGACAAATGGGGTTGGGAAGACAACATCACTCAAGAGCTCACTAGAATCATCACAGGAGTACAATGCTTCGCGGTGGGCATTCAACTTCCAGCAGGCTATGTCAAGCGGCATTGGAGGAGTGTCGGTCTCCTTCTGGGCCCAAACATGATAGCTGGCTGGATCATCTCTACGATTGCAATACACTTTATCTTACGGACTACCTGGAACACAGCATTCCTCATTTCAGCTTGCTTGACTCCGACAGACCCAGTCCTTTCAGCCAGCGTGATCGCTGAAGCAAAATTTGCCCAAAGAATACCTCTCCGAATCCGCCATCTACTGGCAGCAGAGTCCGGGTGCAATGATGGAACCGCTTTCCCGTTCTTGTATGCTGCGCTGTATGCTACATTGGCCAAGTCTTCTGGTAAAGCCATTCGGGAGTGGTTGACCGATTTGCTTCTCTGGCAATGTGTGACTGGTATCATGATAGGCGTGGCTCTCGGGATCTTGGCCAACAAGGCCCTCCGCTTCAGTGAATCGCGCGGATTTGTCCAGGAATCGACACTGTTTGTTTTCTACTTCCTCATGGCCATACTCTGCGTTGGTGTGGGAAGCACCCTAGGGTTGGATGACTTCCTGGTTTGCTTCTGCGCCGGCGCTGCCTTCTGTTGGGACGGATGGTTCTCAACAAGAACCGCAAGGATGAAACTACCATCCATCCTGGACTTGATGCTGAATTCGACAATGTTCGTCTACTTTGGGTCCATCATACCATGGGGGTTGTACAAGCACAACCTCGCCCCTGGACGCATGATCCTCTGCGTCCTGGTGATTCTCCTACTTCGGCGGCTGCCCGCGATCCTCATACTCAAGAGATTGATCCCCGATATCCGAACGTGGCATGAGGCCCTTTTTGTTGGCCACTTCGGGCCTATGGGAGTTGGAGCGCTTTTTCTGGCTATTGAGGCTCGAGCTAGGCTGGAGACCGGCACGTCAGAACCACTTCCTCACCCCCCTGTTGACGCGCCTCACCAGGAGGCCCTCGGCACGGTTTGGCCTGTGATTTGTTTTGTGGTGCTCTGTTCGATCATGGTTCATGGACTCTCACCGTTGTTCATGAGCTTAGCAAGCCACTTTTCGCGAGAGCCCAAGGAAAGGGCACCTCTGTTGGGTGGTGAGGAAGAAAGACTGTATGGGATGGCATCCCACGAAAACGAAGTACCTGCGGATGAGCACAGAAGAGAGGAGATTGAGGAAAATGCAGACGAAGAGATGTGATGTAGTAATGAAGAACTTGGAATACAAACAGCCAGTCTTGATGATTGGCGCATCTGACACAAGCAAGGAACCGTGCTATTGACCCTGGGTCCTCCACTCCCGCACTCATAAGGTAGCCTCGAGGGCCTACAGCTCGGGATGTGCCTCGGCCCAGTTTGGCGGAACATGTCCGCCTCTCTCTCTCGTCGGGGTTAAATGTATCTCCGGAGGGACATCAACCCCTACCAGTTTCCATTCTTCGCACCCAAACTACTGTGATACTTACTTCCATGATGCCGACAGCCGGAGCGGAGAGATACTAATTTAGGTACTCTTATCAAATGAATAAAGCTCTCTCCGGTCTCCCACCGCCATCGAGAACGCATGCATGATTGACGGGGACAGGAGACTGTCGACGGATCCTTCTTTACCTTAGTACTGCGTAACGACACGACCACCAAAGGATTGCCAGATTTGACGACGCCACCACCATGCGTCCCGTTCAATACACAAGCCATCCCTACATCTTGAAGACGTCCCGAGGCAGTCTCCGAGGAGTAGAGCAACGCACAGCCTCGGGCGAGCCCATACTCTACCGCTTCACAAAGGTACCCTATGCGCTTCCGCCGGTAGGCCCGCGACGATGGCGCCGCCCACACTCACTGCCGCCGGACTTCTCCTTTGAAGAAGACAGCAGCCCTGGCTCCGGCTCCGGCTCTGCCTCCCGCCAACCAGGCGACTACACACACTTCGGTCCAATCTGTCCACAGCCTCACTACGCGCACGACGGTGTATATGTGGACAATCCTGCCGCTGCTCCGCCCATCGACAACGTCCAGGACGAGGACTGCTTGTATCTCAACATCTGGGTTCCAGCAGGCAGCAGCTCAGCGCCACCTCCGAAGCAAGGCTGGCCTGTGCAAGTCCACATTCACGGCGGATGGCTCCAAGTCGGCAACGCAATGCAAGATCACCAGCACGACCCGTTCGACTTGATCAAGGACGTTACGCCTAGAATCATTGTCTCCCCCACCTACCGACTCAACCTCTTTGGCTTCCTCGCCGGCGACGAGCTCGCTTCTCTGCACGAAGAGCCGGCCCCGTCAAACTTCGGCCTCTGGGATCAGCGATGTGCTCTCGAATGGGTCGCCAAAAACATCGGCCTCTTTGGCGGCAATGCCGACAACATCACCGTCGGGGGCCTGTCCGCCGGCGCGAACTCGACATTCTTCCAGCTCAACTACGACAGTATGCTCCCACCCTCCCAGCGACTCGTCCAGCGCGTCTACCTATGGTCCAACGCCGTCGCCATCCAGCCGAATGCCACCAACGCCCCCGTCTTGACCTCTCAGTTCAACGAGCTGTGCTCGCTCTTCAACATCCCCTCCTCCTCGACTCCGGCCGAGAAGCTCTCGCGCCTCCGTGCCATTCCATTCCAAGACCTCGTCACCGCCAACACCAAGATGAAGATGCACACCTTCCGTTCCAGCACCGACAACGCCTTCATCCTTCCGACCTTTCTCTCGTCCCTGCACAGCGGGTCATTCACCACGCGCCTCGCTCAGAACGGCACCTCCGTCCTGCTAGGCGAGGGCAGCGACGAGAAGGAGCTCTATAAATTTGTCAACCCACCGGCCGACTATCCGGGCCTCCTCCTCTAACTGACCAATTACTATCC
>Ga0115846_100728_pt1 | contig 16555 bp, 10 predicted proteins | sample InSIn5gowninarea_2_FD_83860 | JGI IMG/M metagenome (GOLD analysis project Ga0115846, IMG submission 83860)
ATCAAGTCAATCTTGGATCCTGTAGCAAATGGTGGCAGCATTGCCATTTCGAAAAATCATTGCTATGAGTGGTGCTCGAGCCATTTTGCCGCCCATGAGGACGCGCCAGTATGTGTCTTTGAGACGCGAATACGGTCTGTTGAGATCGTGCCATCGCTATTCTTTTCGCTTGGTTGTTCGACCAAGGCGTTGCGGGCGACTTGCTTCTCCCACTCCGATAGATCCGCAAACTGGGTTACTCTAGACCTTGCGTCTTCTTCGCGGCTGGCAGGGGATTTTCCTGCGGCGTCGTAGAAGTAGTGGAATCTAGGTGGAGGTGGATGGACTAACACAATGCTGTCTACACTTGTGCCCCGAAAGATGATCTCATCTGGTCGGTCTCCCATGACAACCGTGTTGCGACTCGTGCTAGCTTTGAAGCGGATGGCATCACTTGGTTGGAATTCTCTAATGCTTTGGGGCTGGCATATGTATGGCGCACGCTGGTAATGCAGATCAGGCACCCACGACGGCAGACCATTGGTCCTCCGGAGGTTAAACGAAAGATTGACATACCGCCACCAATGAGGGTCTCTGATGGGCTTGGAGAGAACATACCGGCTAAAGCTGGTGTACAGTTCTGGTGTCGAAACGGCGTTGGTGAAATGCGGAACAATGGGGTCCATCTCTTTCAGCAAGCCCATTATGCCCAGAACTCGATCTCGCGGGGAGAAACAGTCGAAGTTTGGTGCCATCAACAGAACAAGCCGCAATGATCTCCATACCACAGTGGGTTGGCTTTCGTCTACCAGTTGAGATCTAAAGAACATCCGAATGTGAGATAAAGCCTCCACATCCACAGACATGTAAGGGGCATTGACTAACGAACCGGCAGCATCATACCAAACCCACTTACTGAAGGCTTGAGTCTGGATTGCGTCTTGCAATTCTGTGAATTCAATCTCATGATGACCACATAGGAACGTTATGCTGTTTGTGAGAGACGCTTCTTGTATGACCCATACGCGATAGAATCACTGGTTGCGGAAGAGATGGAGGATCGCGCTTCGATAAGTAATATCGATTTGGCGTAACTCTGCAGGTCGTTCAGGTGTTGACACATGATTAAACTCTGTTATCTGTTTGTTATAGGCGACGATAGTGGGGAGTAAGGACATAAGTAGTGCTAGCTTGTTCTGTTCCTCTGCAAGCCCCAGCCATGCCCAAACTTTACTTGCCTGCTTGTATATCAAGTTCATGAGGTTTATCTGAACAGACTTCTCATTGTCGTCCGCCTGATTGATACACACGGCGTCTATCCATAGCGGCAGAGTTTCGGCAGAGACCCTGTTCCGCCGAGCAAGATGTGGGAGAGCATTGTACAAATTGTGATGTATACGCAATGAAAATCTGTTGCAACTAATGGGGTAGGTGTCGATCTGTGAGCCCCAAGTGTAGGACAGAGCCTCGAACTTGGGCTCACTGTCCAGAGCGACGTGCTGTAGAGTCCAGGAAAGGCCTTCGGTGTCCCCTGTCGTATCAGGAATAAGAAGACGTATCTCTCCGGGTGCCAGAGCTGTATACTTGAAAGGAGGCAGCTCGGCTAAACTGCAGACCGCCATGCCTTGATCTTAGAGGGTCTGAATGTCGATGAGCCAACACTCGAGTCCACACTGAACAACGAGATATGTGCACAGCTCGAAGTACGTGTTCAATCTCGCAGTAGCGGGCTGTGACTGGGGTATCGGTGATCGCTCTCAGTCTCTAATCGGGGCCGTGAGATCAGTGGTTGTTCGACGGCCGTTACAGATGGAGGAAGGAAGGGACAGACACCATCACTCATGAGGAAGCTTGGAGGCTGCATGCTGCATGATGCCTACCCAGACTGTCACCGTCCGTAAGCGAGGGTCAGCAGCACCCTGATGATAAGTCCCTCGCTGCTTGCTACGCAGGATGCCCGAGCTGGCAAGAGGATTTATGGGTGCATGGCGCCTACCGGTACAATTACTTGAGTGAGTAGCCCAGAGTTGTACGCCGATGCAGCTTAATCGTAGAAACATCACAAACACTCTCTCCAGTTCTGTTATCGCGCTACTTGCTCTGTGGCCAGAATAAGAAATGTAGGATGCGCAACTTGTACAACATGGATTTTGTCGCTTCGTCTGTCGTCCAGACGATGCTGGACCCCTCAATGGACGGCTCCTGTCAAAGCCTGCTCATTTGCCGGTGTTGCGCGGGCACCCCAGAAGATGTGGTTTGGGGAAGAACGTGCTTACCGTGGTCGCCACTCTGAGTCGCTGGGCGCACCGGGCTTTAACGGCGGGTACCTCAGGCAGCCTTACTAGCTCAGAGAAAATTGTCCAACGAACCCTGCGCGTGCTCGGATAAGGGTATCTAATAAAGTCCCTGATTTCCTCGACTGCCTCAACACACCGTTCCCAGGGCTTTCGGATTTTCTGCCCTTCGTTTTTGCTTGTATAGACTCTCCACTCACCGGCTGGAGTCTCACGAGCACTATACCCTCTGCTTTTCTGTTGTTTCTTTCGTTGTTGGGCTCTTCCGCTTACGCTTACGCTTCGTCCGCGGAAATTTCATATCGATAACGCCGCTTAGCCCCTCCAAGCTTGTGAAAGAAAGAAATCCCGCGACAGGAGAAGACTTCTCGCACACACAACACCAAGCGGGACATGCCACACTCTGAGTCGCCTACCATGGCCTCCCCTATCGTCGTCGACAAGACCGGCGCTGCGCCTGCGCCCTCGGTCGAGGACGTCCAGGCGTTCCTGAGCAGCATTGTCACAGCAAAGACATCGCACGCCTCAGTCGACGCTGCTTACGCCCTCACCGAAGTCCTCCTGAACTCGGTCGGCTTCCGCGGCCTTGCTAGCTATGGCGTCCTCGACTCGCTCAAGAAGTCGGCAGCCAACAAGAAGGACCCCGTCCAGAGGGAGGGCGGTATGAACGGTATCGGCGCCCTCTTCGAGCGTTTCCCCCGCGCACAGAAGCTGAGCGAGGTCATCTTCCTCGTCCAAGACGAGACCCTGATTGCCCTTACTCTCGATTCGCTTTCAGACAAGGCTGCGCCTGTCCGGGAGTCAGCAAAGTATGCGCTTGACCAGCTTTTCGACAACCTCTCCGCCGAGGCCAAGATTTTCGGTCTTCTCCCAGCGCTCCAGAAGTACCTGGGCAAGAAGTCCGGAAAGTGGCAGGGCGCTGTCGGCGCCCTTGAGATGATCGGCCGCATGGCTGACAAGGCCAAGATGGGCATGGAGAGCCTGGAGGTCGAGCAGGAGAAGGACGTCCTCCGCGAGGCTATGGGCAAGAAGCTCGAGGCCCTCATTCCCATCGTGGAGAACTTCATGCACGATCTTAAATCCGAGGTTCGTTTGCTGCCCCCAAAACGCTTCCCTACAAGTGCTAACCAACATCTCAGGTCGCCAAGCAGGCCGTCAAGACGATGAACAGCCTTACCACCCTCCTCCAGAACGACGACATCGCTCCCCGGATACCTCTTCTTGTCAAGGCTATCGAGGACCCCTCCACACAGAGTCTGCAGAAGGCCATTCACGCCCTCTCGCAGACCACTTTCGTCGCCATCGTTACCTCACCAGTCCTTGCTATGGTCACCCCTCTGCTCGAGCGCTCGCTGAACAACCCCAACACAACCCAGGAGGTCACTCGTCAGACCGTTGTGGTCGTTGAGAACTTGACTAAGCTCGTTCACGACCCCATCGAGGCCCGCGCTTTCTTGCCCAAGCTGAGGCCCGGTGTCAAGTCTGTCGTTGATCGCGCCTCTATGCCCGAGGTCCGCGAGATTGGTGGTCGCGCGTTGGCTGTCATTGATTCTGCTATCGCAGACAAGGACGGCAACGTTGAGCACGGCGCCCTTGCCCGTGTTTCGCCCTTCGAGGTCTCGCTTACACTGGAGAAGCACGTCAAGAGCACTGGTGGCCTGCTGAACTTCCCCGGTGACGCCGAGGTCTGGACTGCCGCAAAGTCCTACATCTCAGCTATGATTGCCGAGGACCTTCATGAGCGCCAGATCAAGCGCATCCCGGCGCTCGTTGCCCCCTACCTCCAGCCTTTGATGAACGCTGGCGATGCTGAGAAGGTTTCCGAGGCCGTCTCCCAGTTTTACATCGACGAGGACCACCGTAAGTTTGGCCAGCCCATTGTCGAGGAGGACGGAGAGACTGAGATTGTCAACGCTACCTTCTCCCTCGGATACGGTGGTATGTTGCTTCTCTCGCACACCAACCTGCGCCTCCTCAAGGGTCACCGCTACGGTCTTTGCGGTCGCAACGGTGCTGGAAAGTCCACTCTCATGCGCAGTATTGCCAACGGCAAGCTCGAGGGTTTCCCCTCGCAGGATGAGGTCAGGACCTGCTTCGTCGAGCACAACCAGGGTGAAGATGCCGAGATCACTATCCTCGAGTACATTGTCAACGACCCGCGTTTCAAGGATGAGACTAGGGAGCGTATTGTCGAGGTTCTTGAGGAGGTTGGTTTCACTGGAGGTCCCGAGGGCAGGCAATCCCACAAGGTTGGCTCTCTGTCTGGAGGTTGGAAGATGAAGCTCGCTTTGGCCCGTGCTATGCTTATGCGCGCTGACGTTCTGTTGCTCGACGAGCCTACCAATCATTTGGATGTTGCCAACGTCGCTTGGCTTCAGGAGTACCTCAAGAGCCACACTGAGATCACCAGCTTGATTGTTTCCCACGACTCTGGATTCCTCGATGCTGTCTGCACAGACATCTACCATTACGAACAGAAGAAGTTGGTCTGCTACAAGGGTAACCTTGCCGACTTTGTCAAGCAGAAGCCCGAAGGCAAGAGCTACTACACTCTTTCTGCATCGCTGGTTCAGTTCAAGTTCCCACCTCCTGGTATCTTGACCGGTGTCAAGTCCAACACTCGTTCCATTCTTCGTATGACCGACTGTACGTTCACGTACCCCGGCGCGCCCAAGCCGTCGCTCTACAACGCATCTTGCAATCTGTCGCTCTCTTCTCGTGTCGCCATCATTGGTGCCAACGGTGCTGGAAAGTCTACTCTTATCAAGATTCTGACTGGTGAGGTCACTCCCCAGGAAGGAAAGGTTGAGAAGCACCCCAACTTGCGTATTGGATACATCAAGCAGCACGCTTTGGAGCACGTTGAGATGCATATGGAGAAGACACCGAATCAGTACCTCCAGTGGCGTTACGCAAACGGTGACGATCGCGAGGTCTTGATGAAGCAGACGCGTATCCTCAGCGCAGAGGACAAGGCGCAGATGGAAACTCCCATCGACCTTGGAGACGGCAAGGGCGCACGCAGGATCGAAGCCTTGATCGGTCGTCAGAAGTACAAGAAGACCTTCCAGTACGAGGTCAAGTGGCTTCACATGCTCCCCAAGTTCAACACCATGATCTCGCGTGAGACACTGTTTGAGAAGGGTTTCCAGAAGCTCATCCAGGAGTTCGACGATCACGAGGCGTCCCGTGAGGGTCTCGGTTACCGTGTCCTTGAGCCCAAGGTCATCTCTAAGCACTTTGAGGACCTTGGCATGGACCCCGAGATCGCCAACCACAATGAGATCTCTGGTCTTTCTGGTGGCCAGAAGGTTAAGGTTGTGCTTGCCGGTGCTATGTGGAACAACCCCCATCTCCTCGTCCTTGACGAGCCGACTAACTTCTTGGATCGCGACTCTCTTGGTGGTCTTGCTGTCGCTATCCGCGACTACAAGGGTGGTGTTATCATGATTTCTCACAACGAGGAGTTTGTTGGTGCGCTCTGCCCCGAGCAGTGGCACGTCATTGACGGCAGGGTCCAGCACAAGGGTCACCTTGCTGTTGACATGGGTCGTTTCGAGGACTCTCGCCCTGGTTCGTCAGTCGCTAGCAGCAATGTCAGCTCTGCCGCCCCCAGTTCCGCTGGTACACCAATGGGTTCTGATGTCGAGGGCTCAAAGGATGACATGAAGTTCCGTGCCAAGAAGAAGAAGAAGATGACCAAGAAGGAGCTCAAGGATCGCGAGGTCAGGAGGAGATTGAGGTACATTGACTGGCTCAACAGCCCGAAGGTATGTTATATATGATTGTCAAGTTCTAGCCATCTTACTAACAACGTCACAGGGCACACCCCAACCTCCTAATACCGACGACGAGGCCGAGTAAATGTTTGTTGATACGACATGATATCTTAGACTTGTTGCATTGTCTGGCGTTCTAGAGGATAAATCCTGGGTTTTGCATTTCCGTGCTTATAGATCGACGACTCATGAGGTTGGCACTTTCTCTATTTAGCAGAACAAAAGCATCTTTATCATCGCACATTGAGAATTTCCCTTCTTGCATGTTACTTATCTGTCTTTTCTATTTTTCGTGTCTATGGGTGTTTTACTCTTAACGTGGTTGATACAGTTCAAACTTCTTTCTATATGTCCCATCGCCGGCGCTGGTCTGCCCCAGGCAGAGGAGGGTAATCATTGTCGTAGATGAGACGCCTAGCTGTTGCTGCCTGCGTCGCACCCCCCTGTGGGGTCATTGCACTGTCAACTCGGTTTGTGGGTGTGAGGAACCTACGTTCTATTAACGGAACCAGTTGCTTTGCTAACATTCGAGCAGTAATACGCTGCTCCCAGTCAAAGCAAAACAATTTGCTGTACCATTCGTTCAGCTCATCGCTGAACGGTCGATAGCTGGATGAGACACCGCTGCCTACATCCCATTGGCGCAACAGAGTATCGGCCGATTCGTTCAGCGGCCGATACACAGCACCGATCGACCACCGCCAAAATGGCAAATCCCATGCGAAGTCATCCCAAGGGGCAGGATGATAAAGTCCTTGTAAGTCTAGCTGTGCGATCAAAGCTGCACGCGACGGCCTCGGGTCTACGTCCAGAGCGAACTCCTGCAGCGTCGCGCCCAGTGACCACAGGTCGCTCGCTGGACGGGCTGCGGTACGCTCGTGCCCTGGAGGTCGATATGCTACTGTACCTTGCCACCTATAGTCGGCTCCAGATGGCAGCATCGAGTCCCACGAGCGTGAAAAGTCACAGAGCTTGAATAAAGGCTCTGTTGGGATCAACTCACTGGTATAACCTGTTGGGCGCGCTACAAGAATATTGTCTGGCTTGATATCGCGATGGATCAACTTACACGTGTTGTGTAGCCAGTCCAAGGCTAGAGTCATATCCCTAAAAAGCTTCCAGACGCTCACCTCCCGGATGCCAGACGCTCGTCCCGCCGAGATCTCTTGCTGAACCCACGCATTGCGATAATCCACCACGTCACCGTAGTGGGCGAACTCGGAGATGATACCAGGTAGCTGCTCATTGAAGTCTTCATGATATTGCAGCATGTTTGAGACGTTGTTATGTCCTCCGTACCAGCGGAGGCGTGTCAAGATTCGTGCTTCATCCCTGATGTTGATTACCGCCTGCGGGCGGCCCTTGCGCGGCGTCTTGATCGCGACGATGAGGGAGGTGGGCTTGTGCTGCCAGGCGTGGACATCGCCATCGGCCCCGGATCCAAGTTCCTGCTTATACCTCATATCGCGCTCAAAGTAGTAAGGATCGCTGAGAGCACGAGCGAACGTATCTGTGTTTCCTGCCTGAGTGTTCATTTTGGAAAGATATTGCTGATCAACAGGTCAATCCACAGTCTTGTATGAACACGGTGGAGGAGTTGACTGAGAAGTCTTGGTTTGGTCTGTTTCGTTCCACCTAGGAACATATTCGCCTGGAGAAATAGGTGTTGTGCCTGTTGCGAAAACATTATGGAGCTGGGCAGTGTTGAGGCGCAACGTTGTATTTCTTTGTCTATGTACAAACAACTCTAAGTTTGTGGAGGGACGGTGGGGTGTGTTTTCATTCTCTGTTCTTCATACAATGTACTCAAGAAGTAGCTGCCCCTGTTGCGGTCAAGGTGTCGACAAAATGGCTCGAGCACCACTCATAGCAATGCTTTTTCGAAATGGCAATGCTGCCACCATTTGCTACAGGATCCAAGATTGACTTGATGTTCCGACCTGACTCCTTTTGTTGTTCGAAGCTCGACCCACGTCTTCCTTCACTAGTCGACAGTATACGTGTGAGGCCACCCGAAGTTGTAGACAGAAGTCAGTGCTTCGTCGCCCCCACTACATAATACTTATCATACTCATACAGCTGACCATTATTCCTCGCGTTCAGCTCAATGCTCTGCTCTCCACGAGTCTGCGCCACTCATTGAATTCAAGCCACTCCTCTGCACGGCGTCGGAGTAGTTGTGTTGATGAGTCTCGACCACCACCGGTCACTGCTTTTTGTCTCCGACCGTATAATTTACAGCCTACGATACATACATAATCAGTCTTGATGCTGGGATCGCATGTGAGTGGGTAAGCCTACAATCGAATAGATTCGCTATACATTTGCGCAGTGTACCAGTTGCAAGACTGATAGTAAACAGAGTGATAGCAACTAGGACCGCAACGAGACCGAGTATGGCTTCCTTTGACCAAGCATTCTTGGCTGTGGATGTGTCGTTGGTATCTGGAGATAGTGGCCGCGCGGTGACATGGAGTGTGTATATGAGCACGAGGGTCTGGCGGAGCAAGGCTGATGAGGACATGGACACGATGCTCAAGGCAAGTGTGGAAGAGCAATGACGTGGAGGCTTTGAGGTTGGAATTAAGTGTGAGATGGCATCCAGAAGAGCATGCACAGGATTGAGCATGATCGCTCATTCTTGAAGTCGTGGGAGAACGATGTTATATACTTATCGTAGCCGCCATCGAGCATCAACCCAACGACAAGCCCTGAGGCGGAGTTCTTCAGGCCGGGGTGTTACTGCGCTCCTGAATCCTGCCTAGCGCCGTTCAATCGCACGGAGGCCATTGGGTAAGGGTTTGAACGTGTAAGCGGCGACACATGTGGATACGGGGCATCTCCAACTTGTTCGTCAAAGTTTGGCTGCGAGCAGCAACTCACCGCCATGGAGGTCCCTGGCCGCTTGACCTGCGCGATGCACCGATCGGCTGTGGAATCCGTCAGGGATTGTGTAGGCGCTTCGAATCGGTCATAATCTTTCTAAGTAGAGATGGGCTAAAAACGCCTGACAACAGGACTTGAGCACAATAACTTGGATCCCCTCTAAGGTAGTTCTGCAAGACAGCTCAAAGCCGACTGTGCAGCATGTTGAAGTGTTCCGCTTCCATCTCCTCACCTTTCATGTATTCACATGTAGGCTCTCTTTTTCTGGAAATCGGCTTGACATGGACAACCATCACAAAACCGAGTTCAAATTCGCAGTTGCGTGTGCGCCCGTATCAACGTAAAGGCAATGGCGCTACACATGCATACAGAGCGTGCCTGCTGCATGCTGCGCGACGGGAGATCCACTCGGCTGTGCACACGTCGCCATGAGCTTGCCCAATTTCAATCTCTCCGCACTGACCACCTCGACTCGAGATGATAGCTTTAAAGTAGGTGGGCGGGCTGTTGCCTCTTATGCTGATTTCTTCTTCAGCCGCACCATAAGGCTAAGCGCGCAGTGGTGCTTGACCGGTAGGAAGCCGCCCAAGAATCACCTGGGAAACGGTAACTTGCACCCACCTATGAGTATATTGTGCACCCACCAAAGAAAAGTACCCACTTTCGAAAGAAAAGGCCAAAGTGTGAGGATTCTCACATCAACTTCAGACTCGTGCATCGCCAACATTTTTAATGATATTCCAAATCCCTGACCAGAATAACAGGCCTGACGACGACTCCCAGGCCGACCGCTCTGAGTAACAGCCGAGGTGTACTGCCCAGCCCAGTAGACTCCCCAAATTTGCTGTTTGGCATCCGGAAGGAGGTTGTTTCACCTGCGGCGTAAGACTCCGGGATGGGGGTTAGCCCAGCCGTGTCCCCGCAACGCAAAGATCTGATGTGTATGCGGCTTCGACGCTTTGACGTTTGTCTTGGTCCAATCGGGTGAACCTCTCCACGATGATGAGAAAGGACCATGCAAAAACACCTCTCGGACCACAGAGTAACGCGGCTCTACACACAGCCTAGCTCCTCCACAGTGATCGACATGCTAAGTTATGAGTATACCAAGATGAAACTCAGGACGCAGCTCTGCTATCGGTGAGCTTCCAGAGAATTAACGCTCGGATGCACAATCATTACCGTTATACATACATGGCGCTGGGATTCGATAGCCTCGCTTCTCAGTGCTTTTGAGATGATTCAGAATTCACAAACGAGAGGTGTGCCTGGTCGTGCGGCTTGTCACGTGGTCCATGTTCCTGTACAGATTCATGGAGAAGCAACCTTGGAAGAACCGCAGGTGAGGCTACCAGAGGCTCGAAATCGAGAGCATTTAGTACAACATCGCAGACGTATGAAACAGTCTATTACTGAAGATGCATTCCGAGAGCAGTAAATCCATTCTGGCGATCTGCTGCTCGCCCAGAAAGTTTATAGGTATACGGTGAAATTTGTCAACCAAGATGGCACAATGCAGCTGTTATACCATGGTTTAGTCTTCTGAGTCCATACAACGCTCTCCAGCGCCCAGCAACATTATGAAGAAAGAAAAACAGTCAAACGCCCCCCGGTCGTTGAAGGACCGCCCTTCCGTAGTGGTATCCCCCTGAAATGCCAAAACGCCTATGAATGCCCATTCAAACCATATCCTACAACGCGCAAGAGGTACTTTTAATCCCCAGGCTCGACGCTCGCACTTGCCCTCGCCCTCTCCTTCCCTCCCAGACTGAGCTTGATCTTCTTCTTGCGTGGCTCCTCGCCGTCGTCCCCGTCGCGGTCCCTCTTGCCGCCCTCGCTTCGCTCGCTCGTCTCGCTAGCCTTGCGGTCGACCTCGGGCCGGCCGGTCTTGAGCTTGACTTTGAGACTTCCTGAGCGCTCGCTCTTGTCGCGGTCAGCCTTCTTGATGTACGCGCTCTTCTTTTTCTTCTTGCGCTCGGGGGTCTCGTCACCCAGCTCGTCGGCGTCGTCGTCGGCATGCGCAGCTTTCTTGATGGGACTGATGCCCTTGCCTTTCTTCGATACCAGCGAGTCGCCTTGCAGGCCTGGATTGGGGGTGCCCATGCGGCTGCCAAGTGGTGTGTTGCCCAGCCCTGAGCCTGATCCGTTTTGACCGACCAGCTTGGCCATGGCATTGCGACTCGATTGTCGCCCTGATATGCCGAGACACTTCTCCAAGTGCTGCGCGAATCGCGTAATAAGCAACGAGCGCTTGCAGTTCGGACATGTGTGCCAGGGGATATACGAAGCAGGCTTTCCGCCGGTGTTGAGCTTGATTTCCTTGGTGTCGCCAGCCATCTCTGTATCCTGCGAGCCTGGTGTCCCGACGCTCTCCTTATCGGCGTTCTTCTGCTGCTGCTTGATGAGCTCGCGCTCCTTCTTCGACTTGGCCATGTCGGTGGGGAAGGGGTTGCCATAGACGTCATGGCCCTGGCGTTGCACCCAGGGATACAGCAAGCAGTACTCCTTGGTGAGGTCTGGGTGCTGCATGCCCTTGCCCATGATGGGGTGCATCAGCCGAGGTAGCTTGCAGTGCGGACATATGATCTCGGGGGTCGTCTTCAGCGGGTTGCCCTTGAGAAGGACGCGACCGTTCTCATACTTGGCTGCGGAGGTTTCGGCGGCTGGTATGGCGGGCTGGCTGGTGGCGCCTGCTTTCTGCGAGGCCGGCTCGAGGGCAGCAAGGGCGATGGACTCGGCTTGCGTCGCAGCGGACTGCATGCGAAGCAGCTTCTCGGCGCGGTGGCATGACAGCGCCGTCTGGAGCACAATGTTCGATAGCGTGTCCTCGAGGATGTCCTGAATCTAATGCGCGCATGCGCTTAGCAGTGAGCTCTTCCAGGTGGGTAAGCAGGGTAGCGTACCAGCTCCGGCAATGTGTCTGGGGGCAAGCCCGACGCAGACTCTCCGGCTGCGTCCTCAGACATGCTGCTGGGTCGCAATGGCGATGTTGGCAGTGCAGCAGACAGTCGGGGGCCGGGCGTGGCAGGTGGCAGGCTACGTCGACGGTAGTCTACTTCGTAATGGTGGAACGCTGCAGCGCACGAGTAGTGTCGCGCAACCCCTGCCCATCCAGGGCCGTCATCTCTAGAGTCTAGCGCACTACTGTGTATACCCTGCAAGCCTTAGCTAGCCTTAGCCGTAGTCCTCCCCACAACACGTGGGCCACCGCACATCTTCAGGTACCGCCGACAGTCGACTCCAGCTGTTCTTGCCATCAGCATCTGTGCCGTGCCTGCATCACATGAGACACTACGCAGTATGTTCATAATTTCCCCGATGCAATGCAACACTAGCATGGATACAATGTCTTGTATCGTGTAGCACATAACGACAGCTTTTGAGTGGAAGAACATTGTGACAAATCTTCTACATTGTTGAACTTCGCCTTGGGAAAAGCTATCTATTGGTCTTCCAGAACCGCTTTGCCAGGAGCCACGTCCAAGCTTTGTTGAAAGACCAGGAGATTGGTCATCGTGCGTGATTCACAGCCGCTTTCCAACGCAAAGTCGAGTGCCCTTGACGCGCTGACCCCTGGTCGCAACTACAAGGAAGGTTGAAACTAGGAGCATGTTACTTAAAGTCTGCCATCAGTGAGTTTACTCCTGTTTGTGAAGCCCTCCTCTGTGCTTAGCCCAGCAAAGTCATTGCGCCTGATTGAATTCCACAATGTGCCTTAGCTGCTTGTAGGACACCTGAAGCCTCTAGTCTGGGCAGTGGAAGACGTTCTAGGCATCTCGTTTCCCCAGTAAGCTGTTGTACATTCGATGGTCATAATGATATTTGCCCATTCGGTGCCCTGACGCCAACTAGGATCCAGAGGCTCCAGTCTGAGCTACTTCCTTCCTCACGAACGGTTGACGGATAGCCGTGATCGCCTCTGCAGCTCACTGCGGCCCACAAACCCGGCGTGCGCGCCCAAAAATAGCAGGTGAGCACGAGAACAGTCGTTCACCGTGAGCTAGGGCTCTGCTCTGTGGCCGAGTGTACGGTGGGCGTTGTTGATTGGACGCCTTCCATGTCGCTCGTTGTCGTAGTGACTGTCGCGGCAATTCGGTCTCTCTTCTTTCTTTGTCGTCTAGCGCCTACAGGTATCCTCCTCTTGCTGCCGCAGACGTTGCAACTGACAACAAGCACATCAGCCCATGGTTTGCTGCCCCCTTTGCTCTCATTTTCAATCGTCTGCGCTGCAGTTTGTCCGGGTACCAAGATGGTATGACAACTCTTGCACATGGAACGCTTTAGGTCAATAGACAGCCGCAGCTGCGCTTTCCTAGAGACTGTGTGCAAGTCGGAGCCAAGCTGCAGAGCAAGAGGCGAGGGCTGGTGAACGCGACCCGCTTTCGAGTCCGAGTCCAAGGGCACTGCACCACTTGACTCGGCTTCTTTGACGTTGACGTTGACGTTGACGTTGACAGAAGACTGCAGGGTCAGGTACGTGGCAGCCTGGTAAAGAAAGGACGTCCGCGCATGCAGATGCTTATTTGGGACTCCTTTCGCCTTTGGAAGCTTGTCCTTGTCCTTGGCCATATCCCGTGTCCGGCCGATACGGTGTGATAGCGGTACGAGGTTCTAGAGCAGATGCACCCTACGCCAAACCAAGGCTCTCGTTTTTGTTCTGGGTTGATTACCGGTACCTTCACATTCCAAGCCACTATTGTCAGTATTGATGGCAACGGACGGCTTTGTGGTTAAACAAAAGCGCACAGCCCGACGCTACTGTCTTACTCGGCTAGCGCGTCTAGCACGCCGAGCTTTTGACCCACCGCGCCTTTGTGTCGCTCTTTCCCACCACCACCTGCCGCAGCATCCCAACCTTGCCGTTGCGTTACGCCGTGCATCAGCCTTTATCGCCCGCTGATCTTATTGTCCTTGCAGCTACCGTTGCTCGAGACCTTTTCTCCCCCGCAGCTGCCGCTCCACCGCTCGTCAGCCTAGTTCGCGACACGCGCAACGTCAGACCCCAACTTCACTTTGCGACAACCCTCACCAATCTCTAATCATCATGTCTCACGAGGAGGACCTCATCGATTACTCCGACGAGGAGATCCAGCCTACCGAGGCCCCCGCCAACGGCAACGGCACCGCCGCCGCAGCTAAGGGCGGCCTTACAGCTGGCGAGGCTGCTGGCGACAAGAAGGGCAGCTATGTCGGAATCCACTCCACAGGCTTCCGCGATTTCCTTCTAAAGGACGAGCTCGTACGAGCCATCACGGACTGTGGCTTTGAACATCCTTCCGAGGGTTAGTCTAATCATTCCCCTCAGCCTTCTCAAGCGTCCGTCCACATGCGCGGGAAGGAGAGTCCGTACATGAGTGGGGTTTTTGTCCATACTTGAGTCCATACATGAGTCCATACATGAGCGGAGCAGTCAGGGACCCAGCTCCTTCCACTGCACACGAGCCACCAGTCCGCTGAGGCATCTGGGCGCGGCGCGATTAGATCGGCCCGCAACACAAAGAAGCTCTTAGACTTTTCGTCAGTATATCGTTTCGGAACGAGAGAACTGCTTGGACAGACCATGTGCTCCATGAGGGCACGAAAGAGATGGTGTATGGGTTATATGGCTTGCATCCAGCTAGGCTGCACGCTCTCTCGTGTGGACGACTTCGACTGCGCATGTTGGATGGACGCTCCCCTTTGCAAACTTCGTCGCGACCACTTGAGAATCCGTTCTGACATGCCTCCGTGCTCTACAGTCCAGCAAATTACCATTCCTCAGGCCATCCTCGGTACCGACGTTCTCTGCCAGGCCAAGTCCGGTCTCGGAAAGACAGCCGTCTTCGTCCTCGCCACCCTACAGCAGATGGACGAGAAGCCCGAGCCTGGTGTCGCCACGATTCTGGTCATGTGCCACACTCGCGAGTTGGCCTACCAGATCAGAAACGAGTACAACCGTTTTGCTAAGTTCCTGCCTGATGTCAGGGTTGGTGTCTTCTACGGTGGAACACCCGTCCAGCCGGACATCGACCTTCTTACCAACAAGGAGACGCACCCCCACATCATTGTCGGTACGCCCGGTCGTATCCACGCTCTCGTCCGTGACAAATACCTCCGCCTTTCCAGTCTGAAGCACTTCGTCCTCGATGAGTGCGATAAGATGCTTGACCAGCCTGGTAAGTAACGGAAAACGTTCACAAAGCATAGTTCCTGACACACAAGCAGACATGCGCAACGACGTGCAGTCCATCTTCCGCGTCACGCCCGCTCACAAGCAGGTGATGATGTTCTCCGCCACTTTGGCGAAGGAGATCCGCGACACGTGCAAGAAGTTCATGCAGAGCCCTCTCGAAATCTTCGTTGACGACGAGAAGAAGCTGACCCTTCACGGTCTGCAGCAGTTCTATATGAAGCTGGACGAGCGTGAGAAGAACAGGAAGCTCAACGACCTCCTCGATGAGCTGGACTTCAACCAGGTCATCATCTTCGTTCGCTCAACCCAGCGATGCCAAGAGCTCGACAACCTTCTGCGCGAGTGCAATTTCCCTAGCACCGCAGTCCACTCTGGTATCAAGCAGGAAGAACGGTATGTACACCGATGTTCTATCGTATCTTCTTATGCTAACGACGACACAGTATCAAGCGCTACAAAGAGTTCAAAGACTTCAAGACCCGTATCTGTGTGTCTACTGACATCTTTGGTCGTGGCATTGATGTTGAGCGCATCAACGTCGCCATCAACTACGACATGCCCGACAAGGCTGATTCTTACCTTCACCGTGTCGGTCGTGCTGGACGTTTCGGAACCAAGGGTCTCAGTATCTCCTTCATCAGCAGCCCTGAAGATGAGGAAGTTCTCAAGTCGATTGAGGAGCGCTTCGCCCTTCCCGTTCCTGAGTTCCCGGAGAATGGTGTCGACACCAGCCTCTACATGGACACCTAGGTCTTGTTGCAACGGTTACAAGCTGTGACAATGATTCTTGGAGAAGGACCTCGTCTCGCTTGGCACCTCGAACAATGAGTTGGCGCAGGTGGGTTTGGCTTATTATGATCTTGTACTTTAGCTTGAGATGCTCCTCGGCCAGAATGAAAAGCAAATTGACACGCATCTACTATGAGTAACTATACTCGACTTTGTGAAGCATCAAAGCCGTCTTGACTCTATCGAATGCTGATCAAAGCTGACTGTGCGTCGACAAGGGTAGCATTGGCCTGCCCCACTATCTACTGTTTATCAGATTCACTAAACCAACGTCATACATACGGCGGAAACCCCGGCAATGCGCTTGCTGCATACCAAACACGATGTAGCTTGCCATAGATAATCATTAGCAGACCCTTCAATCCAGTTGCCGCAAGGTCCTCAATCTCTTCCCCTTTCCTTTTCCTTCCACCTTGCAACTGAGCTCTCCAATCCACACCCAAGCCCCCACCATGCCCGACCCGCGCGTCTTCATCATCCGCCACGGCGAAACAGAATGGTCCTTGGACGGGCGCCACACAGGGACGTCGGACATCCCGCTGACCGCCAACGGCGAGAAGCGCGTGCGCGCTACGGGCAAAGCGCTCGTGGGCGACGACCGGCTGATTGTGCCGGGCAACCTCGCGCACATGTACGCACCTCCCTCACCCAGCAAC
>Ga0115846_100730_pt1 | contig 16535 bp, 5 predicted proteins | sample InSIn5gowninarea_2_FD_83860 | JGI IMG/M metagenome (GOLD analysis project Ga0115846, IMG submission 83860)
AGTATAAGAGGTGGATGTTTATGCATAGTAGCTTTCTTCCTTATCTCTCTTCTTCTGTATTATAGGTGAATGCATACTCGTTAGCTAGGCCTCTCTCACCCCTAACATAAGAAGAGAGATCTCTCTAACTAACTACTACATACGCGCTGTACGAAGCGCAAATGGCCTCAAACGACTCTCTAAGCGATACAAGACAAGATACCCAGACAACACACTCTCAGGTCACGTACGACGACTTGATGGCTATGAACTATCAACTACAAGAAGCGCTTGCTCGTACAAGAAGCGAGGAAGCTAGACGAGAGCAACATACTCAGCAGATAGTCCAGCGAAACGAAGAGCTATCCCGCCAGCTCGAAGAACTCAACTACCGCCTCCGTACGGCGGCTGCCCAAGGGCACACCGCCCCTAACGCACAGACGCTTACTCCAGGTGGGGCGACTCCACAGCCATCCCTAATGAGCGAGTCCCCTATGAACGCACTAGGCAGTCAGAGATACGAGAAACCAAGACTCCCAGATGTTGAGGTCTTTGAGCAAGGCACTCACGAGCAATACGCTCAATGGAAACTACGCGTACGAGCAAAGCTCTTTGCCGACCAGTTAGCGTACCCAACAGAAGAACTCTGAGTTCACTACGTGGTATCCCGTACGAAAGGCTGGGCTTTTAATGCCCTTAGGTCCTACGTGAATTCCATTATGGATAGCAAAGCGGCCCCTTGTTTGAATAACCTATGGGCGCAACTAGACGGCTTCTTCTTAGACCCAACAGTGAAGCAGAAGGCTTTCCAATTCCTCCGTACGACGAAACAAGGAAAGGGAGAGCTCCTTCCCCATATACAAGCCTTTGACTTGAAGTTCTATAAGGCCGGGCTTAGCCAGTTAGATAACGCCCAGAAGATCGACTACTTGAGGAACTCTCTTAACAAGAGGTTGCTACGCTACCAGGCGGGATACCAACCACCTAACAATGAGACGTACGAGAACTTCGTACAGAGGATGAGGGTAACATGGGAGAACTTGCAGGCTATTGACCAGTCAGCACCTAGCGCGCAGCGCTACCCTTCACTCCCTATACCGCAACCCGCAAACGAAGAGATGGATTGGACTCCTACGCTCGGGGCCATGGGTCCCCGTACGAGAAGAGCACAATGGGGAACCCCAGCACAGATCCAACAGCGAAGAGATGAAGGAAGCTGCTTCCGCTGCGGACAGCAAGGACACCAAGCACGCCAGTGTAGGACTAAGGCCGCGGTCCGTCCGAGAAAACCAACCACTCCCACACAAGTCGCCACAATCCTAACGGGTGAGGATGACGAGTCCGAGGAGGGAAAAGAGGAGCCCTAGCCAAAAGACGCCGGCTAGGGCAAGCTAAGCAAGTCAAACGAATCGTACGACCTACAGTCGAACTACTGCAACAACTAGCTACTACACCACCAATGTCTATAGACGTAATTATTAACAATACCAAGTATACTACTGCTATGGTTGATAATGGGTGCTGTACTTACGCAGTAGTAAGCGAGAAGCTCATACGAGAGCTTAACTTGCCGCGTATCCCTATTTCCCCAGTTGAGATTAAAGGGGTAAATAAGCAGACGAGTTTTGTACGGACGATCACCCAGTTCTCTCTTAACGTAGGCGGCCTCCAACAAGAAGCCGCAGCATATGTCCTCCCCTCTACCTTCGGCCATGATCTAATCCTTGGGAAAGCCTGGTTAGAGCACGCAGGCGGCGTTATTGATACACCACAGCACCAACTACTACTCGTACAACACAGAGTAGCGATACCAAGCACAGAGAAGAGAATGCCGACCCTTGACTGCGCTCCTATATCAGCAGCAGCCTTTCAACTCCATGTACGGCAACAAAGGAAGCAGTCAAGTATTCAAATCTTCGCGGCTAGCCTAAAGGACATTGAGAAAGCCCTAAGGGTTAAGCCTATAGTAACTAAGGAAGAAGTAGAGAAAGCACTGCCTACTTATCTCTTACCGTACGCTAACCTCTTTACCCCTAAGGAAGGAGAAATTCTACCACCACTGCGAGGGCCTGAAGTAGACCACCAGATCGAGCTAATCTTAAAGGACGGCAAACAACCAGAGATCCCGTACGGTCCACTTTATAGTATGTCGAGAGACGAGCTATTAGTACTGCGGAAGACCCTACACGAACTGCTAGAGAAGGGGTTTATACGAGCAAGTAGCTCGCCAGCTGCGTCACCTGTACTATTCGTACGAAAGCCAGGAGGGGGCCTAAGATTCTGTGTTGACTACCGCGCCCTAAATGCCCTTACAAAGAAAGACCGCTACCCTCTTCCTCTAATCCGCGAGACTCTAAACCAAGTTGGACGAGCGAGGTGGTATACTAAGCTCGACGTAACGGCAGCCTTCCATAATATCCGGATTACAGAAGGACAGGAGTGGATGACTGCTTTTCGCACTAGGTTTGGCTCGTACGAGTGGCTTGTTACTCCTTTTGGCCTTGCAAATGCGCCAAGTACCTTTCAACGCTACGTGAACTGGATACTGCGGGATTTCCTTGACGACTTTGCGTCCGCCTACCTTGACGATATCCTAATCTTCTCGGAAGGCAGCCTGTCACAACACCATGAGCACGTACGACAGGTATTAGAGCGCCTACAAGCTGCAGGCCTGAACCTCGAATTATCAAAATGCGAGTTCGATGTGCAACGTACGAAGTACTTAGGGTTTATCCTGGAAGCAGGCAAGGGTGTGTCTATGGATCCAGACAAAACGAAGGCTATCCAGCAATGGGAAGCACCGTCTACAGTGCGAGGCGTACGGGGATTCCTAGGGTTCGCAAACTTCTACCGACGATTCATTCCTCACTTCTCTAGGTTAGCTGAACCCCTCGTACGACTTACAAAGAAGGACACTCCCTTTAGCTGGGGACTAGAGCAGGAGCAGAGCTTCGCCGCTCTCAAGGAAGCCTTCCTGTCGGACGAAGTCCTAGCCCCTTTCGATCCAGAACTCCGTACGAGAGTAGAATGTGACTCTTCTGGGCGCGCTATCGGTGCGGTGCTACTCCAAGAGGACGGCGAAGGCATACAGCGTACGGTCGCATACTTGTCAAGGAAGCTATTAGCCCACGAGGCGAACTACCCTATCCACGACAAGGAGCTCTTAGCAGTGATCTACTGCCTAAAAGAATGGGACGCTGAACTCCGTGGCGTACGGGACTTCGAAGTGATCACAGATCACAAGAACCTAGAGTATTTTACCCAGAAACAGAAACTCACTGAACGCCACGTACGATGGTCACTAGAACTTAGTAGGTTCCCTAACATGAGACTTCGCTACCGGCCAGGCAAGGAAAACATTAGAGCAGATGCCTTATCTCGGCGGGACCAAGACATGCTTAAGGACGACTCGGACGAGCAACAGGCAACAAGGGAGTTCGTAATGCTAGTGCCAGCAGACACCCCTGACCCTCTTGTAGTAATGCCCGTACGGTTAGAAGGGTCTATAACATCACCAACACTGCCCCAGCCACCTGATATCTCCGCATTAATCGAAAACCGCTGGGAGCAAGCCGTACAGTCCGACCCCCTGTACCAGGAAGCACTAACTGCCGTACGGGAAGGAAGAAGGTCTCTCTCGAGTGCTAAGAAGATCGCTGTCTCACTAGGCGACTGCAAGGTCAATACGGAAGGGAAGCTGTACTGGAGAGATAGGCTCTGGGTGCCTGAAGACGAGCCCCTTCGTACGGGAATAATCCAAGCGGCACACCTCTCCTTACTTACAGGACACCCAGGCCGCGAAGAAACGTATCGGATTATAGCGCGGGAATGGTACTGGCCGAATATGAGCTCTGAAGTCCGGCGGTTCGTACGGAACTGCGACCTCTGTCGAAAAAGCACCCCTTGGAGAGACGGCAAGCATGGATATCTACGCCCCTTGCCAGTACCCTCTCGTACGTGGCAACACCTCACAGTTGACTTTATTACTAGCCTCCCAAGCTCCCAAGGCAAGACAAACCTCATGGTGGTCAAGGACCGACTAGGGAAGGGGGTAATACTAGCCCCAATGGAGAAGATTGAGACTGTAGATGTTGCCTGGGCATTCGTACGGGAGGTCTATCGTCACCATAGCCTGCCTAAGTCCATCACGTCTGATAGAGGCCCCCAATTTGCGAGCTTACTATGGAAGCAGATCTGTCAGCTCCTCGGGATCCAGAGGAACCTATCTACTACCTACCACCCTCAAACTGACGGGACAACAGAACGCGCTAATAGCGATATTAAAGCTGTCGCGCGGATCTTCTGCAACTATGACCAGGATAACTAGGCCCCGCTTTGTCCTCTGCTTGAGCTGATGTTAAACTCGCGTACGAACACCACTACAGGAGTGTCTCCGTTCTTCCTCCACCACGGCTATCACAACACACCGTTCCCTCAAGCCCAAGAAGTGGACCAGAGCGTAGATGCAGGAGAAGCAGCGAAAGAAATCGTACGAACTATTAGCGACGCCGCTAGTTGGGCTATCTCTGCAATGACGTACGCTCAACAAGAACAGGAACGACAGGCAAACAAGACACGGAAGCCAGCACCCGTATACCAAGTTGGAGATTGGGTGTGGCTTGATTTACGCGACGTACGGACTACCAGGACTAGTAAAAAGCTTGACTGGAAGTGTAGCAAGTTCCAAGTAGCCCGCGTACGAGGCCCATACTGGGTAGAGCTAGCTGTACCATGGGAGACGAAAACCTACCACGTGGACAAAATACGCCCAGCAGCTAACGATCCTCTTCCTTCACAACAAGTGGATGATCGCAACCCTGCTGCTATTGTCGTACAGGATAATGAAGACAACGAAGCCCACCTTGAATGGACAGTGCAGAACATCACGGACGAGAGGACTAGGCAAGGGAAGACGATGTACCTAGTACATTGGGAAGGCTACAAGGAAACTACCTGGGAACCAGCTGAACACCTCTCTAACACCCAAGCCCTGCAGACCTGGCTTGACTCCACCCGACCCGTACGGTTAGCTAATGGCCGCCTGCAAAGGAACTGGCGCACGCAGCATCGCAAACTACTCAAGGAGCAGAGGAGCGCTAGCGCTACCCAGAGCCGGACGACCACGCTTATTGCTACCGCAGCGCGTTAATGTTACCAACAGCCCACTGACCACGATTGGGAGGCTGGGCCTTAGGAGGCATCGTACGGATAGCAAGAAGGAAAGAGAAACAGGTAGGGAAGTGGACGAGCACAGTCGTACGAGTAAGAAGAGCAAATTGAAAGAGAAGAGCGGTAGGAACGCAGAAAGCAGTGGACTATATACAACAAGAGCAGAGCGTTTGCTCTGCAAGCTTAGGCCCGCACTGCGCAAATACTACGTCACCCACGCTGCTGCCTAGCAATCACTATCCCGTACGATTAGGAGGAGGGGAGTATTGTTAGAGGCTGCGCCAGTATCACTCTCACCAGAAGGCTACGTGAATGAGAGATCACATAACTAATAGGTTATGCATGCTATCATGTGACTATACTTACGTACGAGCTTAAGCAAGAGTATAAGAGGTGGATGTTTATGCATAGTAGCTTTCTTCCTTATCTCTCTTCTTCTGTATTATAGGTGAATGCATACTCGTTAGCTAGGCCTCTCTCACCCCTAACAGTAGCTATTATCGCGCACAAGCTAGTGTTAGCGCAAAAGGAGATTGCTAAGCTTAAGGCAGCAAATAAGGCTGCAACGCGACAGAAATCGCATAAAAGAAAGCGGGTCTAGGCAGAGGGGACCTTAATAGTCAAAGACGGGGCGCGCTTATCCGCTCTTCAGGACTTTAGCGTGCGTAGTGATGGGAAGAAGTCAAAGAAGCAGAAGCGCGCTGAAGTAGGTGAACCATCTCAACGGCGGTGTGGACGGTGCAATAGGACTGGGCATAACGCGCGAACGTGCAAGTAGGTAGCAGAAGTAGCCTTAGAATGATATCCTGTATTGCTTTGTACTATATAGGGCTAAAGTAGGTTAAAGTGGGCTATAATGTGGTAGTTTTGGTGGGGTCTTGGCAAAAGTGATGCACGAACCCATGTGATGCACGAACCCGTGAGGTACGTTATCTACCATTTGCTATGCACTCATTCAATTTCCACTCTCAAAACAAGAGACAAGTTTCCCAAAATGCGCTTCATTCTACTATCAGTCATTTTTGCTTCGATTGCTTCTGCAATCCCTATTCAAGGAGAAGACCAGGCATTGAGTGTATGTTTATTTCATCATCACTTCCATTCAAAGGATATACTAATGAAAACTCCTAATTCAGAAGCGGGCCTTGGGATGTGATACCGGCTTTTGTGACTGCATGAGCGCCCCTGGCTGTGGTGACGACAACTGCTTTGAGGTGTGCTACCGTGGCCACTGCTCCAGTGCCTTCCCTGCTGGAACTCCATTTCCTCCAACTTGTTGATAGGGTAGAGGAGCAATAATCGCCTTTGAAAGAACTTGTTCTGGATGGTTAGAATACAAAGTTTACATCTTCATCATCAAATAGAGAGTTGTCGGTTAGGCGATGTGCTGTCGCTCACTCATACTTCTTGTCTCATTCTCGTTTAGGCGGCTTTTAGGCGATCCTTCTGCATCCTCCAGCTTATATGACAGGATAGACTAGACTCAATTTCTTAATCAGGCGAGAATCAGCTGTCGGTGTGGAGCCAAGACAAGAGTGGTTACCGGACCTATTAGTAGAACTAGACCTAATGCGTTGGTTCACGATGTTCGGCGTAATCTTAGTGCTTACCTGCGCATTTCTGACGTTTTACGTATAGGCGTGGAACGTCATGCGAAGAAAGGCTATTTTACGGCAATTGAAAAACAGCAAAACCAAAACATTCTTAGGGTAGGTGGCTGGAATATACGAGCATTACCGCAAATCAAGGATACAGGTACCTATGCGATATGGCATAGAAAAAGGTAATCAAGAAATGTAATAAGCGAGTGTGCTGAAAATCCAATGACATTTTCGCTTACTTACGATGCGCCCGCCATGGCCTTTCCCGCCACAGCGCCAATGGCTCGCTCTCTTAAGTTGGGTCAGCAATGGCATTGAGGAGACTTCCCTGCACATTTTCGTCATAGCTGAGGATGTACTTTTGGAAACGCCACGAGACACTACAGTATATTAAATTAAGAAATTCGCGTCTTACTTAGTAGCTTAGAAAGGAGATTAGATCTTGATATTGTCAGACAATTTGCGCATGGTGTTAGGCTAGAACAATGCATGCCCAGGTCGTGTTACATTCCATGATAGTAGAGTCGTTTTTAAGTATTACTTACTCGCACGCTTCTATTACTTGTTCCTCATTATTTTTTAGAAAACGTTTTTGTTTTAGTTACATATGTAGTTTAATTTTACTAGAAATAGACAAGATAACAAAATAGTGAAAAAGGATGGAAGCTAGCACATGCGCTTATGTCTAGCGTCTAGCTGACTAATCATAATTATCGCGTCAGCTTGTGAGAACGCTGGTAGACTCTCGACACACTTACCTAACAAACCACTTGAATAGGTAAGCTTTTGTTTTAAGTTACTTTTTATTCTTTTTAAATAACTATTTTCTAATAATTAAATATAGAATATAACGTCTAGTATCTAATTATCGCTCCCCCTCTAGTTGTAAGTCTAGTTTTCTATTATTTCTAGTTAATCCCGCCTGTGATCGGTAGGATGCTACATAACAAATACGAACCTAGAGGATTTACTCTAGTAATAGACCCTGCGCGTCGAGGAAAAGCTAACGTAATGCAGTCTCGGCGTTGTAATGCCACCCATGGTCGTGATCCCGTCCAACGGCCACGCGAGACGGCGCGTCCTCGTCGATCGCGTAAGTAACGCCGAAAGTCTTTCTACGCGCGTCATGACATACTTATCATATCTAGGTACATTCTATAGTCTCAAATCGCGTACAAGAGGATGTAAGTTATGATGCCATATGTGGTCCGTGCGCTGTACTGACGATGATTCTAGGATGAACAATACCTTGTTCGCTGGATCACAGATGAATCATCAACTAAAGCGCCGCTGAGTTGGCACTCAGTTAAGGAGCTCCTACGATGTCTTGAACATGTCCAAGATTACCTTGATGAGAGGGAAAAGTACGGAGAGAAACTCAAGGAAGAACGACAAGGACTAACTTCACCTAGGTCTGTGAAGACAGGACAAATTCAGGCAGCAACAAGGAAACGAAAGAGTCCAGATAGTGGCCTTGAGGATGAAAATCGTGCTTCACCATTTGGCCGCCACTTCCAAGAAAGCCGGACACCTTCAGTCTCTCGGTCTTCTCCAGCGTCTCCACCACCCGCATCTTCTCACAATGTGTATAACGGTGTTCTAGACACCGATGAACATGGCTTTGTTTACTGTCGTGCAGTAACAGGAACAGATATACCGCAACTTGACATCCACACCCTAACACCAGAAATCAACCAGGCAGCATCCAGAGCTAGCGTCGACAAAGCGCTTACCTATATACGAAACGAGTACGTCCGACGACTAGCCAAAGTACCAGGAGAACATGGCAAGCCTATTCGCTTGATTAATCTAGTGGATTCTTCCACCCCCTCTCTCCGCTTCAGATACATATCCGACTACGTCCTACAACCAGGCGTGTACCGCGCCTCATCCGAGACACAGCAAGGCTGCACGCAATGCTCCCCCCACATGGGCCGCGACATAGGCTGTGAATACACTAAGAAATGCGACTGTCTGGAGTATGCGGCAGTCGACGAATCACGGCTCGATGACAATCAAAGACAGCAATACTACCACGCACTCGAAACCGGTGCTTCAACCATGGGCTTCCCCAAAAAGTTCCCATACTACGCTTCCGGCACAAAACGCGAGAAAACAGGGTGCCTCGTTCCCTTCTACCTCAACTCACGGCGCCCCATTTACGAATGCAACGACAAATGCCGCTGCGGACGCTACTGTCGCAACAAAAACGTGCAGTTTGGACGTCAAGTCGAAATCGAAATCTTCCGGGCGAGCGACGGCCGTGGATGGGGTCTCCGCTGTAAAGAAGATCTACACGAAGGCCAGTTCATAGATACATACCGCGGGGAAGTCATCACCGACGCCGAGGCTACACGTCGCGAGAATGCGTCTTCAAAAGCAAAAGCCTCATACCTGTATTCTCTCGACAAATTCGCAGAGTCCGAAGGCCTTGATGAAAAAGACCTGTACGTTGTGGATGGCGAGTTCATGGGTGGGCCTACCAAATTCATCAACCACTCTTGCGAACCGAATTGTAGGCAGTATACTGTCAGTTACAACAAGCATGATCCAAGGGTGTACGACATTGCGTTTTTCGCGTGTAGGTTTATACCAAAGGGTGAGGAACTTACGTTTGATTATCTGGATAAGGATGATGACGAGCCGATGGATGAGCCGGGTGAGGATGCGATTCCATGTTTGTGTGGGGCAAAGAAGTGCAGGAAGTGGTTGTGGACGTGAAGTTTGGGATACTCATGATTTTCTGGAGGCAAAGGGTGTTTCAGCATTCTACTAGTGGATAGGTGGACATTGCTTTTATGGGGGGAGTGAGTACTTGTGGTTATCGGACTTTGCGTAAGGAAGAGAAATTCGGGGCTTCAGTTTGGTATGGGCAGACATGGTTGACTTTTCTTTCTTTGGGAAGAGGCTGAGGAGATGGAATTAAATACCATGATTACATAGTTACATCCTTTACTGCAGCCAAAAATCACAAAATCACGAGTACACAACCTGTGATAGCACAAGAAAGCCTCATATGTTTATTATCCTTCATTAAGCAGCCGCCTTCAGACAGACATCTCACTCTGCATTACACTAGCAACTACATTAGTATCTAGAAATTACTACATACTGTATGTGAACCTGTACTTACTCCCTAACAATGTAATCTCCAGAATTACATCAATCACCATGTGACCTTCCAGTAAGAAGAGCCATAGCCCTTTCCACCCTCTACACACAGCCCTCCAACAACCCCCTCTCTAGACTGCAGATCTGCCCCTGCGCCGCACAGTCCACTATCACTCCTACCCCATGATAGCCTTTGCAACGAATCTAAACACAACATACTTAGCCTATAATTATCAAACAAACTAATCCTTAACCTACTGCTTGAGTGCGAGCTTCATTGCAAGTCTAACTCTAAATTAGCTGTTGCACACAGTTCGTTTCTGTATTATGTAGTCTTCATACATCGTATGTTCCTGTTCGATGCATGCATTGTCTTGACGTTAGGACTATACTTAGGGCGACGGTGAAAAAGCGTATGTAGCTGAACTGCATTGTAAGAGAGGGTGGTGTATTTCTTGTTTTTCTTGTTTTTCTTTGAAAGAGGATAGTATGTAGAACTTGTGAATATGTAAGGTAACAAAGCAAGTAAAACAAAACTACAACAGAAGAGTGGGACTTGTAAAAGGCTAGCACACTCTATATACTCATGTAAAACCCTTTTTCTTTTATAAAAATTCGTAAATCAAATTCGAAAGAAAACCCCTTGATTAAAATCACAGTCAGCAGCACATAGACACACACACACACACACACACACACTTCGTTCATTCGTTCTACTTTCCCTAACTAATCCAATTAGAACGGAACTAGCGTCCAAAACCCCGTAGCTCTTTTCCCAGAAACAGTTAATCTACTTTCTCATATATGTAAATCAGGGAACTCGGCTTACCTCACCCTCCACCCCCACACTTCTATCAAGACCATTCTTATTTAACTATGTACTAATGCCGCGTCATCAAAATATCCCTAGTTTAGGGTCTCACCACCCTTGATTGGAAAAAAGGGCGTGCTGACTGACAGCTGAGGGCAACCCAGACCACACTGTCCACCACACTCCTCCTCGCTCTCTCGTATATAGCAGGAGTAGAGTAAGCGAATTTGTGCTGACGGAATCTTCTAGAAAGGGTGATCGGTGAGCCTCTAAGTTCGTTGTTGATCTTCGACACTAACTCGATTTACATAGGCTTGGTCGAGAGGGCATGCCTAGTTAATGATATCTTCAAAGGTATTGACAAGCTTTTATACAAAGCTCTTGATGATGCTGTCTACTTGGCTTATTAGAGGGGATTTTGTCTGATTAGGCTAAGGGTTTTACAAGCTATTCATTATATCTGTAGATTTTCCAATTGTGTTCAAATATACACTTCACTCTGCATTGCGCTCGTAAATCGGTATAGGGGTAGGGTAGTGGGTACCCAAGGGTGGGTAGAGGTTAGGTCATGGTAAGTGTTACATAAGACCCTACCACTACCCAACCTTCACCCAACCACGGGTACACATCCCAACCGATTCCCCAGTGCCCTCCACCACATAAAAGTCTCACTTATAGCAAATCAACCTACAGAACAAACAGGACATCACCAACATCACTACTACTACTACTACTACTACTACTACTACTACTACTACTACTTCTCACCAGGATTATAGGGAAAAACAAGGGCATTACACATTAGCTACACAACATGAGCAATAATCAAACCTATACTAAAGAAAAATGTTCTCGCAGTCTATATCTAAGTAATAGTAATAGTAGGCAGAGTAAAGTACTAATTTGCGCCCCGGCTCACCGTGAATTCTTTCAGGTTAGGGCGTAGCAAAACTAGCACGAACTCGCACACATACATAGGAAACGAGAAGAAGAAAGTCAGAAGCGGATAGTAAGGGGAGTTATACAATTTGATTTTACAAGAAAGAGCAAAAGTCTGTGGTTTGGAGGGAACGATAAGGAAAAGAAATTTGGGCGGTCTTGAGGCAAGTAGGGGGGTATATGTATCTCTCTCTCGATCTCTCTCTCTCGCACTGTCTGTTTGTTATCCAATATCTCTCTGTCTGTCTGTCTTTCTCTCCATCTTTCCAACACAAGATCCAAAAAAAAGACAAGGAAAAGATAAAAAAGCACAACCAAGAAAGAAGTGCTTCGTCGCTAAAGTCAAGTTGGTAGTTGTAAAAGGAAAAACAATAACAGAAAAGCAAGCATTAGGTACATGAAAATGACAGACATTCTTGGTCTTTGCGCGCACGCACGCGTGCACCAAAGACGTGGGGCAACCGAAAAACAAGCGTACATGACGGAAAGGACCGGACACTCCCATGAGCTAGAATTGTAAGGAAAGGTTTGTACAAAGGAAATGTTGGGTTTGTTCATTTTGAATGGGATTGGAAACTGACTTATTGTCTGGCCAGTTCCCTTCCAAAGTTGAGCGCCAGAGGCGTCAGTTCGCCATCTTCAATGGCACTTTCGTCTTCGTAGAAGCCACTCTCGCTCCATGGCTCAATGTCTGCGTCCTGGTCGTAAGCCTGTTTCCTCATCAGAGGTGGTGTGCGAGGCTGCTTTCCAAGGACAGGAAATCCAACTTCAGTCGATGCGTGCGAGCTCATCGAGTTCGAGCGCGCATCTTGCGAGCGCTGAGAAGAAGAGGGAGCGTCAGATGTGCGGCGCATATTAGAGGTTGGAGGTGTCATGAGGCCGGAGAGGAAACCTTGAGAAGGTTGGGCCTGAGTACGGGATGGAGTCTGGTTGCGCGGTGCGCTCGACGACTTTCCAGCAAGGGCGGATGCAGCTTCTCCACGGCCCTTGCGCCAGTTGCCAATGGCAGCAGCAAGCTGGACTGCCTTTGGTGACGCAAAGTTGGACAGCGTGCTGAGTGTCGGGAAAGACTGCTGTCCACCGGAAATGAGGCGCTCCTTCTCGGATTGCTCCATCTGCAGGTTTGTGCGAATGCGGATCGCAGCATCACGAACAGTCTCGCGGTCGAAAGTTGGCTGGGCCAAGGCGTTGATGAGATCGTTCAAATCATCCACACGTACGCCGAGCAGCTCACGTAGCCAGTTGATCTCAGTTTCACGCTCCTTGAGTTTGGCTGGTGCCTCTGTGTCAACTGCTTCGAGTTGCTGCTCAAGCGACTCAATGCGTCCCTCACGCTCTTGAAGTTGCTCCTGTAGAACACCAATGGACTCGCGCAGTGCCTGAGCCGAAATCTTCTCTCCACCCATGGAAGAGCCAGTAGAAGCGGGTGCCTTGGATGCAGCGGCAACTGCAGCGCTGGCAGCTTCCTTTGCAACCTGTAGCTTCTCTTCCAGTAGTGCAATCTTGTCCTTGAAATGCTCAAGCTTGGAGTCGGCCAAAGCAAGTTTGTCGTTGTGGAAGGCCTCAGCACGGTCAATGTCTTCACGTACAAACTCGAGAGCACGAGCATGTTCTTGCTTCATGTGCTCAAGTTGACGCTCATATGCGCGCTGCTGTTCCTGCAGGTTCTGCCTGTTCTTCTCCATGATTTCGCGAATAGCTTGCTTCTTGGCGTCAGCGGCGGCCTCCAGATCAAGCTCGTGCTTCTCCTTGGCGGTGTCGGCATCCAGGCGAACTTGGTCAAGCTCAGAACGAACACGATTAATCTCGCTCTCGAGCTCGTGGCGAACAATGTTGACTTGGTTGTTGGCAGCGTCGACGTCGGCTTCCATGAGCACGCGGGTGCGGCGGATCTCCACGTGAGCGGCGTCCCTAGCTTCCCTCATGTCGCGTTCGTAACGCTCGGCGTTTCTCTGGTGCTCCATAGACTCCTTCCTCAGCTGCTGGACAGTCTCCTCCAATCTAGCGTTGTGCTTCTGCGTCTGTTCGAGGTGGAACCTGAGTTTCATGCCTTCACGCTCTTGAGTCTCAAGGCGCTCGAGCTCCCTCTCCAGACGCTCGCGCGTGCGACCCTCGGCCTCGATGCGTGCGCTAAGGACCTCGTACTTGCTGGCAGATGCCTCTTCGTTCTTGTGCCATTGAGCGCGTTCGGCCGCGATCTGCTGAGTGGCAGCCACCATGTCTTGCTGGAGCTTGTCAAGCTTGACGCGCATTGACTCGCGGACACGCGTAGCCTCCTCAGCCTGGAAGCGCGACTCTCCAATAGCCTTGCGCAGCTGCTCTGCTTCCTCGTGAGCAACCTGGAGGTCGCCACGCCACTTGTTAGCAGAAATACGGTGCTCCTCGAGTGTAAAGGTCAATGCCTCATTCTCAGCGGTAACGGAATCCAACTTCTTCTTGAGGTCTTCCTCAGAGCTTTCCAAAGCAATGTTTGTAAGCTTGAGCTGTTCACTCTCGGTTTCGAGTGTGGACAGTCTGTCGCGGAGGACATCTTCGTTGCTCTTGAGGGTGTCGAGGCTTGAGCGAAGGTTATCGCGCTCTTCAGTCAAAGCGTGAATCTTGTTCTCATCGTCACGGGCAGCTTGCTGAAGAAGAGTAAGCTCCTCCTCAGTGACCTTGAGAAGGCGAGCAGAGTCAGTTTCACGGTCTTCAAGAGCCTTGCGTGCGTCGGCTTCGGTGTTGAAGCGCAGAGTGGCTTCCTTGAGCATCTCCTCGAGATCGGCAATCCGTGCATCTCTCTCTTGCACAGCCTGAGACTCCTCGCGCTTGGCAACTTCCATGTTCTGCTGCTTGAAAGCTTCCTCGATGAGCTCACGAACGTCCTCGGCTTGGAGGTGGTGGCTCGTGGTCTGCGCAATCGAGGCCTTGAGACTGCCGATGATCTGGTACAGCTCGGACATGTCAAGCTGTGGCTGGGGAATATCGACAGGTGCTTCCAAGGTAGACACAGGCTTCTGCGAGGCCAATGCTTCAGCGACAATGGAACGGATCATGTCCGGCTGAACAGAATCCGTGGTTGGTGCAGCCGGTGCTGGAGCCTGGGCGGATGCAAGCGCTTCTGCAACAATGCTCTTGAGGTCGTCAGGCCAGATCTGTTCAGGAACTGGGGCGGGCATTGGCTGAGGAGCATGAGTCTCAAAGGCCTCCATGACAATTGACCTGATATCATCAGGCTTCACAGACTCGACAGGCTTAGGAGTATGAGATGCGAGCGTGTCGGCGAGGATAGATCGGATATCTTCAGCCTTGAGAGACTCAGCAGGCTCTGATGCCAGTCTGGTCGAAGCAATGGCATCTTGAACGACAGCACGAATCTGATCAACGGGAACAGGCTCAACGGGCTGCACAGGTGGCTGGTGCTGCGTGAGGACATCGGTAACGATTTCGCGGATCTTCTCGGGGATAATGGGTTCTGCCATTGGTACGGGCACAGGCATCGACGTGATCTGTGATTGGTGCACCTCAAGCGCATCCATGACGATAGATCGTATCTTCTCCAACTTCCTGTCTTTGCCTCGGGACCTGTTGCGGTAGCTTGCCTCGGTTTCAATCTCGTCGTCTTCGTCGTCTGCGTCGCTTTCTAGGCGTTCGTTCGTGGACATGCTACGGCGGCCGCGTCGTGGGTTCTGCGACATGGATGCAAGAGCTTGTTGAATACCTTGCAGGTTCTGCTCTAGCGGACCAAGACGGTCTTGCAGGAGACGACCCATGAGCTCATCAACATGCTTGTCGAAGAAGCCACTTCGTGTCTGAACCTTGGTTCCGTCCTCGCTTAGAAGGCCATCGTCCCAGTCGCTTAGATGTCCATCGTCGACATTGTTCAATTGACGCACAGGAGATTCGTAAGGAAGAGCAGCCCTCTCGCTGTCGAACGGATCCTGCACAGATGTTGCAGAGCCAGGAATGTTGACCATGCGTCCTGGGAAGAATCCCCGGCGAGGGCTGGGGCTAGGCGCGTCGCTGCGCATCTTGAAGTTGGGTCGCAGTTCCTGGTGCTCAAATACATGCGGAGTCCTCTGTGGGGACGATTGCTCCCAAGACGTCTCGTCACGCTCAACGCCAAAGTCCGAGCCCTCTCCATCCATGTGCTTCATGACTGCATCAATGTCGTTGAAAGAAGCCTCACCAATGGTGTCGAAATCAGCGCTCTCACGCTCCGTGTAGCGGGTGTGCCTGCCAGACTCCATGGCCGTCTTGAACGAACCATCATTGCTGGGTTGGTAAGTAGTTGCTGGGCTTCTGCTAGAAACCCTTGGTGGCAGGCGAATCTTCTCGGGGTCTTCAGCTTGCGAAGGCTTCGTAACGTGGAAGCCAAAGTCGTAGCCAGCGTTGCTGAGCTGAGGTTTGAACTCGAACGGTTTCGCATTTGCCGAGAGAGTGCTCTTATGGCTGTGCTTGCCGGTCGGCTCGGGTTCCTCGGTCGTCGGAGTAGGCACATCACTGACATGAGGCGTATCATCGTCCGCGCCCTCGCTTGCAGCAGGGGAAATAGGCTCAAATGGCTTCGTGTCCTGTTGTGGCATTGGCGAAGGAGTCTTCGACTTGGCCTTGGTCTGCTTCCTGTTAGGCGACAAGTTCTCCTTGTCCTCGGCGAATTCTTCCAGCGCCATTTCTGCATCCAGCAAAGCATTGGGCTCCTTGACTTCAGACAAAGGCTGGGACGCAAGAATTGGCTGAAGTGCAAACTTGGGCACATCATCGCCGTCAGGGCGATCACGGCGCACACGCTTCTCGCGACCATCAGCCTGTACAGGCCGGCCAGCCTCATCTTCCTGAGTCTTCTCTTCTTTGGGCGCTTGCTGACGGGTGTTGTCAGGTCGCACAATAGGCACAGCCTTGGATCGCGTAGCCGGCTTGATAATGTCGTTGGCAGAGATGTTAACGTC
>Ga0115846_100731_pt1 | contig 16535 bp, 22 predicted proteins | sample InSIn5gowninarea_2_FD_83860 | JGI IMG/M metagenome (GOLD analysis project Ga0115846, IMG submission 83860)
TGCCGAGGGCTAAGGCTAAAACGCTCTACCAGTACAGCGGTAACCAAGAATTTGAAAAGCATGAACATCGCAGAGTTTACTGAGTTAAGGTGTAGCTATTTTTAGCTAGGAGTTTGAAGGATCGGTGGAAGGGCAAGAGGGAGTTCTTGATCGAGAGCAGTGGTGGGCTGACAGAAGAGAATGTGAAGGGTTACATTAACAACGACATTGACATTATTTCGACCAGCTCTGTGCACCAAGGTGTGTCGCACGTGGACTTCTCATTGAAGATTGAGCATGGGACCGAGGTGCCAGCGACATGAGGTCACAAAGTGACACGCCTACTTCCTAAACAACAAATCCAAGTACAATCACTCAGCCTTGAGCGCAGCCAAACGATTCGCCTCCAAGGCATATCCTACCCACACAAAAACAGCATGCAACACGAACACCGGGAGCTGGCCCGGCATGCCCAACAACTTTCCATCGTATTTCGAGTTCACAAACTCAGGATCGATCCACTTCGTACCAGGATAAAAGATTGCGCTCACGCCGCTGATCCAGTACAAACTTCCAATGATTGCAGCGGAAAACATGGAATCCCTGGCCGCTGTCTTTGTGGCGTACAACCCAGTGCCATATACTGCAGACACGAGAGGACGCCAGGTGTAGTAAAGTGTTGCCAGACCCAACAGTAGGCCCATAGACATGGTTTGGCCATTGTGGAATCGAGCATGTGGTGGCCATTTGGGGTTGTATACATGGCTCTCATTGAAGTCGGCAATGTATGGAGAGATTGAGTTAGAGATGGCAGCGAGGGAAGTTATGAGCCGTCCCGCTGTCAAAAATGGTATCGAGGCCATATTGTCTGGTGATGAAAATTGTCAAAGCTGTAGCAAGATGTAGTTCGTCTGCTACTGACGCCGTATCTTTCGTTGCTTGTTTGTTAGTGATCGATTCGTTCGTTCAGGCTTCGCAATGTAGTGAGAAACACAGATGTTTTCCTCAGTCGACAAGCAGAGGTTGCAATGCTCATGTTTAGCAAACACTAGGGGTCGGACTTTGTGCAACATCCACCCACGTCATAACCGGAATACGAACTTCACGCTTGTCTCACGCTGTTGGGAATTCCATTGCTTGTACGGAGTACAGTACGGCAGTAGCCATATGTCGCCGCGACACTGCTACCGCCCTGTGACTAATGTCTCGAGCACCGTGGGTACTAGTATTGAGAGTTCGTCAACCTTCTTGATAGCATCTTACCTTGTTGATGAGCTCATCATGATGTTCTACCCATATGCTTATGTTGTGACTCATCTTGCTTACTTCTAGCAAGCTTGGTCCGATAGCTGTAGTCCAAGATTATACAGACACTGCTGGCATCTTGGAAACGACCTCGCACATCGCACATTCCTCTATCGACAATTCACTGAAGCTTGTTCTAGGTAACATGAGTGGCTCGATGATCCCTGAGGCCAGGCGCGTAGATCCCAACAATGAGGCCTCGCTCACACGGTTTCTCGATGGAGTGGCTGCTGGCTTCGTGAATACAGCGCTTTCGCGAGCTTTCATCTGTGAGATCGATGATACACCACCTCCATACCCGTCTGCCACAATAAACTTCCCTCGCCTCAGACAGCACCTTACTCCAGGCATAACTAATGGTGCCCACGCTGGTGCTGAGCTTGTTGAAGCTGGAGATTTCTCTGCTCTTGCTGTCTGGGAAACAACGACCTACCGAGGCGTCCCCTTCAGTGACACGCTCACAGATGTTGGTCCAATCCGTCAGGAGTGGAGAAACAGGATCAAAGCACTGAAGGAGAAGCACATCGGGACGATCACCAAGGAAGATGGCACGAAAGAACTGAATCCTTTCTACCATCTAGGCTTTCTAGCAAGAAATCCGCTGCAGAAAGACAACGTCAGAGGTGCGATCAGTGCTGTGGTCAACCCTTGGTTGAAGAGGGCGGAAGAAGAGGGTGTGCCCATCTGGTTAGAAGCCACGTACTCTCACGCGGTCGACATTTATCAGCATTACGGCTTTAGGTTAGTTGATGTTATTAGAGTTGGAGTTGGCAAGCGAAATACGCTGGGATGGCCAGAGGAAGGTGGGGAGGGTGTTTGTGCATATGGTATGATATATGATCCACATTTGAACTCTTAGCTGCCTTGGTGAAGCAACTTCCAAAATTGCATTTCAATGGTCTCTACCGTTCTGGGCACATCTCCTCAGACCCGGAATAGCCCGTGCTCTTAGCAACCAGGTTTGCTGGAAGTCAACTGGCGAGAAGTTACCGCCGAAGATGCAAGACGATTGTGAGTGAGGACTTACGACATTGTGATGCGTTACTTAAGACTTGGGGCAGCGCACAAGCCCTTTAGCGAGGCTCCAAACACGATTTGGCAGCTACATGCTCGCGAGGCCCACGTCAATGACCAGCTTGTTCGCAGGTTCGTGATTGAGACAAGTAAAGCTGGTTGAGGATATTACTGGATGGCCAAACATAATAAGGATTGAATCCATTTACCTAGGTATATGCAGCCATGATCGTGCAGGATCGAATGGTGGTTACGAACACGAAAAGGATAAGGAGGGAGACAGACGAGCTGTATCGTCCCTGCTTCAACGAGCTTTCAATTCAGGCGAACACAGAACTAAAAGAACGAGCACAATGGTGCGATGATCACATGGTGAAAGGAATAGTTGCACCTTCAGACATCTATCAACGAGAGTCGCAACGACTGGTCTTGAGGATGTGGTACATAGCAGGTGTTTTAAGCTGCTGAACTACATGATGAGCTGATACATGGCAACGATACACGCTCTCTCCTTCAGCCAGCATTGTCCTGTTTGTAACTCGACTATGTATGTGATTTGGTTTTGTGAACGAGCGACTGACAATACTGACACTTTTCGTCATGAGCTGACCGCTGGTCCAGACCGAAGGCAGGTTGCCTCCAACCACCAGAGCACGTTGTCAGCAAACGAAGCTGACTTGAGCATCACACCAAAGGTCTGTCAAGCTTGCCTGACCCGACCTTCACCGACTGCAAGGGGCATTGTGGAAGATCGCTTCGGATACAACTTTGCACGTGTGGATCGTCCTTTGTGCTTGCTTTACAAAACGACTGCGGAAGTGGAAAACACACAGGGGTAATCCGCGTGGAAGTGAAGTCCCGAAGGCAGCCGAAAGAGAAGCCGTGTGCCTCATTGCCTGAACACTCCGGGTTCAAATAGACTGGAGCATGGAGATGGAACGCTGAGAGACGCACGTGCTTCTTGTGATTCGAGTAGAATGATCTGGCCAAGCTCGACAACGTGTCCGTGCGTGTTTCGAACTTCGTTGCTGTTCATGTCGTTAACCAGTTGTTATGCAAAGCGGTGACAAGGATGAGGAACAGGACTAACGACAATGGGAAAGGGAAATGCGAGAACTTCAGCATTAGGATGATTATGTAAGTTGCTATATTGGGTTAGATTAGCCTGTGAATTTTGACATTCGCTTGCTGAGCTCGACTTGTTTCGTGTGACACTTTGTTGGCACGAGACTCGTTACCCGACACCAACTGGGCAGAAAAAAGCTTGTCAAGCCACCACTGATCAAACATCTGGTCCCCTGCCAGTGTTGTCATGTCATCATCTCCTTTGGGGCCAGCCCGTCGATCTTTTCCGTTGAAACTGTGAAAAATGCTTACAGTACTGTACAGGAAGCTTGCATGGCCCACCTGAATGGATACTGGGTCGTTAAAGAGCTACCATTTTTTCTATCTCCTCGAGATTGGTTGCTCAGTCAAAACGAAGATAGACTTCACATGCAAAACGACCATTCCTAAAAAGCGGTGTAGACAGTATATAATGACTATGGCTCGACATGAGCTGCCATAAAGAACGGCCAACGCTTTCTTCACCACTGTCGCACCGTCCTACCATATTATCCAAGCACACACACAGATACCATGAACGTTACAGCCATTGAGTACCGACAAGAAATTATTCCTCTGGACTTCACTTCGCACAGTTGAACGATACAATCACGTGTGCAACGCTCTATCTCAGGGTTCGAAGCCTGTTCTCACAATGTCAAAATCCCCTTCGCAAGATCGACCGTCCTTTATGCTCTCAGTTGACCCAGCCCCCAAGAAGAGGGCCTCCCACAGCACCCCTTCATCTGCCGCAGCTTCATTCACAGATGAAAAGATGCCTAGCCCAGCTGTCTCAGTTATCAAATCTATTGCTCGACATGCGTTCACGCGTACACGAAGCGCTGTCAAAACACCAACGAGATCACAGCTAAGCGTTGAGGGCCGGCCTCCAAACATGGCAACGATGAGACAAGTCACTCCAGTTTATGACCACGACCTTCAACGCTGGGTCTGGCCTACTCCTCCGATTGAGCCTACCAATAAGCCGTCCAGAGAGCTTTCTAATCTATTGCCAAGACGTAAATCTATTACATGAAAGCCTACTCGTCAAGAGACGATTGTCAATAACGGTACCCTCCAAAAAGTTTTCAAACTCAGTAATTGAAGCACCGTCAAGTTTCAGTGGAATGCCCTGGTTCTGTGTCTGGGGTCAGGCGATGATTATGTCGCGTGAGGACTTGTTGTATCTCGATACGCTACGGTCAGACATATCTGGCCTAAAAATACAAACTCAGCGTGGTTCAACACAACGAAACCACACTACTTGACTATACGGCAGATACATGTTCTGTTGCAAAGTGGTGGAATGCAAAGCTATCGTGGTAAGGGGAGACGCCATGGCTTGCGAAATTAGTGCGAAGGATGATCGACTCTGGAAGATCTTACTAGGGTCTCTCTACTGTTATTTGCTGGAAGGAAATCGTTGTCGACAGGAAATCCGTCAGGTGGGCAACGGTGGAGGGGATAAGCACATCACGTCTTACTCTGCCTGATACGTGGCAGTGTAGGAAGGTTGTGAGTCAGACGGGTAGGAAAGAAGAGGCAGGATTAATATTTATGATCCGTGAGGTTGCGTGGGTGGAATAATCTGAAGCTGTGAACATAGCAATTTCATTGCAAGGATTTAAGTGAAGAGTTCGTGTAGCAGATTCATTCGTTTGAACCGAATCGGAAACTTGTTGAAAGCTTGTTACCCTCTGACAAAATTGTTGAAACCTGTCACGCTCATTGAACGGTTCCTAGTTGACGTGTCTGTTGTTTGTCTCTCCGTCTACCTGTCCAACTAACGAATCGAACTTACGAGGCTATGGCTAGGGATCTTGCCTCGAGTCACGCTGTACTGTTCGATTTTCGATGCTTACTGAAGCCAACGGAGCTTACCGATCGTGTTGATAATCAGATGTGTGATGGTCTTTAGGATCGTATCAGCATGCATCTGTGGGTTAGTAGAGATGACGGCTTCAGAAGTGACAGAAAACTTCCTAGCTAAAAATAGCTACACCTTAACTCAGTAAACTCTGCGATGTTCATGCTTTTCAAATTCTTGGTTACCGCTGTACTGGTAGAGCGTTTTAGCCTTAGCCATCGGCAACAGATGAACAATTTATCAGATGAACGTCGGTAAGGTCTTGTGATGCGTACCACAACGTTTGAAAACTCCTACGGAGTGTGTGCGCATCCACATTATTCGTCCAAAAGTCCGGTTCATGCACCGGTGCGTAATGTTTGGCCACTGATCGAGCGGCAGAAGTCCACGCAATCTATCGTCTCATGCCGTCTACAACAATATCTGCGAAGTCGCTGTTAAGTTCCAGGAGTACCCCATATCCGGTATTTCAATACCGTCGCGTGCCTTGTGTGTTGTGAATGTTGCGAATTTTCCTGCGACCCATTCAACCACCAGTCATCCAGCAATTTACACTACACCTCGAATCGTGGGGAGGTCTTACAATACCCTTAGCCAATATCCCACAGCACCCTCCAGACTCAAAACATAGGACAATGTCCAGCCAACATCAGCAGTTATGAATAACCACATTCCATACGCAAAGATGCAGCCGCAGTCTATGCAAACTCAGCAACAGTCTCATGCTCATATACGCCAACAGCAGCAGCAGCAACGTCCTCAACAGAAATATCAAGCAAATCCACTGCATCCTTCCTTGATCAGTGAACTTGACCCAGCTTTCCTCAAACTGTACAACGACTATATCGCCACCTCTCCACCTCCTTCCACAGATATCAACGTCGTCCGTTCGAATTACTCCGTCCTATATAGTTACGCGACCGCTCCCGCTAGCGGTGTGGGTGGCATCGGTGAAACAACAGTCCCTGGCTGGGCAAAATATCCGGGCGAAATATCTGTTCGAGTCTACGTCCCACCAGGCGAGGAGCCTGGTCAGAGAAAGGTCTGGCCTGTACATTTCAATTTCCATGGTGGTGGTAAGCACAATCTACAAGCATACCCCGAGGGGAAGCGTATATACTGATGCATATGGATGTATAGGCTGGGCCTGCGGTGACCTCGAAACCTCCGCACACATCTGCCACCACATCTGCGCGAACGTTCACTGCTGTGTAATCGACGTCTCCTATCGCTTGATTCCAGAATACCCATTTCCGATCGGCATTTTTGACTCGCTTAGTGCTGTTGCACACATTCTTATTAACCACAGGACGTTCAGCATCGACCCTCATAACATAACTCTTGGAGGAGAATCTTCAGGAGGCACCATCGCCCTCGCGCTAAGTCACATCTTTCGTGATGCTGGAGAACAATGGAGCAAAAGACTCAAGGGTGTGGTGGTTGGCACACCGAGTATATGCGACTTACGACGCATAAGCACAGCTCAAGAAAGTCCGTTCGAAAGCATGCGTGACAGTGAGCGTATGCCACTGCTTAATTGGCAAAAATTGAAATGGTTCGACAGCTTCAAATGGATGAGTTTGACGGCTCAGCCGCCTGGGCTCCTAGTGCCACAGCTGCAGTCCCCGCAAAACGACATTAATTCGAGAAAGGTGGAGAACGTGCCGAGGCCGAATCATAAGCAGATGATGGCGGACGTATCATGGTATGCGAATTTGCTGACAGCACCAAACCACAAGGATTTGGCACCATTGACGTACATCGCGACGGCAGAGTTCGATCCACTACGCGACGAGGGAGAGACTTATGCACAGATATTACGCGAGAATGGAAATAATGTGGTCACAACACGATTCATGGGTGTGCCACATTCGTTCATGCACATGGATGGAGTATTGAGGCAGGGGAAAGAATATTCGGAAGAGGTGATAAACAATATTCGAACTTGCTTGTATCCGCCAGAGGCCAACGAGGGGAGCAATACTGGGAAGGAGAAAGAGGGCCTAAAGCAAAGTAACAATGCTCACGATCAAGGTGAGGACGTGGGAATGGAAGAGTCAGAGTGAGAACCTCTGTTTGACTTGTCATATCTAGACGATGGCCTTGACGAGAGTGGGGCGTCAGCATAGCGATGTCTTTTTCCTTCTTGTCTATGATTCATGCATTTTGGAGGTTGTGATTCAGCATGGTGTTGGGACGGAAGTTATGATTCTTGAGTGCGAGCTGTCACGAGCGAAAAGGCCACTGGAACTGAGCACGACACATTGGCCGGAGTCGAGGTGCATTGCGAAGGTGTTCGCTAACAGTCGTTGGCGTTGGCGGTCTACCTCTACATTGTTCAACATTTTCAAATCACATTGACCATATTCGTTTGAATGGCTGCCAATAGTTCAATTCATTCTTCTGGTACGGGGATAGCCCCGGACAACAGGGAACTCTTCTAAGTGCCAGTGGGTAGGAGAGAGTATGCTGTGTGCTTGGAAAGTAGTAGCTCAACACTGTGATTCATAAGATGCAAGACCTGCAGCAAGTCACGCCGGAGCGTTCTGCTTACTGCTAGCCAAGAGCTGGCCTTCAGTAATTTTCAGACCTTCTTGGCATGCGAATGGTGTTGGCACTCTTCACAAGGCGAGGCTGTGTTAGATAGTCCTCGAGGTATGGAAAGGAGCTGGTGACGCGGCAATTTCATTGGCGGGCTGGCGGAACCACGAGCCTTCAAGATGGACTCTTCTTCTTCTTCTTGTTGTCGTCGCTGATGTCGTATCAAATAAGTTAGGATGAACGGAATAGTTGGTGGTTGACCAAAGTACACTTTCTTGTGTCCGGGTGTTCTCCACAATTCGCATAACGCAGATAAAGTCCAGGCCAGATGTAACCTGATTCTGTGTCGATCACCCGGGTCAAGTGTTCGCGAAATCGCTTCCTTCATTGCCCTCATGGATGAAACATGCCTTTGCAACTCTCGAGAGGAAGAAGTTCGTGAGGCGGATCAGCTCATGGTCAATGAATATTTGTTGTAAAGTAATTGTCCGGCCGACCTTTTGGTACTAATGTGGAGTCGGGATGGGATATTCGCTACTTCAAAGCTGTCACATCAGGATCCTCCTCTATGCGAGAAGGTTTACATCTCTTCAGTGAAATTTACTTTCTGGCTCGTTCGTGAACTTTGACAGGTACATATACAGGTATGCATCCAACCACAATGCTCCTCTCTCGGACACCTACCATCGTATCCGAGCACTTTGGTATCGGTTGAGGCAGCTCTCAGAGAAAGGCTGAAACACCCCTCCGATGAGACGAAAGATAGCATACAATCGACTGCGATGGTTAACCTGACGGCTGATGTGACCCGCGACTTCACCGGGGTGAAGGTATACTCAGCATTCACAGATCCTTCGACCCAGACACCGCTGTTCGTGGCAGAATACATCGCAGCATCGTATCGCATGTCCGATACTTATGCCAACTCTCCACGATATCTATATTACGTCCTTTTAGTTCTGGTATTCTTTACCCAGTGGAATGAATGGCTCGCCAATCTGTTCGTTGGTGTAAGTCAAACCATCCTCATTTTCAACATGAGATTGCTAACAATCTTGAACAGGTCATAGCGACATTTGCCGGAACAGCCGCCATCCAAGCTATGATCCTACTAACATATCAAACCGAGTTGCCACCACCTCAGATAGTCTCAATTCCTTACATAGACCCCGGATCAGTGGCCGGGAACACGACTCTTAGCGCTATAACCAACTTGGTGACGAACATGTCATCGGTCGTTGTACAACCCGCGGCTCTCGACACTGATATTGACGCCCTTCTAGCAGTCACTGTCTCGTCCTTTCTTATGATGCTACCTTACCACACTTGGAGCTCAGCTATTCGGGCTAATAGAGCCCGCCATGTACTGATCTTCATGTGGAATATGCTCATGCTGGGTGGCGCAGTCTGTGCTTTGGTTCTCTGGCCAGCACTCTTTGATGTTCCGTTACAATACCGTTTCTGCTACCCGAGCATGCTCGATAAAGATACCTTCTCAACCGGCAGCTACGCGAGCTCCTTGCCTGGCGAAGACTGGAATAGCACAATCTGGAACACCTTTGCCAACTTCAATCGCGCCAACAACCTCAGCAGCAATTGCATATACCCAAGCTTCAATACTTCTCAGATTTTGCGGCGACCCGGCACGATAGTAGCAACAATAAAACACACCGACTCTGCACGGGCAAATTCAGAGCTCTACTGGGCAGGAATTTTAGCTTTATCGACAAGCCTTACTAACGAAAAGAACCTTGCGAACCTTATGTATATCGCCATCATAATCACAGCCGTCGTCATGGTCATCATACTTGTTTTCGTACTCACCCCTATCCGCCACATCACGCGAGTTCCTGTCCACAAGCCTAAGGAACTGATCCGAGGCAGGAGAGTGTTTCATGTGCTCTTGGGAGAGACCATTAATGGCATTTTGGAAATCGTCAGGGCTATCCGATCGCCATCAAGAACAATTGCTCAAATTAGAAATGCTCCTCACCGCACCCGACGGACCAAGATACTGAGATATGCCCGTTACTGGACAGACATGCTCGCCCTCATAGTCCTGTTTGTAGCCATGATCCTCACCCCCGTCACGATCATCATCTTCGTGGTCTGGATCGAGTGGTACATCGAACGAGACCTCGTCTCCACCGAACTGCCCGCGCAAGTCGGCCAATGGACCACGAGCGTCAGCATCGGTCTAGTCCTTATCAGCGCCCTAGTCCTACGCCTCCGCTACATCATCGCCACCAAAACCGACATCCAAGGCGAGATTGCAGATGCGCAAAAACACCTCGAATTCCTCGAAACTTTGCTCGAAAAGAAGACAAAGACAGAGCACGAGTATCGCATGCGCAGTCGAAGTATAGCGACCATCAGGGAGCTTGAATTAGCAGATGATCATGGCACACCGCGACCGATGACAATGGAAACCGCATCGACATCCATGACTGTCCTGGACAATCTCTCCAAAAGCGCTGAATGTACAGTATCGTCGCCACTAAGTGGAATGAGTTCGTTTTCGTCTCACCACCAACAGCATCCTCCTTGATCGTCCCGGCAGTTTTTGAAGAACATACGTACTTACAAGACTTATCTGCATTCGCAATGCTCCACCTCAAGTCAATGGGCTGACTAATGTCACAAAACAGTGTCACTCAGAACATGATCCTGCGGATCAACAGATCGCCCCTCTTCCAGTCTACTGTACTGTATCTGTATGATCGTCACATGATCCCTGCCAGTTTTATACAGTACTGTAGTGCTATGGAGTCCTCGTGGCTAGAGCCGCCAATCTCGATAACAGATGTGCAGTACAATATTCGATCGCGGAACTAAATATTCCACCCCCGAAACCATAGCAACAACCATAACCTTCGCTTCCATAGGCAATGTGATCCGAGGTTCTCAGAGCACTACATACAATGCTGTAGCGCGTTTTCATCACAGTGCGGTACTGTTACGAAAAACATTGAACATTCCCAGTCCGGCTAGCACGAAGGATCACTACCCAGAATGATCAGGTTCCTCAGTCTGAAGACAGGAAAACATTGTCACATTGTTATTGTAGTTGGCGGGCGGAAAGATAGAAACTGGTATTGGTGCGGAGGCGGGAAGAGCTGACGATGGGGAGGGAGACCGAGGCTACTTACTGTACTGCATTGTTGATTTGTAGATTTGTGGATATGGATATAGATATGGATCGCGGGTTGTAGACTGTGGACACTGGAGACCTGGAGACTGGATTCTGCATTGGGTTCATTTTGCTTAGGGTGTGACATTTTTACGACACGGCGCGATAGAATATGCGTGGTATAAGGTATGCGTGTTGAGGCATTGTTGTGTCGGTTTCGAGTTGGGAGGTTTTATGACGGTGGTCGGGAGGAACTGGCTCTTCAGGTCGATGCGTGAGAGCAAGGAAACAAACAAGCATGAAACAAGACATCCGGAAGGCCAACTTAGCCATGGCAAAATGCCAGTCAGACTCGTATCTTCACATAGCATTATTTCTCATAACCACCGAAAGTCGAATGAAGCTCCATTCCTCTCTCCCACACATGTATTCAACACCATCCTAATTGCAAATACCCATCAATGCATCAACCTAACCTCTTTCCCAACCTCCCACTCCCTCAACGCCCCATCCAAACTCCTCCAATACTTCAACCGCACAGTCTCCACCCTCGCCCCCTCCCCATCCCCCCTCTCAAAAGCCTCACCAACTTTTTGTTCTGTCTCCCGTATCCGCGCACTATTCTCCTCCCTCAACCTCTCCACCGTGCTCTCCGCATTTTGTTCCGTAGCAGTCTCAAGCTCCTCTTGTGCATCCATGACGATTGACAGCGTGTCGGCGTCGGTCGGGTGCGCGGAGTTATCTTCGTTTGTGACGTCGATATTGTACTGGGTTTGGAGGAGGTATTGAGAGCGGAGGAGGGGGTCGGAGAGGGTTAGGTAGGCTGTGTTTAGGAGGGTTGAGAGGGCGTAGGCTTGTTTGTGGGAGGGGGTGGAGGGGGGGGGTTTGTCTGGGTGGTGGAGCGTTTGAAGGTGGAGGAACTCTTGACGCAGGACGCGGGGTGGGATGTGGAATTTTGGTATTGCGGTTTGGGTCTGGTCTTGGTTTTGGCCTTGTGACTGTGGGTTTGTGTGGGTGGTGGAGGACGTGGTGGTGGGTTGGGATCGTTGGCTTGGGCCCGTTGGGGAGGGTTTGAGGGAAGAGTGTGTAATAGCTGGTTATGTCAGGGAGGGTTGTTTGGGATGCTTGGTGTTGAGGGTCTGTTGTGCCTTGGTTGGTGGGTTCGGGTCCCGTTCGGTTTTGAGGGTCGTAGCGTGTTGGATCGTTTGCGAAGGTTTGCGGTTCTGGGGCGTCCGCCAGAGTTGTCTTGCAACGGGAGGAGGAGGGTAGGATTCGTCGTTGGATAGGGATTTGTTGGCGACATTTTGCTGTTCGTGTTGGACGTGCTGCCATGGAGCAGTACTCTTTGCCATGCGCCCGGTTAGTGCGGCAAAGCCGCGACAGTGCTCGTAGAGCTGCGGTCGATGGGACGTGTTGCAGAATCGTTGAGTTCATTGTTTTCTAGTGTAGAAGGATCGAGGGTTTCGTGCGTGCTCCTTGATACTGTTGCAATCGTATACTCTGAACTTCGCAACGTCTATCACCATTGCTCGGCCATCATTTTTAACCGAAGAATCGCCGTGATGCCAAGGTGTCGGAAGTCTGCATCAAACTCCACCCAGCGTGGCTCGCCGATGACGCGGCCCAAATTGTACTTGGTACAGTACCTGCATACAGTAATACTGTTCTCCTTCATCTTAAGGATATTCACTCGAGACCGTGTCGCTCGGGACCAGGGCTAGAGTCGAGCTGCATCATTGCCATCAGCCAAAACGAATGCTGTAAGTGCACTGTACTGTACAGGTTACAGCTGTAGTCAGCCAAATGCCTCAAGTTGACAGTGGACATTCCAATTTGCCGACGGGACCGGCTTGTTGGCGCTCCAGACCAAGGGGTAAGGAGCGGAAATGAGCCCTATTCGTAGTCAGGTGGAGCTTAGATAGCCAATCGAAGTGCTAGAAAAACTCGATTGTGTGCTGTTATCCGCCAGGACATACTCGCTTCCGGTGTATTAGTGCCCACCAGCATAAATACAAGAGCCTTATGTACTGTATGTGTCATTAGCCTACATGTACTCACAGCCTTGTACAGTACTGTACAGTACTGTAAGCATGGATCTTGAGGAGCCACATGATATCAGTTATCCGGATGTGCTAGTCTCCAGGGTGATCCGCGTCTTCACAATCAAATCTTGAAATTCTAGTAGGTATGCTCTGCCAGTGGTTCATGGAGAGCTTCCCAACCGTCAGTCTCGACCTCACGCGCGTTGCCGGAATCACCTACTCGATACGATTATACATACTTGAGACCAGAAGCAGATTTCTGTTCCCAGATCGCAGTCCACAATGATCTACCACTTAGAGCAGGACCCATCCATCCACACTAATCTTCCTGCAGACGTTCGGGCACGGATAGCCACGGCGACTGCACACAAATTCGACATAAGCTCATGTATTCTGCAACAAACCCTGGACGGTAAAAGTCTTGACTATGGGGTAGGCTAGAAATGTTCCGCTCTGGGGATCCGTTACTGCAAGATCGAAATTATCGCCAAGCTCGCCGCCCTTCGGCTCCACCATCATCAGCTTAACCTGGTTACATATCTGCCTGGCGCTCACAATATCGCGCATTGCGGGCATTGCAAGCGATAGGCTCCATGTGGTGACTGCCATCTATAAAGCTCCAATGTCGGGCTCCTCCTCCCCAGATTCAAGCTCAGTTCTCTGAATCCACGTCGTTGGTACTCTTACAATACCACTCCAACAACTGTCCATAACCATGGAGAAAGCTTCGAAAGAGTTCAACGAGTATGACGACGTCCGTGGGGAGCGACGTTTGAGTGCTCAGGGGCGTCGAATCTCCATCGTTGACGACGTGTTCGGTGAAATCAAGGAGGATGGGCCTAACTATCGTGATGTAAGTCGTCTACCATCCAGGAAGCATGGGATAGAGTGCTAACCTTCATCAGGTTGGATGGATCGGCACCGTTGCGCTGATGATGAAAACTCAAATCGGTCTTGGTGTTCTCTCGATTCCTGCTGTTTTGGACACATTGGGCATGATTCCAGGTATCATTATACTGCTCGTCATTGCCATTACAACAACATGGTCCGATTATATGGTTGGTGTATTCAAATTACGCCACCGTTCTGTCTACGGCATCGATGATGTCGGTCAACTGCTGTTCGGTCGCATCGGTAGGGAATTTTTTGGCGTCGTCTTCGTGCTCTGTGAGTACATCCTGGGTGCTGTGAGAGTGTGGCACTGATTTGTCTAGTCTGGATCTTTGTCGCCGGCGCCGCCATGCTGGGTATCTCGATTGGTTTGAATGCCGTGTCCGTTCACGGCGCCTGCACTGCCGTTTTCGTCGCTGTTGCCTGTATCATTGGCTGGGCTCTTGGCAGCATTCAAACCCTTGGTAAAGTCGCATGGTTGGCATGGGTTGGTGTGATCTGTATCATGTCTGCAAGTAAGTCAATTCTCGAGGCTCTTCCGTGAGCAGTCTCTAACACACGTGCAGTTTTCATCGTGACCGTCGCGGTTGGTATTGAAGATCGTCCTTCTGCAGCACCACAAACGGGTGTGTACAAATCCGACTACAAGCTATTCGGCAACCCGTCTTTCGTCGACGCCATCTCAGCTTGCTCTTCCCTCGTCTTTGCGTACGCAGGCACGCCAGCCTTCTTCTCCATCGTTTCTGAGATGCGTGATCCCAAATTGTACACTCGATCACTTGTCTGCTGCCAAAGTATAGTGACTGTCACATATACTGTAATCGGCATCGTTGTCTATTACTACTGTGGGTCATATGTCGCATCGCCCGCACTTGGATCTGCTGGCAAGTTGCTGAAAAGAATTGCCTACGGCTTCGCACTTCCTGGTTTGTGTGTCACAACAATCCTCGTTATTCATGTAAGCACATAAATCTACACCTCTTACAACTTGTACTAACAAACGTCAGATTGCTGCCAAATACCTTATGCTTCGCTTATTACGAGGTTCCCATCATCTCACAGACAACACCGCACGACACTGGATAACGTGGATCGCATGCACCGCCTTCATCTCTCTCACCGCTTATGTTATCGCAAGTGCTATTCCAGTCTTCGGCGGCCTTGTCTCGCTTGTTGGCGCCTTGCTCGGAAGTCTTATGTGCTTTCAACCTATGGGCTGCATGTGGCTGTACGATCACTGGAGGGACCCAAGAACCACCCGTTGGTATTTGCTGGTGGCCTGGAGTTGGTTCGTCATTCTTTCGGGTACCTTTTTGATGATTGGTGGCACCTATGGCTCCATTGTTTCAATTATCGATTCGTACAAGGTGTCAGGGGGATCCGCTGCTTGGTCTTGTGCTGATAACTCAAATTCCGTGGGAACCAAGTGAGAATCTTGCAGTCAAGTGGCACGAGCCTGAGCGGTTTCATTTCAAAGCGGTTAGCATCTGTTTCGTTTGTCTCGCAGGAGTGAAACGAGGTCAGCAGTATAGCGGAAACTTCAGAAGCCGTGCAGGCAGTCAATTTTGTCATTAGTGGCATTATGGATGTGAATGAGATGTGCAAATAATATCTAAGTGAATGGTAGAGCGATTTATATGTCAAGAGTTCACAATAGAATATAAAGATCTACTCTTCGCAAGGTTCTATTTGACTTTATTGTTAACAAAGTCAATCCTTCACTATGGCATTGATGTTGTGTATCAAACTTCCTCGTGTTGTGCCAGTAGTAGCTGTGGTAGACCGATTCGGCAGCAGCGACATTTAAGCTGGTATGAACGACTCCTCACTTATGGCGCCGTATCCTGCTGTGTGAATACTCGTGATTTCAATATATTGATTATGTCACGTTCTGATATCATTTCCCGTCAATCACTCGACACTTACCAAGTCTTTCTTCGAATCAGTTCATCGCACTCGAACGTGCATGTTTTTGCTTAGCCTTTAGGAATGGAGATTTGCCCCTTCCATCTCTCCCAGATCCGCAATCACCCTCCCAGTCTATGTGTTCGCTGTCCTGCCTTGACCATATTCATCCTCGTCACCATCCTCGTTACCGTTCTCATCGCTACGGTGGTTCGCTTCGTTCCCGATATACTTTGCTTAATATGCTTGAACTTGTTTGCACTTCCTGACCACCACGACCTTTCCTCCTGGACTTCATGATAGGAGTTGGCAACTCTTGAACGCCAACACTACCACTACCACCAACGTCCGACACTCGACTGCGTATTTTCGCCTACCGTCTCGCCATCACAACGCTAGAATCACCATTCCCACTTCCCCCGTTTCGTCCTCTGCTTCCTCGTCGGCCGCCATAGCGACACTACCTCATCTCTCCACAGCCGTGCCCAACCGAGACACCAGATACAGCAGGACTAGCTAGCACTACGCACACGGTGCATTCCCGATGCTACACCAGATACCACTGCAAAATTAAGTTCGCCGTTTCTCCCATCCTGGATTCCCCTTGACACAGAATCAGGCGTTGCGCTTGCAGTAGGGTTTGCGCCAATTTCGCTACCGCCTAGCTACGGAATCTCATCCGACTCTGTGGAACATTTCTAGCCTACCCCATAGTCAAGACTTTTACCGTCCAGGGTTTGTTGCAGAATACATGAGC
>Ga0115846_100733_pt1 | contig 16531 bp, 24 predicted proteins | sample InSIn5gowninarea_2_FD_83860 | JGI IMG/M metagenome (GOLD analysis project Ga0115846, IMG submission 83860)
CACCCCAACCTCGTTCATATCATACCAATTGGGGGGTGTTTCAAGATTGTAGCGTCGCCTTGATAGAATAGAGAAAAGTGCATAGCCGCCTACTTTACGCCATTGTTTTCAAAGCTGTGCCCTCCAGGATGTTAGTTGAAACTTGGAAAAGTCTAACTTCTCGCCTCTGATGGTTAGGAAACTATGAACAACCAGGCATGTAGTGATAGGACCTTTGATCTAATGAATTGTCGCTCGAACTCTATGACCTGGGCGCGCGGACAGTAGAAAGCTTGGTAGTAGTCGCGCCGTAACTTACCCATGTTGAGTAGGTGGAAGGAGCGTGTGAGTCTATGAGAAGGGGGAGAGAAGGGGTTAGGGAGAATCAAATCAAATAGATAAGCAACGGTTAATCCCCTTGTCTTCCTCTGATTGTTTTGGTTCGTGGGACGATCAATCGATGAAGCTCAACTACGCTCTTCATGCGGAGGTTCGATCCTCAATATTAGTCTACTCATCCTCCTGAACCTTCAACCATGATGCATCTATCTCTACCTTCGGACTGCCTTGGCAGATACAGCTCCGGCCTCATCTCGATTCTATGCATTTTTGCGCTGTTTCCTCTTACCGCACATTCTAATACAGACCTCAGCCGCGCCGGTTGGCTTGGATTGGGAGATGGCACCTGCGATTACTATTTGGGAGTCGACAGTTCAGGGGGAGTCGACAGTTCAGGCAACGTAGGCACACACATCGATCGATTCGTATGGTCGTGGATAGATCTATCTCAGTGCATAGGGCTTGATGATGAGAAGGGTCTCGTGAGCGCCAAGTCACTGCTCGACACTGGAGACACTAATGGAAATAACTTCCAAAAATCCTGTCATGGCTGTACTCTGATTGGCCCAGTAATGTCTAAGGCAACGTTGGAGTGTACATGCACGGGCGCCACGTATTCCGGCTCTGCCTCCGAGATAGTGTCGGTTACAAATACTCCTACTATTGATCTCCGTGAGTATACATGCAGTCAACTTTCAAACGTGATAAAGAAGACTGATATCAGATGCAGAGAGTGTCGTTGACCTCGACCTCACTGGGGATGGTTCGATACAGTGCACTAAAGTTGATGGTCAAGTACTAAAAGGCAGCTCTGTTTCGTTCCAAGACCCGAAGACATTGAATGCACCAGTGCCTTGCCTGACGGTCACTATACCCTCAACCATTGCGAATTCCTGGACATACACAACTACGACATGTTGCGTGCCGACTCCACATTAGCGGAGCGACATCTTGGCTTGGGTGTTTTTTGGAAAGAAGTTAGCGTCGTGAATAAGATAATCAAAGGAGAGAGTGGTACTCGATGATTGTCAAGAATGTATCACGTTTGTCAAAACAATGTACAGCTATTTTATCACAAGGAGTACCATTAGATATCTCTATAACGTTACTCAACACTTCTCTTTCGACTGTACATAGATAGTACATAATAGATCGTCTTATAGCCACGCTGATGTGACCTTACTATACTGAAATTATCTGTTAATTTGTAAACATAAAACTTTTGGTTCATTTTTTGATTTAGTATTCTAAGGCATTCAAGGATAATTGCCAAAGTCAGTCTAGATATCATGTTAATCCGAATTTTGGATATTTCACACGATCCAAGTCTCGTAGATATATGTTCAGTCAGCTCTCTTGTGGAGCTCTGGATCTACTTCAGACTTGTAATGTCTAAAGTAAGCACTTCGAATATAAAACTATTACTTGAAGCATATTAGACATATGACAGGAAATGTGTCATAACAAATGGGAAAGGATCTCTTTTACGCACGTGGGTCATGTGGAGGGTGCACTGGCAACCCACGCCATAAACCCAAAACTGTGCCCTTGACAGTGGCATTAACTTGAAAACTCGCCTTGTATCAGAGGTGCCCCAAATGACACGTAATTAAATAAGGTTTGAATCACTCACCAATGATCACTTCAATCATTGATGTGGTAATGTGAAGATCTCTTTAACGTGCAGTCTAAAAGCCCTTTCAAGGTATTTCCAAGGGACTGGCATAAATACAGTGAGGCAAAGAGATCAGGACTTATTAAGGTACGCCTACATATTTCTGCTGTTCCTCTCAACATTGCATTGCTTCTACCCTTGAATTCTATTATGCACACCTACCTTGACTTTCCCCCCTTCGTTGTGACGACCTTCATGCTCACAGTGCGTTCTAATCCAGTCCTCGGTGAGGTTAGCGAACTAAGTCTAGGAGATGAAAGCTGCGACTCTAGTTGCAGGTCTTAATCGGGGACACGACCGATCCGTCCATCAATGGATGGATAAAACTAGGGGCATGTGTAGGCAACGATGACGGAGCATTGAGAACGCAGAGGCTCGCGCGAGCCAGATGATGGGATAGACTAAACGGGTACCACTTCGAGAAGGGATGTAACCGCTGTCCTTTGATCGGGATCTACTGAACGCTCCAGACCAACCTTACAGCTACTACCAGCTCTAATTCTTCCTTGGTTTGGGAGAAGTTTACTACAGCTTTGAATCTTTGTGAATGAATAGATAGGAATAGATAGTACCCAGGAATGGCCGACACCCACAAAATCGTGGATCCTCCCTTCCGCCGCCAACTCCAATGTTATTTTTGCTTCACATACCAGTCAAGAGTATCGGGACGACGCTTTTGAAATCTGATCTAAGCTGGGCAGCGTCATCAGATGCGCACAGATACCGTACGCACTTTGCTGATAGATCATAAAGCTAAACCAGGCCTCAGTCAAAAGATCGAAATTTCAAGCTAGACCTACTGAGCTTGATGTCTTGAAGATATCTAATGAGCTTACAATTGGTGTACTTAATGATTTTCGCTGTCTCCATCTGTCTGGACCATCTGTTTTGGGGGTAGAGAAACCCACCTTGGAGGAGACGAGGTAGGCGAAATAATTAGCTGAACACACTCATGCCTTCATGTACTCCATCTGAGACGAATATCGAGTGGTAAGGTCAGGCTGGAATGAACCACGAGGGGTTTACAGCTGGAGATCACTCATTGGAATGATGTAGAGCGAATCAGCTTGGAATTCGGATGAAGAACAGGGCACATTTTCCTTTTATGAAATGGAAGGGAGGGAATTCTTCGCGTATCTCTCGAGTTTTAACTTTTAACTCATTTCATGTATAAATATCACAAAGTGTACGTACCTTTACCAATCCAGCAAGCAGGCAAAAGAACCAGTCAGATCTAGGCGTAATTATACGCATATGCCAATTGGGGTCTTATCAAAGCATATCTATTCCTCATACATATCTGACCTATAGTACATCCCATCACCTCCACTGAGATCACCCACTCCCACTCATCATCTCCATCTCTCTTCACTGCACTTTCTTGACCTTCCCCCTCCCTACTTCACCCATTGGGGCACTCCACAACCAAATTGCCACAAAGACAACCCACCCCACGACCGTCGTGCCCACACCCGCAATCCACGGCCACGCACCACTGATCTCCCAACTCCTTGGATACTCATCATGCGCGAAGTGTCTGACGGTGACCTGGAGCTTCTCTTCCACGTTGTTGTAGAAGGGCCGCTTGTAATTGACCTTGAAATTAAAGATGCCATGTTGGTCCGGGGTACGGAAGGAGGTCGTAAAGGTGGTGGAGTTGGAGGTTGTGAGGGAGGGGAGGAGGGGGAGACGGTGGAAGGGGGAAAGCATGCTGAATTCTAGTTGCAAAGAATCGGAGGTGGGAGGGACAAAGGGCATATAGTGGTCCCAGACGTATTCGGATAGGGAGATTTCATAGGTCTGGTGGAATTAGTGAGAGGTTGAAGTAGGAGCAATTTGTGACTTACGACATCGTTCTTGATTCTGTAGATTTGAGGATTGGTGATATTGCTCTTCATTCCGTTCTCGTAGAGGTAATGAGTGATGCTGTTGACCTTTAGAAGTCCAATCTCATTGAAGGTCCATCCCGTGACTTCCTTAGCGAAGGCTCGGTTCGATGTCTTACTGTCCTTAGATGCAACTCCACCCTTGACTTTGGCATCGAACCAAGTATTTTCAAGCATCTCCGCAGAGCCAAGCACCGTAAACCGAGCCGAATTCCTCGCCTGCATGGCTGTCACTAAAGCCAATTGCTCTCCAACTCCAAATGGATCTTCCACTCCTTCTGCTTCCTCCTTTGGGTTGTAGCAATATGCCGTCCGTGGAGCTCGGAGTATTGGCGTCAACAGCGGGCTTGTATTCCCTATAGCCTGTCCCACTCCTCTCGGGAAAGCTATGACCTCGCCGTCTCCATCTCCACTAAAGAAGTTCCTGACATCCGGCCGCAAGCCAGCGGGTCTCGGAACAAGCACTACATCGTGCTTTTCTGGAGCGCTAACGATGTCATAGTTAAAGTGATCAACTACCAGAGCGTTGCGATCGGCTGGCAGGTGAATATCGAGTTCGAGGAGGAGTGAGATGATGGCTGTGGGCGTGGCAGTCTCACCCGAGAGTGCTAGTAGAATATTCCCTCCATTATTGATGAAGTCGAGGAGGAGCTTAGGTGTCAGATTTGGCCCCAGCCCTGCTTCGAATCAGCTCGAAACACTACCTCTATTCACAGAGCGACCTACCCTTCGACTTTGTAGGTAAAAGTAGTAAATGATCATAAGCCCTCTCTCCCAAATCAAACAACCCAATATTTTCACTCTTCGGCGACTCGTAACTCAATTTGAAACCTCTCTCTGTATTCTTAATAAGCTTCAATCCTCTACAATGGTCCAATCCACCTACCCTCCAAATCCCCAAAATACTTCCCATACTTCTTCTTCTCACCCACTTCATCCAGTACTACCAGCAATCGACTGCCACTAGTGCTCACCGCCGAGACAATACTCAGCAGTCCCAGCAGTAAGAAAGAGAGGAACCAGCGCATTGTCGCTTTCGCTGGTTGTTTTGCGCTTTTTCGTGGATCTTGCGCGGTCCGGAGCTTCAGGAAACGTTGCGCCAAGACTCACGCGGCAGGGGTAAGGTGCACGTGATCTTGATTTCAACCTCAACACAGAAGGACCTCTTTCTTTTACGGTGAAGACGACAGCAGCAATCGATACTTCAAACGCAGTCAGCTGCCTCCAATCGGTACGTAGTCCCTCATAATATCATCCGGATACTGGCTAATACATCAAAGCCAACCATGGCAGCTCGCCAACCACGCTTTTTCTCCCAACCCTTCAGATACCTCCGATGGACCATGGAAGAGCGCCCCGCATGGTTCTGGTCCTGTTTCATTTCAGCGCTGGGACCGATCATGGTGGTTATGGTGCCGCCGATACGGAATCGGCTCGGGGATGGACAGAGACCGGTTGTGCCGATGACTTATCCGAGTATGTATATGTATACGGTTGATGTAACGAGGATGAAAAGCTGATGGGTGTGATGTAGTTCCGAGGGGTCCGAGGAAGAAGTTGGATGGGTATGATGATCCGTGAGAGAAGGAGGGGATTGAGGAGTACGGAAGCGAAGAGAACGAGAATTGATGATGACGAATGCTGGGGAGAGGAACGGGTTGCGGGCTCTGAGATTATGGTTCTATATCGACGTCGAGATGGGAGTGATCATATGGCACGATGAAGTCCCACGCGGAAGGACTTGGTATGTAATAAACGCCATTGGTACATCTACATGTTATGAACAATTCCTCGAAGCCCATCATCTGGCACTTCGCCTACTTCTACCTGACGTTTCTCTACACTGCTACTTCAAGCACAGCAAAGCTTTATCAATGCGTTGTGTCTCCAAGTCTTGCAGGACATAACCCTGAACGAACGTACTCGCCCTCGCGGCGAATATTATAACGAAAGTAAGACTACAGGATCTTGCCCTCGAAATGCATATCAGGGTCATTTCTCAAAGTCATCAATCGTTCAATCTGCTTATTCCATACCCATACCCAAATCCGATGTGTACTCCGTTCGCAGAGAAGCCCAGCCGCCATTTCAAACCGCCCAATAGACCTCCACACCGATACTTTCCACCACACAACTCCACCCAGGAAACCTCGCTTTCGCCCAAACCGTCACACAATCACCTGGCTGCAAACCCCTCACAAACTCGCCATCTAATGTCTTGCGTCCTCTACCCTTCTCCTCCAATTCATCACCTTCCTGGCTCTCGGGATGGATATCGTCCGTGCAGCGCCAAGTGATAATATTGGTTTGGGTACTCTTTTCTGAGACGCGGTTCTTCTGAAGGCAGAGTGAGGATGGGAGGAGTGGATGATGGAAGCTGAATGGAACACTAGGATTGCTGATGTGCATGTTGGATGAAGTAGGGGTTGGAACGGTGGTGGGGAGGATAGTGCGAAGGGAGTTGATGGTGTTCTCGTCTGTGCTGAATTTGTGAAAGCGGAGTGGCTCGAACCCGTTATCGGTGTTGTTGTTGGTGGTTACGTTTTCGCTTTGTTGCAAAGCACGTTGCGCTGAAGTATCTCCTCCTGTCAGTTCCAATTGTTATATAAGACGTACATGTACCTACTCTCTTCATGAGTACGAAGCGTCTCGATTCCAACATCAAGCCAACTCCAAGCGTTCTTATAGGTATGCTTTGTACCATGTTCCCCTCCCCAACCCTGATCATGGCTTTTGATATTGAACACAACCTTGCGACAGGCCTGTTTACCTCTGAATGGGTAGCGACTCTGCCAATATTCAAGAAGCTTATTAGTCACGTTTGGAAGACCTTCCGTTGACTCTTGCCATGGTTTGGGCTTGGTGGTAAAGTATGCATCGTCTTCGAAGCTGCCTTCCTCGTAGTAGCCGAGAGGAAGAGTTCGTAGCTATGAGCATGGTTAGTCACTCTTAGTGACGGGTCACATCTTACACTCACGACAAAGGTGTTCTCTTCAGCCTCGGGGCGTCGTGGTGAGCCATTGACTCTGATCTGTTTCGATGTCTTGGCAATAGTCCGCGGCCAGTACTCGGCATGATCGATTATGGTATCTACTAGTTCCAAAGGCAGTACATCACGTTTCGGCAAAGCGAGAAGGATGTCTTTGACAGTCAGCACATCTACGGTAGATGGATGATAGTAGGCGTTGTCCCATTCGCCCCTCCGAATAGGATTCTCCGTATTGGAGGAATTCGACAAGTTGGTGTTGGAAAACATGTTAGTCATCTTGTTGTAAACGTAGTGACCCAGTGATGCCATTTCGCTGCAGATCTAATGATAAATAGGTAAGAGCGTGCAGTACTGTATTATGGAATGGGAAGAGGCAGTTGTAGCTTCAAACTTAATGGTTTGTTTCTTGCTTCACTGATGCACAGCCACGGTGACGTACATTATCGATAAGCTAAGCGGGCTGCGGAGTGCAGGGCTGGACTGTGGCTGAAACAGTGCGACTCCATCCGAAGCCGAGGCTCGGTTTAGTGCCATCACGCAATATTCTTTGGAGAATGTCAATTACAAAGCCGAGATATATATTTCTCTACAAGCATATACTGCAACTGTGGGAAGCTGCTCATCAATTCTCATGTCTTGTTCAAGCTGAAGGACGAGCCATGAGTTCCACGAGTTCACTTGCAGCTACTGCGAGAACGATATCGAGATCAACAAGGAAATTATCCTCAGGTTTTCCCTCTCTTTACACACCAAAGAGCTTCAGATCACCGTTGACATCTGCGAATCATGCTACAAGACATTACCATGGCACGACTATACGGAGAGCAGCTTCGGCAGAAGCCTCCAACCCTGCAATGGCCTTCCCGTGTCTTGACGCTCTTGAGAGCAGATCAGCTACCCTCGAAGCGAAAACAATGACTAGTGGTCCAGAACCAACATACACAAGCGGCGCGACACTCAGATACCACTGCGACAAACCATTACTCTTGGATTGGGGAGGCATTCTTCCAAACTTCGACATAGCGTACGAGACATGGGGAGAGCTCAACGCAGATAGATCGAATGTAGTACTGGTGCACACAGGACTTTCGGCATCTTCGCATGCTCACTCATCAGATATCAATCCTAAGCCTGGGTGGTGGGAGAAAATCATAGGACCGGGATCATACCTTGATACGAACAAGTACTTCATAGTATGCACGAATGTCATAGGAGGATGCTATGGATCAACGGGACCAGGCAGTGTCGATCCTGCGGATGGAAAGAGATATGCTACGAGGTTTCCAATACTGACTATGGAAGATATGGTGCGGGCACAATTCCGGTTGCTCGATCACCTGGGAATTAAGGAGTTATATGCGAGCGTCGGAGCCAGTATGGGAGGGATGCAATCTGTTGCAGCAGGCGTTCTGTTCCCAGAACGCGTGAATAGGATAGCAAGCATATCGGGCTGTGCGCGAAGCCATCCATACAGTATGGCTCTACGACACACGCAAAGACAGGTCCTGATGATGGATCCCAATTGGAGCAGAGGATTTTACTATGACAAAGTTCCACCACATATAGGCATGAAGCTAGCAAGGGAAATAGCGACAATCACGTACCGGTCTGGCACAGAATGGGAGAACAGATTTGGACGGAGAAGAGCAGATGCAAGCAAACCACCGGCACTATGTCCAGACTACCTGATCGAAACATACCTGGACCACCAGGGCGAGAAATTCTGCCTAGAATTTGACGCCAATAGTCTTCTTTACATTAGCAAAGCTATGGATATGTTCGACCTAGGTGCGACACACCAACAAGCAGCGAGCAAACGACGAGCTGAGAAAGCAGCCCAACAAAAGGCTGGAAGACCTCCTCCAGATATGAATGCAGCTCGTTGCAGCCTGACACCACCTGACACGCCATATGAAGAACAGGCCGACACATCTGCAACATTAGATATGAGTGCGCCGACTATCACATCTACCACACCACCAGCAGATTTGGTGGCTGGATTGAAGGGATTGAAGGACCACCCTGTTCTTGTAATGGGAGTCACGAGCGACATCCTGTTTCCGGCATGGCAACAGCGAGAAATGGCTGCGACGCTCAGACTGGGAGGTAACCAGAAAGTCGTGCACGTGGAGTTGGGAGAAGATGTTAGTCTGTTTGGACATGACACCTTCTTATTGGATGCAGTGAACATTGGAGGGAATCTGAAGCGATTCCTGCAGTGAGTAGATCAGCGCATCGATCTGCCCTAGGTATACAGAGGCCAACATTGAGGAGCGCTTTGTCTCATGACCCAAAATCTGGCGAGGTGCCGTTTTTTAGAGTCCATCCTTCTAAGTTCTCCCACCCTTCATAGAGGCCTGGATTGATGCAGACTTCTCCATGCATTGGCGATCAGGCTATGTACCGTACCAAGCGTGCCAAGCTGCAGTCAAGACCATACACATTTGGTACCACCCTCCAATCCCATCTTTCACTTGTCCAGTATGCATTGACCCTCGGATTTGTACATAACTACATATCACTTTCAGTGTGGGCCAAGATCTCGGCCCGCAGAAGCGTGGACGTCGGGAAGAGCTTCCACCAATCATATCGCTTCAAGCGCAGTCAACTAGGCATGATAAGTCGGCCGGCTTGCCGTATCCGGTGAACTATATGCCCCTCCGTTCCCCACCTCCAACTTACTAGTTTCCTTTTAGATCATACACATCCTTTTCCACCTATGCAAGAGTGAGAAGTCATATAGATGGCGGCGTCTGCTGGTTCCCTCCAGCTTAGATCTTTTCCATATTGTCGTACAGCTCATATTGAAGCATTGACAGCAGCCAATGTCCAACCAGATTCGATAGGCATAGCAGTGAGCGACTTGAAGTCTTTGCGCTCATTGTGGGGAGGGAGAAAGACTTGTTGTGATTGTGTCAATTTCTCTTCAAAACGTATTCAACCTCAATCTCAGAGATTCCTTTACTTGAAGATACCTCCAGTTCCGAGGACGAGGTCGTTGTAGCAAGCTCATCATCTGCCCCACATCAAAACTCAAAGGAGAATAAGTCGAAGAAGAGAAAGATGGATACGAGAGAGCACGAAGACAAGACCGAGGTTCATGCAAGTGAGAGTCCCGTGAATGATGTCTATCATGATAAGGCGAACGATGGGCTGGGACGCAATGAAAGCCCACGCTTTGGTACTGTGACGAGAGTGGATGCTGAGGGACAGGATGCGGTTGCGCCCGAGGTGTTGGAACATGCCGTTGATATCCTGCAAACCAAGAATACGAGATGGTATGCGTACTTCCTGACCAGAGAGTTTTGGTTCGTTATTGCGCTCGGGTCAGTCTGCCTCCTTCTAAACATTCATGATCCCTCTGACTTTCCATCAAGACAAATCCTCGCCCTTTGCATCACGGGCACCAACACCTTCTCTACTTTGCTAGTCAACAAGGGCACTTCCATTCCCGCTTTCCAGACACTACTCAATTATGTTCTTTTGACAGCGATATATACCACTTATACGATCTACAAGTATGGCCCCAAGAAGTATTTCAAGATACTCATGGTGGATGGGTGGAAGTATATCTGTCTCTCATTCCTTGATGTGGAAGGTAATTACTTTACCGTGCTTGCTTATAGATGTGAGTGTCTTTTCCAAGCCCTTCTATGCTCATCGACTAACAAAATCAGATGTACGTCCCCCATCAACCCCATCATCACGGATCAATTTTCTCATGAATGATCTCGTTCCGGTTATGACGTCCATACTAATCACCCATAGACGAACCTCCTCTCCGCTCAACTCCTCAACTTTTGGTCCATCATAACGGTCGTAATAATATCCTTCCTCCTCCTTCACGTACGCTACAAACCCTTCCAAATCCTCGGCATTCTTCTCTGCTGCGGTGGCATGGGAATCCTACTCGCATCGGACCACATCACAGGAACTAACGGCGGCTCTCCACCCACCATGCTCAAAGGCGACCTATTCGGCCTCGCCGGAGCCACCTTCTACGGTCTCTCCAACGTCTTCGAGGAATGGTTCGTCAGTAGACGTCCCGCTTACGAAGTCCTAGGTATGTTAGGCCTGTTCGGGATCATCATCAACGGCACCACAGCCGCCATCTTCGATCGTCACGCCTTTCGACACGCGACGTGGGATGGACAGGTCGCTGGGTATCTCGTCGGATACACACTCGTGCTCGCCATCTTCTATTCCCTCGCACCGCTCATACTACGCATGGCCTCGGCGGCCTTCTTCGATATCTCCCTCCTCACGGGCAATTTCTGGGGTGTGATTATCGGCATCAAGGTCTTTGGCTACTCGATCTATTATCTGTATCCGATTGCGTTTGTGTTGATCATTATTGGACTGGTGGTTTATTTCCTGGCGGGGAGTATGTTGGGGGATAGTTTGAAGCCGTGGTTGGGGAGGGATCAGGAGAGGGGTGTGGATGGGGTGGGGACGGCGAAACGGAAGGCGTTGAGGGAGGCGAGGAGGGAAGGGATGGTTGGAGAGGAGGGCGTGTAGAAGATGGAGTGTGAGCACGGGAGGATGGAGTCGGTTGATTTTAATATGAGCACATGGTTTTTGTCCGATCCAAAATCCTCTCATCTGCCTCATCTGTGACTTGACCATGGCTGTGGACAGATGATATCCGCTTGGAACTTTCTGAATCACCTTTTTGTATAATCATGCATTCGGTTCTCAAGCGCTGGATACTGGTCACTCGCACCATACAAAACCATATCTCAGAAATGTCTGTCTAGGAATCAACCTCTACCAGCCAGTACAGGAGCTTGATGAGGGCAGAAAGTATGGATTGCTAGCAAGGTTGCCATGAGTCTATGAAAACAGAGGTTGATGTAGTGCATCTAAAGGCCATTGATCCGAGACCACATGACCATGTCACATGATCGAGCTCCAACCTATCTATCGCTGATTCCTAGTAGAACGTGTCTAGATGATAATCGAAGAATACTTTCAAGGTTTTATATATCAGTAGTAGATATGTAAGCATTGACGTAACCATCATAAGTCAAGGTTCCAGCGGTATAAGATCCAGTGATCAAGGGAAGAAGGTTTCTTTCTGTTAGAAACGACCCAAGATCCTCACACTTGGATTTGGTAACGAAGCTAGAATAACCACTTCGAGCTCATTGAAAACTCAGGATCGGGATGAAAAAGAGATCCGCATTGGCCTTTGAGCTTGAAAGACCAAGTACCTTCAGGCATGAAGTGGAAGTGTCTGCCTTAGACTACATATTCCGGTTCCTTAACGAAGACGACCAAAGTCTTGTCTATGAACAAGAGTCGGTATTTCAACTATAGGAACACCTCAAATGAAAGTACGCGCAGCGAGACACTACTACGACCAACGCCTACATGCAAAAGATACAGACCTTCAGGTTTGACGAGGGAGTACAATTGCAGATTCCTGGGACAAGCTGAAGGTGTACCGCCGGAAGCTTGCAAGCACACCGAAGAAAAGGAGCACACCCTAATTTTGACATACAACCTCATCTCTCCATCGACAAGAAGCTCAAGCATCTCGAAGGGCATTTTCTGCACCCGCTAAGAGCGCAGCAGGCCCAGGATCACAGCACACAGCATAGCCGCTTTCCTCACGTTTCAAAACATCCTCAACCTTAAACCATAAACTACCTTCTCACCAACAAACCTCCTTCACCTTTTCTCCACCTATATTCTCACCATCTTGCCCTTCATCTCCCAAACCTAATCTTCATGACAAAGTCCAACAAACCGCCATCAAAATGTTCGAAAACCTAGCCACCAAACTCGCCCTCCGGCGCGTCGGTCTCCCCACCTCCATGCCCGCAATAACAATGCCCACCATGCCTGTCTTCGACACCTCAAAAATGCCCGCCATGCCCGCTTTCGACACCTCGAAGATGCCCGCCATGACGAATCCCTTTGCTAACACCAACATCCAACTCCCCAAGTCGCTGCCTGCGTGGGCGGGTGGGACAGCGGGTACAGAGACGGGTGCGGGAGGGGAGGAGGTGATAATGCAGATAGCGGAGGCGCCGAAGATGGGTGACATGGCGCCGAACGTGCGGGAGTTGCAGTTCCCGAGACAGGATGGGAGACCGTGTTTGGTTGTTTTCTTGCGGTTTTGTGGCTGTCCCTGTTTGTCTCTCCCTTCCATTCTCCTATGTTCCCGCTGGCCTTGAATAACAGGGACATGGTTGAATTGGAGACTGTATATAGACTAATGAAACTCGCAACAGTCGCAGCCCGCGCCCTACTAACCGCCCGCTCCCTCTCCTCAACCCACCCCAAACTCCCCATCATCCTCATCTCGCACTGCAGCCCAGCCTCCACGCGCCTTTGGATCGACACGCTCGGCGGTCCAAGCAACCTCCAAATCATCTACGACAAGACGCCCGCGCACGAACTATACGCGGCTTGGGGATTGGGACAGAGTAACACGTGGTATGTGATGAATCCCTGGACTCAGAATGAGATGCGGAAGCTCGGTGCTGAGAGAGAGATTGGGACTGCGGGGAGGGGAGTGCAGGACTTAAGGGAGGGGGGTGATCGGTGGTTGAAGGGTGGGTATTGGGCTGTTGATGGGAGGGGGAGGGTCGTTTGTGGAGGTGTGTGTGAGAGGGCGGAGGAGGAGTATGGGCTGTGGGGAGCGGCAAATGTGTTGGGGTTTCGAGGCATCTGAGGCTTGCTTATTTGTGGGTGATAGGGACACGGTGTACCAACATGACTGTATATGGAGGATCTGGAGTTGGGTGTCTTAGGCGACTGGGTTCGCTGTGTTGTCTTTGGATACGGACATAATGGTGGTTGATTCACCGGCTGGAGTTTCAGACTTTGATATACATCCACTCATTGTGGCTGGAAAGGGCATTGACTGTATGGAGGAAGCGGACCATTGTTTGTATATGTGTTTACTACTCATGGTTTCAAACATCCCTTACACAATGTCCACAATCTCCTTTGCAGATGTACTTCAGTATCATCTATGACGGCTCTAATATAACTCTCACAACCTGGACAATACCTATCATGCCCGTGGCATAATGTTTCAGTCATTCTGTCCAATAAACTTGATTATTTCATAAGCGCGAGCCTAGAGATCTCAATTGTCAATTTCTCACCTCCTTTACTGTCATCGGCTCATCTCCTATCATCGTATACTTTCCTGTCACCAACACGCTAGAGGTACTTGGTCTTTACCCAAAAGCGTTAGCGCCCGCATGGAGTCCGCACGCAGGCGTACATTGTCTGGATCTCTGCTGAGTCTGAACGTTGGGCTCGTCCGTAGACAGGTTGTGGTGCGTGTCGAGGATACAGTTGTGAGTCGGAGAGATGAGATATCTCTGAGCCCATAGATTGATTGTGCCTGGGGAAGCTAAGGACGTGTGGAGATCCACATTCATCCTTGGCGGTGACGAAGAGTTGACTTTGTAGTTGGGTCCAAGCTATGGGTACGAATAGCTTTTTGTTATCAACATGTCTCAGTCTCTTAGTCCTGTGGGAAAGTAATTTTCTGTTTCATTAGCACTGATCTCAGAAGCACTGTTAGAGCATGTCAACCCCCCGTCAAGCTGGAGAAAGACTCAAGTTAGACTTGATAAGACTTCTATGAGAAAAGCCTTTGTCGCAAGAAGTCCTGCATCTCAAAGAAAGACTCAATGACAATCTCGGACAGGTCGCTGACACCAAGGTGAGGTCATTCAAATGCACCAACCAGCTCCATCACGCTTCGACAAAAGATCATGAAGAAAGTGTTGCGACGACATATACACCTCTCGAATCACAGAGATGGCCTGCCTACACCTTCCCTCGTAAGTCTGAAAGCCTAGATTCATCCTTATATTTCAAAAAGACTTACTTTTCGCGACCCACCTCTTTCAGCGGGTGTCACAATATCGACTGCTTCAGCCCTGCTTGCATAGCGCTCTGGGATGGAGACAACACTCCAAACAGTAATGTCCAGTCAAAACGCGTTTTAACCAAGGCAAAATGGAAGTCTCTCCCCAAACCTCCCCTCCTGAAAGTCTGATCAGAGTGTGACACGATGAAGTCTTACATCGTTATGTCGTTCTTGGTCGCACCACTCTCTCTAGTATGTGGCAGCTCGTCGAGCAGTACGGAGTGCGGGAATTCATACACTCCTGGCATGCGTGGATCGTTTGAGAATCACCGGACGAAGATGGTATTTTGGAGGGAGAACCATCCTTTCTTGAAACCTTTCTTGAAAGGAAGGGGCAAGGGGGGGAAAGGGGGCAGTGGAGGCAATAATGAAGCGGAGAGTAACAAGCGGAAAGTAGCTTATACACTACGAGAAAAGGTTCAGGCCGACCTGGATATAGAAGCTCGCCCCAAAGCTTGTAGAGCGGTACGGAGTCAATACCCTGCCCTGTCCGTCCACCTGTTCACCAGAAGTAGGTAAAGACGCTGGCATGTCCTATCACACATCCATCTATACACCATGCTTTCAATGAATCGCGTTCTCGTAACATTCTCGTGTCGGATAAAAGCTCGCGTCGGATAAAAGCTCGTGTCGGATGAATAAAAGCTCGTGTCGGATGAATAAAAGCTCGTGTCGAATAAACCTTTATTATCAGACTATCCAAAAACTATCGGACGAAAAACAGAATTCCACAAAAATGCACCCATCCTTTTGGAACAGGGGGAAAGAAAGGAGAAATAGGAAAAAAAGAACTTGGCACCTTCTGCAGTTGCGACAACCACATTCATTCATTCATTCGCAAGAATCCTTCGCTGACGAATAATCTCGACAAACAAGCTAATAAGCTGCTCAGCCAAGGCATTCTCAATACAGGGTAAGCCCACTGGACTACAGTAGTGTCTATGAGAGCCGACCTCCATCCAGACTTTTATTCTACCTTGATCTCTCTCTATGTTAACTTGACTTTTCCATTTCCAGAAAAATAAGTGTTAATAAGGTAACTATGAGGCAGAATCCAGGACTACTGTAGGTTTCGCGCAGAATTGCATTTTTGTTAAGCATAATCTTGTATAGCGACGGGTATGTTTAATGGTTGAAGTGGAAATGATGTTGAGGTTTCGTCGCCTATGCTGCTGAGCTATATATCAGAGTAAACAAGGCAATGCCACAAGTCACGCGAACAAATGAAACATCAAAGAGGTGAGTGAGGATGGATCCTGGATGTAGGTCGTGTTGTGGGAAGTGAGGGATCATTATCAAATGGACATTGGTGGTGGAGGCTTTCTTATTGGAGCTTAAGGAGGGAGGGCGCACTTGTAAGGTGTACTGTAGAAGTTAGGAGTAGAATGATCAAATATGGAAGGATATAAGAACGTTGAAATGAGAGATGTTTAGTAGAATAAAAGTTAAGTCTAAATAAGGGAAAGAAGGTTAGGAATATACCTTGATATATCTTACTAGTCTTCTGATATCTGTTCACTAGTATATATCTTCTCTGTCTCCTCTCTGTTTCCTCTCTGCCTCCTCCTTCCTACCCCCCCCCCCCCCCCCCCCCCCCCCCCTCCTCCCCCCCCCTTTTTCCCCCCCCTTTCTTTGCTAAATGCAGCTAATCATAGTAATATGTTTCAGCACCATGATCAGATGCGCCCTCCCCATACGGGCGCATGCTCGCTGCAAGTGCGCGCTACCATAAACTCCAACATTCACATCAGACATCGATATCA
>Ga0115846_100734_pt1 | contig 16506 bp, 6 predicted proteins | sample InSIn5gowninarea_2_FD_83860 | JGI IMG/M metagenome (GOLD analysis project Ga0115846, IMG submission 83860)
TGGCTGTGTGACCATCTCTCTTGGACTTGAAGACGTGTCGAGGCCGATGAACCAATGCACTGGCGTAGCGCGGAGCACGTCGTTGAAGAGGAGACGAGTGTTCTCGAAGCAGAGAGGGAGCAGCAATCCCATCTTGAGGCCCCGACAAACTTGTATGAGACAAATCTGGACGGTCTCCCCGAGCAGGACCTTGCATCATCACCAGATATCCGTCCACTGAAGACGCACGAAGAAGAGGTATCTCTTTCCGAGGATGATGTCGAAGCATACCGACAGAGAACATCGTTGTCGCCAAGCAAACAGAGGTCCTTCACACCAAGGTCAGCCATGAAAGGAGGCAGGGCAAGCTTCAGTGTAGCTCTCAAATTCGATGTGAATAGTGAGGAAGCTGAAAAACGAAAAGTCGTTTGGGCGAAAAGATCGAGCTGTGTGAATGAACTGTGGGAAGAGAGTTCGAGGAGTATAAGGTCCGTTCATGAATCTACAATGGATGAGACGCCGACTCCTGTTGCGAGTGAGAAGGCGGTACGAGTTGAGCCGGTGCAGGTGCGGGATGATGTTCAGATGGAGGAGTCGGATGCGGATGAGGTGCAGGGTGAGCCTGGGCAGATACAGCAGATGCAAGCTCAGAATGGGAAGGGCTGGTTCGGTGGCTTCTTCGGCAGGGGTAATGAAAGCGAACAGCAACACAGCAGCAACGGAAGCCCGACCGGACAACGACGACAACCTGCTGTTCACGCACGGCCAGTCAGCAGCTTCGATGGTCTTTCCGAGCCGCGTAATAAACCCAATGAAAAGGCTGATGAAGAAGACGAGGATGATGCTGACAACGAAGATGGAAACTACGTACCAACATCACGCCATGTCCTACCCAATGTCGAACCTGCACACAGCCGCCACCATCGAAACCGAGAAGCCTCGAAGCCCCAATCGAAACACATCCCATCATATCTCAAACCCCCATCCTACCCCACAATTCCAAACAGAGACACAACAAAACCTCTATCCACCAGCGGAGACTTCACAACAACGCACTTCCGCACCCTGCACATCATTTACCGCAAGTCCCAGCGCCCACGCTTCCGAGGCCCAGCATACCCACAGGAAGTCCGTCCTGATCTTCGTTGCCTGATCGAAGAACAGTGGAAACTAGTCGTCGATGAGACCGAGTCCATGGGCGAGAAGTTTACGTTTAGAATTGGTGTGGCGCATGTTAGGGTGCTGGAGAGGTTTATGCGTGAGGTGGAGCGTGATTATGCGTTAGAGGGTAGGAATGAGGTGGAGTGGGAATGGACGGCGGAGGATTTGGCGGGGAGGTTAGGGCGGATTGTGGTTGGGGAGGTTGTTAGGGGGGAGGAGAAGGCTGCACGGGCGTAAACGAGAGACATTTTGAATGGGGATGGGCGTGTGAGGTGTTCATGGATTATGGGTACGCAAGCGTTTATTGTGTTAGAGACCGGTGCTGTCGGTCTGGGTCCCGGACAGATTACATCTAAAATACCTTTGTTGTTTGGTGGCATTGATACATCATTCTCCAGGTCGTTTTAGCGCTGACTGTAGCTACCACGGAAGGCATCAGCACAATTCGGCGGCTATGATTGTTGTGTACGCTGATTCGTGGTCATCCAACTTCATTCGTGATTACTGAGTATGATGCCGTAAGCACAATTGACAAGGCTGGCGATGAACTTGCACTATTTGGATTGTGACACTGAATCATCAATCTCACTACAGTAAGTACAGTATACAGAAGGTACTCACTCCAACACGTTCTACGAAACTTCTTGTTAATCTTCACGTGACTTCGCGTCTTATCTTAGGCAGAAAGTCAAACTTAGCTCGCGCCTTTCGTCAGTGATTGCGATGGTTTGAATATGCACTTTTGGTCGTCAACGTTCCATACTTACAATGCTTCCGTTGTCCATCCAGATTTTACTGTGCTAGAATCCTGTACCAGTTGCATGCGATGGCTGACCAGGCTTCTAGCAAGGCTTATTTGCCTTCCCTACCGCTCGAACTGCTTGATGTCATCCTCAGCGAACTCGAAAACCTCGAGCTGAAAGCATTGCGCCAAACTTCAAAGTTCCTCAACAAGCTGTCGACGCCACGGTTATTCGGTCGCTATGTCATCTATCCTCATGTCCGCAGTTTTCAGCGTTTAATCAGCATATCCAAGTCAGACAATCTCCGTCATCATGTTCACTGGTTGCAATATGATATTAATTTTCTAGGTGTAACGACATGGTTTCACAAACACATAAAAGCAGTTTGGAGCAAAGCAATCACTTTGGAAGATAAAAAACTGGTGGCAGAACATGCACGGCAACTAGACATGCAGAGCATCCAATCTAAAGATCCCATGGACAACCTGGCGCAATTACATTACCTGGAGGAGGCCTTTTCGGGATTGACGAATTTAAAACGTATCGATCTTTTCGACTTATCGGTCCGGGGGTGGAAGGGAACCTTTGACCGCAACGATTTACCACACTTCTATAAACAGATGGAGGAAGAGACTTGCGGTCGGTATCCTCACACGAAACTTCCACGTGGTCCTTTGGGTCTGATTCATTCGAGCTCAAAGACGTATGCACATGCTCTTCTAGTGGCTCTCAGCCGGTTAACTTGTTTGCTCGAGGAACTTGGATTGTATGGTGTTGGCTGGCCCAATCTCTTATTACACGGCGACCTATGCAAGCAGCAACAACTCTTTCAAAAGCATTTGGCAAATCTAAAATCACTTCATTTCGGTGCTGGTAACAACAGCTATTTCCCTCCTTCATTAGCAATGGCGAGACTACAAAATCTATTGCGAGCTACTGTCAACCTGGAAGAGTTCAGTCTGGACGTGAGGCACCCTGCGAGTATTGAACTAAGTGGTTTGCACCCTACGGGTAGTGAAATGGGTGGTCAAAGACTTGTTGATCGCGAGACGGGTGGGGAGGTACTATCAATGTTCGAATCTTTTCAGCATCTGAACGTGCCAGAATTGCCTGCAGTACCAGCACAGCTAATATGGAGCTCCAAGCTGCGCTATCTCAACATCTGCGGCCTTCATTGCACCACGAAAGAGTTAAAAACAGTCCTCAAACCCTGTGCAGAAACTCTCGAGTTCATCTCCCTATCAACCATGATTTTGCTGCCGGAGTCTCGGGCTGCTCCGCGAGCTTGTTGGGTCAATTTCTTTAAATGGATGCAACGTCATCTCAAGCTGAAGGATTTGAACCTTAGCGGCGCATTCAACAATGGAGGCATGCAGTGGTGGACTGTCACTGACAACGACTTTTCGCGAGAGCCGGAAAGCCTACGCATGAAGATGTACAAATTCATTCTCAATGGTGGGCCATGTCCACTCGAGCGATTTGCCATTCCCTCTGGCTTTTACGACCTCAAGATGGAGAAGTACAGTGGGAAAATTCCAAGTGAACTATTTGACGACGAAGAATGGGAAGGCGACCGGAGCTGGATCATGGAATACGAAGGAGAAGTCGTGACCAGCGACATGGAAGAAGATGACGACCTCGACGGCCATGATCCTTGGGGTTTCCACGATGCAGCGGACATTGACGATGAAGAAGACGACGATGACGATGACGATGACGACGACGACGACGATATGAATGAGGACGATCTCGGCGACTATGAAGCTCCTGACTTCCTCCCGCCAGGTGTGTACCACAACTACATGAGCTCGTTCAATGCCCTGTAAGGTAGGCATACCAGGTTCGAATTCTCGTGTTACGCCTTGAGAAGATAAAACGCTTATTATATTGCAAGGGCATGTGTGGTTGAACTTAGGTCTGAGATAATGTCGATGTACAAGAGTTGTATCCATTTCGGGTGCTTGGACGTCGTAATTTATCTAACGAAAACACTATTAGCAGAGACATGATATTGAGGGTATCCGCTGTGTCTAATATAAAGATTGGAACGAGCCGTTGTGGTGAGTTCTCTTTTCCGTGCTTAATTGATGCTTTGTTTTGCTGTGAACCATCAAAACGAGGAAACCCGATTTCGTGATAGTTGACGCTATCCAGATGGTGGTGCATTGATGTCACTTCATAAGGTTTTGGCGACCGAAGTTGACAAAAAACTGCCAGAAGAGGCATGAGTAGTTGCCTCGATCGGATAATCGGTGCTGCATTAGTGCTAGTGTAATGCAAGGCCGAACTGCTGCAGTGCAGTGTCACAGCCTCTCGTGTTTCGTAACAGAGTGTCAAGATTAGGTAGAGCAGGAGGTGTAATCTGATATGCAGCATTCCATGCCGTATGCATTGCTGCACCACTATCTTGTTCCTTGACACCCTTCTCAGTCACCAAATTCTACACATACTAGCAGCATGGCACGATTGACGTTCTTGCTCTGCTTGGGAACAGCCCTTGGACTAGCTTCGGCTGATGGACTGTACACCGGCAAGTCTCCCGTACTCCAGGTCACTGCGAAGAACTACGATAGCTTGATAGCTCAGTCCAATTATACTTCGGTTGGTAGAGTCGCACCGCGAGGCTAGTAGTACTGACCGAGTGTAGATTGTGGAGTTCTATGCACCATGGTGTGGTCATTGCCAGAGCCTCAAACCTGCCTACGAGAAGGCAGCAAAGAGTCTGACCGGTCTCGCGAAAGTAGCAGCCGTTAATTGCGATGAAGAGTCGAACAAGCCTCTGTGCGGTCAATTTGGTGTTCAAGGATTTCCGACCCTCAAGATATTCAAGCCAGGAAAGAAGTCTGGCAAGCCTGTTGTTGAGGACTATCAGGGCCCTCGCGAAGCCAAGGCGATCGTTGCAGCTGTTTCGGACAAGATCACGAACCATGTTAAGAGGTTACAGGCTGATACGCTGGATGCTTGGATACAAGATGGTTCACGACCAAAAGCTATTCTATTCAGTGAGAAGGGCACAACTGCACCACTGGTGAAGGCATTGGCTATTGACTTCCTTGGAGCTATCGATGTTGCACAGGTTCGAAATAAAGAGCAGGCTGTTGTGGACAAGTACGAAGTGACGAAGTTCCCAACTATTGTCCTTTTGAACAAGGATGGCACGATAGTTGAGAGTTATGATGGCGAGATCAGCAAAGAGGCTTTGACTCGCTTTCTCAGTCAAGTCGCTTCACCAAATTTGGACCCTGCTCCCAAGAAAGCTAAATCGTCAACAAAACCGTCAGGCACGAAGAAGTCGAAGTCTGCGTCTGCCTCGTCTGCATTCTCCAAAGCATCTGAAGCACAAAAATCGTCAGATTTCGAAGAGTATCTTGACCATGCCAGCACAATCATTCTGGGAGACGATATGCCAACTGAATCACCTCTCCCGATTGTCGAGCACAAGCAAAAGCCTATGGTGGTTGCAGATGTAGCACCCGCTTTACCAACCTTGGCAACATCTGCTGAACTTCGATCAGCTTGCCTACAACCAAGCAGTGCTCATTGTGTTCTCGTCTTGCTGCCAAAACAAGAGAGTGCGGAAGCGCAATTGACTGGCGAAGCAGCTGAAGCTTTGTCTGGATTTGCTGCTGTGGAAGAGAAATACAGCAAACGGAAGGCCAGCATTTTCCCTGCTTATGCTATACCCACAAGCAATGAAGATGCTACCGTTCTTCGACGAGGCTTGGGATTGCGAGCTGAGACGCAAGTTGACGTTGTTGTGCTCAACATGAAGAAAGGATGGTGGAAGAAGTACTCTGGATCGGGCTACGATGCAAAGAGTATTGAAAGTTTTATGGATGATGTTCGATTTGGTGAAGGTGTGAAGCAGAAACTACCTGCTAACCTTTTTGCTGACCCAGCCGCCGAGTCAAACGTTCCCGAGGCGCCTGAACCTGTAGCACAGGCTACTCCTGCTAAGTCTGTGGAGGAAGTCTCAACTACAGAAGTGGCTGAACCTGCAGCACAGATTACTCCCGTTGATTCTGTAGGGGAGGATTCAACTACAGAAGTGGTTGAAACGAAGTCAACACATGATGAGTTATAGGTGAGATCAATGATTAATGTTGAGGGCCACGCAATGCGATTTGTGAATTCTCCAGCATCTTCACTTTCTTCGTATCTCGATACTTCTTCTTGTTTCCGACCGATTTGACATGTTTGGTTCTTGCCTTCTAAAACTACTGAAAGTCCACTACTAAACTTTTCTTGAAGCTCCTACAGCACACCGACCACCCACACTCTTCATCAGATCTGCCCAAGTACGGATCTACCCAGCCAAATTTCGACCGATCTGAAACCTTGCGCAGAATTACCCAGGCCTAACCCCGAGTACTCATCTGAGTCTCACTCCTTTGCCTTCAACCACGACCGAACACATTCATCTCAACCTCACTTCCCGAATCCACAATCTCTCACCTCAACCTCACAGCAACCACTCCCTCTCAGATCCCTTTCCTCGACCAGCTATATAAGCAGCTCGTCCCCCAGCCTTTGCAATCATGCTTCCTAAACTCTTCAGAACGACAAAAGTGCGACCGAAAGTCGATACGAGAAAGTCTGCAATCAGGAAGGAAGAGAGATCTATTTCTCATATGATGGAGGGTGTTCGATCAATTGGAGATGGTGAGAGCAGGGATGCGAAATACGTGGAGGCGTTTGGAATTTCGGGGGTTGGTGCTGAGACTAAAGGCGCCGGAGACACAAAGGTCGACAAGGTTTTGAGAAGCTCAGGTGATGGTGCTGGGACTGAAAGTGCGGAACACGTAAATGTCGCAGAGATCACGGGAGCTTTGAGCGGTGTTGCTGGGACTAAAGCTACCGGATACGCAAATGTCGCAGAAATGTCGAGAGTTATCGGGGGTGCTGCTGAGACTGAGACCGAGACTAAGGACGACCAACATGGACAAATTGTCGCAAAGATGTCAGGAAAGTTAGGAGCATTGGGCAACGTCGCTGAGACTAAGGCCACTGGACACGCAAAGACCAACGAGATGCCGAAAATCTTCAGAGAAGTTGTTGAGACTAACGATACGGGACATACAGAAGTGGGCGCAGAAATGTCAGCAAGGCCGGGAAACGTCGCTGGGACTAAAAAGACACGATATGCAATGGTCAACGAGATGCCAAGGATATTCAGAGATCTTGCTGAGATTGAGGATGCCCGACATGCACAAGCTGATGCAGAGACTTCAGGAAGATCAGTGAATTCGGAAAATATCGCTGAGACTGAGATTGCTGAACACACAAAGGCTGTCGCAGAGCCGCCAGGAATTCTAGGAGACGTCGACTTTCATGGTTTCGACGATCCGGAAGACAACAGTTACCTGCCTATGATTAACGACCAGGACATGCTTGGTGACACAAAAGGTACTTCATCTGGCAAAGATCCGACCAACGCTGTTGAGTCAACTTACCGTTTGGGTCAAGACGGCAGCAAAGTCTTTACACTTGGACAAGCGGCAGCAGAAAACAGCAGCAACAGCCATGTTCTCCTTGACTCAGCCATGGATATCGATGAGTTTGATACTCCCAATATCCGTGGGTCAAGCCAGCTATCCCGAATTCAACGATCACCTACTACTGCAACACCACTGCCATCGAGCATGAACAGCCTTATCGGTGATGGCAGCAGGCTGATGCAAGATGTTGACATGACAGATGCAGTACCAACCACTGATCTCACTCAATACCGTCCCATCGCCGAGTTGCCTCCCCTACGAGGCCGAACATGCAAAACACCTGAAGCAGCAGGGTCTGGTTGGTCCGTATCTCCGACATGGCCACCTCCGAAGCCACATCGTGGTATGCCTTCAGTACGACCAGATGTTGTACCACCAGAAGGTGCGCCTCTTCATGTTCACATCCAAGCATATGCGTTGAGATGGGGTACATGGGCAACTGAGGTCAAAGATGATACTCTACGAGAACAACTATTGAAATGGGTCACTGACAAAATGCGTGAGTCTTGGGATACAGCTATCAAAGAAGGCTACTACCCACGACCTGACGGAGTACTCATCCAAGCGGAAACTGGTCCTTCTGGTAGTGATGAACAACCCAAGCAACGTGGTCGAAAGCGAGCTCAAGGCCCAAGTAAACAGCAAGCACCATTTGCTCGTGAGGGCAAAGACCCAGTTGCTGTCACCAACGCTGAACTCGCAGCAGTAGGTGTCACAATGGAAATGATCAATGACAGAGTTGCTGAAAAGGACTTTGAAGCTGGTGAGCTTTTGCTGGATGAAGTTCTGTCCAACCTTGGCAAGGACAAGATTGAGGTCAAAGATTGGAGTCGAACATCACCTAAGCCTACCGTTGTTGGCCGAAATTTCCTGATGTACAGTCTTTATGCTGTTCAGGAGGCACGAGAGGAGGTCAAGAAACTTCAACGCTTGTATGCTCATTTCACGAAGGACGTTCAGAAGAAGAATACTCTGGCTCGCATTGACCTCTATCGGGAGCGTGCAAATCAATTTCTTGCACTGGCGACTGAAATACAACTCTCTCGACTTGAAAATGGTAACTCTGAAACCGAAACTCAACAAGATGATGTCGAAGAAGCTGAACAAGTTGATCTCACCAGCGATTCTAGCTCAGTGGAAGTCATTGATGAAGAGGAGCAATCAACAGAGGAGACACCTAAGCTTGCCAAAGATGCCATTTTCGACTTGGCCAAAGACGTTCTTCTCGCCACAGATGAAAATGCTCTGATTGCTTGTTTCACATCTCGAGGACTGGAAGCCGAAGACTTCAACTCCAGCACTACCCAGAAAAATTCTGATTCACACGTGGAAGAAGCAAGACGACTACTAGAGCAAGTTCACAGCTATATGACACGTGTTGTTCAAATCAGACAGGCTATGTCCAAGACATTTCTTCCAGCAGACAAGATCAGATATGGACATGATGCTCGTTTGATGAAGGAGAGAATTGGTATTGCACAAGGCAAGTTGAGAACACTATTGACGTCTGGATTTGGAGCACAAGTCTATCCTGCAAACGCAGCCCAGTCGCCAGATACCAAAATCGTCACAGACAGTCGCGAACCTGACGCGCAGTACTCCAGAGACTTCTCTTACGACCATTTCAATGCAGCGACTCCCTCTCTGCTACAGTCTCCAACTCCAAGTCCCAGTCTACACCAATTGAGTCCTTTGAATGCTGAAGTGAACCTTGCTCCAGTCTCTACACCACAATCTGCTCAAGATTCAAGATCTGCGTCAGAATTGCAATCGATCGTCACAGATCCTAGAATCCAAGAGAAGAACCCTAGCTCATCAATTCCATCTTCAATCGAACAAGAGCAAGCCTCTGAGTACAATGCAATGGCAGACCAGAAAGATCAGGAGTCAACAGCAAAACAAGCTTACATTGACCAACAATATCGACCATGGCTAAATGAGATGTTCACGAAACACCAGCTACCACTCATTGCAGGCACTTTGTCTGGATGGAATGACATCAAAGAATGTCTCACTCAACTAGATTTCAGCAGCAAAGATCGGAATATCGAACTCAGAAGATTCAAAGCAGGCTTCGAAGAATGGTATGCCAAAAACAAAAAGTCCTTGCCTCAAGCAGGTATGGGTACACGACGACCGTCATCAGAGCCTCAAACTCCAGCAGCGGCAGCAGCAGCTGTGTTGACACCCATCATTATCCCGGCTACCGCCCAACTTGTTCAACAACCACCGGCGATCGCCAGTATGACATTACCTCCTCCACGAACTCAGACACCAATGCCTACTAGTCCCGCCTTTGGACAACCATCAGATGCGGAGATTCTCGCCGCAATTCCACCAACAGGTGTTCATGGCTCCGTCCTAGGAAGTATGTTCATCCAGCGATTCAGTGGTAACTTTCCAGCATTGGTCGAAACAGTCCAACGTATCGCATACATTGGTGCAGAAAACATGATTTATCCACCACGAACTCAACCGATACATCCGCATATGCATGGTCATACACAAAGCCAATACCATCAACCACAAGCTATACTACCCATGAACAGACACTCTCTCGCGCAACATCCATCTCAATTCGGTCCATACAACACCGTTCCACAAACTATAGCTCCGAATCAGACCTCACTATCAATCCCAAACAATAAGCAGGCAACTATCATACCTGCTTGGCCATCACCAGCAACACCAACCCCGACAGGACCATACTCTCCACAGCACCCTCATCCAACACAACCACAACCACAACAACCCTCCGCCACCTTCCCCCCGCACCAAATCCTAACCCTCAAACTCCCAAGCTCCACCAACCCTCCCACTTCCTCTCCAATGCCAAAACACCTCTCCTCCCGCGAAATTTCCTCCTCCCGAGGCTTCACATTCCGCCATCTCCCCCACGCAACCCTCGACCAGCGAACACGCATGGACGACCACGTAGCATCCTATATCGCACGCACAATCAAAGACGTCAGGACCCGGAAAAGTCGGTTTGGGAAGTATGTTACGTTTTGTGATCCAGAAGATCCCGCTGGAATGGTGGTGATGCATGGGGTTTGGGATTTGGATGGGAAGGGCGGTAGACGAGGGGATTTGGGTTGGTTTTATGGAGGTGGGGATGTACCGGAGGACTGGGATTGGGGTGAGACTAGGAGTGGAAGTGTGGGGGTAAAGGAGGATGGAGAGGCTGATGGTGAGGGTAAGAGAGTGGGGAAGACGAAGTTGAGACTTAATGTTGGTGGTGCTGGTGTGCAGGAGCAGCAGAACCAGAAGCAGAAGCAACACGGCTACGCGGCTTATTTGCGAGGCGATCAAGATGGTACGAGCTCCGGTGCAGCACCAGCACCAGCAACAGCTACAATGCCAGCACCACCAAAGAAAGGAACGAAAAGAACTCGAGCAACAGCAACCGCAGCAACCACTGGCGCACAAACTCAAACTCAAACTCAAGCCGCTGGTGGCAGTGGCAAGAAGAACAAGAGACGTCGAACGACTTATGCTGGTTCCGCTGGTTCTTCTTCTGCCGCTCGTGGTGGTAGTGGTGCTGCTGGTGGAGGTAGTGGGAACAGAGATGAAGACGATGAGGATGGGGACTATGATCCTAGATTGGACTTTTAGGGTTGGGGATCGTGATGTGATGTGCTGTGGTGTGGTGTGGTTGGTGTGGTGCGAATGAGAGATACATCAGTTTTTGGGATCTGGATCTGCGAATCTAGGTTTTGATTCAAAGTTGGATTTGGGATTTGAAGTTGGGTTTGGAGTGGTTAGATTGATTGTGGTTGTGGTTTTGGCTATGGTTGGCCGTGGAGGTGGATGGGGAAGTGGAAGTGCAGGACAGCTGGACTGAACTGAACTGAACTGAACTGAACTAGTTAAAGGCACGGTGGAGGCTGATCGCTTCATTTCATTTCATTTGATGAGTGAGCGAGAGACAGCATACGAGAGATGAGAGATGAGAAATGACAAACGCGAAATTTGAAAGATCTTTACTGCGTTACCTTACTCACTTACCTACCCGCTTAATTAGTGATGACTAGAACGTGCGTATGGTTTTGACGAAATATGTACTATGGACATGTACATGTACATCTGGTCATGAATATTGACATGGACATGGATCATAACTTTCCCTTAGCTTTATGCTTTCGTGAAGGGTTGCACATGGACGTGTAAGTGTAAGTGTACGCGTCTGTATAAAGACTTGGTAGCACCTCTCTAAGTGCATGTGTCTATCTATCTATCTGTCTTTGATATTTGTACTTGCATTCGTCCTTGTATCCGTTCTAGTTTAGCCGTTTAGATACGTAGAGTGGGTGGGTGGATGTACCGTAAAGAGGGTTCTGGGCATGAATGGGAGGAGAGGAATAGATGGAGCAGAACTGTAGGAGCAAGAACTAGGTAGGGGAGAGACAAGAACAGTGAATAGAGGTGGTGAGTCAAGTGGAGGAGTAAGTGCGCATCTGTACTCATTAGCACAGAAAGTCTTATTCCATGAAGATGTCGTGTCAGCTCGTACTTCATGTGATTATCCACCCATTCATCACGGTCCACGCCTACGTCCCTGTTGCTTAATTCACTATCTACCTACCTCGCCTTATGCTTCTCTTTCTTCCTCCCATCTCCTTTTCCACCCCGCTCTCTATCTTTCGATTTCTGCTTCTTCTCCTTCGTACTCGTTCTGTCTTCACCATTTCCAGGCTGAGCACCATCTGCATCTGCATCGTCTTGATCCGCTTTCCGCTTTTTACCACTCTTTACGCTTACGGTTGTGGTTCCACCTGCTTGGATTTGTCGTTCTGCCTCGGCCCATCGGGCATCGTCGTCGTTGTTGTTTGGTTCTGCTGTTGTGGTTCCATTGGAGTGTTCGGTGGAGGGTAATTCGTAAGTGTGGAGGGGGAGGGCGTTGATTAGTTCGCGTTGTTTGGCGCGGAGACTTGGGTTCGTGGCTTCTTCGTCATCATCGTCGCCCTCATCGGCCATGTTATCCGTGGAACTTGCGATTGGTTTCGAAGAGATTTTTGAGGATGTGGTGCCGTTGGTTGATGTTACGACAACACGTGAGGTTCCGAAGCTTGTTGAAGGTGCAACTGCAGCTGATTCATTTGGGAGTGTTGAAGATACAGCAGATTCAAGGATGGTACGGAATGCAGTACTGATTTTGCGGACGACTTTGATGAACATTGCCAGAAGTTGACTGCTTGGTACATCAAGTTCTTTTTCGACATCATTCAAATCTTTTCTCTGTAAGCCAATGGCGAGGAGGATAGCTTGTTGAACGCCAGAAAGAGATACCAAGGCAGGTGATTGTGAAAGTCGATTGGTAAAGTATAGGTATGCTATTGACGGCATAAGGTCCAGTATGACATGATAGTCTAGCATGTTATTTGCATATGAGTCAAGTCTCGCAAGATCGAATGGACTGAATAACTGATCGAGCTCGAATTTAGTCAATGGAGTTGGCGCTGTAGTAGTTGCGAGGTTCTGTTTGGAAGGTGTAGAGGCAGACTCGGAGATACTAAGGGACTGTACGGCAGGGAAAGTTCGGAATTGATAGGAGAGGAGGTTGAGGAATCGACGGTGAAAGTCAGATGCATATGCACTTAGCCAACTCGGATCGGTGGTGCTTGAAGGGGTACGAAGTGGTCGGAGCATGATACAGGAGTGTTCACCAGTTAGATCGTTGGGAGTTTGTCGAAGGTAAACAGGTGCAAAGTTTTGTCGTTTCCAGAACTTGTGTAGTTGTTGAGTTAGACCATAGGAAACACCAATATAGTCTAATGCATCAGGTGTTCGTTCAGACAATCGGCTGAAGAGAGGTGGCATGGTGTTTATATTCCGGACTTGAACATTATCGTCTAGCAAATTCGAACTTTCAAGTTCAGCATCAGTAACACGCGGCATGTGCTCGTTGCTACTAATTGTGGTTGAAGCCTCCTCGGAAAGGGATGCGAATTTTCCTCCATAGAAATCTGTCAGAAGTTCGAGAGCGCGCGATCCATAACCCATTTTCAGGTATTCAGGATTGGTAGCAATGCGAACTATACGACTGCCACTTAAAGAGGCAAATTCGCTATCTTGAAATTGTTGAGATACGAGCCAAGGAATCAGGTCACCACCTGCACGTTGACCTCGACTAAGACTGTTGAGAACAGACTGTCGAGATATGCGTCCTTCCAAGGCTACTTGAATGACACAGAGTGGTTCAGGGAGTGTTGTGGCTGATTCTTTGACAGGAGGAATCAGAACGAAGAGTTGGTGAGCTGGTGCATCGGAGAGGAGTTGGAGGTCGTTTGGAGAGTTTTTGTAGTGAGAGGCTACGTAGAGAGCCATCATCTGTTGAAGGAATTTTTCCGATACAGGGTGGAAGGAGAAGAGAGTATCGCGGTTCACGTGGACCAGTTCGCATGTAGAAGGGTGAGGAGTTCCGTGAACGTTGGTCCTGCTTTTTGGAAGTGTTGCGTCGAGACAGAGTAGTCTGTTTAGCCACTTTTCGACTGCATCCCCTGGAGCATACCGAATCGGCTCGGCAAGGGTGATTTCTCGTAGAGACCTGCTCGACCTGATAGTACCTTCGTTGCCGTTTGTCTTTTCAACCATTTCATCATCGTTCAGCTTTGCTCCACCTCTAGACTGATCTCTCAACTGCTGTATCAGCTTCAATGACAATGATCTTCCAGTACCTTCATAGCCATTGATAGTAGACGCCATGAACACCAAGTATGGCCCCATGAGCTTCCTTACGAGTGGAAGGGGAATAGCAGCAGCTTCATCAATGACTACAAGCTCAGCTTGTCCGAGAACCTGCGCATCTTGTGGTTGAATATACTGGATAGTTTGTCTGTGCTGACGGTAGATATTGATTCGTACTACAGCTTTGTTGTAATCTGGATTTGTAGACTGTAAGATAGTGTAATCCACATGATCGGTATAATCAAGAGCATCAAAACCCTTGACAACAAACTCGAAGAAGGTCTTCAGATTTTCGGGACTCGGAGCGGTGATGAAGATATTGCTATAGCCATGCGCCACAGCAGCTGCCACAGCTACACCCAGAGCAGCAGACTTTCCTCTTCCTCTTGCGGCAGTCAAAGTCACAGTACTTCTCAGAGTCTTCTCAGAAATAGCATCAACGAATGTGAGTAGCGCTTTGGCCTGGTCAACAGTCTTGGAGAGAGCAAGTAGGGGACCGACAGGACGATTTTCAGCCAAGGACTCCTTAATTTGCTTCAATTCCTGTATCTTAGGATCTGACTCCTTCTCTTCGTTGGTGATAGGCGGCAGCTGTTGGACATTCTTCCCTCCCGAAATTGGCAGCACATTGAGCTCGTCATCCACAACCAAACATGATTCGCAACTCCCCAGAGACAATATAAATCGCTCATTGAATCTTGCTACTACGTCGTCATGCGCCTCTGTCCTATATCTTGAGTGAACGTCCATGCTCATGGTATACAACTGCTTCAAGCTCTTCATGCCTTTCAGTAATAACAGAACAAGCCCTCCACCTTCTACCGTTTCGATCGTTCGTGCCAACAGATTGGGAGTGATGGCTTCAAAGTCTTGTAGAATACACATGCCATAGGTGTTTCCTAGGATTTTCTCCGTCTCTTTGTAATAGCAGTATCGGATGTTGTTGAGTGTGACGAACAACTCGAAAGGATCTTCGGTATTGGCATCTCGAATACCTCGTTTAATTTCTTTTCGGATCTTCGACTCTCTCTTCCTTCGGTGTGAAGTAAAACCGAGTAAGTCTTTCTTGTAGGCCCATAATACTGATTTGTTCTGCTTGATATCGACGCTGGACATGATATAGTGTAAGTGAACAATCACATCTTTAGCCCGGTCGCCAACCACCACGATGAAGCTGCGTTTCTTTTCTTGTATGCCATTTCGGATCAGCGCTGGGATGCGCGAATCTATGGCTTTTCGAGGCATAATGATTAAGACCCAGCCACCTTCCACAAGAAAAACGGGGGTGTCGAGGAAGTTGTAGTTGTACACCAACGCGACATGGACTGTAAACTTGCGCTGGTCAAAAATTTTGGTAATTTGCCGGTCAACCTTCTCCAAAATTTCTTATCGGTCGATAAGCTTGCACTTTAGGCGAGCTTAGCCCGAAGAGCAATAGCCCAGGGTATTTCCATCTCCCGTTCTTCGCGATAAAGTTCGCAAACTTCCACTAAATTGTGGGGGGCGGTTTAGGACATGACGACGCCGAAACCATCAAATCCCTACCTATGAAAGACAGCTATTGGAACATACTATCATTCATGTCGCAAAATCGTTTGCTGCTTGTTACTGTCGTCCATTATCTACTCCCTTTCCGCCACCGTTATGCAATTAGCTACCCTCCAGATGTGAGGTAGTTGAAATCGGAACCAATATGCTTTCTTTCCACAAATCAGAATTTTGTTCGAGAAAGTGGTCCACCTATGTCCAATGGCTGGATTGATTGGCACTGTATCTCCTGTGTAAGATCAAATTACAAGTGTCTTCACCACCAGCTTCAGAACTGACCAGTTGATAGAATTGCTTGCCTGACAGCTGCTTGGCTGGGCTACTTTCCTTCTTCGGTGCTTGCGACGAATTGGCCCGTGCATTTAGCGGTATTGACCTTGATCTGCTCATCCGCTTGGCTTCTTGTCGTCACGCGACAAACAGGTTCATTACCTGGCCAGGTACATCATGAACGTATGACGGCAATTTCTCTGGAGGAGCTGCAACATGGACTCGACCTTACTTTGAAAGGCACGCAGGAACCACGTAGAAGTTCCGTCAGCAATGTCAAGCTTTTTACGATTCTGTTCGCGGCAACGGCCGCCCTAACCATTCGAGTTGAGATATTGCGCAGATTGCTCGCCACTCCAGAATGCAGTACAAGAAGTGTTGAGGTCTTCCTGCCATTCTTTGTCGCAATCTACGATGCCTTACGCTTTCAAAAATCACAAAACTTTGACGCAGAACGAGACGTTGATGCTAGCGCTTACGATGACCTTATCTTCGCCTTCAAATCGAAATGGCTGTCAAGTCGTTGGCGATATGTGCCAGTCGCCTTTGGGTTGTCCTTCGGATGTTATCTCGTAGCTGGGCTGTGGTTGAGCTCCGAGTCAAGCTACGTGTGTCCCCTG
>Ga0115846_100735_pt1 | contig 16486 bp, 17 predicted proteins | sample InSIn5gowninarea_2_FD_83860 | JGI IMG/M metagenome (GOLD analysis project Ga0115846, IMG submission 83860)
ACACTGAGAGACCGATAGCAATAGGGGCTAAGATCAAAGCGGAAACTGAAACACCCAAAAGTGTTTTCCTAATGTTGAGAATTTGCTGAATGAATGTATCCATTAATGTCAACAAATTGTCTCTTGCAGTTGTGGACAAATCATATTCATCTTTATCATTTGCCAAATTTTCATCATCCTGGTGATTCACCGCCCTGTCATCCATATCTTCGTCTTAGGTCATTAGCGAGTTGTTCCTTTATTTATCTTGTGATTAACATAGTTATTTAATACGTTAATATCCTGAAGCCTTTTTTAGAAAGCTCTTGCTAATTTAGGTACAATCGCATGGGCGGAAAAATTCTCATGTCCTGGATTCTTATTCAAGTCATCATATCTTCCACGACGCTTAACTCATATTCTTCTACCCAAAATAGTCTCGAACTAAATCATGTTTACAACTACGTGGATGAAAACAAGATCATGCATGTCCTTGGTGAAGTGAAGAACGTTGGCGGAAAAGCTATGTCGAATGTCACAATCGGGGCTACATTTTTTGACTCAGAAGGCAATACCGTCAACGAATATAAAAGATCAACTGAATTAAGAACCATCAATCCTAGTTTTGTATCCCCTTTCGAAATTCTTTTCTTGGACCAAAACACTGTAGACAAAGTAGAGGACTTCAAACTATATGCAAATGGTACAGAAGCTAGAACTTCTCCGCCAATAGACCTTCGAATTAAGGTAGACTCATCCAGACAGGATATTTTAGGGTTCTATTACATTAATGGTGCCATATTCAATTCTGGGCCTGCTACGGCTAATAATTCAATAGCTATTGCTACACTTTATGATTCGGAGGGTCGGGTCATAGCTATAGGAAGGGGCCTGGCCGAGCCAAAAGATATCTCAAGTAATTCTAAGGCAAGCTTCGGGTTGGCTATACTTGATAAATTACAAACTCCCAAGGGGAGTAGTTACTCAGTTATAGCAGATTCAGATACGTATGTTTCGATCCCTATCATCGCTAAACAGAAATAGGTAATATCAGATAAACAATGCAAAATAAATCGCATTCTGATTATTCATGTTGAACCTAGAATAATCTATACAAGCTTATCATCATAGTTACCTTTGGAGATCTCAGCGAAAACTTCTTTTGGAAGTTTTCCGTCTACTTTTACTCCCATACTTAAACAGGATCCAACCACCTCCTTAGCGACTCCTTTGATGTCAATCGCGTAGGAACTGTCTAATTTCATCCGTGCTATTTTCACAACTTTCTCTATTTCCAAATCTCCTACATATTCCGTTCCCGAAGTACCAGATCCCTTGCTAATTCCACCTTCCTTTGCAATAAGGGCAGCAGTCGGGGGTATGCCTACTTCTACGGTGAATTGTTTCGTTTCGGTATCAACTTCGACCTTGACTGGGACTTTCATACCAGGAAAGTCTCGAGTTTTTTCATTAATAGTATTTACAACTTGTAATACGTTAAGACCCATTGGACCTAATGAAGGGCCTAAAGGAGGACCTGCACTGGCTTCTCCGCCGCTCACTAGAGCCGAAATACTTTTCTTTTCTCCCATATACGGGAACAAAGGGATATACATGGATATAAATTGATTATGTTATTCTAACTGACCATTTTTTGGTCAGAAATCTGACTTCCTTATCTGGCATATAGCCTCTATGACTTACTGAATCAATTTACGGAGATAGTTTGCATCAACGGTCACCGGAATTTGATATGGTGAATCGAGAAGAACTACTGTTGCCTCTTGTTTCTCGTAATCAACTCTAATTACCTTTGCTTTCATGGATTTGAATGGTCCGGCCACCACCTCTACCATGCTATCTACACTCAAATCAGTTACTACAGGTTTCTTTACTAGATAGCCTTCTATATCCTTAAAAGGCAATTCCCCACGTATTTGTCCGCGAACGTGTCGCACTCCGCTTAGTGCTTCGTATGCCACATTTGCGTCCGGTGCCTCGACTATTATGTAGCCTTTGAAATTTTCCAGCGCTAAAATCGAGAATATTTTCAATCTCTTTGTAGTAATTTTTGTGTGTAAGATGTTGGCGACGACTCGTTCCTGACCACCCGTAATCCTTATTGCAAAAAATTTGGACTTGGTGAGATTTTCTGTAGCTTGTTCATTAGTCTTATCGATAGGTTCGGCTAAGACAGATTCATTTACCTTGTTCATATCGTGCATACTGCTAGGTGTTTCATCCCCAAAACCTTCTGAGGCCATGCTCTCTAGGTTGGTGTCTTCAGACACATTCGAAGGATCACCACTACCATCCCGATTCTCCTTATCTATATTACTATGAACCTCAAATAAATCGGCATCCATTTAGTGAATGTATCTACGATATATTATTGCATTTTATAAATTTACGTCGCGTAATCCTCCTGTACATTTGGAGATCCCTAACCTTTTAAGTTCCAAATTCTTGATTCATTGAGGCAAAATGGACTCGGGACTGATATTCAACCACTAATTTGAAACGGGACGTCGAATTTATAGTAGGTGGTCTTCCACCCCCTGTCATGGAAGAGAATATCGCACTAATTGCAGCATCAAAAGATGAAGCAGGTATGAACATGGTAAGTTACTTGACCTCGAGAAAGGATTTTCAAATGACAAATACTGATCCTCAGGTCTATAAATCATCAAAATATCGGAATGTCACGCTCTACCTAACAAATAAGGATCCGCTTCTACTAGAGGACTACAGCATTAGCGATAGACCAACTTCGTTTGTTTTTCTTTCAAAGCATAGGTCAGCAAGCGGAATAGCTTCTCTTACATGTCATTCGACGGGTAATTTTTCCCAAGATACATTGTACGGTGGTAGGTCATTTGAATTGGGAATGGTTAATCCTTCTTTATTGAAGGCTTGCTACAATGAATTGTATAGAAACCGAGATTCTGTGTCTGATTACCAAATTACCTTAGAAGCGACACATCACGGGCCCACATCTCTTAATGGATCTGTCATTTTTGTCGAAATTGGTTCCGGACCGGAACAGTGGAAGGACTCCAATGCCGCCAGAGTGGTCTGCAATGGCATTTTAGATACGTCATCCTCATTCCATGTGAGAAGATCTAGTAGAGTAGCCTTGGCTCTAGGTGGAACACATTATCCCGAAAAACTAAACAAGATACTTAGAGAGACAGATTTTTCCGTAGCATATATCGCCACCAAGAATAATTTGCAGTTTATTGACGACAAGATGATTCAGCAGATGATAGTCAGGAGCACAGAAAGGGTAACACATGTCCTTTTAGATTGGAAGGGACTGGGAAAATATAAAACGAGCATATTGGATAGCATGCAGAAAACTAATTTGGAGGTAATCAGAATATAATTGAGTCAGTCTCGACGCTTCTTGAGAAGCGGTTCTAGATAGTCTGAGACCCAGGCTAAACTGAGACTTATAAGGTAGGGTAAAATAGTATTCCCCTGTTCAAAGTGGTCAAACGTATTGATAGTTATGTTCGAATGTGAAATGCTCGGCAATGTTATTAGGTGCGTTTCTGAATCTTGACATAAGAATGCCAAAGTTCACAGGGATCGATGTGGTAACCGCTTTCTTAGAGTCTGATGGTCAAATATTAATCCTTAGACGAAGCAAAAGCGTGAAAACCATGAAGGAAAAATGGGGTGCTGTGAGTGGTTACGTAGAAAATAGGGATCCGCTTAGCCAAGCATTTATGGAGGTCTACGAGGAAACAGGTTTGGATAGCAGCGCAATACGACTAATCAGATCAGGCGACGTGCTGACGGTAATAGACCCAGAAAATCCAGAGACCTCATATGATGTCCATCCATTCCTCTTCCAATCAAAAAGCAGAAAAATAATCCTTAGTAGAGAACATGATCAATTCAGATGGATTTCCATAAAGGAACTTTGGAAATATGATACTGTTCCTAAGTTGAAAGAGGCTTATGCGAACGTAACAGGTTCATTGTATTCTGTGTAGGTATTAAACATAGATTTAAGTACAGCTACAACTTGAAGAGAGATGGAACTCAGCCGTGGATCCCACAAGAATTCGGCCCCGCCTCTAAATCGTCTAGGTGCAGGTTATTGCAAAGTAACAGATCTTTGTTTAGACGCAATATTCTCTTGTAATTCATGGGTTGAGGAGGTATGCTAGATGTCACATAACTAACGAATTCGTTTTCATCCATTCTAAATGCCTTCACGTAAGCTCTTATTTCTCCGATCGTTTTGAAAATCGGATTTTCGTGCTTCATACTCTGGCTGTAATGAGAGGACAACACTATTGCGTCATCAGGCAATGACGCAAACTTCTTGTATGTAAGAAAAAGAGTTCGTGAAAATTCATCGACCTTATCATGCAGATCAGGTCTTCCGATCCCATCAACAAACAGTGTATCCCCGCTAAAGAGAAATGTTTCTCTTTCGTCATGTTCGTTCCCACCTGATAGGGCTTCTAATTTGAAAGACATGCTCCCAACTGTATGTCCAGGTGTGTGGATTGCGTTAAGAGATAGACCATTTGAGATTTCAATCCTTTGGCCATCATTAAGGAAGGTCATTTCTAATCCATTCGCCATAGCTTGTTCTGTTTCATACTCTTCTAGTGGGCTAAGATAGATACTGGCACCAGTTTCTTTAGCGATAGTCATCGATGCAGACAAATGATCTGCGTGTCTATGTGTTTCGATTACAGCCTTGATGCGAAGGTTATTTTTTTTTGCGAGCTCATAGATTGAAGTTGTCGAACTACACGGGGGATCGATTATTACTGCATCATTAAAATAAGATATCAAATAGGTCATGCAACCTTTTGAAATTCGCCTTATCTGCCAGATCTTTAAATTGAGATCTGCTTTCGATGGTATTAGGGCCAGATCATTTACTTTATTCCAAGCAACCATCCCACCTCTAATACTTTTGACATTGTATCCGAGTTGAGATAGGTATTCCGCAGCCATCTTTGATCTCATCCCATGAGAACATACTGTAATCACCTCCATATCTTTGGGGATATTTCTGATTTGTTCAGCTGAGGACAATTTGTCCAAAGGCACGAGAGAGGGTTCTACATGTTTATCGTAACTAATCTTCCAGCTCTTGTACTCTTCGGGTGTTCGAACATCCAGAATGTATAAATTTTCACCAGAATCCATCTTGTTCTTTAGATCGTAAGGTTCGATTTCAAGCGGGCCGTATTGAGAGCGGTTATCTGTCAATCTTATGGTTCAATCATATTATCGGCTTAGCGTATAATAAAATGGTTTGTGTAGAGGAATTCTTACACATAAATAAATTGTGAATCATGGCAAATCGGTTGGCTTTCTTCCAGATAATCCGCAGGAGCAAGAAGAGACAAAAAACAACTTCACATTGTGATTAGTCTATGCATTCAGATTAACTTTGCAGTTCTTGCATTTGTGGGGTTACGACCTCAGAAGCAAATGCTGCCTGAAATCTTAGCTAATGATGAAAGTAAAATCATAGGACGTACATTCTCACCATTGAGAATGATGCCCATCTTAAAGAATATCAAAGCGGTGCCTACCTAGGCCCTTGAAGATGTCATTTCGATTGTCGAGAAATGTGTCGACGGTCTGCAAATCGGCAGCTTCGTCGATCTAGCCGAGGCTTTCCACAAAGGACGCTATTGTGTTCGACTTGACCAATGGCGATCTGCACGGCACTCAGTCAAAAACTCTACGGCTTTGTCGAAAAGGACGACAACACGACTGCATCAAGACGCGGCTCAATGTTTCTCTCGCGGTTACACCGACGACTGCAGTGGCGCAGGTCGACATGGAGAAGGAAGTTATCGGCGCCGACTACACGGACTTCCAGACGCATATAAAGCTCAATGCCACATGCCCTACCGTCGCCACTGTTTATTACAAGTACGAAGGGTAAAGGCCGCCTCAGGGTCGAGGGTCTAGTTCAAACTTGCCCCTACTAGGCATGATTGATTAAACCTACTAGAGATTCAAATGTATTATAGCGATTTAGACCACTCGGAAACCAAGGAAGAGAGATTACTCTAAAGGAAAATATCAAGCAGACGAATGTGATACATTGGCAGTTTCACACGATATGTTGGCACACTATGTGTAGATGCCTGAATACAACTATGGCACCATAGCCATTCATACTATATTACCAAATTGACCGCTGCTCTCCATACCGGAGGAAAAAATGTTAAAAGATAATTGGCTAGAGGCAACATCACATGATGACTTGTTTGATTCGCTATGGATGTTCTGCAGATTAGGCGTTACTTTGACGATCAATTTGGTCGGGTTGCAGATCTAGTTTTGTGCTACTCGAATCAGTTCGTTTCAGATTTTAATTGATGGCAGTAAAGTGTCAGTAGTAATCAAATATGATCAATTAATATTAATTATAGCACAAAGCTATCTTATATACAAGTATCGAGTAATATATCTTACAATGGGGACATCTACGAATAACTCCATGAAAATGGTAGTCATGGCATTGTTTGTGGCGCTGACCTTTGCCGTAGCTGGACTTGTAGGAGTGGGCTTGCTTACGGAATACGTAGTAGCACAGAATGAAACTGTAGGCAATGACACCAGTGGGAATATGACCGGAACTGCTAACACAAGTGCTTTTACTGGAGGAGCAGGAATGGCTCCTGAAACTAAACGCTGACCTAGCTAAACTACTTTTTTTTGACTGCGCCTGATATATCTACTTAAGGTCAATATTCTTTGGATCATGCGTTGAGCATATGGTTAAAGTTCTGGCACAGGCGCCCAGCCCATTCTCACCACGAATAAGGGCGTTTAACCAAATGGAAATTTCAGAACGCCACGTAAGAGAATAAGGCAAATTCTGATTCATGACTTCGAAAGAGCAATGGCACCAATAGTGGCACTCGGTGAGAGAAATGTTCTCAAGGAATCGGAAAGTCACAGAACGATGTCATGTGTTATTCATAATTCCAGTAGAGATCTTTAAGTGTTGATTGGCTGAGAAGATGAACCTTGGGAACTAGATCTCAATGGAAGCTGCAAATTGATTGACATAACAATTATGCTACGATGTTTGTTTCATATACAGATGCAAATCATGTACCAAAATGCCGATACAATGTAAACATAATCGGTGGGCTCAATTCAAGTGCACAACTGTCATTTATGGTATCAATTTAATAATACATCAACTAATGCCTCAGCGCGATCATCATGATATAATTAAGGAGATCCTCAAGATAGTCTGTGCGACCCAGCCTCTTTTTCGCACTTGGCGAAGTCAAACCAGCATTGGTCACGACGCTAGACTGACACATCCACAGACAGTCAAATACCTGGAAAGTTTGGTTAGAATTGGACTCCTCGTTTTATCTGATTCCAAACCGTATCCATATTACGAATTGGCCAAGAAAGGGCACCGATGCTTACAGTTGTTCATCGAGATAGAGGACGATCTTCGCCCTGTTGTTAACAAATAAGAACCTAATGGTCTCGGGTTTTTTTCAATACGTTAATGAATTTAACAAAGGTAGTAATAGGACAACCTCTTCCAAATCGATTCCCTATGAGTAACGTAGGAATGATTACCTCCTCCATTTATCTTCTCACAACCGTTGGCACTAATACTTCGGTACGGGATAGATAATTGATTTATATTCACCGACAGCGCTACCTATATTCCAAATGGTAGTAGCGACTTCCAAACAAACGTGGGAGAATGACGTTTTAAAATCAGGCACACCGGTTCTGGTCGACTTTTGGGCAGCGTGGTGTGGTCCTTGTAGAATGGTTACTCCTATTCTTGAAAAACTAGCTGAAACCATGTCGGACAAGATCAAAATAGTTAAGTTGAACGTGGATGAAAATCAGGAAATTGCTCTGAACTATGGGATTAGGTCTATTCCATCCCTTTTGATATTTAGAGAAGGAAAAGAGATCGCGCGAACAGTCGGTGCGGCTACAGAACAGACCTATGAAAATTTTGTAAAGACCTCTCTTTCAAATTAAGAAAGAGGACCTGCTGAAAACATATCATCAGAGCTCATTGAATCTTGTGTCCAATACTATCGATAGCTGTTTCTCAATTCTGTTTAAGGATGAAAAGCTGCTACATTTAATCCTCCGTGCATGGGGGAAAGAATATCCTTTTAGATTGTCGATTTGTACTATCAAAATATTTAAGTAGTATTTCTCTTCCATCTAGGAATAATGAACAAGAAAGCTACCATCGTAGGAACACTGTCGACTATATTCACATTATCGGCAATCTTGTTGAACACTCCGTATTTGAATACGGCGTATGCCCAAGAAGGCCCACCAGGTGAAGCAGGGGTTACAGACGAACCGGACTCTCCTTTTACTCCATTTAACCAAACAGGCCCAGAAACTGACACCGAGCTTGAAGAGTATGCCGGAAGCGATGACGCCATTTTGGCAAATGACACTACCATTAGTAATCCAAACAATACTGAGCTTGATGCTACAGGTGTAAATGAAAGAGAGGATTGCATGCAAGTTCCCGGAAACACTCCAGAGGACTGTCCCTAATCTGCATTTTACAAATCCCTATTTTTTTGTCATAATAGAACTCCTCAGCCACTAACTGGAACTGAATCAAATCCTTTAACAGAGATATATTAATAGCTGGCACTTTTTTCTGGTGTTCGCCTTGGTAATAATGCATTATTAGTCAATAGGTAGTTAGTAAATTAGACTTAACAATGTCGTAACACTTCAGAATTTCACGAGAGATTCAAAATTTCGGCCTATAGTTCAATTAAATCCATATTCATTTGGCCTTTATGAATAGAATAGCGAATAATGGTTATCTTTGGCTCATATATATCGTTACATCTTACTGAGAAAATGCATATTTTGAACCTACCGTTGTCGATACAGCTCGTTGAATCCTTCTCGGCAAGTGAAAGGTGTCATTGTCATGACTTTTAAGTGGCTAGATTTGTAATGATAATTGAATAATCGGTGAAAGGCGGAAGAAAGCATAAGACTGACAAGAGAAGGATAAATAAAAAAGCCCTGATAGTTGGAATCGGGCTTGCTATCATAATGATAGGAGGGGCCATTGTTGCTGTCCTAATGAACTCTCCCTCTACGGCTTTAAATAAGAATGATAATACTGAAGTTATTCAACGGATAGTTGCCCCTATATCTGAGAACGTTCCTGTCCTTGCCTCAGAAGGTGGGTCTTCTAACGTGACTATGGTAGAATTCGGTGATTATCAGTGTCAATACTGTGCGAGATTTCATAACGAAACTAAGGATCAAATTATAAATAATTTCGTAAATACAGGCGATCTTAGGTTTGTTTTTAAAGACTTTGTGATTAATGATCTACCATCTGATCGTGCGTCGACGCTTGCGGCTGAGGCTTCTTATTGTGCTGCAGACCAAGGCAAGTATTGGCAATACCATGACGAACTGTATGACAATTCTCGTGGAGAAAACACAGGTTGGGTGACTGAAGATAGTTTAAAACAGTTCGCAACTAGAATAGGAATTCAGAATTTAACAGAGTTTTCTGGATGTCTCGAGAATCATACCCACAGGGATCTAGTTGAATCAAATACTCAACTTGCAAGCGGCATTGGACTCAGGTCTACACCATCCTTTGTCATAATTTCTAATGAAACCGTCCCAATTGCCATTGAAGGTGCTCAGCCTTATACTGTGTTTAAACAGGCCATAGATGATGTATTGGCTAACGTGTCGAGGACTTGAATCGTGGTTCCAGGGTGCCCAACAGTATACTTATTGACTATGATAAGTCATGTCTTCCAGTCCTGTACTGCGTTCTGAATCCATAAATAAATTCTACACAACGAGAGCAAATCTGAACTTACCATTTGATTTTTTTATCGTCTATCGGAACGCTTGTTCCTAGGATTATGTGAATTCTGCGATTTTCGTACTCCTCGACCAAATGTAAAGTACTTAAAAGCGAAGAATGCTGCCATGGCATAATTCGCTATTCCTAATACAAAGAAAACGAATGAAGATAGATATGCTGACTCAACTATGCCAAAGGTACCTACCGCTGCAGCCAATCCTATGAAAACAACGAGTTGATTCTTGTATACTACCAAATGACAGATACTATAGTCTGAGCAGTGGTACGTTAGATATGAATTTTGTTCTTGAGGCTTTGTGATAATGAAGAGAACGTAAATGGTAATAATGGTGTAAGTGGTGTAAATCCATCTCTCCTTACTTCTTATTAGTAACCCGCAGGTGGCCAATCTAACTTATTATTTTGCACTCCTCACTTGTAATGATGCATTTTTTTGCTTGTTATTTTTATGTCATGTTTAATCTTATAAATATCAATTTATGTCACATTTCTGAAAGTATAATAGATGGTGCCATTTGGATTATACTATAACTTGATTAGGGTCAAATTATTACTACCAATACGACTGAAGGGTATTCAGTTAACTTGCATGAATTGAAAAGCTATATCGATTTATCATTAATCCACTAATACAGAGAATTCCCATTCCTAATGCAAATGGAATCTGTAAAATCCACAACCTGTGGTTTTCTGATATTCGTATTAATCTTAATATCAATTATTTCAGCGAGTGATAGATCCGCATTTCTCTTTTTCTCCAATGAGGCGAAAGCAGCATCAGAAAATGAGCTTGAGCTTAACTGCGAAAATAATGAAGAACTGTGCTTGGTAGAGGCTTGCATTGGGAGAGGATGTTCTGCTGTAGGAAAAGGGTTAGAAATTTCGCAACTGCTTTCTAAGGACATTCTATTAGGCAATGACCCAATGAGAATTGACACCAAGGATTACTGTCATACAAGTGATGATGAGAAGGAAGAAGTTAGTAATTTTAACTTTCGAGCTACACCAGGAGAATCTGACCAACCAAGATCTAGCAATATTTTAGGGAAATCAAGTCAAATCCCCACTGCCAGCTGGGACCATCCTGGTTCAGACATTTTAATAGGCATGGACCTAGGCATGATCAAGAAAATTTGTAGCATAGATCTACTTTTCAATAATGACGCCAAGATCCCAAATGGCTATTCCTTGACTGTTTCAAATAGTACTACTTCTCTTCATAATGTTGTCAATGAATTTGCAACTGGATCATTGCCTAATTCATGGTCAAACCATGATTTCAATAGCTTGACTGGCAGATTCATACAAATCACGATCCCAGGTGTTTCAGAATTTTATGTCGATGATGATGAAGATGATCCAGTAATATCTGAAATTAATGTAAAAGCTTTGTCTTTGAACCAAACTTCTAGAAATTCAAGTACACAGAGCAATTCAACTGACAACATTAAAAAACAACTGCCTAACAATACGATCGCTCAGCATGAATTGTCACCGTTAGAGTTCTTGGACACAGGGTCTGACCTATTGAATACTCCAGCGCTTGGCCCGGAACATTCTGGGATAAATCAAAGTTCCATAACTGACATGTCCTCAACCCCGGCCTCAAGTATGTACACTGGAGACATATTTCTGCCATAGAAATTGTACCGTGTACCCGCATATGACCCCTCAAGGGATATTATTGGAGCCATTCGCAATGTTGGCTCAAGGCCGGTACAATCAGTGAACAATAGGATAGAACGGGCTAGAATTTGCAGAATCTTCAGAATAGAAATATCAATTGGAGGCATAAAATATGTCATCTATTAAAGTGACAGTGATTTCTCATCCAATCTCCCTTTGATATGATTTGATCCTAAACTGAGACTCATTATTATACATCCGCGCCGAGATTCACTATCATCATCAGTCTGATCAAGTTGCAATGATCATGCCTCATTCCTGCATATTTTTGGTTAGTACAGCAGACTATTTATCCTGATTCTACGATCGGCGTATCTCCACTCTGGCAATCAGAGGACCCAATAAAAGTCTGTACTGCACTTAGAGGGTCATTAGACCTAAAATGGGCTGTAATTGTCTCCTCTTGGCCACAGGAACCACTTATTGTTACGGGCCCAAATAAGGGTGGAGTACATAGTGCAATCATATTTTGCTCATCAGGACTATCTCCCAGTATCTGGTACTCTGAACCTGAAAGATTACCTGAATATATGGGTCCACCGACAACTAATCCAGGATTCCCTGTGTCAAAGCTATAGAGAGTCCAGTTTCCAACTACTGTATCATTGGAGGACAGCGCAGTAAATGAAATATTCGTATTGAATGTCGAGCCATCTGAACACGTAACAGGCCCCACTCCTCCTCCATGAATGAGAACGGCGAGTGCAGACTCCTCTTCAAATTGAAAGAGAGCTTGACTAGAGACCAAGACAACAGAAACTGAGAGAGCGCATAAGAGAGTATAATGACCATCTTTTGACGAGACATTCATGAGTTCAATACTTCGTATTTTACATATAAGTACATCCATGCAGACTAATTATCAAACCGGATGCAGTTTCGTGAAGAAATAAGCAAAAATTCAGATGTATGCATCTCTGTATTAAGGAGTACTATTTTGAATATGCGGAAGCTAATGTTGCCAGGTACTGACTGGTTTTTGAACGATTGTATTCATTAATTGATCCCATCCTTCGACACCTATCAGAAATTCCCGATGCTGTGGTTTTCGGCATTTAATTGTATAGACAGGAACTCTAGCACTAGTGAGTGGAGATAGCGTCCCCGGATAAGATTACCTTTCTCAGTATCATCTTGTTAGTAGCATCCATCATAGCGTAAACCGAAGCGATCACTATGTCTTCTCCTGTTTTCCGAGATGAAACAGTATGGCCTTCGCTGTCTTCGATCTTGACAACAACTTCTGCAGTTGCGTCAGATCCCCCGGTTATTGACTCAAGTCGATATTCTCTAATTTTTACGTCTTCTAATTGACTCACTATCTTTTGGATGGCCTTTAATGCCGCATCCACAGGCCCTACCCCAATTTCAGAGGATATTACGTCTCTGTCGCCAGTGTTAATCTTGACAACTGCCGTAGGGATGATGTTTATACCAGTAACAGTATGAAAATCACGAAGTTGGAACTTTTCTTGGAAGGTGCTGTTTTTCATTACTTTACTTGCTATAGAAAGCAATTCGCTTGTAGTAATAGATTTACCCAGGTCAGCAATAGTCTTCTGCCTCTCCAAAATTTGTTTAAGCTGTTCGTCATCTGGTTTTACACCAAATTCTTCTAACATTGCTCTTATTCCATGTGCGCCAGCATGTTTACCTGCTTGGAGCCATCTCTTCCTCCCTACGAGCTCTGGACTAATGGGCTCATAAGTTAAGGGATTGTTTATTATTCCGTGAGTATGAATACCAGATTCGTGACCAAATGCATTTTCTCCAATAATGGCTTTATTTGGCTGAACAATTATTCCCATTGCATTTGAAACGAATTTTGAAGTCTCGTACAGTAACTCGGTCCTTATTCCATGTGATCTCTTGTAGAGGCATTGCAGCGCCATTACAACCTCTTCTAGTGAAGCGTTTCCAGCTCTCTCGCCTATTCCGTTTACAGTTACCTGAGCGCAGGTTGCACCTGCATTTATTCCAGCTACTGTGTTGGCAACAGCAAGTCCCAAATCATCATGGCAATGCATACTTATTGGCAGCTGCGAAATAGTCGTTACGTCAGTCACGAGTCTTGATATATAATCAGGGGTTGAATAGCCGACCGTATCAGGAATATCCAATCGATCAGCTCCAGACTTCGAAACGGCTCCAAACACTTCCTTTATGAAACCGGTCTCTGATCTTGTAGCGTCCTCAGCAGAAAACTCTACTTGAACCCCGTGTTTTTTTGCGTAATCGACGGCCCATACAGCCTTATCAAGCACCTGCTCCCTGTTCATTTTCAGCTTGAATTTCATATGGATATCCGATGTAGCAATGAATAAGTGGATATATCCTAAATCGCAGCCAAGTGCAGAGTCTATGTCTTCCTGTACGGCTCTGGCCAGCCCACATACTTCAGAGTGCAAACCTTGTCTAACAATACTTTTAATCGCAAGTCTCTCTCCTTGCGATACAATGGGGAATCCAGCCTCGATGGCATCTACTCCCAACTCATCCAATTTAATAGCAATTTGCAATTTTTGTTCGGGGCTCACGGAGACGCCTGGTGTCTGTTCACCATCTCTAAGAGTGGTATCGAAAATTCTTACCTTTTCAACAATAGGCGATAGTCGAGATAAGGGCAATTTAAACTTATTTCCTGACTTATCATGCATTTCATACATCTGCAGATCGTCATTGAGGCGGAAGAGTTCAAATTGCACCTAAAGAATTGGCACGAAATGAATTGCTGGAACTCCTCTTATAGGTGGGCAAGGTCAATTCTACCTCATCCCAAATCCTGTGAATGGCCTTTCGTCTATCGAAACGTAAGAATTTCTTTCTAGGTACATGGATGCGACAGATCGGACACTAACTTGTAAATATTATTAATTCAGATATATATGTACAATACTTTGTCTAGTAAAAAGCTCCAGGGTGTCTGGGTAAAACAGATTGCGCTAATCGCAGGTAGCTTCCTTTTGGGTTTAGTATTGACCTATTATTTTGGTTTTATTGCTGGTCTTTCACTTAACATCGTAGTACTTGTCGGTTTAGTATTTTATATAAGGAGAAGCCAACAAAAGGCTCTCCGAAATCTAGGATTTAGTGATGAGAAGGCTGGAGGCGGCTTTGCACCTGCAGAACCTAAGATATCACTAAAATACGTTTGCATGTCTTGTGGTTCACGTGTAAAGGGCTCAAAATGCGCTACTTGTGGTTCTCAAGCAAAAAGGGCTACCTTTTAGAATAACGGACTCAATTTTTTCCCTCAATCTGATTGCCGAAGCCCCATCGATAAGAGTACACATTTCATTTAGAGACGTCCAGATAGAACTGTTCCTTGTCAATTCTATCTGGTTTTACTCCCTCTATCTCCATCAACTCTTGCATAATCCCTCTTCCTCTCTCTATGGACCCAGTCTTGAGCTTGACGAGACCGTTGATAAATCCACTGCTTCCGCATATGGGATTAAATGCTGATTCCACATTTCCATGAAACTTTTGAAGAGTCCGCTCGGGTTTCCCTTCCTCATCCTTAAAGAATCTGCCCTTTCTGTAAAATATCCTCGGATGATCGGAAGCCAAAGTAATTTCATCGTCCCTAGTAAAAGTGAAAACTACTTTGAAATTATCAAGCTTCCTTGCCATGCTCAAAAGCCAGCCGTAATAAATTACACCTACGCTTTTCTGGTCTTCAAGGGAATAAAGTCGGGGGTTACTGTAAAATAATACGAGTCGAAGATCCAAATCCCTCCGATCTTCCATATATTGTAGGAGGCATCGGGCGCACTCTGCACCGTTTGATCCAGACCAATATGCAATATCTTTCTCTGCTCCATTAGCGACTTTAGAAAGAAACGGCGCTCTTGCTTTAGCATATTTGACAGAAACCTTATCACCTATTTTATATTGCTCAAAAAAGTATGCTGCAAATCCATCTGCCTTGCCAATGACTGGATTTATGTAGCCATATGGTTTCTCATCCTTTATAGTTAGTTCAATATCGTCCCTTGTGGGTGAGGAAGCGAGAGAATATGCCCTTTCTACCTCTGCCTCCTCAACACTTCCAGATGTAGTTGGTCTTTTCAATAATGCTCTGATTGTCACAAATTCTCCCACATCAAACGTAAAACGATCTGACGCCGAAAACGGAGAAAATACATAAGTATAGGAATCGGGAGTTTCCTTTCTTCTATCCTTTATCTGCCATTCTAATATAGGGGTCTGAGATCTTGACATAGCTTCTCTTTTTAGAGGAGAATATACTTAACATTTTCCCAATTCTTATGATTGAATTCTGTGGGGATCGGTGATGGATAATCATAATCCGTTCGGTCAGGGAAGCTCTCTGTTTATCAGATGCGACATGAACAACAAGTATTTTTGATCACATGCATAGTGGCTGTAAAATTAGTATACAACTTGCACTGCCCTTTTGATATCCTTGTTTTGGTCACGCATCGGTGATAGCTTCTTCTGAACGTGCAAGCCGAACTTTTGCTAATAGTGTGTTAATATATGGAGCTGACCAATATGAAAGCTCTTATCGATTAAAATGGATAGAATTCTTTGGCTTAGGCCCCATCGACTATTCGAAAGGACTTTAGGCTATTTTTTTATTATAGTCATTGTAACCTTCCTGGCATTTCCTGCAGGGACTAATCTTTCAGCCTTTTTTCACACTCCGCCTTTGGCAGGCAATTTGGTTACCTTTGAAGATCAAAGTTTAGGACTAATGATCAAGTACCCTAGCAATTGGGAGAGAGCGAAAATTGGTCAGGACCAGGTCACTTTCATAGCTCCGCGCGAAAGTGATTCACCTTCCTTCCCAGCTGGGCTGGGAATAAAGTCTCATAACATATCATCTGCAGATGCTACACTATAAAGGATGAGAAACCATATGGCTACATAAATCCAGTCATTGGCAAGGCAGATGGATTTGCAGCATACTTTTTT
>Ga0115846_100736_pt1 | contig 16484 bp, 20 predicted proteins | sample InSIn5gowninarea_2_FD_83860 | JGI IMG/M metagenome (GOLD analysis project Ga0115846, IMG submission 83860)
CAACTACGCTCTTTTCATCTGGATCAGCAAGTTCACTGTATCCGAATTCTTGAAGCGCATAACAAGTGCCATCTGGAGGCGCAGTTATGAGATTACCCTCCATTGTATACGCATCTTCCTGGTACCGGAAGAATCGTGTCGAGGCTCACCACTACCTAGCAGTCCACCGACATCAAAGAATGATACGCTTTGACCTGTTGCTGTCGAAGCAGTCGTAGAAGAGGGCTTGCGCAAGGCATCGGCGCTGTCATGCGGACTCGGCGGAGTGTCACTTGCATCGGCGGGCGACATCATGGCGTGATGATGCTGGACGGGCTTCTTCAAGTTGGTTGGTGTAAGAGCAACTGGCGCAGGTCTAGGCATAGAAGACTCTGGATCACAGAGCTCGTCGGGCATACGACAGCCCATCTGCCTGAACAAGGCTTCCTCACTATCGCGGTGTAGAGATGCGATGGTGGCGCGACGAGTGTCGGCGCGTGATATTGTGTCCATGGTGCCCTCGGGCCTGTATTTATTTCTCTTGACTCCTCGATCCTTTACGAAAGTGCCTAGGATGACGGCGTTGGAGACAGCGGCAGAGGCGAGGATCTCGGCAGAGGCCCATACTGTGCGATATTGCTGGCGTCCATGGTGTTCGATGACATTGGGCATGCGCATGCCTGTGATGACTATGAGGGCGACGGAGAAGCTGAACAGGCAGACGAGGGAGAGTTTGCGCTTTAGCGGGATCTGAGAGCGCAGTACGATGGGAATAGGGAAGGCGACGAGTAGGACATCGGTAATCATGTCGGCGGTGCCCATAGTGATGAGTTGTGCATAGCCCTGTCTGCATTGAGGACCTGGGTCTGGCACGACTTGCCAATACTGTACTGCTGTTAGACTGGGTCATACGAGTCCTGGCTGTATGTAAGTGGCTTACATGATCGAAGGGCTGGCATTCGGCGAGAGTGGCTATCACGACAGCAATGAAGGTCGCTACCAGGAAGATGCGTATACAATGGAGGGTAATCTCATAACTGCGCCTCCAGATGGCACTTGTTATGCGCTTCAAGAATTCGGATACAGTGAACTTGCTGATCCAGATGAAAAGAGCGTAGTTGATTCGCGCAGCCAGGACCAGTTTCGAGCCTATCTGTCGGAGGTATATTTCGTAGTCGGTCAAGTTTTCGGATTGAACGTTGTTAGTTCCGTACATGAGGACGACATGGATCAAGCCCATGCGCGCAAGCAGAGGGATCAGACTCAAGGCCATGACGCGGTCTTCTTGGAACAGTCGTCCAGTCCGGATCTTCCTCCCAGCCAGGCGCATGAGGATGATGACGACGGCAAAGCCAGTACACCACCAGCTGAAGAGAAGCGTCGGCCAGTTCCCACGTCGAGTGCGAGGCTCCGGAGGGGCATTGTTCCATAGGCCCATTCTCTTGTATAAAGCCCACCGCCTCCGCAGAGGGGTGAGCGCTCAAGGTCGTTCCTGGGATACTATGTACCCACCCAGGGGAGAAAGCGAATGCGACGGGCCAGACTGCACCCTGAAGCCTCCTTGTCCGTAGTCAGGCGCTTGGACCGCCGTCTCCAGATGTTCGGGAGAAACCCACGTGCCGTCTGAACTCAAGAATCGCGCGATATTGATACGCCTGTCGCGAAGAAGGGAAGTAGCGATGGAGCGTGTCTTGTCGTCCGTTCGACTCTGCAGTATGCTTGACAATAAGGAACAGTGAAGAGCGCATGTAATACGCAACCTGCCGAGAGATAGCAAGACATTTGACCAGCCCAGTAAAGGCCTATAACGCCACTGACCCAGTCTTGCTGCGATAAGCATCCACTCGTTGCGAATCCTTTTGCTGGACGAGGTCATGCAACCGCTGGATATATCGACTCGCTGCAACGATGCCCCAACGTCTTCCCCAAAAGCAATACACATCGTACCTATCTTTTGTTTTGCCTATTGTCTTTGTCGCACCAAACAATCCCATCTACGAGTAATCTTTTGCATTACTGTTTCGATTACCTTTCTCCGATGACAGCTGAACGACACTTCCGACAGCCGCCCCATGAACATGTACCGCAGATCTTATGAGCCAAGAGACGCCTAACTCTGACCTTTGTGTGCTGCCAACTTCACTTCCTCGAATCAGAACATCGCACTCTGTAATACCAATTCTCCATCTCCCGCAGACTTAGATGCCATTTCGTCCTACCAACCTGTCAGTCTTGAACCTGGCGACAGTCTGTACCTCGGCTCCGTCTCTCGGAGGCATCCTCCCCGAACGATTCTCGTGCCTATCTCGTTGACAGCCACCTTCAAACTCTCCGGTCATTACACTGCCATTTCTGGAGACCAAAGATAAAGGGTCGCTTGAAATGGGGTTTGGCAGTGCTTCTCGGCACATGAAATCCCACGTTCGGTTTGATCCGACAATTAAGATCCGTCTGGCTGACCGTGGCTGATGTCTTTACCGAGCGCCCTTTGGCTGGCTAATCTCCCCTGCGATGTTCAGATTCCAGACGGCGCACCTGACTGTATATTTCTCGCTCGTCTCCTAAACGACACCTGTGGCCCTCATTCTTGTGGACTCAGCGCATGCCGTGTCCTGGGCGCACTGGTTGCTAACACATATCTAATCATAAAGATGGATGGTTATGTTGAGACCTCGGAGAGGGCCAATTGAGAGTTCAACCTTCCAACTCTGTCATTGGGCCTTCTCCGAGTTCTAGACATCATTATGCATTTTGACAGCTAGTAAGAGACCCCGCTTCGCATCCTGAAACGCCGTCTGCTGCTGAAACTGCCACTCTATATAAAAGCTTGGCATACTCTTGCTTTACATCTCTATATATAGTGAGTACTTGAAGAAGCCCTGAGGAAGCCCTACTTTGCAAGCGATGCCTCGAGCCTTCCGCCTCGACATGAATTCCCGTACGGAGTAATATGGATGTCGCTTTCTTTGACTCAGTCTCGACTCGCATGTGCAGTAGGGTGACTAGAACGTAGGTATATCATGCACTCCCACCCCAGTGTGTTCTGTCTGCCTCAGACCACACTCTCTCTTGTCACTCCTTTGTTACCCTTCTCTCCATGCACTAATTCGTAATGCGTTCATTCTTTTCTACTATCACCCTGTTGGGCTTCCTCCCAGGGCTCCTGGCACTTCCTACTAAGGCAGATGTACAAGTTCAGTCCCTCGAGAAGCGTGGTGTTCGCACTGCCGCTCCAAAAGGATGTCTTTCTGTCGGCTCTGGAGCCACTTACAACACTATCGCCTCTGCCATCAAGGCTCTAGGCAGTTCCAAAAACGACGCATGTCTCTACATCAAGAGTGGAACCTACAAGGAACAGTTGACTATCGACTACGCCGGTGCTCTGACCTTCTACGGAGAGACTGCCGATACATCGAGCTACAAGTCCAACAAAGTCTTGATCACCCATGGCATCAGCTCTCCAGCTGCAGGCAGCCTGGATGCAAGCTCCACCATGAACATTAGAGCAGCGAACTTCAAGATGTACAACATCGATGTTGAGAACAGTTTCGGAAAGGGTGCACAAGCTGTTGCAGTCACTGCAAATGCCAACAAGCTTAGCTTCTACGGTTGCTCTTTCCTCGGTTACCAGGACACACTCTATGTCAAAACCGGCACTCAGTACTACTCGAACTGCTTGATGAAGGGTGCCGTTGACTACATCTTTGGAGACGCTTCAGCCTGGTTTGATTCATGCACTATCATGAGCAACGGTCCTGGCGCAATCACCGCTTCGTCTCGCACCACGAGCGATGACACTGCGTGGTATGTCTTCAACAACGTCAATGTCATCTCTGATGGCACAGATCTTGTCGGCAAAGTCTTCCTTGGTCGTCCTTGGAGAGTTAACGCAAGAGTCATGTTCCAGAAATCTCAACTCTCAAACGTTGTCAATGCCGCCGGTTGGACTGAGATGGCTGATGGTGCCACTCCCAGATACTACGAGTACAAGAACTCTGGTGATGGCTCCAACACTTCCAAGCGCAAGTGGACAATCAATGCCTCCGCCGCCATCAGCATCAACACCGTGCTTGGAGACAGCTACAGTTCTTGGGTTGATCAATCTGGTACCGGCTCCAGCTCTTCTTCCACTTCAACAACCGTCTCAAAGACCGCCGCTGCAAAGCAAGTCACCCCTGCTAAATCTGCAGTCGCCAAAGGTCCTGTTTGCACTCCTACTGCCGGAGGTGCTGCTACCAAGGATGATACCCCTGCCATCTATGCTGCCATTCAGAAGTGTGGAAACGGTGGAACCATCGTGATCCCTGCTGGCAAGACTTACTATCTCAACACTGTCCTTGAGTTTGACGGGTGCAAGTCGTGCGTCTTCCAGCTTGACGGTACCCTAAAGGCCTCTGATGATCTCACCTACTGGGAAGGCAAGACCGCTATCCTCCACCTGAAGAGTGTTCCTGGTCTCACCTTCACTGGAGCTGGAGTCATCGATGGAAACGGTCAAAAGGCTTGGGACCACTTCGCTACCGATAGCTCCTACAAGCGTCCCACTCTCTTTTACATCGATGGTGGCAACAACATCAAGATGGATGGTTGGACCATGATCAACCCTCCCAACGTCTTCCACTCTGTCAAGGGCAATGCTCTCAACATCGCTTACTCCAATCTCAACATGTCTGCCGTCTCGACCTCGAAGAATCTTCCAAAGAATACCGATGGTAAGTAAACACATTTGACGACCATCTTGAGCCTCAATTGACCATCATTCAGGATTCGACATTGGTGCCTCAACATATGTCACCCTGACCGACATCACCGTATTGAACGATGATGACTGTGTTGCCTTCAAGCCCGGCTCTAACTTCACCACTGTCATTGGTATCACCTGCACAGGCTCTCACGGTCTCTCCGTCGGCTCTCTCGGAAAATCCAACGCCGACTCCGTCTCCAACATCTACGTGTCAGATGCCACCATGATCTCTTCCTCAAAAGCCGTCGGCATCAAGACCTACCCCATGGGCAACGGTCACGGCATCTCCACAGTCACCAATGTTACCTACACCAACATCAAAGTCCAAAATTCCGACTATGCCATTCAAATTCAGAGCTGTTATGGTGAAGATGGCACTTACTGCGAGACCAATGGCAACAATGCTGTCTTGAAGGGCATCATATTCGAGAACTTCTCCGGCACTACTAGCAAGAAGTATTCGCCTACTACTGCTAATTTAAACTGTGGAGCCAAGGGAACGTGTGATGTCAAGGTTAAGAATTATGCTGTCAAGGCTGGCTCGGGGGCTGGACAGGTTCTTTGCAACAATACTCCTGGAAGCCTGGGTGTCACTTGTACAAAGGGTGCTTCGGGGTGAGACGGTCTCAGCAAGACAAATGAAGTTCAAGTAAGACTCTCAAGGACTGTTGTTGTTGTCTCTCAGTACGCTCAAATCCAAGATGTCTCGGAGACCATCTTCGCTGGATCCTTGCTGTTAAAAGGTGTTGCTTCCTCATCAATTAATCATATGTTCATCTTCAATACCTCATCGCAAAGTTCTCACCATAATACGCTCCTGCTACTCCTCGCACATATCCATCATGGCTCAGCCGCGCAATTACTTCAACGACATGAGTTTCGCAGATGTGGTGGTCAAGTTCGGAAAGCACGAGGTCCACGCCCATAGAGTAATCCTCGCTCGATGCTCGGCACAGTTTGAGAAGGAGATGATCATTGATCCAGTAGGCCTTTCCTTCCATCTGAACCCTTGTCGATAACCACTCACAATTGATCAGGAAACAGATATGGCAGTTGTCAACCTCAAGGCCACGTACGACGCAAAAGCAATCTACGTGATGTTGAAACATTGCTACGGGATAGCCTGGAAGATACCATCTACCCCCGCATACTCCGTACAATTTTGTGTTGTTATGCTAAAGACTCTTGAATCATTGTGCTTGTGATGCGTCAAGTTCTCAGCCTCGGGCAGTGCTGGCCAGACTCAAACCATGAGTCCATGACCACAAGCGTGTTTCAAGTTCGCGACTGCCCCGCCATCCTAAAATAGCAGCTTTCTGATTGACACAAGCTTGATGCGACCAAGCTCTCTTGGCCCAAACCCCTGTTTTGATACGTCATTGTGTTGATGGTGATACACTGAGCACCTGCTTGATGCGAAAGATAGGCGTATAAAAGGCAAGTGGGCTCGCATCTAGCACGATCACAGATTCCCATTCATCCCCATATCGTCTTTCAAACCACACAACAATACCCAACCAAATCATGTCTGACTACAACAACCGTGACTATGATGAGAACGCTGCTCGCTTCGCTGGTGAGGCTGTAGGCAGAGCTGGTAAGCTGCTCCAACCTCGCGAACATAGACACGTTGCTGATGTCTTTCACAGAGGGCTCCTACGACCGTGCAGACCAAGCCTTCGACCGCCAGGAACAAAGGATCGGCGACTCCTTCCGCCGTGACGAACAAGCAGTCGAGAACGCACCAGAGAACATGGCCCGCTATGCCGAACAAGGCTTCAACAACACAGTCCAAGGCGTCGAGAACATTCCCTCAAATATCGGTGCAGGCCTTCGCGGTGCCGCAAACTGGATTGGCGAGAAAATTGGCGGTGTGGAGAATGAGGGGAGACGTGCCGAGCAGAACGTTGAGAACAGATACGATCAAGCCGAGCAAGGGGTTGAGAACCGCTACAACGACGCCGAGCAGGATGTTGACCGCTTCGGTCAGAATGCGAAGAACAGATACAATGATGCTGAGCAGGATGTTGATCGCTTCAACCAGGGCATTGAGAACTCATACGATCAGGGCGAGCAGCAGGGAAGACAGCAGGGCTGGTAAACGTCCGCAACAATCAGGGCGTCATTGACGATTGTGAGGCATGATAGCTTCGGAACTTATCACTACGAGTGTATCATTCACAATCCAACAGCTGCATTGTAGCAGCTGTTCTCAAGCATTCGGATCGATGCGTATAATGGTCGGTGTTTTGTCGCAAGAACAAAGAGAAGCGTCATGTGAAGCGCGTACCTTCCGAGTGCGTCTGTGGTCCAAGCTCATACCATTTCCACCTTCCTGCTTTGTTCTTCTTCGCAGCACTCCGATCACTTTGCCGAATCTACCCGTCTCTCACGACAGATCTCAGTGAAAGATGTAGGACACAGGACTTGTAGCAGCTGATATTTGTGTCCTGCGAGGATACACGTGTAGCCCAGCTCTGCGGTGGTCGTACCGATCTGATGAGCATCATGCATCCTCGCAATCGATATTCGATTCAGGATTTAGCGACCTCGGAAAGCACTCAATGGGTATTACTTGGAGCTTCTCAGTTGGCCAAAGTCAACATGAGAAGGGAGGCTGCTTTGTTCGTTAACGCTTTGTTCGAGGCCTTTTGTTCTTGTGAATCCGGATCCGGTCTGGTGTGATCAACGACCTGCGAATCGTCTCCACTGTCAGCTTGTAAGAGTCGAGTCGATCAGAACTATTCGAATCCAGTACGCAATTCATCATGCCAGATAGAATTGTCGTTTCCGGGGACACATCTTATATAGTGACCAGCGATGAAGCAGACCGATGGGACGATTCTCCAACATCGCTGATACTTGACGATGACTCTCTTCCATTACCGCACGATCCGCACGACTTTCGCCGGCTCTATCTTGATCAAAATGGTCAGCGACGGACCAGGGTTTCACCAGCTGTCTTCGCAATGGGCAAGCTTCCATACCCACAACTAAGGAATCTCAAGCATTTTGAAAATGGAAAAACGGTACCTTCGTACAATCCGAAGCTCCCGTGGATGGGCTATGGTAAGATACTTCGTTACTTCACTCCAGAGGCACTGATACAGTTCGGAATCATCAACCTCTCCCCATCGTTCCGAATCTCGAGCAACTTCGAAGTCGACCCTCAAGCAATCAAAGCAATCAGGAGTAAAGAGCGGTTTGCTCCGGATAATAGCGGGATTCACCCGATATTCAAGAACACGCCAGATCACTGGGACCACACAAGCGATTTGATGTATGAGTATCTCAAACCTTCTCTTCGTATCGCAAGCAAGATACTGGATATGGAAGTAGTTCTAGATTTCTTGACCGCAGTTGGCAAGCCGTGGGTTGAGGAGGAACCAACACTTCTACATGAGGCAAAATCAGGCCAAAAACAATATTCCTTCTACCCCAAGCCACTAACATCAGCCGAGAGAGCAGTGACTGCAGAAGCATTGATTCATATGCAAGATTATGTCGACTTTGATTGGGACTTCAGCTCGCCCCTCAGTGTTGCCGGATACACTATCACGAGAAAAGTCTGGGATAAGTCTATTAAGAGAATGGTGTGGGATAGAGGCATGTGTAATTACGCAGGATCGTGAGTCTGACGGCCAAGTTTTGCTTCTGGTCCGAGTGCTAATGATGAACGCTAGATACTCCTCAACGATCAAATTCAATGGCGAGTGGAAGAAGTTTCTCAACCTGGACAATCTGCCCGGTAACGATTTCGTTACGAACACGGACAGCACGTCAAGACTTCTGCGAACTCAATTCACTCTCGCTTTTACCATGGTTCATGAACTGGTCCATGCTTGGGTCAGGAACATGCGTCGAGACGCAGCTAGAATCGATGAAGTTGAGCCATACTGTAACGATGACCGCATTGCTGAGCCCGGTTGGGCCCTGATGAGTGCTATCTTTGGGTCCATAGGATGGCCAATCGCCAACAATCCTGTATTGTATGATGCACCCTTTGGGTTGAGCACCATCCGATTCCCTGGCACTCGCGACCTCAGGAAAACTTTCGCGGCCGAATCTTACAAAGGTACTCCAGCAAAATGGGGCGTCGATATATCCACCGAGTATGCTCTCCCAATGGATTTCATAGGACAATTCTTCACCAACGACTTTTGGGACACCAGAGTCGAGAGATTTGGATCTGGGATGTTGAGGAGTCCAAAGCCGCTTGGAGTGCGAGAAGTCCATGAATATACAGAGAATTCATTCGAAGCTCCCGAATCGCCACGGGTGAAGAGAAGACTAGTGGACGGCGTAGAAGTAGACGATCCGGAAGCTCGGTCGCCAGAACACGACACACTGCATCCTGGTGTGAGGAAGGGGATTCTCTTACCAGATTCGGCATTTGATGGTGTTGGTAATAGATTGGACTTGCGTAGTGGTAAGATTCAGAAGACGAAGAGGAAGAAGACAGCAAGGTACGTCTCGCTCAGAGGGTAGGGAACGCATAGATACAGGTTCGGAAACTAATGATCACAAATGACAGGCAACTAGGCATTCTATCTCCTATACCAGAGGCTCCTTCGCCCGTGTCGCCAATGTATCCAACGTCGCTAGTGTCGCGAAATTCACCAGTGTCGTCAATTTCATCGGAGGATACCTCAATGCCAGACGCACCGGATTTTGATCAAGGATACGTCTATCCGCCTTCGCAAGCCCCTACTTTTGGCCAAGGATACGATGTTCTTCCACCGGCCCTCACTATCGGCCAAGGATACAACCCACTTCCACCAGCCCTCACGATCGGCCAAGGATACAACCCACTTCCACCAGCCCTTACGATCGGCCAAGGAAATAATCCTCTTCCACCCTCCCTCGCTATCGGCCAAGGATTCAATACTCCTCCACCAGCCCCTACTGTCGGCCCAGGATATAATCCTCTTCCGCCAGCCCTCGCGATCGGCCTGGGACCCCCTACACTCCCACCATTCCCTACCATGGGCAAACTTTTCGGCGCTGAGATCAAAGAAAACGGCGAACTAGGCCTGCCAATCTTGTACCAAAAGGCTGGAGAAGGATACGACTACCAACAGCAACCGCGCCGCAACGCTCCAGACTTGAACAAACCCCTACCGCAGATTCGGCGATCGGAGAACATTTTTCGCTCACCAAGAGAGATTATGCAGGGTGAGCAGGACCCCGCGTACTACGATTCAAGCCCCGAGTATCCTGAAGAAGGCGCAGACGGTCTCACATCCTTCGAATTTCATCGCCTGAGAAACTCAGAATACCGCGCACCTCCCGTCACCACACGTCCCGTCACCTTCGAAGAGCGCCGTGCCCACAAGAAAGCCGCCTCAAAAGCCGCCAGACAAGAAGGATTCGAGAAATGGATGAAGCAAAAACAGGAAAAAGCCGATTATAAAATCGCCAAAAAGGAGGCTAAAAAGGAAGCCAAGGCTGATTACAAGATTGTAAAAGAGCAGGTCAGGACTAAAGGTAGTCTTGGGCGGACCGGGTTTAGGGATCTGTTTGCGCACAAGGGGGATCCGAATGAGGAGGAGTATAAGCGCCTTCTTGATCCTGACAGTCCTGAGCATGCGTACGGACATCCATCGGGATATCGGTAGAGGGTTCATGGTTGAGGTCGTTGTGTTTTGAGAGGGCAGGTTTTGTTGCGATTTCGCCATGTCTTTGGCTGTTCTTTGACGAGTTGGGTTTCTGCATTTCATTCCTGTTTTGCTTGGTCCGATTGAGTAGAGGAGTCTGTTTTGCTACACTGCACACTTGCTGTCGACGCTATATACATTCTGAAAGTTTCTTGTCCTCAAGTAAGCTTCCACAGAGAGAACAGAGTCCTGACTTCTCACTGGCTCTAAGAGCTGTCTTGATGCTTGAGATGTCAGCCACGTACAGGGCGGTCACTGAAAAGGTAAAAGGTATTCATCCAAGGGAAAAGACTCGGGCGCACTGGCATTGAGAATATCTTTATTGATGCGGCTCAATTCTTCAAATGCCCGGTAGTATCCTCAAAGCCTGTCGCCCATCGCGCGCCCTAGCGTGCTAGTTTGTTCCTCATCCGCAGCACACAGTAGCCTCGTCGTGGCTCTTGTCCCTGTAATGTCGTCAGAAATGCACGTCCAGAGACAACACCGTAGATGGTACTTACGAATCACCACCAAGTTGCTCCCATCCGAACACGAAGAAGCCGAGATAAGCACCGATAAAGATGCAAATAATAAGGTAACCGTTGTAGTACATGGCCAGCAGCATGATGAAGTAGGCGACTGCGAACTGCAAGCAATGAAGTAGTGCTCTAACCATCTGCTGGGGCAGAGTAGGCTTGAAAGCTCTGGTCTTGATGCCGGTGGCAAGGGCCGAGGCGGTAGCTGTGGAGGCAGCTTTACTAGTCGATACAGTAGTCGGACAAGCGCATTCGTTGGCAGGATTTTCGTTGGTGGTAGAGGCGACGAGACGGCGATGATGGGCGAGGATCATACGATCGTGTTCTCTAGCGAGACGGCGAAGAAGCTCGAGCACCATCACGAGGAGGATGACTCCGATGCAGGAACCGGCGAACATGCCATTGGAAGTGATGTGCCAGCTTTCGGAGATGAAACCTGTATCTAGTCAGACAAACCTCCCTGTGTGTCAAAATCTGTCACGTCTAGACATCTCACGGCCACGCCTAGGGCCATTTGGACTGCAGAAATGCACAATGTTTTTAACATCGGTCCGCCCGTCCGTAGAGAGTTCCTAATTGTCACACGCTCAGTGGAGGGCTGCACTAATCTTAAAGACATTGTGCATTTCTACAGCATGCGCGTGACAAAGTTCTGCACACAGGGAGAAGGGTTCGACGTGTATGCTGACTCAAGGGATCGTACAGGCGTCAATTGTGTTCCAGTTCCACATCATCTAGAAACATGGTTTGCATTGAGAAAGGTCATGACAAATTCAACCATTGCTTACAGAGATCTTGCAACTACCCATACCCATATCCATGTCCATGGCTCCGCCCATGTCCATCGATGCCGTTGATGACGCGGTGGGAGCCGATGATACCATGCCGGCCATATCCATCGAAGTTGTAGTGGCCATAGCCATCGAGCTACTCATGCTCATACCTGACATATCCATGTTGGAGAAATAGTGTTGTTATGATACGAAGAAGAAAGAGGAAGAGGACTGGCGAACACGAGTCTGTGTCACTGATAATAGCGAAACAACAATGACCCTGCCAAGACATGGGTGTGATAGTCAAGAGTGACTAGTCGCCCAAGTGAGTGAATTTGCGTGACTTCCGTTTGGCAGTGAGAAACATCGCAGCAGCCCTCTTTCCGCCCAACATTATTGGCCGCATCTCGACAAATCACCCGGTATCTCAGCCTCCTACCTGCCCCACGAGTTACGTTCGTGTGAGTGGGTCCGAAGCGTGTTTTTGGGCTAGGCATGTGGTTCAAGCTGACCATAACTACGCTTGCGTGAGTTCTGACAGGAGTGATGATCCTCCGGCATGTATTCCCACCGCGATTTCCAAAGGAGGCCCCCTGGTCTGTTTTCTCGCCTATGTTCGTGCCGGGAGTGTTCGGTAGATGATCGGAGAGATGATATCGTTCAAGAGTCTCTCCAAGATTAGGGCAGCCAATGTCACTGTCCCTCAGAATGCACGATATTTTCGAGCTTCCCTGGGGCTACATTAATAGCTCAAAGTTCCTGTCTCCTTGCCGGAGAGGTTCTCAGTCGAAAACACTGCCGGGGAGATTTAGGATAGGTCCACTGGTGAGAGCATTCTTATCTACAGGCTGACTCAGTGATCGTCTACCAGGCAAAAGCCTCTTCGATGATATCAACCGGCATGCCATCTCTCAAACATCCGACCACAGCTTCCCTGACCTCGTCAGACATGCCTCCTGGTGCACACACGATCACGACAACTCTTCGTCCCTTTTCTGCTACAGATCTTACCACATGCTCGACGTTCATCCTGCCTCGCTGCAAGTTGCTACCTTGCTCGAGGCCTTTGTCTTGGCTGCCGTTCTCCCCAGTGCACCAGAAACGATACTCTAGATGTCTGTTTTGTGCAAGAGCTGTAGTCGCATCCGGCAAAAGTGAGCTCGAGACATGATGAAGCAGAGCTTCCTCGCGCGCTGACCAGGCCAGGACAAAATTATTGGTGGCACAACCCATCAAAGTTCCCGAAGCAGGGAGTGATCGAGATTCATTGACGTATTGTTGCACGAAGCTCATCGAGCTAGTGATACCAATGCCACCAGCAATACACATGATGGTATCGGCAGTCTTCAGCGGTGATAGCGCCGTGCGATGTCCACCATAAAGCCCCTCTGTCATGATGGAGATAGGTAATGAGCTTGCTCCTGACTTCTTCAGCTTTTCCAGGAGAGCAGCAGTCATGCCCTTCCTGGCACGCATGAGACACACCATCTGATCAGGATGCCGTGCCTCGTGGCTGATTTGCGAAGCAGAAGAGCTGTCAATCTCACTGTCGTGAACTTCTGCTTCTTTGTGGTCGGATGCGGGCGAAGTAGTTTGTGTATTGCGGCTTGACTCTGGAGTGCCCCAAGTCGCAATGGTGAAAGGGTGGTTCTCCCATGGCTTTCCAAGCAGGGGTATGTAAACAAACGAATGTTGACCGGGTCGCACGTTCGAGGCTTTCTTTGGAAAGATGATCATTTCCAGTATGTCGGTGTGCGGAACTCGCTTCACCACAGCAATGGGGCTACCGAAATAGTTGTAGAACATTAGACGGAAAAAGCGCATCAGTCGATCGAAGCCCCAGAAAGCAAATGCGACATAAAGCCAGACTTTGTAGCCCCATTTGCTACCAAACCGCAGATGAATGTGGTACCAGCAGCCCATCAGCGCAAGTATAGCGAAGGCTATGTGTATGATAAGGAAGACCTCGTAGGAACGCATGCGTAGAGGTAGCACAGCAAAGGCTACTGCAAGACATAGCACGACGGTGGCAATGATACCCCACCAGTAGTAAGGCTTCGCCGCTTCAGCTGCATACGCCGTGGATCCGCCAGTCCAGAAGTATGTAACAGTGTAGATGATTGAGTGGACCACGGCCTGAACGGTAGCAACTCGGGATGCCCAGCGATGAATAGCCAGCATTGTGCTTTGGTTCCAACCAGTAATGGCCATCAACAAATTGTTACGTCCGGAGAAAAGAATGGCGAGTGCGAGATTTGCGAAGCTCAGAACACCGGTACGGTTCGATACGTATGCAGCAATCTCGTGGCGGCGGTCTGCGTACCAAGCATTGGGAGAGACGTGATGAAACGAGACTGCAGAGAAAATGATATTGAGGCTGACGTATGCAGTAATGAACAGCGACAGGGCACGCTTGGGCAGATAGCCAAGTCGGTATGGCAGTGGTGATAAGTGACGGCCGTTGAAGGTCGCGGGTACGAGTAGATGCTGGTTGAGCTTGAGCGACAAGCTATTGAGTGCGATTTTGTGAGCAAAGTATATGCTAGCAAGCTCTTCCATCTCAGGCCAAGATATGATCTGAATTATAGAACGCGACACTGGGGTGTGGTTTGATTTTCGTGATCCAAGGAAGACATTCCACGCGAACAATCGAAGCCTGGGTGCATTCGCTGGATCGATTCCGAGGGCCATCTTCCTGACAAAGGCAGATCCAGAGTTGGCCTCCAAAGACTGTATCCTGTTTTGGGCCTCCTGGTCTGTTGGTGTGGAAGGACTGTGTTCTGCTGCTGGGGAAGTTCGGTCGGCGGATAATGCGGCTGCTTTCCTTTTCCTACCAGATTGCGGGTAGTGGCAATCATAGGCATATCGAACACAGGTATTGCATGGCGAAGCACCATCGCACTTTCTTTTACGCTCCCTGCATGGCTCACAAGCTACACGTGAGCGCAATCTGTTATGCTGCGGTGTTGAAGACGACATGTCGAATTTGTAGAGGTTCGGGATTCATGGAGTAAGAAGTTGTGAGGATCTCTGGAAGTAAAGCCAAGGCCTTCAGATAATTCTGAGTCGAGTCACCTACCTCGTTGTGCCCATCGTTGTTGCTTGAATTCTGCAGAAGGTTGTGGTCGACTTGTGAAAAGTACCCCGCTATTACCGCAATAACCGTACTTTCCGCAATAGCCGCGAACGCGTTGGATCCAGCTGATCAAGTTGTCGAGCTTCCATGAAGGCTCAAGTGCAAAACAACAACATCTCACAGTATCAGCTTCTTGTGACTTTTCGAGGATCAGAAGATGTTTCTCGAGTCGAGTCAGAACGTCACGGACTAAGCTAAGCTGCAGAGGTGATGGAAATGGCGACCTGAAAGAGTAGCTACCCAAAACTGCGACTCTTGCCTACGCGACGGAACGCACTCTGCACTGCTCACGATCGAGTCAACCTGAGCTCATGGAGAACTTCAGAATGACCAGACTCCGGTGTTCAATAGAATGGAGAGATAATCCGTCCTAGTCCGTGGGCCAGAAGGGATGGCTTCGATTTGTGCCTGACAAAAGGACAACGATGCCAGGATGCCGTTCTACGGCTAGAGGACGACACGAGCTCAATGTATCCTGGCTTACATCCAAGCAGCGTCCCTTCTTGCTGTTAGATTTGACTAGGTATGGGTGCCGTTACCTTACCGGGGTACTGCTTCGGTCGCTCGAAGCTTGGCTGAGGCCATCCGCCGAATCGTTTCACCCACGCGGACGCCATGGCCAGAAACTTGCTCAATATCTCTCCGAACGTGCATTTCGTTCCCACGAGGATTTACGGCTCCACACATGCATGCCATTTGGCTCATATCGAACACCGTCTAGATGTTTCAATACGGCAATGGTGACAACAGCCACCTGAACAACTTGCTCAAATGTCCTCGTGGCACCCATTCGACTTGTATGTCCGTATCGGACGTTTGATAAGATGCCGAATTGAGTCTCCTCGTGGTTGATGATAAACAAGAGCATCGCTTCTGTATGTCAGTGCAATTCCACAGCGCCATTCCAATCGTTGTTTCTGCTCGTCAACATGAGGACCTTCCACGCCTTCGCGGTCAGTTTGTCTGTCCTAGTCTCCAAAACGGTTGCTGCAGATATTCAATATGGAGTGCTTGGATATGGCATACAGATGTATCAGCCATTGTGCTGCTACTCTTGCCATGACTCATTGTCCGCTCTATATCTGAACTGCACCACATTCTCGGAGGATATGGATATGCATCACGGCGGTATGGACATGAAGCTCGTCAAACGTATGGACATGGGGGGCGAGTCAATGGCAACGACAAGAGATGCCTGCTATGCCAGCGACCGAACTTGGCTTGAGACCTTCTCATTTTGTGTCCGTGACAAATGCTCTCAGCATGATGTCACGGAGAGCAAACAGGACCAATGCTTTGCTAAGCTGGCTGCCAATGGCGAAGCCGTGTCAAACTTGCAGAGCTCCTTGCCTTTTACTGCCCCTACAGTCGAGCTAGGAACCGACTCAACCTGGCTTAACTCCACGAGCCTGGTCAATGAAGAGACCTACTTGGCTAATTATGTCACGATGAAAGAGTTCGTGTCGTCCGAATATCGGCACACTCGTTACTCGTAAGCCAGGCAAACTCTTGAACGCCACTGGCAACACACTGACTGTTATTCTTAGACTCATCACTATGCTCTTTGTCATAGGCATTTGTCTCATCACTGGGACATGGAAGTCGCACTTTGCTCACAAAATCGCACTCAATAGCTTGTCGCTCAAGCTCAACCAGCATATATTCGTACCCGAACCCTTC
>Ga0115846_100737_pt1 | contig 16463 bp, 12 predicted proteins | sample InSIn5gowninarea_2_FD_83860 | JGI IMG/M metagenome (GOLD analysis project Ga0115846, IMG submission 83860)
TTCACCTAGCAACATACCACACGCGCTCATTCTGTCGATCTCACAAGTAGAAGAGGCGAAGCCGGCCTTCGCACATCGCTGATAATTGCTTGTATTAATGATCTCGGCTATGTATCAAACATGGCTATTATTGTTATCCTTGTTTAGTTGCGTTTCAGCTTTCTATCCATATGACGATCAGACACGAGCACAAGTCCCGAAAAGGTCCTATACAGTACAAAATCTCGAACCAGAATCTTCAGCGGCAGAGGTGGTCAGACTAGATCTGCACAAAATCGAGGTGTGAAGGAAAATGCAAATATCTGGAAAGAGTGCTTACACTTTGTAGCGACGAACCAACAAGTTCTCGATAGTTCAATCCAACAAACCCACCGCGCCGAACGCCCTTGCCATCAATCAGGATGGATCCGATTACTCCTACTTTTCGACCATGTCGTTTGGTTCGAAGAGTCAACAAATGTATATGTTGATAGACACTGGTTCGTCCAATACTTGGGTTTTTTCATCACAGTGCCAGTCCAGCACTTGCTCCATCCACAACACGTTTGGACAGGAAGATTCAACATCATTGAAGACTACAGCGGAGACGTGGCAGTTGTCGTACGGATCGGGGACGGTGCAGGGCATTGTTGCGACAGATAAAATTGCGTTCGCGAATTACACTGTTAACATGGGATTCGGATTAGCGCTGAATGCATCTGACGACTTCAACAACTATCCTATGGATGGCATACTCGGGCTAGGCCGGCCAACTTCAGGTCAACTTGGCTCGCCGACTATCATGCAAGTTTTACAAAGTCAAGCAAATCTGCCGCAAAACGTGGTAGGTGTGCATCTCAATCGTGCAGCCGATGGCACGAAGGATGGCGAAGTCATCTTTGGAGGTGTCGACACGTCTAAGTTCTCAGGTACCTTGTCTTACACTATTACATCCAACGATGGTGCATGGGAGATTCCCGTCGACGACATGTTTGTCAATGGAGTGCCGACCAATTTCACCAAAAGAACTGCAATCATTGACACCGGAACCACATTCATCCTCATGCCAAATAAGGACGCGACAGCCCTGCATTCTTTGATTCCTGGAAGTGTTGCAAGTGGTGAGACATTCACAGTCCCATGTGCCACGAATGCGAAACTTGAGGTTCGAATTTCAGGCAAGCTCTACTCCATTTCACCCAAGGATTATGTCGGCAAGCCAAGTGGTAGTGCTTGCAGTAGTACTATCGTTGGCCACCAAGCCTATGGTGAAACGCAGTGGATTCTTGGGGATGTTTTTCTGAAAAACGTCTATTCTGTGTTCGACTTTGATGGGAAAAGAATAGGTAGATCAATAACCTCCTCAAAATTTAGGGTATTCTAACATTGCATAGGTTTTGGCATGCTCGGCTCTGGTGGTACCGTAACACCTTCAAGCACCGCGGTAACATCATTAAGCAGTAAGTGACTACATGTAATCAGACCGAGTATTAGCTTACATGTTCAGGCACGACATCGAGTCCTATCTCCTCGCAATCGTATTCGTTAGCTCTTGTCACATCAAGCATCACTCCAACAACGACAACAGCAACAGCAGCAACAACAAAAACAACAAGCAACACCATCGAAACGTCAACACCGAGCCCAACTACATCAAGTAATACTCCTTCCAAGAGTAGCGCAGGTCGCCGGGATGTGGTTGACTATTGGAAGTCGTCGTTCTCAATATTGATAGCGTTTAGCCTAGTAATAGTCATGTAGACCATGAAGTATAGGACATAAAATTAATAGAATAGATGTTGGGACGATTAGTGTACCGTCCTTGCTTCGCCCTTGCACAAACAATGCCAAATCACACACACCTACTCACTTGAAGGCCATGGCTTATTCTGTGAAGCACATGTTGAAAGTGTGACGCGGCTTTTCGGTAGTTGAATTTCCGATCTTGGCTACATACTGTACTTCACTTTGGCATCTCGAGTACGTGACATTTACCCCTTCCCCTGCGAGTTTCGTTCGACAGTTCTCAAGATGCGAAATGTCCAAAGATGACACTTACAGAACCTCCGAAGCGACTGAAGCGGCGGAAGGTCTGCTTACAGCTTCAGACGATACACGAGTTCAAAATGGAGAGCATGTAACACCACCCACCTCCACCTCACCACGTCCTCGAGCCAAACGGCAATCGTCTCTCTCATACCCGCGTCCGGATGGTACACCAAGAACCTCCAACCGTGTTCGCTTCAACCTCGAAGACCATGTCTTGCCTGCACCTCATGAAGCATGGGTAGAAGACGAAGACTACCTTGACTCCCCTCGCAACTCTCAAAATGCGCCGCTCCTCACAGACATTACACCACCTTCCGATTCGCCCTTTTTATCTGAGTCCTTTCAGCCTGAAGAATATCTTCCCGATGCAAGACCAAAAAGCGGCATGCGCAGTGCCTTTATGAACATGGCAAACTCAATCATAGGCGCTGGAATAATCGGACTACCCTATGCATTCAAGCAAGCGGGATTGCTCATGGGGATAGTACTACTCATCAGCCTGACAATCATGGTCGATTGGACAATTCGTCTGATTGTAGTCAACAGCAAGTTATCCGGTGCGGACTCTTTCCAAGCGACGTTACAGCACTGTTTTGGTCGTACAGGTCTAATTGCGATCTCAATCGCACAATGGGCGTTCGCATTCGGTGGCATGCTGGCCTTTTGCATCATTGTCGGAGACAGCATACCACATGTCATCGAAGGGCTGTTCCCATCTTTAAAGAATATATCCTTTTTGTGGTTGCTTACCGATAGACGGGCGGTCATTGTGCTTTTTGTGCTCGGTGTCAGTTGGCCGTTGAGTCTGTACAGAGATATTGCGAAGCTTGCTAAGGCGAGTATGCTGGCTTTGGTTAGTATGGTAATTATCATTATTACTGTGGTCACGAATGGGGCCGCAGTTGATGAGGCGTATCGTGGGAGCGTGAAAGGGCTACTTTTCGTCAACAGTGGCTTCTTCCAGGCAGTCGGTGTTATTTCATTCGGTGAGTTCAAACAGTCTCGCTTCCTGCCTCAGAACTTGCAGCTGTTGTACCACATAACAACATGCGCTCAAGCTGCTAGTCGGAGAAGCAGCGCCGGGCTGAAGAGCTACAGAGATTCTGCAATAGTCGCTGACTTTCTCCAGCATTCGTATGTCATCACAACTCAATGCTTATCTACGGTTCTTTGAAGACACCCACCATTGACCGATTCTCAAAAGTCACGCATTACAGCACATCTGTTTCTTGTACTGCCTGTCTGATTATGGCATTGGCTGGTTTCCTCACATTCGGCGACGCCACGAAAGGCAATGTATTGAACAACTTTCCACCTCAAGGACACGTTATGGTACAGATTGCACGACTTTGTTTCGGATTGAATATGCTCACAACACTTCCTCTTGAGTGTTTCGTTTGCCGAGAAGTCATGAACAACTATTACTTTCCAGAGGAGCCTTACCAGCCAAACCGACACCTAATATTCACTACAGTTCTGGTTTTCAGCGCTACGGCAGTAAGTCTCTTGACATGCGATCTAGGGACAGTCTTTGAATTGATTGGCGCGACAAGTGCATGTGTATTGGCATTCATTCTTCCACCATTATGCTACATTAAGTTAAGTACTCGGAGTTGGAAGACTATTCCGGCAGTCGGATGCATAGTGTTTGGATTTGGTGTTATGACTGTGAGCTTAAGTCTCACTGTGGCGAAGCTCATCCGGAGTGAGTAATATATGCTTGAATCGTTGCAAGGCAGCCGCTAACAGAGTTTAACAGATGATTCCCAGCCACATCAATGTTGAGATCACAGCCTACGTTCGACATTAACCAATCAGAAATGCTTCCGTGTTTTGTATCTTTCCAGGTTCGGTGTATTGAGCAATAATTCACTACCAACCATACTCCTCGAGTGATACGGTATCCCGTTTCACTTTTCATTTCCAATGGTTTTATTGTCACTGCCTGTCAACAAGGCCGATCGCTTCTAAAATGCACTCAAAGTTCTCATGGCCAGGTCATCGTCCACAATCAGTCATCTTTTCACTCATCCAGCTCCATCCCTATAAGTGTCTTCCTCTTCTCGCCCCAAGTCATCCAATCTCTCCTTCCTATCATACACAACACCTACTTAACATACTCAAGTTCAAGCACTCTAGCAATACAACCACATTCATTACACAAACACGCCACACGACCACATAACACGACCACGTTACACAACAATCAAGTACAAGTTACCGCCACATATCCAGTAAACCTCCCTCGTATCACCACCAAAACACATCGCAGCCACCAAGTCAATCCAAGCCTCATCACCCCACACCCAAAATAACCTTAGTTCCAGCTTACACAATGTCTGCCCCAACCAACCCAAACATGGCCGACACTACTACAACCACCACTACAACCACAACAACAACAAACTTCTTCGACTTGCCTCCAGAACTCCGCAAACGAGTATATTTCCACGCCATCCGCCCCGACTGTGCCCTCACCAATGGGCGCAGTCGCTGCTCAAAACACCACATTCACCAATCCGGCACCGGACGCGCCACCATTCCCTCCCTCCTGCTAGCATGCAAAGCCATCTACGCAGAAGCATACGACTACACCACTACAACTACAACTACTACTACAACAACTACAGATACAAAGCGGTATATTCCAGCGGGAGAAGCGGACGTATTAATGACAATGGATCCGAAGAGCGAGGACGAAGATGCGGAGAAAGATACGGAGGACAGGACGGATTGTGCTTGGTTTCGGTACTGGAATGTACCTGGGGTGCAGAGACGGAGATTTGGACGGGAGGAGTTTATGGGGAGGGACATGGGGTGTGATTCGGTGCCGGTGTTCATGGAGGAGGATTATTGGGTTGCTGGAGACGTTGATATTTGATTTTTGAGACTGATGAGTGCTGGTCACTGTCTTTTGTCTTGAATGGAAATTTGTCTGGCTTACAGCTGTCTGTGTCCGTCTCTATGTCGTGTCGTTGTTGTGGAGTAGTTGTTGCTGTTCACTCCCCTTGCCGTCGCTCATGTTATATCGCATCTCAGGCCTCATCCCTGTGGGGATGTGCTTTAACTCTTACATACACCTCGTCCCGGCACCCTCCGCCTCCGCCTATCCAACACGTATTCCTTGATCAAGACAGCAGAACTATATCCGGCTTCCAACATTCTTACGGAGTGTAGCTATATGGACTGGTATGGTATCAATCGCCCCCCGCACCTTCCGCTGTCTGAGTCACTGAGCGTGACTTACAGTCCTCCAAAGGCTTTGCGTGTTGCTTCTTACCTCCTCACTCCAGCTACAAAGTGTTCGACTGTGACTAGTCAAACGGCGGTTGGCTTGCATGGACTGCGCAGCCTCTGTCGAAACCTCCGCTCATGGTCCTTGCTGCACATTCACAACGTCATACGTTATATCTGTGATTAAAACTTCCATTGTCACGAGACAAGACACGCTCCCCGCTGCTCACCGCAGGACAAAGACCAACGATCTAACCCCTCTGACCAAGTATCGCCGTGACTCATCTACCAGGTCAATGAAGTTGATCGACGTCCCCAGATACTCAAGCTACAGCAGCGCATGTTCACATACCAAAAACTCTGCTGTAAGCACATCCCACATCCCACATCTGTCCGAAAGCCCAGCGCCCAACGAAGACCTTCAGGACGAATACAGTACGCGATGTGGTTCTTGAGAAGGACTTGTTGATCTGATTGGAGAGTGAGCGCTGGGTGCGAATGAATGGAGATGGAATTGGATATATATGGTGTTAAGGGGTATGGGGGTCGTTCTGGTGGGGTTAGGGGTTGTGTTGGAGGTGCGTTAAGGGGTTGTGGGCGATGAGTTGGGAGGGGCTGAGAGGGTCGTGTGGGTGAGTTGTGGAAGAGTTTGGATGTGAGTGTCAGTTATATGGTACTAGGTGTTTTAGCATTATGTGCTTGAAAGCACTTCCCAAATCGAGACTGTCTTTGTTGTCGTGATTAGTCTTCCATTAAGCATATCGTGTTCGACTTTGATGACTTAGTTACTAGTACAAAAATAGAACACCTTTGCCGAGAATGCGTTGTTGGACGGAAGGACAGGGGGGGCAAGTGTAGAACTATGGCAACGTTTGTGGATCGGTGAGGGAAGGAACGAACTGCTTATTCAGGAGTGTCTACAATCGAGCTGTCAATTTTTAGAGGTAGGTAGGCACAATAGGCAGGTACCGTGGTAGGCAATATGTGCAATGGAAGTTTTGTATTAAGTGCTATCAAGCATGGCAAGTACTGTACATGACGCGTATCGCTTGCTATGTCCTTATCGTTCGGACGCAGACGTCTTCGACTAATAGTCGGTACGGTACATTTCTAATCGTACGAGATCTTTTCCTGAATCCGTGTACTCGTATTGCTGTCAATTGAATTCTTCCCCTCATTCAGTTGGTCGTCGAATATTTCGCCTGCACGTTGTATCTCTCTTCTGAGATGAGCGAGGTGTCATAGGTTTTCGGCAGAGTTTTTGACAGGTTCAGCAGTATAGTTTGCAGCTGTATCGCATAGCTCGGTATACACTCTCTCAAAGGTTATATAGTTAAAGGCGATGGTGAGATGATACGCTTTTTTGACGAATTTATTGACTGCGGCCACTTGAGTGTTTTGCTCCACTTGCATTTCTTGATTCTTGGCTTTGAGAGCTTCGTATTCATTCCAGAGAACAAGAAGACGGTCGACAGCCTCCTTCTTGTTGTTCTCGTTCATGCCGGTCAACGGGGTGTTTGTCGGTTGAGAAGTCGTTGATAGCGGGATATTTCAAGGATTGTTGGGTCAATCAACTGCTCACTGACTGACAGTGGATATATGATCGATCTCGGGTTGGTCGTTTGTACTCCATTCATGCCATCAGATTGAGAAGTAGTTGGTGGTGGGTGGGATACTTCATGAGTTCTCGGTGCTCCTCTCCATATGTTGCAGGGTACCAATGTTCTTGTTCGGCCCCAACGACTGATCATCAGACCCACATCAATCGTGACCCCATACTCATAAAGCATATTGGCACCAACCAAGATATTAGGGGCCAGCACTGGCAGCACATGGAACTCGCCCCTCACTTGAACGAAGTGACCACTCAACGACCGCAAATTTAATGTCAAAGTAACACAATTTGTAGTCACTAAAGTGGCATTGCCAACTCCTCTCATACTCACACCACTCGACATTTGCTGTATCGGTACATGGGGAAAATGGGTTGCGAGCACATTCCGATCCACAAGAGAGCTAAATGCGCCCGTGTCTAGGCATATTGGCAACGCTTGTCCAGATCCCGTATCGAAATGTCTGGTGGCAACTGCTTGGAAACCTGAGTGATTCATCCCAGACGCCATGGGAATCACCCTATTCACCGGTTCGAGCAATCCGTGGCTGACCAACAGTGGTTGTGTATTCGATCTCGGATTGATCGTCTGAAATCCATTCATACCGTAAGACTGGGGAGCAGTAGCTGGCTGTGGGTGTGTAAGGAGCCTCTGATCGAAGGATCGCAGGTCAGCGATATTGTTCGTACCCTCAAATGTTTCGGCTAGTAGTCGGTCTTCGAGGTCGGCCGGTAGATGACCGAGATCATATACTTGTCCAGCCATGACTGATTTCGCAGTGCAGATGTTGAAAGACTTTTCAGATCATCAGTAGTTATGCGACTTGGTAGAAAGGATCCTGACTTACCAGATATCAATACTTCAAGTCTGATATGGTTGTGCGCCTGCCTGAGTAATGTTTGTCAATGTGCTGAAGAGCTGGCGACCATTGGTATGCAGTCAAAGCGTGGCTTGCAACTCGTCCGTGGTTAGAGGGGTGGTGCAGTCCGAAGAAGTCGACGCCGTAAAGTGCGTGCATAGATACCACACACTAAGTGCTCCACTTTCACACAATTTTCGCTTTCCTGCTGAAGGGTCGACGACATAATGCGGGAATGTCTTCAGCCATCTTTTCGACTTGCCAAAAGCTAGGGTCACAGCCTAGACACATGTCGCAGAAAATCTTTTGAAGTTGTCCAACCAACCGTGAAGAAGTCCTGCTTCGTACTTGGTCAATCCCCATGGTCTTTTAGACTCAAGCGCCTGAACTGTCAGTAAACAACAGACGCCAAACACGGTACGGTACAGCCCGAGTTGAAGAAGGCATAAGACACTAACCTGCTTCACATGGCATCAGATAAGACAACCAAAAGTCATGTCGACTTACCGCCGACAGCACGACACTCATCCTCACATAGAGATATATTTATAACAGACTGTGCCGCTCGGCATAGCACGAGGAAAGACTCCTCCATGCTCTCATCAAGCACAAAGCGCCGTAAAATGGTGAGCATATATACCTATTTGAAGAAGGAGGAAGATAATCAGAGGTCTATGGAAAAAGATATTGTACTACAACAAACCTCCCACCTGCGCTCCCCGAAGTCGGGCCGAAGATACACCAACACCAACGGCGTTAGGTTTACGCTTACGTGATCAGCATTCCCCTTTAACATCACATTGGAACAAGAGCTAGATGGACAATGTCTACCTAGTCACAGAAGAATCGCCACGTTTTCAAATACCGGTGAACTGGCTGATACATGTGTAAGCAGACTTTATTCTTTCCCACTGCTTTAGGAAGACGATGGAACTCAACTTTCAACGACGGTTCAAGATGTCGGTATTATCAGTAAAGGCCGGGTACGGAGATAGGATATGGTCATATTAATACGAACAGAGGCCGTGTCAAGACTGTGCTTCGAGCGCTCTAAGACTGGGGTTGATCCTCAAGGACGATCCAGCGCAGTTCGGTGCTCGGAACAATGAGCATTCTGAAACCAAAAGATTATTTATGGACGGCCATTGTCGCTTCAGACAATCGATCTACCTGATTTCCACAAGAAGAGAGAGCAGCAAATCATTCGTGGAAGACAGGATATGTACAGAGTTGATACGGCGATAGACGAAGGGGGCAGAGCAATAAGGCAACAGAACCACCGCAGCAGGAAACTCCTATGGTACCTTTGTGGTTAGGAGCTCTAGAAGCAGGACACAATATCAATGTTATGAAACGAGTTCGTTGAGGGGCTCGACACCTGACAATTAATGTCACATTCTAGTCTCACAGTTCTCTATGTAGACCTACTATCAAGACCTGTCTCTTCAGCTCCTCTTCTCTCATCTTCGTTACGTTGTTGCACCGGTGGCCGGCAGATGTCATCCTATCCCTACTCAATCTCATCTCTGACATCCTTCGCATATAGGCTGTCAAATAACTTCACAACTGTTTACCTCATGCTTGAACTTAGTCCTTGTTCAACGCCTGGGAGATACGAGGTACTTTGATCTCGTGTTAGGTATTGAATGTGTCGTGTGTCCTGAGTAGAAATCAAGCAGGGTAGCACAAAGGAGAAAACTGGCATGTGCTACATACCTCGGGGCCGCATTATGACGTGCCTCCTGAATACACTTTACTCCAACCTATGCACGTGCCATGTTGCCTGCGCTTTGGTTTCATAAAGGATAACATGTACAATTGTATACACTCGAATAGAGCTTTCAACGGTACTGGACGAGGGATATAGACTGTTCGTGCTCCCAAATGAGTGATTATCTCCCTTCGTTCATCGTTGAACCTGTCCTTCGTCAAGCGCGACGATTTTCATCGAGGACTCCTCTCTCGGGTGACCTCCAAGATCCCGACACACCCGTGCCTGTACCCGTGTCTGCCTCTGGCTATTACGAGTATTTACCTAACGTTCAAGTTCCCGACTTTCAGCGCTTCTACCCTTCACGACTTTGGAACACTACTTCACCACCTCCATCGAATGGGAGGGATGAGACGACAGAGGGCACATGGCAATCACTAGCAAGGAACGTCCAACTATGGGCAAACCAGATCAATAACCTCGACGTCACTCCCTCTCCTCCTCTTGATCCGATGCAGGATACTGCGGTTGTTGAGGAGGACAGCACCGTACCATTTCCACCTCTTGATGTCCCAGAGTCTCCCACCTCAAGGCCCGTGCGATTAGACGAATATCGGACAGACAGCGAAACGTCGCTTAATCCTGCCCAAGAACTGAGCTACAGATCAAGAGCCTTCGCCGATATTGCGCGAGGACAGGCTCAGTCAGATTCTGTGGGCTTTCCCGTCAACGATCAACCTCCGTCGCGATTTGAGCGGATGTCTATTGCCGAGAACGAGAGCTATAGGAGAAGAGATGGGACGGGGCAATTACCAGAAGATGACGGCATGGGTCCAGTCCGCCAGAGGATCAATGCTATCTTGGGCGGTCCAGGTACACTTGACGAAAAATCAAAGCTTGTACATGTCCTGATGACAGAAAATTACACAAGATCACAAACTCCGCCTGTAAGCAGAGGCAAGATCCTACCGCAAAACACCGTCCGTCCTAATCCTCCTCTCCAACTGAACTCAAGCCAAGTGCTTCAACCCGTTTTTCATCTGTCCATAATCGACGTGACCCCAACCTATGCACCACCAGACGTGGACGAAGATGGCCATGTACAAACTAACCCTGATCTTGGTTGTGAACACTACAAACGAAACGTGAAAATGCAATGCGCCGCATGCGAAAAGTGGTATACTTGCAGATTGTGTCATGACGAGGTGGAAGACCATGTCCTACCCCGACGAGAGACTAGGTATATGCTCTGCATGCTTTGTCGTACACCTCAACCTGTAGGTCAAGTCTGCAGGAAGTGCTCTATCGAAGTCGCTTGCTACTACTGCCCTATATGCAAATTATGGAACAACAACCCAGAAAAGTCCATCTATCACTGCGACGATTGCGGTATATGCCGTTTGGGCCAAGGCTTAGGGAAAGACTTCTTCCACTGTAAGACCTGTGCCGCGTGTATGTCGATACAAGCAGAAAAAACTCACAAGTGTATTGAAAAAAGTACGAGATGTGATTGTCCTATATGTGGAGAGTATATGTTCACCTCAAACCGACCAGTCGCTTTCATGAAATGTGGTCACAGCATCCACGAATCTTGCTTCACTGAATGGTGTAACACGAGCTACAAATGCCCGATATGCTCGAAGAGTATCGCCAACATGGAGAGCCAGTTTCGCCGACTGGACAGACACATTGAAGAACAGCCTATGCCGGAAGAGTACCGAGATAACCGTGCTTACGTATTCTGCAACGATTGCAATAGCCGAAGCATCACAAGATATCACTGGCTAGGCCTGAAATGTGCGAGATGTGAGAGCTACAACACAACACAACTAGAACTTCTCGGTCCGGAACAAACACCTCAGCAGATTCGAGAACAGAACGAAAGAGCCCATGAACTGGGTGTCGGGGAGGTGTATGTAAGAGTTAAAGCACATCCCCACAGGGATGAGGCCTGAGATGCGATATAACATGAGCGACGGCAAGGGGAGTGAACAGCAACAACTACTCCACAACAACGACACGACATAGAGACGGACACAGACAGCTGTAAGCCAGACAAATTTCCATTCAAGACAAAAGACAGTGACCAGCACTCATCAGTCTCAAAAATCAAATATCAACGTCTCCAGCAACCCAATAATCCTCCTCCATGAACACCGGCACCGAATCACACCCCATGTCCCTCCCCATAAACTCCTCCCGTCCAAATCTCCGTCTCTGCACCCCAGGTACATTCCAGTACCGAAACCAAGCACAATCCGTCCTGTCCTCCGTATCTTTCTCCGCATCTTCGTCCTCGCTCTTCGGATCCATTGTCATTAATACGTCCGCTTCTCCCGCTGGAATATACCGCTTTGTATCTGTAGTTGTTGTAGTAGTAGTTGTAGTTGTAGTGGTGTAGTCGTATGCTTCTGCGTAGATGGCTTTGCATGCTAGCAGGAGGGAGGGAATGGTGGCGCGTCCGGTGCCGGATTGGTGAATGTGGTGTTTTGAGCAGCGACTGCGCCCATTGGTGAGGGCACAGTCGGGGCGGATGGCGTGGAAATATACTCGTTTGCGGAGTTCTGGAGGCAAGTCGAAGAAGTTTGTTGTTGTTGTGGTTGTAGTGGTGGTTGTAGTAGTGTCGGCCATGTTTGGGTTGGTTGGGGCAGACATTGTGTAAGCTGGAACTAAGGTTATTTTGGGTGTGGGGTGATGAGGCTTGGATTGACTTGGTGGCTGCGATGTGTTTTGGTGGTGATACGAGGGAGGTTTACTGGATATGTGGCGGTAACTTGTACTTGATTGTTGTGTAACGTGGTCGTGTTATGTGGTCGTGTGGCGTGTTTGTGTAATGAATGTGGTTGTATTGCTAGAGTGCTTGAACTTGAGTATGTTAAGTAGGTGTTGTGTATGATAGGAAGGAGAGATTGGATGACTTGGGGCGAGAAGAGGAAGACACTTATAGGGATGGAGCTGGATGAGTGAAAAGATGACTGATTGTGGACGATGACCTGGCCATGAGAACTTTGAGTGCATTTTAGAAGCGATCGGCCTTGTTGACAGGCAGTGACAATAAAACCATTGGAAATGAAAAGTGAAACGGGATACCGTATCACTCGAGGAGTATGGTTGGTAGTGAATTATTGCTCAATACACCGAACCTGGAAAGATACAAAACACGGAAGCATTTCTGATTGGTTAATGTCGAACGTAGGCTGTGATCTCAACATTGATGTGGCTGGGAATCATCTGTTAAACTCTGTTAGCGGCTGCCTTGCAACGATTCAAGCATATATTACTCACTCCGGATGAGCTTCGCCACAGTGAGACTTAAGCTCACAGTCATAACACCAAATCCAAACACTATGCATCCGACTGCCGGAATAGTCTTCCAACTCCGAGTACTTAACTTAATGTAGCATAATGGTGGAAGAATGAATGCCAATACACATGCACTTGTCGCGCCAATCAATTCAAAGACTGTCCCTAGATCGCATGTCAAGAGACTTACTGCCGTAGCGCTGAAAACCAGAACTGTAGTGAATATTAGGTGTCGGTTTGGCTGGTAAGGCTCCTCTGGAAAGTAATAGTTGTTCATGACTTCTCGGCAAACGAAACACTCAAGAGGAAGTGTTGTGAGCATATTCAATCCGAAACAAAGTCGTGCAATCTGTACCATAACGTGTCCTTGAGGTGGAAAGTTGTTCAATACATTGCCTTTCGTGGCGTCGCCGAATGTGAGGAAACCAGCCAATGCCATAATCAGACAGGCAGTACAAGAAACAGATGTGCTGTAATGCGTGACTTTTGAGAATCGGTCAATGGTGGGTGTCTTCAAAGAACCGTAGATAAGCATTGAGTTGTGATGACATACGAATGCTGGAGAAAGTCAGCGACTATTGCAGAATCTCTGTAGCTCTTCAGCCCGGCGCTGCTTCTCCGACTAGCAGCTTGAGCGCATGTTGTTATGTGGTACAACAGCTGCAAGTTCTGAGGCAGGAAGCGAGACTGTTTGAACTCACCGAATGAAATAACACCGACTGCCTGGAAGAAGCCACTGTTGACGAAAAGTAGCCCTTTCACGCTCCCACGATACGCCTCATCAACTGCGGCCCCATTCGTGACCACAGTAATAATGATAATTACCATACTAACCAAAGCCAGCATACTCGCCTTAGCAAGCTTCGCAATATCTCTGTACAGACTCAACGGCCAACTGACACCGAGCACAAAAAGCACAATGACCGCCCGTCTATCGGTAAGCAACCACAAAAAGGATATATTCTTTAAAGATGGGAACAGCCCTTCGATGACATGTGGTATGCTGTCTCCGACAATGATGCAAAAGGCCAGCATGCCACCGAATGCGAACGCCCATTGTGCGATTGAGATCGCAATTAGACCTGTACGACCAAAACAGTGCTGTAACGTCGCTTGGAAAGAGTCCGCACCGGATAACTTGCTGTTGACTACAATCAGACGAATTGTCCAATCGACCATGATTGTCAGGCTGATGAGTAGTACTATCCCCATGAGCAATCCCGCTTGCTTGAATGCATAGGGTAGTCCGATTATTCCAGCGCCTATGATTGAGTTTGCCATGTTCATAAAGGCACTGCGCATGCCGCTTTTTGGTCTTGCATCGGGAAGATATTCTTCAGGCTGAAAGGACTCAGATAAAAAGGGCGAATCGGAAGGTGGTGTAATGTCTGTGAGGAGCGGCGCATTTTGAGAGTTGCGAGGGGAGTCAAGGTAGTCTTCGTCTTCTACCCATGCTTCATGAGGTGGTAACTTGTACTTGTCTTCGAGGTTGAAGCGAACACGGTTGGAGGTTCTTGGTGTACCATCCGGACGCGGGTATGAGAGAGACGATTGCCGTTTGGCTCGAGGACGTGGTGAGGTGGAGGTGGGTGGTGTTACATGCTCTCCATTTTGAACTCGTGTATCGTCTGAAGCTGTAAGCAGACCTTCCGCCGCTTCAGTCGCTTCGGAGGTTCTGTAAGTGTCATCTTTGGACATTTCGCATCTTGAGAACTGTCGAACGAAACTCGCAGGGGAAGGGGTAAATGTCACGTACTCGAGATGCCAAAGTGAAGTACAGTATGTAGCCAAGATCGGAAATTCAACTACCGAAAAGCCGCGTCACACTTTCAACATGTGCTTCACAGAATAAGCCATGGCCTTCAAGTGAGTAGGTGTGTGTGATTTGGCATTGTTTGTGCAAGGGCGAAGCAAGGACGGTACACTAATCGTCCCAACATCTATTCTATTAATTTTATGTCCTATACTTCATGGTCTACATGACTATTACTAGGCTAAACGCTATCAATATTGAGAACGACGACTTCCAATAGTCAACCACATCCCGGCGACCTGCGCTACTCTTGGAAGGAGTATTACTTGATGTAGTTGGGCTCGGTGTTGACGTTTCGATGGTGTTGCTTGTTGTTTTTGTTGTTGCTGCTGTTGCTGTTGTCGTTGTTGGAGTGATGCTTGATGTGACAAGAGCTAACGAATACGATTGCGAGGAGATAGGACTCGATGTCGTGCCTGAACATGTAAGCTAATACTCGGTCTGATTACATGTAGTCACTTACTGCTTAATGATGTTACCGCGGTGCTTGAAGGTGTTACGGTACCACCAGAGCCGAGCATGCCAAAACCTATGCAATGTTAGAATACCCTAAATTTTGAGGAGGTTATTGATCTACCTATTCTTTTCCCATCAAAGTCGAACACAGAATAGACGTTTTTCAGAAAAACATCCCCAAGAATCCACTGCGTTTCACCATAGGCTTGGTGGCCAACGATAGTACTACTGCAAGCACTACCACTTGGCTTGCCGACATAATCCTTGGGTGAAATGGAGTAGAGCTTGCCTGAAATTCGAACCTCAAGTTTCGCATTCGTGGCACATGGGACTGTGAATGTCTCACCACTTGCAACACTTCCAGGAATCAAAGAATGCAGGGCTGTCGCGTCCTTATTTGGCATGAGGATGAATGTGGTTCCGGTGTCAATGATTGCAGTTCTTTTGGTGAAATTGGTCGGCACTCCATTGACAAACATGTCGTCGACGGGAATCTCCCATGCACCATCGTTGGATGTAATAGTGTAAGACAAGGTACCTGAGAACTTAGACGTGTCGACACCTCCAAAGATGACTTCGCCATCCTTCGTGCCATCGGCTGCACGATTGAGATGCACACCTACCACGTTTTGCGGCAGATTTGCTTGACTTTGTAAAACTTGCATGATAGTCGGCGAGCCAAGTTGACCTGAAGTTGGCCGGCCTAGCCCGAGTATGCCATCCATAGGATAGTTGTTGAAGTCGTCAGATGCATTCAGCGCTAATCCGAATCCCATGTTAACAGTGTAATTCGCGAACGCAATTTTATCTGTCGCAACAATGCCCTGCACCGTCCCCGATCCGTACGACAACTGCCACGTCTCCGCTGTAGTCTTCAATGATGTTGAATCTTCCTGTCCAAACGTGTTGTGGATGGAGCAAGTGCTGGACTGGCACTGTGATGAAAAAACCCAAGTATTGGACGAACCAGTGTCTATCAACATATACATTTGTTGACTCTTCGAACCAAACGACATGGTCGAAAAGTAGGAGTAATCGGATCCATCCTGATTGATGGCAAGGGCGTTCGGCGCGGTGGGTTTGTTGGATTGAACTATCGAGAACTTGTTGGTTCGTCGCTACAAAGTGTAAGCACTCTTTCCAGATATTTGCATGGGTAGAAGACGAAGACTACCTTGACTCCCCTCGCAACTCTCAAAATGCGCCGCTCCTCACAGACATTACACCACCTTCCGATTCGCCCTTTTTATCTGAGTCCTTTCAGCCTGATCGTCATATGGATAGAAAGCTGAAACGCAACTAAACAAGGATAACAATAATAGCCATGTTTGATACATAGCCGAGATCATTAATACAAGCAATTATCAGCGATGTGCGAAGGCCGGCTTCGCCTCTTCTACTTGTGAGATCGACAGAATGAGCGCGTGTGGTATGTTGCTAGGTGAA
>Ga0115846_100738_pt1 | contig 16459 bp, 17 predicted proteins | sample InSIn5gowninarea_2_FD_83860 | JGI IMG/M metagenome (GOLD analysis project Ga0115846, IMG submission 83860)
AGGGGTAAGGCTTTGTGATAGTAAGGGCAGAGTTCAGTCTCGGGTTCTATTGTTCCAGCAAGGTCCTCAGCCAGAGGATTGGAATCTGTTCGTCTCGGACATGCGGGAAGAGTACGCCTATGAGTGCTGCGGAGACTTCTGGGATATGATCGAACACCGGGAGCGGATGATGCCTGGAGCTTGGTGTGAGAATGCCCCGGACTTCAATGACTGGGAATGGTCACATCTTGAGAATTGGTATCGGTACCGCCCTACTAGCGATTTCTGAGCATCGCTACAATGATCTGTGTCAACTTTGAGGGAAGAAGAGTGTAGAAGTGAAGCTTCCAAGAACCTGAGGTCGTGCTTTATATGTTTGGTGTGACGATGAATGAGGGGCAGTTTCAACTTCCTTCTTATGAGGTGATACGCGTTGCTCCGTATTAAACACCTCATAGCGCATCAGGAAGGGGCCAACTGCTAGTCATGGCGCAGCTATTTCCTGTTCCTGCTTATGGCGGCCACAGCTCCAACACCGCTTACCTTTTACTACAGCAGGATTGCACCATAGCCTCACACAGATCATTGGTTTGAGTGGCTGAGTATCAGAAGCACCTTGAAGGAAGTACTGAGAGGCTGTGCAACACAACTGTGGCTTCCCGTTTTCATAGGTCACATCGGTTCGGCTTCCAGAAGCTTGCCTCAACTGTCCAAGCTTCAAGCTTCTATTTCCGGACTTCCTTCTTGGCTTCGTCACAGCCATCATCATTCAGGCCGACAAAAGCCATGAGAGCGGTGATGATACAAAGCATTACACTGGAGCTATGAGCGCTTCTGTCAAGTACTGATTTTCACCGAGGGCTGGTCGTACAAAGGATCGGGAACCTGGAGTAGTAATCCCTGTGTTGAACTTGTCACGCATGCAACTCTACATTGCACGATTATCGAGAACGTGTCAGTCATCGGCTTTCTACAGACAATCATACTAATCTTGAGAAAACTATGCATTTTGACAGGTGGAGTTTCCTCAACGTATCATGTAGTACCCAAGGGGTGATCAGTTCTGGACGCAGAACAATTGATCGCCAGGGTCATACCACTGTCGAGCATGTTTTGCCAAGCAAAAAGCTGCGTCCGAGCTTCCCGCTTCGACACGCTCTAAGACGGTGCAAAAAAATTATTACCACCATCGAAACATCGCCGGTTCCGACATACAAAAAGCAAAAGAAGATGTGATCACGCCAGGGGTCGAACCTGGAATCTCTTGATTCGTAGTCAAGCGCCTTGCCATTGGGCCACGCAACCAGTGTTATAGGCTACGACATCTTGAGGAATCTTGTCGATGTGCTGCAGTCTTCTACAGGTTCTGGATGTTCAGTTTGATGGCCTCCTCGAGACCCTTGAAGCCATCCTGACCAAAGTTCTTCTTCAAGATCTGCTCTGCACGAGGCTTGGGCAGAACCTTGCTCAAGTCCTTGCTGTTGTCTTTGAGATCTTCCGGTACCTTTCCATCGGGGCGAACCTTGCGCATGATGGCGAGGATGGTGTTCCAGTTGTAGGGTTCGGCAAAGGCGAAGATACGTTCATCTTTGATCTCGGGATCGATCAAGGCGGCAATGTGTAGACGGGCAGTGTCGCGGACATCAACGAACCATTCTGTTCACGGTATTAGTTATGAATTTTGCAGTAGAGGTAAGGTGACATACGTGGTGGGATCTGCTCAAGCTGGGGAGCAAAGCCCTTTGTGAAGATGTCTCTGATCCATCCGGCTGTGCTTGCATCCTGATCCTTGTCGAGGATGGGACCGAAGTTGGCATTGGGCAAGATGGTGTTGCATTCAAAGTGAGGCTTGCTCTCCTTGACATACTTCCAAACCTCTTGCTCTGCCTGAGTCTTGCTTGCACCGTAGACGTTCCATCCTCTGTCGGCCTCGGTGTATGGTGGGGGTGCCCAAGCCTTGTCGATGGCAATTTGGTTCCAAGTGGAAGCATCGATGTTGAACTCCTTGTTGGGTACAGGATTGGTGGCGGCAGTTGAAGATGAGGTGAAAACAAAGCGTTTGACAGAAGGCTCGTTGTTGGCAGCTTCGAGAGTGTGGGTTACACCAGCAATGACCTCCGGGATGACATCGTTGGGATTCTTGGAGAAGGACAGGTTGGAAGCGACATGAGCAACACCGGAGCAGCCTTTGAAGTGATCAGTATAGAAGAGCAGTGAGAGACCGAGGACCACAAATACCCTTGACGGCATCATCGAAAGCACCCTTCTTGCTCATGTCGGGGACAACGACGAGTTCGAGCTTGCCATGTCCGTACTTCTCATCGAAGTAATCTTGGACCCATTTACCCTTTGCTTCAGTTCTCACAGTGCCGCGAACCTTGTAGTCCAACTGAAGAAGCTGATCAATGATGTGAGATCCAATGAAGCCATTAGCGCCAGTGACCAAGACGGTCGAACCTTTTTCGATTGCAGGCATGGTGATGTGCTGTTGTTATGGGTATGTGTGTGGGAATGATAGAAGTAGAGCAATAAAGAGAAGGAGCATTTTGATTACTTAGCCGAGAGGGGTACAAAAGTGCATTGCTAATCAACTATCGATAAATCGAAGACGGCAAGAGCTCTCTGGGGAATGATGTCATGGGAGGTTTGATCCAACACGCTCGAACGCGAGATGCATCTCCAGCGTGAGGAAAGCTCGTGTGAGGAGACATGATCAGAGGATGAGGTCTACAAGACGATCGTTAGGCAGCCAAGGCCACCAAGTATGATGAAGGTCTTGTATTGTCGATGGAGGAAATGAAAGAGGGCCGAGTTGATGACATCTGGACGGTTGAGCAGGGGAATTGCCGAGTGTTTGATTTCCCCGCGATCAGCGACCCTCGGGCGGCCTCAATGGTGATCGTCAATATCATCGAAATTTGACTTCAACCAAGCGAGTTGTTTCTATGGCATAGACACAGGACGTGCGTGTACTCGTATCATGAACTCAACCAGATCATGTTGTTCTCGACAAACAAAGATTCAGTCGTAGACGCCGCAACCCCAGCAGCAGTACGATAACACGACAAAGACGACATCGCGATATGTCAGGAATGGCACCGGGCAGCGATCGGGCCTCGACAGGCAGTTCTGCTTACGCCGACTCTGGGAAATATGCATCTTGGGGCAGGAGTAGCGATGGCGGCAGCAGAAGGGGGAAGGAGAAGGAAAAGGACGATGGCAATCATCTGACCGTCTTCCGACGACGAGGTCGCAAGTCAGGAGGCTTCTTGATGGGAAATATGTTCCAACCAAGGGACAGTGAAGACGACAAGACCGAGTCACCATCCAAGCCGTCACCACGGAAGCCGTCGCGACTGGGCCAGAATGTCGCGACTCCCGCCAACAACCTGGACGGCGCTCCTCCAATGCCTCAAGCCTCCCTCGACCCGACCCAACTGGTACAGATGGCTCTCAGTCTGAGCGAAGGTCGTCGTCGTCACGTCAGCGCCAATCTACAAGTCCCTGCTACCGCGAACGACAAGCGCCGAGTGCGTTCTAGTGGTGCCCCTGTCATACACGTCTCACCAGGCTCCCCCATGGGCAACGACTTTATGCGCCCAACCTCCCTCGATGACTCGGGATACCGTGCATCTACCGAAGACGAGGCTAGTTTTATGTCCGGCCAAGAAGTCGATTACGACTTCTCCCAGGCTACACTCCACCGTGCCGAAAGAGCTCGCAAGTTCTTCGAGCTATCGTCCGAGTACAGGCGTCTGCTGTCAGTCCTGCCACCACTGAAGCCTGTCGCGACAGCTTCGTCGCCACGATCAGATCATAGCCAGAAAGAGTTGGGAAGGGAGTACAATCCTCTGCAAATGTTGCGTAACCGCAAAGCTCGTCATCGCGAACAGCGCCCTCTTGATCCACCCATCGAAGCCTACGACAACGTACCCAAGGTCAGAGCATATATCGAAGAGGTTGAGCACGAAGCTACCGATGCCACCTACCGCGCCTCGTTCGACACTTCCCTTCTTCCTACCTTCCGTCGTAATAGTCGAGGTCAGGACGAAGCTCCAAACCAGGTTACCCGCAGTCACAAACGGACCGATACAGCAATATCTAGAATTTCACGCTCCGACAACGACTGGACCTTTACACCTGCCGAATTACTGGCTGATGCTGTCTGGCTACTGCAACCCGCAAACCGAGCTTGCATAGAAAACAGACACGGCCACAGAGTGTTCCCTCAACAACCTCGTTCGAGTTTTGAGAGCGCAAGAAGCGGTAGAAGGAGTGGGGATAGCAGACCCTCAATCTCACGTACAAACACTTGGGGCAGTACCATCAAAAGCGATGACGAGACGGACCGAGGTCGTAAGAAGCCCAAGTTCCTCTCGTTGCGCCATGTCGACAACTCCGCACGCAAGCACTTGTTCCGAAATAGGTCTCGGTCAAGCAGTATCTCTAGTGCCACTTCGGCGCGTCCCTCAAATCGAAGAAAGAAATTACTGGGCCCTGGACAAGCGCCTGACCTTGACAACACCGGTCCTTTGGAGCGTCAAATGAAGAAGTTGATTGAGAAGGAGACTCTAGGCATTGAAGAGGATTCTCCCGAGTTTATTTCGCCAGACAAGTGGGACAGAGGGCAAGAGCAGTCGAACGAAAAGTCGAGCGTACCACCAAATCAAGCGGAGAGTCCGTCTCTCAACAGTCACAAACGGAACGCATCGTCCAAGACTGACGAGCATGGTCCGCTGGATGATCGCCCCCGCTCTTCCTTCGACGACTCGACAGCTCCCAGCTCGCCTGTCGTTGCCAATCACATTCCCTCGTTTGGCATGAGCTTGTCTCCCCCTACAAGTCGTCAAAGCTCCCCCGAGAGGAAGTTCGGATTGTTTAGAACCAACAAAAACGCTTCTGACGACAAGATTCATCGCACAGACTTTGCCGCTGCCAGTCAAGCCAGTCTGCCCAACTCGCGCCAGGTCAGCGATAACGTCGATCCACCTCGCTCCAGTCTCGATTCTCTACGACCCCCAGGTATCAAACGTCACAGAACCACGAATAGTATCACAAACACTCTGTTCAACCCTGGTCGCCGCATGTCTAAAGATGTTGGGGTTGGCCGTTTCTTCAAAGGAGGTCGTATCGGAGATCTGGTTCGCTCGGACAGTTCACGTCAGAGCGAGAAGTCTCGCAAGAAGGATCAAACCATTACTGATGTTTCTGACTCTGGCTCGGACATTGAAGAAGAAGATGAGAACTCGCCACGCAAGATGCCTCCTGTCAACAGGTCAAACTCCATCCTCATTGGAGCCACTCCCAAACAAAAGGAGAAGGAGCGCCAGAAGTTGCATAACCCGAATTTGCCATCTTTCAAGTCGACCAATCATATCCCTGAAAGCGACGCTGAACAAGACCACATCGCTCGACAAAGTAAGCTGCATAGAGAGGAGAGCAGGTCTTCCAGATTCGACAAACTGGCCCCTCCTCGGATCAATCTTCCTCATGAGGACTCGCCTTCTGTATCGCCAACTCGGATGCCAGCATACTCGCGCCACTCCAGCGACGGTGGTAACCGTAGCGACCAAGACATGCTAACTCCTCTGCGCAAAACCCGCCGGCCAGGTATCTTCGAAACAAATCTTCCAACCATCGAGACTCACTCTCCATCTCCATCAAGGCACTCCTCGCCTTCCAAGCGTCACTGGAGTATATCGGATCGTCACGGTGCCGATACACCAAAAGCAGAAGTGGCGACCGTGACCTCGCTTGACCTAGCACGAGTTCGCGCTCTCTACCTCAGCAGCGGCATCAAAGCTCATGAAATCATCCTCCGCGCAAACAGCACCGCCTCCCCACCTTCTGACTTTTTCGTCACCGCTGCAAAGACCGCAAACCAAGGTATTCATCCAGTCTGCGTAAAAGAAGAATTCACCGTCGCTGCTCGCATGCTACATAGAACGATCAAGGACCAGACGACATCTCTATCCAAACAGCTTTCCTCCTTTCGTCAAAACCAACTTCCAGGATTGCACGATAGATTGGCAGATCTGCGCATCAAGGTGGATGAAAAGTTTACGCCTCTTGTGCACTCCACAGCCGATGAAGCGGATGCCTTTACTGTGGCATTGACAACACAACACACGTTATCAATCAAACAAGTCAATGACGCTATTGATAACGTTTTGAGACGCAGAAGGAGAAAATTGATCTTCTTGCAAAAGGCAACCTTTACCGTGCTCGAGTGGATTGTGTTGGCACTCTTGTGGGGCGTGTGGTTTGTGGTTATTATCATACGTTTCTTCAGGGGAATTGTCTCTGGCGTTGTAGGTGGAGTTAGGTGGTTGGTATGGCTGTAGGAAGTCACCGAGACCTTTTCAGCACAGCTCGAGGTGCACGAAGTTCTTGAAGACGAGCTTTGTCCTTTTTGACCTTTATTCTCTATTTAATATTTCTCTTAATTCTTTTCTATAGGTTGACAGCACACTTCCGCTTAATAATACGATCGGACATACTCTTGCTTACCCATGATTCTGCTGTCGAGCAAGGGCAGAGAGAACTGGCGCCATTTCAGATAGTTTTAGACATGATGACGATAGCAAGCAGAGTGATCTGACATAATTAAGAGCCACAACATAGAAGTAACGATCAATTCTGCGCACTGACGAGGCACAGGCCGTCCAAAAGTCGGGTCTTTGGTTTATAAAGACAAAAGAAGGTCAAAATAGACTATCTTCATACGAGCTGCTGGTCTTTGACCAAGACGTCCTTGCAATCAAGGGTGATAGCACTGGTGGAAGTTGCACAACTTTGGGCTGTACTCTGGGGTAGAGACCTCCCTTGTCACTCTTCATGCCTAGTTTGCCGTGATCGAGGTACTGCTTTTGTAGATAATCCACGGTAAATTCGGAGCCGAGGCCACGCTCTTTGATGTAGTGTTTTTCAATGAGGGCGACAGTGTCGAGTCCAACACCTGCAATAGAGTCAGCGCTATTCATTCAAGCTGAATTGGAATTCAGAAACTCACTGTCCATCGACATGCAAGGACCAAAGCTGCAACCAAGGATCTCCATCCAAGCCTTATCAAGCTGTTCAGGGGTCGACACGCCCTCCGCCAGCACCATCAAACACTCACGCTTGATGGCGGCCCATATACGATTGAAGATGAACCCGGTCGATTCTTTGACGGCGATGTAAGGGCTAAGGCCTGCTTCGGCATGTCTATCTGACAGCCACTGAATCAGATCAGGGAAAGTGTGTCCGTCGGTCATGAGTTCGACAACACGATTGACAGGAGGCATCATGTAATGACAATTGAGGATGCGAGTCTTGGTATCATCGTTGACTTTCACAATCATCTCGCTCGACTTGTAGGATGATGAGTTGGACGCAAGGATGCAGTCCTTGGGGGCCAGGCTTTCGAGTTCGGCGAAAGTGTCGATCTTGAGTTCAAGGATCTCGGGGACGCACTCGAAAATAATCCAGGCCCCTTGGAGAGCATCTTCCAGATCCAGGGTTGCGGATACCGTACCAGCGTACCAGAAGATCTGCCAGTGGTGGCTTTGGTTGCAAAAACGGCCACATTCTCACTGATGTATTGCAAAGCTTCATCGCATTGCTTTTGGGTGATGTCACGGATGACAACGTTGTAGCCTGCGGAGCACCAGCAAGTGGCTTTCAAGAGTGGTAAGTACCCTGCGTCATGTTCGATCATCATACTTCTTCTCACCTATGCGCCTTCCCAAAACTCCACCGCCAAGCACAACGACGTTCCTCGACTCGTAGTCGACAGGTGCACTCCATTGCGGAGTCTCGATGATCGCAGGCATTTGATCGGTCTGTTTGATATCTTGGTGAACGTGATCTCCAAAAGTCAAATGTCTCCTGCTGCTGGACAGCAGAATGCGTCTTTATATGCCAGACAAAGGCATGAGATAGCGAGCACAACATGTAGCTAATGTTCCGGATAGCTATCGTCTGTAGACTCAAGGCGTGGTACTCTAGTCAGACATTGTATATGCACGGACTGGCTTGGACCTTCCAAAAGTGCTCCACGCGGTACAGGACACTTCTCAAGTGATACTGACCTTTGATATTGGCTTGCTCATCATCTGAAGTGAATGAGTGACCCAAGTCGTAAATAGTATACGGCACGAAGCGAACGCTCGGACATTTTAGAGACCAGCGCAGGAAACCCCAGGGTCCAGAACCAATATCAGAGTCACGCAATGCAGTATAAGCAAATTGGCCGAGCTGATTAAGCATTTGTTAACAGGAGTCAATGCTTGAGTATACGCGATGTCGGATAGAGTCGGACAGTTGTGACTCTCCAGTATCTGTGATCGGATGCTCTTATCTCGAACAACAAGAGGTAATTTCAAGACTTTGCATGTATGGCATCCAAGCTCGCCAGAATGTCTGCGAATGCCTTGATCTGTTCTTGAGCACGGTTTGAAGCCGCACTGCCCGGCAGAAAAGGATGGTCAAGCAGCGAAGCCGCGGTCTGACGAATCTTGTAGGACTGCAACGACATTAGCAGAGTTGTAATGGTCATCGAGCTCTTCAAACGTACCAGGGAGGTTCCGTGAAGCACTAGGACCTCTTGAGTCATTTGCTTCACGAACATCAGAAGCTCTGAGCAGACGTTTTGCAGCATATCCCACAAGTCTGCTCTGTCTTCAGATCCAATTCCCGATAAAGATATCAGACGTTCTATGAGAAGACTCTGCACCCATCGGTAGGTTATGTGTAGATTCAATCGCATGGTCTCATACTGTAAGCTTCGCGCCTTATCCAAAGATGGTCCCAGAGGTTTGTGTGGGCCTAATTCGAGCGGAAGATCTGCAACCACGCGATTTAACGTCAAAAGCCGCGATCTGAGAAGTCCTGCTAGAGGGGACGGTATTATATGCCTTCCGCAAGTACAAGCGCCAAGCGAATCGCGATCGCTGCCGCAGTCCGTTGTTGTACTGAATAAGGAAACTGCCGGGTCTTTCACGATTGATACCAGACAGTTATTGATCAAAGCCAATGCCATGAAGCCCACCATGAGTGAAGGTCTTGTATGAGGCTGTTCGAGTAGGGCGTCCCTTGTGATGTACTCGTCGTCGAGAATCAATGGGAAAAGTTCAGAAGCCTGATATTCCTCGAAAACCAGACGATCTCGTAGTGAGTCCCACCAAGGATCTTCAGGTCTCACATGCCTACAACGATTAGTTGATATTCGGTTTTTTTCATATGTGATAAACATACGTATAGGTGATGGCAGTCAACCAAAATGCCTTCTTCCTCAACTGTGCCTCGACATGATCTAGGCTGGCGTAAGTGCTAGTTCGATGACATCCCAGATCCTGCATGAGAGCGTGGCCCTCACTGAAATGATAGTAGATTGCCTTGCGATTACCAAGGTAGGCATACGCTCTGCCGAGACAGAGTGGTATCGCCCACTTCTCGACCGTGGAGTGGTCATAATAGTCAGGTGGTTTTGTCTTATTTATTATGGTCTGAACACGATCAATTGCCTGTAATCTTGTAGAAAAGGAGAAGTCAGGATCGATCTTCTTGAAATCGACAAATCTATCAGGTCTGACAGAGATTGTCACGGCACATAGTGCAATTACAAAACGGCCAAAGTCTTGGTCGATCCTGTGGCGATAGTTTCCTAGGTCAGACACAAAGGTCGGAAGATGGACAACGGGAAGAACGGGGTATAAAAGTCCAATGTAGTCCTGCATCAGGGCATTGAACAGTGGTTCTGAACAGAACTTGCTTATCAGCGAGGCCGATCCCGCATAGCACTGCTGCTCGTTATCGTCTTTTGGCAAAAGTGCAGGAACAACATCAGGAAACCTTGGCGAAATGGCTCCCGAAGTTGTTTCAGCCGCTTCGAGTTGTTCCGCATCTGATTTTGAGACACTGTGGAACGATGTTCGGCGCCTTATACAAGTAGAAAGATTTAGGCTGGTACTGTTGTATTGCGGACTGTACATACTGACTTTTTGGCAGGTGGGCCGCGTCGCTTCATGGGCATGTTAAAAGTGCATGGCAAATTTGCCAGTCTGCACCTTCCACATATCCGATCAGATTCATCATCATGCGAGATGTCGACTTGGCATCTAATTCGTCTTTGTCGGCAGGCGTCACAAGCTTGACTGGCGCGTTGCTTGGTGGAAGACATCTGGTGTTGATCGCCTCTTCATCTAAGTGGGAATTTACGCCGTGTAGAAGCTGCAAATATGTTCCCATGAAGGATAAACACATTTGCATAAGGCAGAACATGTTCCCGAGGATAGCGTGTGGTCGAGACTGGAGGCCGAGGTAAAACCCAAGGAGAAACTCGAACTCTGAACGACAACGGCGGTCTGTGCGCAAACCTATCGAGTGGAATAATGCTCAGCAAGAGAACACTGCCCGATCAAAGCTAATGCTGTATCCTTTCGTCGAGGATCTTGTCTACCGTAGATGGGAGAATAAAAGACGATCATCACGTCTTGTGCGTAATATGTATTTCGTGCAAACCCTCAGAGAGTGCAACCTGGGTATCTCAACTGCTGGCCCATCTCCTGGTAAAAGAACAAAGACCTGAACTCCACTAAACTCCGTGATGATAGAAGTCCTCCAGTAAACCGATGCAATGCGTGATGACGAGATCTAGAAGGCAATCTTTCTCTTTCTGCCAGTGTACTTGGAGTTTGCTTTGACGACCTTGCCCTGCTTCTCCATCTGATCCTTCTTGCGAATGATCCATCCTTTGCTTCCCTTGACTCTTGACTTGTCCATGCGTGAGCGTTGGTCCTTCTTGCGACGAGCGTCTTGAATGTCGACATCGGTCATGCCGTTGACGACACCTGTAATGTCTCTGCTTGTGGCTGCCTCTTCTCTGCCCAAATCACCACCACCAACTGTGAGAACGAGATACAGCTTTTCGCTCTTGGTTCCCGGGTCGTCCTCGAGGATACCAGCACCGAAACCAGCCTTGACAGCAGCAGCACTGATCATGTTTCTTTGTAGCTTGTTCTTGGGGTAGAACTGGCAGACGGCGCGGCCACCACGACGGAGAGAAGCGTATAAGCCGTCAAAGAAGCGCTTCAGACGACCTTCAGGTGTGACGTCGGACGACTCGGCGTTGCAAAGCCATTGGATAGCGGAAATACTGATGGCGGCGTCGAAAGAACCAGGACGGAAAGGAACACCCTGACCGATATCCGCCAGCATCAAGTCACCATCGACATCGCGATCAAGCGCTTGACCCAGCATGGACGCCGAAATGTCCATGCCGATCCATGTGTGAGGGCCGCCTTCTTCTGGTTCCACTTCCGACAAGATCTCGCCTGAGAGACCGCTGCCACATCCAAGATCGAGAATGAGGGAAGGCGAACGGAGATCCAGAAGTTCGAGGGCGCGATTCGTCATGCTAGCTTGAATGTTCTTGATACGACTGTTGGTTGTGTATTTGCGACTTTCGACATCGTTGTAGAAGAGGTCTGGCGGTAACAAATCTTCGGGGCGCGACATGTTGGCGGTTGTGAAGGGGGTTTTGCAATTCGTTCGGCGCTTCGATAGTTGTTGGAGAGGGAGACCGGCGGAGATATGAGTTGTGATGCGCAGAAAGTGCTTGGTCAAATAATTTTTGAGGGAGGCTGCTTTTGCTGCATAAACTTGTTCACCATGTATAATTTTGCGGGGATCTCGGCAGGGTCCAGCCGCTCCACTTTTGGCCGTGGACGACATGCCATCCTTTACTCGTACCTCTTCCAACATCACACCTTGAATACATGACAGCATCGGGCTATCGTAATCCTCAAGATGGCTTCTGAAGGACTGTAACGGAACCATGTCTTGCTTGAATCACCTCCACCCCTGATAGCCTCGTGCATCTTGATGCCTCACTCATGGAACGCTCATCGTGTTGGAGGTTGGAAGAGAAGGAGGAGAACATTGTCAGACTGCAGGTATTTGTATCTTTTCAATCACATTCATGAAATTGCCCAGTAGAAAGAGCCAATGGCATAAACTCCCCGTTCAAGCTCATCTTCCACACTATGAGCTATGCACTCCATGAGGACAGCAACACATATCCTCTCTGGCATCTTTACTCATCACTGCAAGAGTGCTTGTACGTCGCGATCAATGAGGCATGGGGTGTGCTCACTGTCTCAAGAGATATGCGCCGGGAAGCAAAAGTCGCAAAAAGACATGACGCTCGAGGGAGTCGATCCAGTAGCCTACTTGCAAATGTTTGCAAAGCTGCATTGCCAAAAGTATACCCAGGAATCACTGCCATATCACAACACTTACGAGTTGCTCATAACAGTACAATTACACCAGGCAAAAGGCCAAAAAATACCTGTGAGGATAACACTTTCCCTTCAAACGATAATAAGCATATCTCGGGCAGTGTTGATTCTACAAGAACCGCCAAACTTGGATCCAGGGTTTGGTTGCTAGGTCACTCATGGTGTTACCACTCGGCCACCGAGCTCAGTGCACTGATCTCGTCTTGGTGAAAGTTGCTCGATTATCGTGACCTATATACGCATCATTTCACTTCGAGTAGGAGCTAGCATTTCTCTCCTTTTGATCTCCTTTCTTTTCTCCTTTGACCTCCGTCTTCTCTCGGCGTCCACCTGCTTCCTTGCCTTTGTCCTGTCTCCTATCTCATGCCCCAAGCACCCTGTCATCAACATCAATCACGCGACACGCGTCGCCATCAAACAATGTTGTCCCAATCAAGCACCCTTTCCCTGAGCTCGAACCCGCTGGCGCTTGGACCTCGGTCAACTACTTGGCTCTCTCTATCTCTCGGGGTTGTTGTCTTGAATGCGCAAAGCACGATCTTACTTGCGCTTCTCACGCACAACTCAGTTACGCGACACACAGCATCATAATGGCCGACATCAACTCAGAAACCCCTGTGTTGCTCATCACCACCACAATCATCACAACTCACGACCATAACACGTACGTATATCAGCCCCCTTGTTTCCCTTTCTTGTCCAAAATCAATCCATCTCCTCTTCCATCCGCTTGACGATGTACTGACACCGAACAGCGGCGTGATCCACAACGACACGACCGTCACCGGCACCTTTATGGGCCAACAGCTCTTCGAAGATGCATTCCACCAGGTCATCCGACCGGAGCCAGTGGTGGTGCGCGTTCCCGTAGTGGTTCGCGTGCCTGTCCCAGGCCATCTCGGTCCTTGGGATGCTCCTCACGAGCCCACTGCTCCTGCCCCTCGCGCACCATCCCCTCCTCGTTCGCCTATCCTCTTCATGCATGGCATGAACCGCCACCCTCTCTCTCCCGCCCAGACCGTCAACCTCGCTCCCGTCATGAGCCCAAGCACAAGCAACAATGGCCCCGAGCGCCGCACCACCGCCGAGGAGGCCGGCACCAACTTCGCCTCTCCCCCGGGCGGTTGGGAGTTCGCACCTCCCATCGCCTACACTCACCGCCCTCTTCCTCTCTCGCGTCGCCAGCTAGGTAACGCTGAGGATGAGCAGAGGGTTCCCCGTTATCTCCCTCCTCTTCCCTCCTCGCTCGTCACCGCTCTCGCAGACCTCGCCGTCCGTCAGGAGGCTATGGTCGACGAGGGCGAGGGCGAGGATGCGGATGAGGACCAGGAGTAAGGCTCTCCAATCACCAAGTAGGGGGTCAACGACGTTATGAAAATGCAGAAAGTTTTTCCGGTGCCTCAACTTGTCCAAAGAAATGTGATGACTGTGTTTGCTCTCTGTGGTCATGTGTGATATGTTGAATTGGTTCTTGCCTTTTGATGGATATATTATCGACCTTGCTGAATGCTAGAGATGAGTATCGAAAGAACGTCTCTCATCTGTCCGATAGGGGCCAAAAAATGTATCATAAAAAGACAGGAAGGTTTTGTGGTTCTCAAAGTTGTCCAAAGAGAGTCGCTACCCATCATACTCTCAGTGGACATCTACGTCACACTAGATACATTATTGCCTTTTTACAGCTATTTATGTAGGGTGGCTGCTGTTGGAGAGAAGAGTGTAAGGTAAAGGTTTCTTTTTGATATTTCATGTCTTCCAAAAAACAACTGACTACTTTATGCCATGCCAAAAGCTCATTCTAGAGCGTGAAAACTGTTTATCTACAAGCCATGATAATCCCCGAGTGAATCGGAACGTCAATGTGTGTGTACAGCGGTGGCCTCCTAGCCCCAGTTGAAAAGAACCTGCTTCTTGCCTTGCTTGCCCTTCCTGACAGTTCTCTGCTCGGGCGACTCTTCCACAGCAGGCGGGCTCTGGACGTTACTACTTGAACCAGAACCCCATGCGACATTTGAAGGACCGGGAGCATTGACGCGTCTCACACCGGCGCCAGTGTAGCCAGGGCTGAAGACAGTGGATGTAGGCTTTTGTGCCTTGGGTAGCGATGGGAAGATATCTCCACCACGACCTGGAGGCTTGCTGTTGCTGGGTGTGCCAGAGCGCGACGGTTGCGGCGTCGGGCGTGCAGATGCAGGTGCCGAGTTGAGCCATGATGCTTGGCTGGGGTTCACGCGAACAGGAGGAGCGGCAGGAGTTGATGACCTTGAAGATGCCGACAAGGGAGGGAAAGAAAGACCTCCAGCACTTGAAGGGTTTCCTCCGGAGTGAGGGGCAACAGCAGAACCATAAGAACGAGTGTTGTTAGATCGCGAGCTTTGTGCTGTGCTTGACTTGAGGTTGAGGATACGCTTTGAGCCAATGCCGTTACCCAAGACAGAGGCAGCGCTTGTGCTGGGACCTGACTGACCGCCAGCAGCGTGAGGAAGAGAGGGGTAGTCTTCGTTGATGGATCTCCAATTGTTCCAAGCCTTCAGTAGCTGGTCTCTCTTGGTCGCAATCTCGAAGATGTCGGCAAGCTCCTTGACCAGCTTGCCCAGCTCGGTCGAGGATGTGTCGAAAAGAGAAAAGAAAGCATCGATGAGATGATCGGCAGTCATGGCGCCTTGACGGTAAAGTGAGACCTTGTTGCGGAACTCGGCTAACTTGGTCTGGTCGTTGCGCAGCAGGTTGGAAGCACGCTCGTTGACGGCATTGTGACGGAGGCGGCGAGCCTGTTCTTGTGGGGTGAGATCTGCCATTGAACGATCGGGTGAGGTAGAGCGAGGGATAGCTGATGTCGGCTGGAGGCTGAGGGAGCCAAGCGATGGGAAGAGGTCCTGTCGGGCAGGGCGAGTCGTAGTAACGGTAGCTGGCTCAGGAGCGTTTGCAGGAGCTCTTGCGGCGTACGCCTCGGTTGGCTGAGTGAGCTGACCGCCAAAAGAGCGAGTCGACACGGATTGAGCACTTTGGATAGCCATTTGACGCTGGTAGGCCATCTCTGCTCTGCCCATAGGCTGGGCGGATGAGACTGGCAATGGGTCGGCGTTGGGATCGCGTCCACGGCCACCACCACGGCGTTCTCTGTTAGGGTTGCGCTGAGGGCGGTCTTGTTGATGAGGCGCACGGTAGTCGAAGCCTGAGATGTCGACTCTACGGGCATCACGACGAGCATCTTTGGTCAAGCCGTTAGGATGAGCCTCGAGCTGATGAGCCTTCAAGTCCATCTCGGAATCAAAGACGACAAACTTCTTCTCCAAACATTCCTGGTCGGGGCACACGAAATGATCCTTTCGAAAGTGAACCTCGAGAGCGTTGTAGTCGACATAGTACTGGGGCTGTCTGCCACCATCGCGGCGATCACACAAGTGGCAGCGTTCGTGGCGGTCACGACAATGGGAGAAGAGTTCATCATCTCCGTAGAAGCGTTGACGACAGAAGCCACACTCAGGATGACCTTTGAAGCCTGACTGGTTCTCGGCACCAGGGATGTCATCGCCGTGCTTTTCGTGTCTACGCAGCTCCTGAGGGGTAAACAGTTCGTGTTCATGAGTGAAGACCTTCTTGTTACGAGTACACAGATCACACATCTGTTTGTGGTGGACACTCTTAACGTGACGATGGAGGTCGGGCCAGCCTAAGCATGCAGCATCGCATGACGGGTCGGGGCAGTTGTAGCGTAGGAGGAGGATAGTATCCTCAAAGATATCCTGGCTTTCGTAACGGATGCCGAGGTTGTCGTCACTGTGGGCAAACTGTTGTGTATTGTAGTCCTCGAATCGCTTGTTGGCATCGTCGGTGAAGATGACTTCTTCGGCACTTGTCTGAGGCATGGTCAGCGGTGTCACTTGATGATGAGATCAGAGAGACATACTCGACAATGAGCACAAGTCTTTGTTTTGTAGAGAGCACGCAGTCTTAGCGAACAGATGTGGCAGGTGCGATGGTTGCAAGGAGCGACACTCTGATGCACGACTGGCGAGGCACAGATGAAGCAGACTTCGGCCTCGACATCCTCGCCGTCCTCTCCTTGTGGTACCAGAGCGAGGGCCTTTCCTTTTGCTTGAATCTGTTGTTCCGTCGTTGGTTGATCTCTCGAGTCTGTGGGTGCATGTGCCCCTCCTGCCCCGCCTCTGCCACGTCCTCCACGGCCTCTACTTTTG
>Ga0115846_100740_pt1 | contig 16430 bp, 16 predicted proteins | sample InSIn5gowninarea_2_FD_83860 | JGI IMG/M metagenome (GOLD analysis project Ga0115846, IMG submission 83860)
GTCGAACATGACGCATTGCCAGACGTCCTCTGATAGGCGGTGGCAGTAGTGGTGTGTGAGGCGCTGGTGGTGCAGTGAGTGTGTGTAGCAGGGGAGTGAGATGAGGTGGAGGTTGAATTGTGGAGGAACGAACAGAACATCAAGAAGTTGATGCAACAGAAGGTGGCGGGTGAAAGCTGAGAGTGCTAACAAGTGACATATCTTGTGGTTGGCTTGTTTGTTTGTCTGTCCGCTGTGTAACGTGTAATAAAACACTCGAGTGAGCTGTACCAGGTGTGAAAGCTGTGTGCAGTGCAGTGCAGTGCAGTACACCGCTGTTCCAGTGTTCGCTGCGTGCTCGGCACTCACACGGGAGAAGATGTGCTCATCGATGAGAATCAGTATTACATATATGAACGCTGCTTTGCTGTCACAGACATCACTTTGCCGCTGTCGTGTCCGCTGCACCACCGGCACTGCTGCTACCCTGTGCACTGCCAGCTGCTGCTGCACTACCGCCGCCCTCTTTCTCTGTGGCCATGTTCCACGCTTTGTCGAGGTACTTCTCCACCTTGTTAGCTCCTGTTATCTTGCCAATGAAGTTTCCCATTGCAGTCTTCTCCTGTGGATGACCCATCTGCTCACCGAGTTGTTCGCCGCTGGAAGACATGACGGAGGAGGTGTGGGGGAGGAGAGGGACGGAGTCAAGTGCTTTCGGGCAGGCAGTCGAGAGGAGCAAGAAAGAAAGGAGGAAGGAATGGGGTAGTCCGTTCGACGAGCTATACAGATGCAGCAGCTGCAGAGTAAGAAGTGAAAGGAGTGTAAGGAGTGGGTGCGTTGTACCACTTCACTTCAGCTCAGCTCAGCAGAGATATGTGGTGTGGTGAGAATGACTTGGAGTGGGCTCGACTGGATTGAGCGAGATACGACAATTGCTCGTACAACTGCTCGTACCTTTCGACCATTCAACTGCCCAACTGTTGAATCGCTGAAAGCACGCCCGACTCGCCTCCACCACTCAACTTTCCTCCTACTTCAACGCCCAACTCCAGCCAGCACCTACTCCCGACGCCACACTGCACACAGAGACACATCACAGCCTCGACAACGTCGACGTCGACACACTCATCTGACTTTCACTACTTTCAACTTTTGGCTGCGTCGCTGTCGATCACCTCTCTCAGACCTTTCGATCACCTCTCTCAGACCCTCTTACCTGCCAGTCAACTTCTGCATCATCCGACTCTGTCTCCCCGACACTCTCTCCACGAAATGAGCGCCATGAACGACCACACCGAGCACTCGGAACGCCTCGACGCACCCGTCCCTTTCTCTGCCAAAGCGCTCGACATGGGTGCAAAAGTCCTTCAAGGCCACACACCACTCTCACAATTCAACCTCCACCTCATCTCACTCCCCTGCTACACACACTCACTGCACCACCAGCGCCTCACACACCACTACTGCCACCGCCTATCAGAGGACGTCTGGCAATGCGTCATGTTCGACGGCAGTGATGCCAACAGTCGATTGATTGGCGTGGAGTACGTGGTTGGTGAGAAGACTTTCCAGACATTTCCTGATGACGAAAAAAAAATGTGGCACACGCATCATCAAGAGGTGAGGGGTGGCAATCAGGTTGCTCCAGGGTTGCCACAGGCTGCGGAGCATGCGGTGATGCAGGAGCTGGCCAACACATACGGTAAGCGAACAACAGTGCAAGGCTGCCGCATGAGCTGTCGTTTTTGAAAGCTCGTCATCAATCCAGTGTAGCTAACATGTCATCAACTCTCTCTGTTGTGCTGTGACAGGCAAAGCAATTCACTTCTGGGCCGCACAGGATCCGATGCCGTTCGGTCCACCAAAACTAATCGTCACTATGTGCACACCAGAAACACAAGAGAAGTACCACGAACCGTCTGTCTGGGCACACAAGGATAAGAGCTCCGGCACGGACAGTAAAGAGAAGGCCGAGTCACGCAAGGACATCGACTACCACGAGAGGCTACCTGGTGCGGACCAGTGGGAGCGTGGTGGAGAGTTGTATGAGTTTGTCAGTTAAGTAACAGGTAGCACACAGATTGCCCAGCACATTGATCGATTCAGGTCGCTCATTCTTCTTTGCTTGCTGTGTTTGATGTGTCGCAGGTGCTGGTACCGGTCAGCAAGAGTGCAGAGGTGGAGAAGTTGGGTGGCATTCGCAATCAGTACAGAGACGACAGACAGTGAAACGGTGTTGAATGACTCGGCGCAAAGTGGAGTGGGGAGCAGCATTGAGTAATTGTTGTTGTTGACGTGTTGTTGTGGCTTAATGCTGTGTCTGGCTGTTGCTACAAAGGGTGATGTACATGCAGAATTCTATGCTACCACCCGCTGTCGCCACTGAAATTGAATTGTGAACCGCCGGGCCGTGACGCAGCCATTGCGCGACTGACCGCTTGCCGCTTTTTCATTTGACGTACCGCTTCGTCCTCGTCGTTGAGTGGTGGTGGCATCACCGGTCCTTCTTTCCTCTTTCGTCCGCCTCCGTTCAGACCCTCACCATCACTCTGACCTGTTTTGATCAAATATCCAATCTCTTTGCTCTCCACCTCTCTGTCCACTGCCACCGGCCGACTGAACCATGCTTTGCGCTCATTATCCTCGCGCTCTTTCTTCTCTTCTGCCACTCTCTTCACCACACCATCCTCTCGCTCTCCAGTCACTGCATCCTTCGCCACAAAATCGTCCGTGAACGGATTCTCAAACACTTCCACACGCTCAATCCGCACCTCCTCCACTCGACTACCCTTACTCGCACCACTACCACCATCCTTCCCACCCTCACTATCACCCCTATCACCAGCCTTCTCAATCGCGTCCAATGCACCCATCCCACCCACCACACGACCAAACACAGTATGCTTGCCATCCAGGTGTGCACATGCACCGAACGTAATGAAGAACTGACTGCCATTGGTGCCCGGCCCACTATTCGCCATCGACAGCACACCTCTGCCATCATGCTTCAACGAACTGACAATCTCATCCTCGAACCGCCGCTCGAACGCTCCTTCACCTCCTCGGCCAGTGCCGGTCGGGTCGCCGAACTGCACCATGAAACCCGACAGTAGGCGGTGTGCTGTTGTGTTGTTGTAGTAGCCACGAGTGGCGAGTGTGAGGAAGTTGTGTGTGGTGTGTGGTGCGAGTGAGGCGTGTAGTGTGAGGTTGATGTGTCCGTGTGTTGTGATGAGACGAACGTAGGCTTTTGTGGTTTTTTGTGCACGGATTGTTGTGTATTGTTGTTGACGTTTTTGTGCGTCGGTCAGGGCTGTTCGGGTGTTTGCGGTGACGGGAGTGAGAGCAGTGGAGGTGAACGAACCTGTGGCATGATGGCTGCTGTGTAAGCCACGTGCGACGAATGGAGCAGTAGGAGAGGAAGACGATGAAGCGGAAGGTGAGGACGAAGAGACAGCAACGGCAGGTGCAGAGGATGACGACGAATGACTAGCTGTCTGCTTCTGCGTCACGCTATTCTCCTTGCTCGCGTCAACACCTCCTGCCCGTACAACCCTCGTCTTCAAATTATGTGGATCCTGCAACACAATAATATCCTCTTTCCGAAACTTGACACCACTCACCAAATCCTCCAACACACCCGCCTTCACACACAACTCATCCACCACTTCCCCAGCATACACATTCCCTGTTGTGGCAATGCACACGATGTGGGTGTGGAGTGGAGAGAAGGGCTTTTGGCTGACTGGACAGATGTATTGCGTGGGGTTGGATGGGTCTGTGGTGAAGTTGAGACGGATGAGGTCACGGAGGTGGAGTGGTGCTGAGGTGATGGGGTTTTTGTGGTGTTGTTGGAGGTAGGGGATGATGTGCCTGTAAGGGGAGAGAGAGAGGGGGGAGGGAGGTTGGTTGGTTAGTGGGTGGTGGTGTGGGTAGCGTGCTGATGTGTGTTAAATGTGTTGTGTTGTTCTGCGAGTGTGATTTGTGGCTGCACATCGTCTCGCTTGTGGCAGCCTTGCTAGCCCACTCGCCTACTGCTCTGTCAGCTGCTATCGCTGTTGTGCTGTGCTGTGTGGTGTGACTGACATGAGGTCGAAGATGTTGCCATCTCTGTCGCAGACAGGTGTGGTCCATGGTGTGAAGGTAAGTGCACAGTGATCGAACGGCAGTCGCTGCTCGTTTGGATTGTTGGCTGTTCGCTTGTGACCTCCCAGCTCTTTCCATTCTTTGTTGGTGAGGAACGGTCGATCCGACTGGTGTTGCTGCTTGCCCATCCTTGCTGTGGAGCGGCAGCAGGGAGTGGAGATGCAAGTGAGAGTGAGAGGAGACGTGACACACGACAAGCAAGGGAACCGAAGTAGCTAGCAGAAGCAGAGGAGGTGTGTAAGCTTGGCTTTTGTGCTGCTGGTCTTTGTTCGGTTGGCGCGTTGCTGTGATTGTCAGTCTGTTGCTGCTTGTTTGATGCTTTTCAGCTTTCCCTGCTGTGTTCGACTCTGCTGCTGTCTCCGCCTGCTGATGCTGCTGCTGCTCGTTGTTTCGTAACAATGTGCATTCGAAGGATGTAAGCGAGCAGTGAGCGGTGAAGCTGCTGCTGCTCGTCACAGTCGTGCTGACAGTCCCTTCGCTGATCACCACCGATGTCTTGGCGGCCTCCACCAGCCGCAGCTGCCGTGCTTCAGACCACACATCCGCCTCACCACCACCCATCTGCAGTCGCCTCCAACCCACACCCTCACTACACCACCGCCACAACTCGTACGAATCCAGCCAATATCAAGTTTGAGGATGACGAGGATGTACCTCTGATGAGCTTTAACTCTCCAGCACCTGAACCTCCTAGTGTTTCTTCTCTATTCACCGTCCCATCTCCACCACCGTTCGCCGGTCCAACGGGCCATGGCACTTCTCGCGCCCCACCTCCTGCCTTTGCTCGACCGAACATGCACGCTGGTCGCCCTCCTGCGGCCTCTCCTCCGCGCAGTTTCTCGACACCCGCTCCTCAACTCTCTCATTCTTCGCACTCGTCCGGGCCTCGACCAGCACAGCACAGCAGCAGTGTGCCGCAGCGGTCGGTCGTCAAAGCCGAGCCACCGCAGCCGATGCAGACAGCCCAGTGGAACAAAGAGAACCAGCTGCAACCACAGCATGGCGCCAACGGACATAGCAGTGCAGCACAGCCCGACCGAGCACCGCTACAACCCATCTCGTCTCCACACCAGCCGCACCCGCCTCCTCCCTCCCTCCCTTCACCGCCGCTTCCAGCCTATCAAGCTTACAACGTTCCACTGCCCAACTTTCTGAAGACTGACCAGCCGTACGCTTATTGCTATCCCCGCCGTCCTCCGCCGCCCACTCCTGTGGTCCCTTTCACGCCGCCTCCTTCGGCTGACGTGCCTCAGCAGACCGGTTTATCATTCCTCGCCCATCGACCCGGTTCCACTGTCAAGCCGCCTGTACTGTCAAAAGCAGCCCAACAACGACAAGCAGCCAAAGAGGCAGCAAATGAACGATCGGCCGCCGAGGAAGCGCCACAACCACAACAACAACGACCACAGCACGACAGCACGCCAACGAAAATGTCCGATCGCCGATTCACGCATCCGTAACAATTGCAGAACTGCTCTGCTCTTCGGGTCACGGCGAGTGTGTGCTTTCTGCTGCTGCTGCTGCTGCTGGTGGTGTTTCACTGCAAGGGCATTCCGAAAGCGTCGGCAGAACTGAGCTGCCTTTGAGCTCCTACAACATGTACTGTCCAAACCCGAGCCGCTTGCTGCTGGCGCTTGTCGGTGCATGCAAGAGCAGCAACTCAACCACACTCGGCTGCTCCACTCCTTCACTGAGCTTCCTGACCACTGCTGCCTCCACACTCTCCTTCTCCCGCTCTTACGTCAGTTCCTCTTCCTCTCTCCGCACCTCCCGCCTCACCTCTCCCAGCAACCGTCACGACACCCCACTCGACGTCGTACCCGCCCCACTCACCGCCGCCCAAACCGCCCGACGCAACGCACCCCTCGAACGTCAAAAAACCGACAAACGCGACCACCGCCAACTCCCCTACAACGCCTACAACCTCAAACTCTCTCAACACATCAAACAACTCACCACCTGGACAGACATCCTCTCCCACCTCTCCACAGAGCTCACCACCACCGCCTACAACCGACAGACGGTCGACCGCTACATCCATCCAAACAAGAAGTACACGCAGCTGACACACCAGACACTGCACGCCATCACAACACAACTCATCAAATATCGCCGCACACGACACCGCGCCACCAGTGACAGTCCGCTGCTGAGGGCTGCGCTGGTGCGCTTCATTCGCATAGTGGAGTGTGCTGCGCCGGCGATGTATGAGGGGACGGTGGATGGAGGGAGGTGGAGGTTGATGTATCATCCGTACAAGTATCTGCGGGCGGTGGCGGAGCAGTGGCAGAAGGAGGCTGACACTCAACGCAAGCAGCGGGAGAGAGTGGAGGAGGAGAGGAGGGAAGAGGAGGAGATACGGAGGGAGGGTGGGTTGACAGCCCAGGATATCAAGAGGCGGATAGAGGAGGTGAGAAGGAAGAGAGTGGAACGACAGAAGGCGGAGGCGAAAGCGGAGGCGGAGGGAGGTCCGAGAAGGAGTGATGATGACATGGTGAATATCATGCGTGGTATGCCAACAAAAGAGGAGGCACGAGAGCTAGCAAAGATGAGTGGCGAGGAGAAGTTGAGGATGCAAATACAAGCGATGTTACAGCAAGAGCAGGACAGGAACAAGAAGGAAAGTCAGCCGGCGAAAGAAGAGGACAGCGAGAAGGAAGAGGATCCCAAGCCATCGCGACGTGAGAGGAACAAAGTTCAGACATTCTTTACATCGCCTCGTTGATACAAATAATGTACATTGTTCACATCGATTGTGTGAGCAGCGTTGCATAATAGAGTGTATTCAACAATGGCAACATTGGCGTCTGCGTGAACAGTATGTGAATTATACGCGAAGAATCCCTCAACCACCTAAGTCAGCGTGATGAGACTGATTGGTGTGTCATGAGCCTCGGTACGGGTGATGGTGATGCGTGTACGAAGTGCTTGAGGCTGGCGTGGTTGCTGGCGACAGGAAAGACTGTGAGGGTGATGCGGTGATCGTGGATGCGAGTGACGGTCGCAACTGCTGTGAGGCGGGTGTAGCCGCAGTATAATCACTCCACTCCTCCTCATCCAAACACGCCAACTCCACCAACTCCCTCACCTCGTCACGCAACACACCACCCACACCCACTCCCACACCAACACCCACCCCATCCACTCCCTCCACTCTCCCCTCCTCCTCACCCCCTCTCGACAACTCAAGCGGCAGCATGGTCCCCAGCGTCCTTCCAACCTTCAACGTAACCGGAAACGGCACCCTCGCCTCCGCCTCACCCTTCGGTGGTAAAAACACACTCTCCATACACTGACGCACAAATGTCGCAACTGTTGCTTCGAAGCCGTGTCGCACTTCGAGGATTATTTCGTCGTGGAGTTGGAGTGTGAGGCGTGCGAGGGTGGGGAAGGGTTGGTTGTGTTGTGTGTGGAGTGTTTGGATGTGTGCGTGTATTGCTATCATTGCGCGTTTGGCCATGTCGGCTGCTGTGCCTTGGATGGGGGTGTTGATGGCTTGACGCTCAGCGTATGCACGCTTGTGAGAGTTGGCGTTGTTGATGTCTAAAGACAGGACACAGTGGCAAAGGGGTGAAGTGAGTAGCGGTGCAGGGGGGCGGGGTGATGGTGATGGGTGTATTGTAGTAATAACTGACCAGGCAAAGGCCTAACACGACCCCACAGCGTCCGTGCACTGCACTGCAAGCGACATAGACAAGGGGAAACAAATTCGGTCAGCTTACATGATTGAAACAGCAATGCACGCGTAGTCAAGATATGTGACACGCAAAGAGCACTGACGTTACTCAAAGCATCCTGCTTCGCCTTCAACATGAACCGAGCCACCCCAGAGAACTGCACAGCAAAGAAAAACAACAACAACGGCAGTGAGAAGCGCGGCTGCTGGAGAGTGTGAAACAGTCCGTAACGTCAACAGATGATGTCGAACTGACCTTCTCCTTCCACTTGCTGATCAGACGACCTGCTTCATTTTCAGTGTACGTGCGGCCGGTAAAGATCGTGAGCCTCTTCGCCATATTGTCTGCTCCCATCCCATAAAGAATCCCCAGACTGAGTTGCTTGGCACACGCTCTCTGCTCCTTCGTCACTTCACTCTCATCGCAGTCAAAACAGAGCGATGCCATAAACACGTAGATATCACTCCCTTGCATGGCGTTGAAGAAGTGCACGAGGTGATGGTCGTTGGAGAGGTGTGCCATGATGCGCATTTCCATCTGATTGAAGTCGGCTGATAGGAAGACACTGTCGTTCGACTCGGGACGGAAGCAGTCACGAATGTTAATCTCGCGCAACACTTTCTTTGTGCCTCGCTTGCCCTCTCCTGCATCCCCGTCGTGTCCCTGCTGCTCGACGTCCAGCTCGTCTTCGTCGTCCTCGTCGTCCTCTTCTTCATCCTCGACAGTCTTGGTACCTCTTGGGAGTGACTGCAGATTGGGCAGACGGGTGCTCAGTCGCCCAGTGCTCGTGTGGGTTTGGTTCCAGCTGAAAGTGAAAAGATAGCCAACACACGAAATATCATGTCAGTATAATGCACCTGAGAGCTTACCACTGTGTCACGATGGCTGCTATGATAACAAGTGTGTTTGACCTGCAGAATATGGCATTGTGGGATGGTGGGTCGAGCGGGTGAGCGCGCACTTCCTCTGCCGCTTCGACGAGTGGATCCATGTATGTGGTCTTCGTCTTGTTGAACTTGCGGTATTGGATGATACCATCGAGAAACGCTCTGCGCGTCTCGTCTCGCTCGATGCTCAGCAGAGACTGAAGCACTTTCTCGTCTGAACACATCAAGAGAAAGAACAGGCATAGTGAGCAGCTGCACTCGTATTCATATGTGCTGTTCCTCGACGCTGGTTGGCGTGGTATTATTTTTCTGACTGGTGGACGGATGAGTGTTTTTGCCTTTACTCCGGCCATGCTCGCCGCTCGACAGCCTGGAGAAATTCAACTTGTCTGCACAGACAACCACAGGACACAGAGGACAACGGGGTCAGTGGGAGTTGGGTGGAGCAGTCGCAGTCGGATGATGCACAGATGTGGATGATGTTGTACTGACCATACATGACGTGTGCTACCGCTGCTGGGCTTGTGACGAGGAACGGCTCTTTTGCCACTCTAACAAGCTCCTCGTTCTACACACACACACATACACACACGCGGTAACCAACATCGCAGGTTAGTATCTCGAAGCCCACAGTCGAATGCATTGTTTGTTTGTCGAGTGTAGTGCGGTGGTTGTGGTTGTGTGTACTGACCAGTGCTGTCATTTTAATTATGATGGCGTTGTTGGATTTCTTGAAATTCTCGCCATCAAAGCGCGTACCCAGATACTGCATCTCAGCCAACACAGGCAACAGCCGCATCTCCTGGTCCGCAAACACAGCCTGCATGCGATGCAACGCCAGCTGACCGCGCACATAGTCCCACAGTGCAACGACATCCGTCATATCAACAAACAGGCCACGTGCTATGTTGACTGGTCGATCTGTCACGTCTGTGTCGTAGCCGCTCGCTCGGTCGAGGTGCTTGTGAATGAGTGGTAGCAGCTGATACTTTTCTCGCTCGCTGTCCTTCGACACGTTCGGGTCCAGCAGCCAGCACGCCACCTGCACATCGACGAGCTGTTCGCACTGTGGCGCCTGCACCCATCTGAGGGACGACATGAGTGCGCAGAGGACGTCTTTCGCTTCGAACATCACTTTCTCGGGTGTCGGCAGTTCCATGACACTCAGCAACACAGCACGCAGTTGCAGCCGCCGTTCCTCACTGATGTCCTCCTCACTCTTATCACGCCACACAGTCAGCATATACTTCAACCCAGTCTCGTCGAATCCAGCAGCCTTCTCGCTCTCACGCAGCTGAAAGGTGAACGTGATAGCCACGCACTTGGTGACACCGTGCTCGCGTATGTCGACCGTATCGATCGTCTTGGCATCTCGCTTCTCACTATGTAGTCGACTGGCACGATTGAATACTCGGAAGCGCTTCTTCTGTTGATCGGACGCTCCGCGGTATGACGTGGAGCCGTTGTAGAAGATGGCTGCGATAGAAACTGCGTAGCGTGCACAGGCATAATTCCAAAACATCTGGAGTGCATCGTGGTTCGTTGCTACAAGGGGCACATAACACACCAGAGAGAGAGAACAGAATGATGAGAAAATGTGGGGCAGCATACCGAATACGGAATTTGTGAGCGGTGTGTTTGGTTGACTGACTGATATCTTGGTACTGTTGCCGCAATGTCTCGAGCAGCTCACGATTGTAGTCCGACTGACTGGCGTACAGGCCGAGAACGCTCTGTTTAGATGGCGACTCAACAAAGTCATTGTCATCATCCGCCATCTCCTCCTCATCAGCCTTGTTCTTCTTTCCCTTGCTCGCTTTCTTCTTGCCTGCTTTTGATGAGGCCTGCGGTGCACCATCTGTACCATCCGCGTCTGCTGTGGAGAACACATGTTGTCTCTCGTCCTTCTCCTCTCGCTCGATCGTCTCACCAGCCTCAGGCTGTCTCTTCTTGCGCCTCGCTGCCGCTTTCTTCGGTCTCTTCTCTTCACTCGCACCGTACTCTGCCTCTCCCTCATCGTCGTCCGCCTGTCTCGTTCTGTTTGTGTCTGTCTGTCGCTGCGGTGAGGAGAAGAATGAGAGGAGGTTTGCTTGTTTGTTGTCTATCCCGTCTTCGTGCTTCTTCTTCCCACTCCTTCTCTTCCCTTGTCCAGAGTCGGGTGTGGTCGGTGGTTGCTTGTCTGCTCTCTTCCGCTTCGTTGGCGTGCTGTCGTGCTGTGGTCGTTGTTGTTGTGGTTGTGGCGCTTCCTCGGCGGCCGATCGTTCATTTGCTGCCTCTTTGGCTGCTTGTCGTTGTTGGGCTGCTTTTGACAGTACAGGCGGCTTGACAGTGGAACCGGGTCGATGGGCGAGGAATGATAAACCGGTCTGCTGAGGCACGTCAGCCGAAGGAGGCGGCGTGAAAGGGACCACAGGAGTGGGCGGCGGAGGACGGCGGGGATAGCAATAAGCGTACGGCTGGTCAGTCTTCAGAAAGTTGGGCAGTGGAACGTTGTAAGCTTGATAGGCTGGAAGCGGCGGTGAAGGGAGGGAGGGAGGAGGCGGGTGCGGCTGGTGTGGAGACGAGATGGGTTGTAGCGGTGCTCGGTCGGGCTGTGCTGCACTGCTATGTCCGTTGGCGCCATGCTGTGGTTGCAGCTGGTTCTCTTTGTTCCACTGGGCTGTCTGCATCGGCTGCGGTGGCTCGGCTTTGACGACCGACCGCTGCGGCACACTGCTGCTGTGCTGTGCTGGTCGAGGCCCGGACGAGTGCGAAGAATGAGAGAGTTGAGGAGCGGGTGTCGAGAAACTGCGCGGAGGAGAGGCCGCAGGAGGGCGACCAGCGTGCATGTTCGGTCGAGCAAAGGCAGGAGGTGGGGCGCGAGAAGTGCCATGGCCCGTTGGACCGGCGAACGGTGGTGGAGATGGGACGGTGAATAGAGAAGAAACACTAGGAGGTTCAGGTGCTGGAGAGTTAAAGCTCATCAGAGGTACATCCTCGTCATCCTCAAACTTGATATTGGCTGGATTCGTACGAGTTGTGGCGGTGGTGTAGTGAGGGTGTGGGTTGGAGGCGACTGCAGATGGGTGGTGGTGAGGCGGATGTGTGGTCTGAAGCACGGCAGCTGCGGCTGGTGGAGGCCGCCAAGACATCGGTGGTGATCAGCGAAGGGACTGTCAGCACGACTGTGACGAGCAGCAGCAGCTTCACCGCTCACTGCTCGCTTACATCCTTCGAATGCACATTGTTACGAAACAACGAGCAGCAGCAGCATCAGCAGGCGGAGACAGCAGCAGAGTCGAACACAGCAGGGAAAGCTGAAAAGCATCAAACAAGCAGCAACAGACTGACAATCACAGCAACGCGCCAACCGAACAAAGACCAGCAGCACAAAAGCCAAGCTTACACACCTCCTCTGCTTCTGCTAGCTACTTCGGTTCCCTTGCTTGTCGTGTGTCACGTCTCCTCTCACTCTCACTTGCATCTCCACTCCCTGCTGCCGCTCCACAGCAAGGATGGGCAAGCAGCAACACCAGTCGGATCGACCGTTCCTCACCAACAAAGAATGGAAAGAGCTGGGAGGTCACAAGCGAACAGCCAACAATCCAAACGAGCAGCGACTGCCGTTCGATCACTGTGCACTTACCTTCACACCATGGACCACACCTGTCTGCGACAGAGATGGCAACATCTTCGACCTCATGTCAGTCACACCACACAGCACAGCACAACAGCGATAGCAGCTGACAGAGCAGTAGGCGAGTGGGCTAGCAAGGCTGCCACAAGCGAGACGATGTGCAGCCACAAATCACACTCGCAGAACAACACAACACATTTAACACACATCAGCACGCTACCCACACCACCACCCACTAACCAACCAACCTCCCTCCCCCCTCTCTCTCTCCCCTTACAGGCACATCATCCCCTACCTCCAACAACACCACAAAAACCCCATCACCTCAGCACCACTCCACCTCCGTGACCTCATCCGTCTCAACTTCACCACAGACCCATCCAACCCCACGCAATACATCTGTCCAGTCAGCCAAAAGCCCTTCTCTCCACTCCACACCCACATCGTGTGCATTGCCACAACAGGGAATGTGTATGCTGGGGAAGTGGTGGATGAGTTGTGTGTGAAGGCGGGTGTGTTGGAGGATTTGGTGAGTGGTGTCAAGTTTCGGAAAGAGGATATTATTGTGTTGCAGGATCCACATAATTTGAAGACGAGGGTTGTACGGGCAGGAGGTGTTGACGCGAGCAAGGAGAATAGCGTGACGCAGAAGCAGACAGCTAGTCATTCGTCGTCATCCTCTGCACCTGCCGTTGCTGTCTCTTCGTCCTCACCTTCCGCTTCATCGTCTTCCTCTCCTACTGCTCCATTCGTCGCACGTGGCTTACACAGCAGCCATCATGCCACAGGTTCGTTCACCTCCACTGCTCTCACTCCCGTCACCGCAAACACCCGAACAGCCCTGACCGACGCACAAAAACGTCAACAACAATACACAACAATCCGTGCACAAAAAACCACAAAAGCCTACGTTCGTCTCATCACAACACACGGACACATCAACCTCACACTACACGCCTCACTCGCACCACACACCACACACAACTTCCTCACACTCGCCACTCGTGGCTACTACAACAACACAACAGCACACCGCCTACTGTCGGGTTTCATGGTGCAGTTCGGCGACCCGACCGGCACTGGCCGAGGAGGTGAAGGAGCGTTCGAGCGGCGGTTCGAGGATGAGATTGTCAGTTCGTTGAAGCATGATGGCAGAGGTGTGCTGTCGATGGCGAATAGTGGGCCGGGCACCAATGGCAGTCAGTTCTTCATTACGTTCGGTGCATGTGCACACCTGGATGGCAAGCATACTGTGTTTGGTCGTGTGGTGGGTGGGATGGGTGCATTGGACGCGATTGAGAAGGCTGGTGATAGGGGTGATAGTGAGGGTGGGAAGGATGGTGGTAGTGGTGCGAGTAAGGGTAGTCGAGTGGAGGAGGTGCGGATTGAGCGTGTGGAAGTGTTTGAGAATCCGTTCACGGACGATTTTGTGGCGAAGGATGCAGTGACTGGAGAGCGAGAGGATGGTGTGGTGAAGAGAGTGGCAGAAGAGAAGAAAGAGCGCGAGGATAATGAGCGCAAAGCATGGTTCAGTCGGCCGGTGGCAGTGGACAGAGAGGTGGAGAGCAAAGAGATTGGATATTTGATCAAAACAGGTCAGAGTGATGGTGAGGGTCTGAACGGAGGCGGACGAAAGAGGAAAGAAGGACCGGTGATGCCACCACCACTCAACGACGAGGACGAAGCGGTACGTCAAATGAAAAAGCGGCAAGCGGTCAGTCGCGCAATGGCTGCGTCACGGCCCGGCGGTTCACAATTCAATTTCAGTGGCGACAGCGGGTGGTAGCATAGAATTCTGCATGTACATCACCCTTTGTAGCAACAGCCAGACACAGCATTAAGCCACAACAACACGTCAACAACAACAATTACTCAATGCTGCTCCCCACTCCACTTTGCGCCGAGTCATTCAACACCGTTTCACTGTCTGTCGTCTCTGTACTGATTGCGAATGCCACCCAACTTCTCCACCTCTGCACTCTTGCTGACCGGTACCAGCACCTGCGACACATCAAACACAGCAAGCAAAGAAGAATGAGCGACCTGAATCGATCAATGTGCTGGGCAATCTGTGTGCTACCTGTTACTTAACTGACAAACTCATACAACTCTCCACCACGCTCCCACTGGTCCGCACCAGGTAGCCTCTCGTGGTAGTCGATGTCCTTGCGTGACTCGGCCTTCTCTTTACTGTCCGTGCCGGAGCTCTTATCCTTGTGTGCCCAGACAGACGGTTCGTGGTACTTCTCTTGTGTTTCTGGTGTGCACATAGTGACGATTAGTTTTGGTGGACCGAACGGCATCGGATCCTGTGCGGCCCAGAAGTGAATTGCTTTGCCTGTCACAGCACAACAGAGAGAGTTGATGACATGTTAGCTACACTGGATTGATGACGAGCTTTCAAAAACGACAGCTCATGCGGCAGCCTTGCACTGTTGTTCGCTTACCGTATGTGTTGGCCAGCTCCTGCATCACCGCATGCTCCGCAGCCTGTGGCAACCCTGGAGCAACCTGATTGCCACCCCTCACCTCTTGATGATGCGTGTGCCACATTTTTTTTTCGTCATCAGGAAATGTCTGGAAAGTCTTCTCACCAACCACGTACTCCACGCCAATCAATCGACTGTTGGCATCACTGCCGTCGAACATGACGCATTGCCAGACGTCCTCTGATAGGCGGTGGCAGTAGTGGTGTGTGAGGCGCTGGTGGTGCAGTGAGTGTGTGTAGCAGGGGAGTGAGATGAGGTGGAGGTTGAATTGTGAGAGTGGTGTGTGGCCTTGAAGGACTTTTGCACCCATGTCGAGCGCTTTGGCAGAGAAAGGGACGGGTGCGTCGAGGCGTTCCGAGTGCTCGGTGTGGTCGTTCATGGCGCTCATTTCGTGGAGAGAGTGTCGGGGAGACAGAGTCGGATGATGCAGAAGTTGACTGGCAGGTAAGAGGGTCTGAGAGAGGTGATCGAAAGGTCTGAGAGAGGTGATCGACAGCGACGCAGCCAAAAGTTGAAAGTAGTGAAAGTCAGATGAGTGTGTCGACGTCGACGTTGTCGAGGCTGTGATGTGTCTCTGTGTGCAGTGTGGCGTCGGGAGTAGGTGCTGGCTGGAGTTGGGCGTTGAAGTAGGAGGAAAGTTGAGTGGTGGAGGCGAGTCGGGCGTGCTTTCAGCGATTCAACAGTTGGGCAGTTGAATGGTCGAAAGGTACGAGCAGTTGTACGAGCAATTGTCGTATCTCGCTCAATCCAGTCGAGCCCACTCCAAGTCATTCTCACCACACCACATATCTCTGCTGAGCTGAGCTGAAGTGAAGTGGTACAACGCACCCACTCCTTACACTCCTTTCACTTCTTACTCTGCAGCTGCTGCATCTGTATAGCTCGTCGAACGGACTACCCCATTCCTTCCTCCTTTCTTTCTTGCTCCTCTCGACTGCCTGCCCGAAAGCACTTGACTCCGTCCCTCTCCTCCCCCACACCTCCTCCGTCATGTCTTCCAGCGGCGAACAACTCGGTGAGCAGATGGGTCATCCACAGGAGAAGACTGCAATGGGAAACTTCATTGGCAAGATAACAGGAGCTAACAAGGTGGAGAAGTACCTCGACAAAGCGTGGAACATGGCCACAGAGAAAGAGGGCGGCGGTAGTGCAGCAGCAGCTGGCAGTGCACAGGGTAGCAGCAGTGCCGGTGGTGCAGCGGACACGACAGCGGCAAAGTGATGTCTGTGACAGCAAAGCAGCGTTCATATATGTAATACTGATTCTCATCGATGAGCACATCTTCTCCCGTGTGAGTGCCGAGCACGCAGCGAACACTGGAACAGCGGTGTACTGCACTGCACTGCACTGCACACAGCTTTCACACCTGGTACAGCTCACTCGAGTGTTTTATTACACGTTACACAGCGGACAGACAAACAAACAAGCCAACCACAAGATATGTCACTTGTTAGCACTCTCAGCTTTCACCCGCCACCTTCTGTTGCATCAACTTCTTGATGTTCTGTTCGTTCCTCCACAATTCAACCTCCACCTCATCTCACTCCCCTGCTACACACACTCACTGCACCACCAGCGCCTCACACACCACTACTGCCACCGCCTATCAGAGGACGTCTGGCAATGCGTCATGTTCGAC
>Ga0115846_100745_pt1 | contig 16391 bp, 23 predicted proteins | sample InSIn5gowninarea_2_FD_83860 | JGI IMG/M metagenome (GOLD analysis project Ga0115846, IMG submission 83860)
CTTCCGCTTCTTCCTCGTCTTCTCGTCTCTTCCTTTTACCTCCTTCATCCTCATCTTCGTTTCACTTCTTATCTCACATCTTCCGGTCTTTCTCAATACCGCAGTTCATGCTCAGCATGTCATAGGTGTACGGTAGCGGGACAGAATTTCTGCTTTGCTCTTCTACGCTTTCGACGGATCTGATTTAGTTCTTGAAGAATGCTGTAACTAGATGGTCTCACTACTGTAACAAGTGCTACCTGGCGCTACCCCGTGGAAGATGCTGCGATGCTAGATATTTGGGGCTGGGGATTGGTATGTTCCAGGCACTACTCTATCTGTGACCGCATGTAAGTCGTCGTCACGGTACTATTGCTCGGATTCGTGGTATTTTGAGAAAAGCGTTGTCGTTAAAGAAATGATTCGTAAAAGGTGGCTGAGCTGCGATACTTGGGATGACGAGGACGTGAGAGATGAGAGTACAAGATGAGTGATTACGAAGGAAAGAACAAAAATTGAACCAAAGTGTTAAAGAGTGCGCGAATGATGTCTGCCAGGAGTACAAAATATCAAAGTGACAGTAATAGCATATCGTCCATGCCTGAGACCAATGCGAAGGCTAGGAGACCATGCGGGTATTGGACTGTTTGGCACTTGATTGTGGGTTGAGTAATGGGTACTGAGCTGAGCTGATTGTAGGGTGGAGGGGTGGTATGTTAGATTAAGCATGGTCCTCGAGTTGGAATGCTGACTTGGATGGATGAGAGAATGAGAGCTGTGAAGAGATAGATGTCTTCCGGATTGGTAGAAAGACGAACAGATGCGTGTTTTGGTTTCTGTGATTGAGGCGCCTTGGGCTATTCATAACACCCACACACGTTGGTACCGCTTTGTGAAGAACTGAAGCGATGTTACTACGTGAAACCCAAGGAGATAGACCTTGTTCTTGTTTCATATCTTGATCCAATTTACCGTTTCTCGAGAAATGGAGAATTGGCAAGGACTGCCGCGCGATTGATGGTGAGATGGTTGAATAACACAGGCGTCCAATGGTTCTTCCTCTGGATGAACAAGGAAATGGATTGCGTATTTGTAGTGGTATTTGTCGGAGCGACGACGACAGGACGACTCCCTCCAAACTCTGCTCTTGACGAGAAAGTGTAAAGGAATTGTATAACTGTTTAGTGCGAATCACGGAAGACAACAAGCAGGACGTGAGGACAAGCTGAGTTTGGTTCACAGCTGGTAGTCACAAGTGTGCTTAATGTCAGGATAGGAGTACGAACGAACGAAAAGATTGGAGCTGGGGGTGATAGACTAGAGTATTTTGAGCAGAAAAGCAGAAAGAAAAACAGTAATTGAGGGTAATTTGGAAACACAGATAAGGCAGGAAGTGGCAAGAGATGATGACACTATGGTAAGACAGAACATTTCCAATAATAGTACCCTTCTGCGTACCTTACACTTTCCAGAATGGAGAGTAGTAACAAGAAAATGAAAAACCAGAGCTGCACTAACCTTCCCAGAAAGACAAAAGGAACCGCCTGCAGTCCTTTCGCCATATGCGATTGTCGGTTCTCTATATCTATAGTTCTTCGAAAGCATTCCCAACGTAGACTCCACCTCACAATTCATCATAAACCTTTCATGCCATTCGCGCCAGAAATTAAGTCGAACCTTCTCCTCAAGCAACACTAGGGCTGCCAGGCTTGATATACTCCTTCACGGTTAACAGAAACGTACTTCCCCGCCTCTTACCTTCTCCATTTTTGCTGCCCACGCTGGCCACACTACCTCTAAGCTCTCTCACAACAGGCGACATAGCTATCTCCTCCCTTCCTGGAGCAATCCCAACACCTCCCGCAACAATCTCAGTCACCTGAACCGTGGGTCCCTTCTTCGCACGATCCTGAACCTGATGCGAAGTAGCCGCAGCAAGCCTCCCATCAATGCTCGAACTGGCTGCAACAGCAGAAGCAGGCTCATCTGCAAAGTTGGAATATGTCATGGTTGTAGATACTTTGCCAGCTACATTACTTTGCCTCCTTACAAACGTAGCAGGTGGCCTAGATCCAGCAGTTGGACTTGCAGCAGATATAACAGAGGCGTTGCGTCCCCTGACTGTAGCGAGGAATCCAGTCTCGGCGTTCATAGCACCAGTGACTGGACTTATGGGTGAATCGGAGGCGCTGAATTTGCGGTTGTACGAGCTCGCGGGCGATGTGGGCGTGCCATTTGGACCGTAGCCGCCGAGTGAGGTGTGTGATGGATCGGTTACTGATGCCTTGCGAGAGGTGAAGGAGGCTGGAAAGGTGCGAGTTGTGGTTAAAGTTGGGCTCTTCAGAGATGTGTTGAGAGTAGGGTTATTGGCTTTGGGTTGACTGCGGCTGAATTTGCGGGGGGTGGTGGAGGCGGGCGAAGGAGAGGAGAGAGTGGTGCTAGTGCTGGCTGAGGAAGAGGATTTGGTATTGAGAGCTAGGAATGTCGGCCGGTGTGTTGTTGCTGTTGCTGCTGTCTGGATCGTTGGGGAATGGTCATTGGAATGGGCTGGGGGAGGTGATTGTGCCTCCATAATAGGTTTCATTATGGTACTCATTGGCAGCTGTAGGGACGACTGATGAGATGTAGAAGACAGGAAGATGAGGCAGGAGGGATGAGAAGAAACAGGAGGCGAAGCATTTCAGCTCCCGGGCCAGCCCGCTTCTCTTGCTGCCCCCCGTGACGAGATGCGAGGCGTCAATGGGGCAATACGAGCTCAAGCTCGTGCTCATGGTTGTTCAATAGGCTTACCGATACCGGGATGAACTCCGTTAGCTATTGGATGACGGGCTGAAGCCTGAAACAGCTTGCAATTTCTGAAACACATCTCGAACATGGCGACCACACTACTAGCACCACGGTTACTGCTGCGAGCTGCCATAAACTCTTATACTGCCACCCCGGTCTTTCATCGGACTATTACTACAGTCCCAAATTCACCACACATTCATATTCACCCCGATCCTGACTCCTCGTCCACCCACCTCCTCTCTCTCCTGCCTTCTCCACCCTCACGAAAGACCCGTACTCTCTGCATAGCGACGACAACCGCTGTGCCTCCAACCACTGCCTCAACAACATCAAACGCTGACTTCATCGTCCTCTTAAACTCCATCCTCGCCGAACACGCCACTCACGATCCAGTCGTACAAGCCTCCGCAGCCGCATTCGCGTCAAATGCCGGCTCAACTCTGGGCTCAGGCGGTGCACTCTTTGCCCAGCAAACCAGCGCGCCCAAACGTCGCATGGGCGGTAGCACATTCAGCGAACGTATGAAGGAGAAGAGAGCAAAAGAGCAAGCCGAGCATGCACAACAAGCACAAGCACCGCCACCACCCACGCCATCTGGAGCCGGCGGCGGCGCAGGACAAGGCGGAGCAGGTGGCGCAAATTATCAAGGTGGTATGGGAGGAGCTGGTCGTGGTGGGTGGATCCACGTGAATGATCAACGACTACCGCCTGATTTTGGCAGGATTCCGTATCCTGAAGACATCTTTGGGAGTTTGGAGGTTGATGGGGAGGGGAATTTTGTGGGGGAGAAGGGGAATTGGCAGAGTAGCGGGACGTATCGGATCATCACTAGGGATGGTGTCTTGGGATTGAGTCCGTATTTGAGGAGTAAAGTTGTTGAAAGACTGAGAGAGTTGGAGAAAGAGATGGAGCGACGATGATGTGAGACGATAGTGCAGAGACGACAAGGAGGACGACATGAAAGAGTGTATGAACTTCGAAGTTGTGGATGATTACTAGCTGTCATCCTGATCAGCAGCCCTGCCCTGCTAGTAACAGCGAGTAAATTTGCTGGAAGACGCTAAAAAGATGATACGAGGGCTTCCCAGGGGTTTTTCTGGTACCCAGCTCGCAACAAGGCCAGTGTGAAGTTGAACCAGATTCGAGGAAAAACTGTATTATAGGCAGCATGACCACCCTTCAACACGGAGCAAGTTTGGCAACCACGCCTAGATACGTAAGCGTATCCAGGCAACATTCCTCTTTGCCCGCTCTTCTATAGACACGCAATCTCTGGAACGTTGTAGTCCCAACATCGAAGACAACTTGAACGAAGAACGTCTACCATGAGCTCCAAGCACGCATCATCTCCTTCAACTCAATTAGATGTCTTCCACGAAGTCGCCTTCAACTTCTTGGCACTCGTTGTTTTCGGGTTCCTCCAGTTCGAACGTCGCTACATGATAGTCAAGCACCTCCTGAGCCTCGCCACGGCTGCTTGGTTCGCATCTCGAGATAGAACCAAATACTGCGCCAACATCAACGCCATGGAGATCAAATGGAGCAAGATAGCTACAAAGAGCTTCTAATGGGCATAGGACATGACAGTCTCAACACTTCTTACGTTTGTCCGACTGCCATGAATTTCGATTCAATCCGTGACAACGAAAAGATGCAAGCACTGTTAAAACGACATCCACCGATACTGATTTGATGAGCTTAAGAACTAAGCCTGACAAAAATCGCCATCATTGTGAGGAAAGCTGGAGGAAGCCTGGGGCTGTTGGACAGAGTCTACCTAGTGTTCAAGGGTTCATTGAGTATTGATTACGGCACAAACATTGCATTATTGATGATATACACGGTACAAAGTACCATTGACACGTAATCATCTGCTGAGCATTTCTCCTTATCATTTGACAAGCGAGTGCGTTGACGAAGCCTGGAGCTGCTTGAGAACCAGTACCATACTCAGTGGTCTCCAAACATGGCCTTGAGGCCTGTCGAAATCTCCTCTTTCGCGCTCATCTTGTCCATCCAAGCCTTGACGTGGGGGTAGTCCTCGGGCTTGTATCCAGGCTCCTTACCACCCCACACACTTTGAACAATGCTCTGCCAAGGCGTGAAACTCACTGTGCAGTAAGTCAGCGTGATACACCACAGGGGTATAGAAAGGGCAACATACCATCAGCGTACGACATCTTTCCGCCAACCAACCAAGGACCATCCTGGCCAGCAGGCTGCTTGGAAAGGTGAGTTTCAAGAACACCAGTCACACGAGCAACTTCCTTCACGTAACGCTCCAGGGCGCTGGGAAGCTTTTCCTGGTGATAGCGCTCAAACCAGATGGATTGACCGTAGTATGGACCTTGCCCAGATACCTATGCAGTTGTGAGTAAAGGTAGAGGATACGTATCTGATGGATGAAGGCCGAGCTTACTTGGAAGTAAAGCCACTGCTTTGCAAGCGCAGCTTCCTTTGATCCAGCAGGGAAGCTCAACTTGTTCTTGGTGTCGTAGCGCTCGACAAGGTATTCGATGATCTGCATGCTCGTTAGTTTGGATTGGAGGAGAGGACGAGTAGACTATACGTACAGCACCTGACTCCCAAAGGACCAAATCATCATTGTTGGGGTCTTGGATGGCGGGCATACGACCATTAGGGTTGACGGACAAGAAAGACTCCTTCTTGAGGTCTTCGAAGCTGATAGCCTCAATCTCATGAGGAATATCGAGAAGGCGGAGGATCATGGCAACCTTGGGGGGGTTGGGCCCGGCCTTGCCGTAGACCTTGATGGGCTTAATTCCAGATGACATATTGAATGATACGATTTAGTTTGTTTTTGCTTGTGTTAGAAGTGAGTGAGTGAGTGAGTGAGTGAAGTGCAATGGAAACACTTTGCAACATATACTTCACAACAGCAGATCACCAATCACCAAAGGAGGGGCACGTTTAGGGCATGATTGAGTAAGCATTCAAGCGTTGAGATGGCGGAGATCGAGACTCGAAGCTTCCGCGATCGCTCATTATTCGGCAGTATCATCGGCACCGAAACGATTCAGCACAACACAGAAACACAGAAGTCATTCGAGATGAGCCGAAGCATCACGATAGCATGGAGAAACATGAAACACATCTCAAACAAGCGCGACGAAAGACTGGGCTGACGAAGGGAGCTTGTGAGAGGTCGCGCCAATTTTGGTAAGCCGGGCCGAGATCCGTATCCAATGGCGTGATGCCCTGACGAAAACAGGGACCCTACATCCCTGCATGCCGTCTTCACATCCTGCTATGCATCCGGTGGGCATCATATCCGAGCTCACATAAGACTGTGCTAGTCTCCTCTATAATTTCTCTGTTTAATTCCGCCAGAAAATATGCAAACGAGACACTCATACATCCACCTCAATCACTCAGCACGAAGAAAAAAGAAACAAAAAAGAAAGACGACCTGTGAAAAACGAAACAAAAACCTGTTGCTTTCTTTGTTACATGGTGTCATCCTTAGTGTAGGGGCCATGCTAATCTTCTCTGTATAGTTATCAATTTGACCATGGTGCCCAAAGGGCGAAGATTCAGGGTTTGCTGCAGTACATATGGTACGTTTGGGAAAAGTGACTGATGGTTTTTATGAGTCATCTAGCATTTTTGGTACGAATCTCTAGAGAGAACACGGCCAGAGGCAGACTCATAGGCTAATTACCCTAGTGAACTCACTGGACTGTGCTAGAAGCAATAGCTGAATCGATCGTGACCAGAGACATGCTGTATGGCGTGCGAGAGCTAAGTCAGCTCCCCGCAATTTCGTAAATACCCATCTTAACCTTCTGATTGACCACGTTTCTTTCGTCAAACTCCCGGAGAAGATAGTCTCGAGTCTGCTTCTGAAAAATATTGCCTGTTCCTCCTCCGACCGAGACCAGTCTACCCAGCACAGGCTAAGCAGCCGAATGTGCAGCAATATATCCAGCAAAAGTTGCCGGGTTTCTTGTCTGTAGATAGACTGTTCCTGGACCTATAGACGATGTCAGCATGAACAGCTACCTGCAGAATATCTGCCCAGCAACATCGACGTGAAGCCGAGCTAACGGGAAATCTTCATTCTTTTGAGTCTCAAGGCAATGCCAGAATATTGCGGACGTTCGGAGCAAGCATGGAGAATATCGTTAACATACCAGTGAATTTGCAGACTAACCCCTCACCCGAGCTCAAGTTCGATATGATACCACCACTCGCTGCACGCTCAAGGACGTAGTTGCAATTCCAAGCCACGAGATGGCCATTGTCGATGATGTATTTCTCGTTTGCTTGGAGCTACGACACAGGAAGAAATTAGCGTCATCCAACAAATCGTCTCCGAGGAAGGCAAAATGCCAACCAAAATAAACAAGGCAAGACGGTAACAAGACTTACGTCCTTCTTCACAATAGCACCAAAACTCGTGATCCACACCAAACCCATACCACTCATTCGATACACAAACCATCCCTCACCCGAAAAGATGCCCTTGCCCACTCCTTGCGCTTTGTAGTCCTTAACTACACTCTGTGTACAAGCGAGAAAGCCATCTCTAGCTACTGTCCAGCTTGCATTTGTTGCACTACTACCAGTAGTAACATTAGTGTTTTCAATGCGCAAGACGGTGATGTCGCCTAGACTGTGGGGAGCGAGAAGGAGTTCACCAGGACCGGTGTAGGTGGAGTGTGCCATCTCGCCGCCGATGAGCATTTTCTTGAGGGAGAATTTGAGAGCGCCGCGGAGGGACATTGTTGGGGACATTGCTATCATGACGCCTGGACAAAATTGTCAGTGTTTGCTTGTGGTTAGGCATAGGCTTCTCTAGCGCGCTGTCTCGGCTCTAATCAAGAGAGCGTCGTGGTGGTATACACGACACGTCTTGTTGACAACCAAGAACGAGGTGAGGAAAGTAGAGGCGAAGCAAAGTCCACAAGCTCAGAACAAACATCTCAAACATATATCAGCGCTACACAAAGGAAACATACGTACCACTCTTGGCAACAAGAGGAGCACCCATAGCCAACTGCACAGTCAAAAGCGTATTGCTATCACGATGACTTATCCTATAGCTTCCTCCATTGAACATCCCTACATCATCCGCCGTAGTCGATTGTACGCCCACAAATTGTGCAGGTGATCCGAAAATAGCTTCAAATTGACTGTCTCTAGCAAGAGATGGTGAAGACAAGGCGCCTTGTGGCATTTGCTGACCATCTCTAGCAAAGGAGGTTGAAGACAGGGCGGCATGCGACCTTTGCTGAGACTGTAAGATGTCATAGCCTGGCGTACCAGGGTGTGGAAATGGTGTGAAGGAGCGGGGTGGTGGGTGCTGGGGGTGATGAATAGCTTGCGGGATCCTTGAAGGTCCGGCGGGTGAGTGGTGGGACAAGTGAGCTTTTAGCTCTGGAGGTGTTATTGGATCTGGTGGTAGTGAAGAAGGTGGTGGTGGGTAGTATGGTTCGTCTGTTGTGGTATGATGTAAGTCTTTTGTAAGATAGCTTTTTGAGATTTCCATGTTGTTGGTTTGGTTCGGATTTGTGAAAGTCTGCTGAAAGGATTGAAGCTCATTGCTTACCTTGGGTCCCTTGGCCTTCAGACATCATGGGACCTGATGGTGGTGGTGCTGGATGTGTATCAGTACCTATTTACATGCACAAATGCCGATAGGCTCACGAGGAAAGAAAGGCAAGTCCTTTTCGGGCACTGCGTTTGCCATAGTGTCTTTTGGTTTGGTTTGCTTAGACGCGGCACAGTCTTTTCGCTAGATAGAAGGCTCTCTTGATCTGTTGCAGCTGAATCACGAGATGGTCAAGGTGGAAGCAGATACGAGCACAATGAAAGTTACAACGTGGCGTGGTGCGAGAACAAGTAGTCACGATTAGAGAAAGCAGGTCAGCCGCATGTTTGATCACAGTGTGTGAGCAGTGCAAGTTTGTTATTGGTCAGCCGTAAGCGCCGTCTCGCGTCGTACAGGATCACTTGCTTGCGTGTGCGACAACATCTCCGTATGGTCTCAATTGGGATAACGTTGTGGTCTTTCAACGCGAATGTCATTGACATACAGATAAATAGAAGACTGTAACGGAGAGTGTCTAGATTCTCTCGACCGACCATTCATTGCCAACCCATGACATTGTTCCGTAAACATCTTCAATCTTGAGCAATCTTATCAGCAAGATGAGAACCTTTTGTGCAGACTGCTTTGTATCCTCTCTGGCTTCTCATAGTGGTGCTCGTCACACTCTTGATAGCGATACAAGAAGCTATTCCCTCCTCTTCTACCAGATCTCTGACCACATTCCTGAGGGCATTACAAGCTTTCCCTCCCATGGCAATCAGATTGCAAATTCTCTGGTCCACTCCTTTGCTCTAACGAAACAGGCCTTGCGATCAACCTTGAAGAGCACTGCGCTTTCCATGTTGGCAATGTCCGAGTCGCAATCCAAATATGGATTGGCGAGAACATAGCGTAGAAAGAACAAAACTGTTTCGGTAGGACTTAGCTAAGAGCAGCAACACTAGACCCTACTCGAACATACACGACCGAATAGTATAGCCTCTATTCCAGGAGCGCGCCATAAATGATTTTGTCAAATCACCGTCAATAGAGATATTGGGATGATAGATCATTGTCTCGAATTGCACTTCAGGTAATGTGCAGGGGTATCCCTCGACAAGGCGGATGTTCAGACGGTAGATGCCGTGCTCGTACGGACTTCCAACCTGTAAACTCGTGTTAGGAACGTTCATTGGTCGTTGATTGGTTGTTTGAGGTAATATCAAGGACTCACAGGACCCGTCATGACGCCCTTCCAATGGTGCTTAATCACAAAGTCAGCATTGGTCGTAAAAGAAGCTATGCTTTCATCTAGTCGTGACGCTTACAATATTGGCATAATCGATCGGAGAAGCTGTGATTCCAGGGAACGAACCGGCAAGTGCCTCATCTTGCAATTCGAACTGCAAGTTCCGAAGTGCGCCAGAGCAGAAGGGATCGAAACTGAAAGATTGTACGGGTGGCTCAGGCTTGAGAGGGAGAAGCGCTGGAAGGATAGCAGCAGCATTGTGCGTTCGTAGAGCCGTACGCAGAGTCGAGGTCGAGCTCTTCTGCTCGTCAATGACTTTTGGCTGAGTGAGCTCTAGAGAAGCAAACGACACTTCAAGTCCTTCCGATGTAGTGCTAGTCACATCATCTCCCACGATGTGAGCAGTAGATAGTGCGGACGGCATTCTGATTGTCGTATGTCACACTTATAAAACGAGTGCTGAGCGTGAACTGCGGTATTGAGAAAGACCGGAAGATGTGAGATAAGAAGTGAAACGAAGATGAGGATGAAGGAGGTAAAAGGAAGAGACGAGAAGACGAGGAAGAAGCGGAAGATGCAGATGATGGAAGAAGTCAGGTGGATCGTGTCAAACCCGCGTCAGAAGTCGCTCTCGGATCTTACGGTGCCAAGCAGGTAAACAAAGTGAAGTGTGAAGTCATGACCACGCGCCGAACAGAACAGAGATCGTGACGGTCGTTGATCTACTACATAGCACTCTGTATTCTGCACTCACTTTGATGAGCCGCCATGCATAATCATACCATTACTCAAGCAAACGGAAGATCTGGAAGATGACATCCTGTGTAATATACAAACCACGCCTTCCCAAAGCCAAGAGCCAGCTTAACCTTGCATCCTCTTTCTCTTTCCAATTTGAGCACTGTAACCATGCTTGATAGCACTAACACTACGTCTTGATCCACAAGAGTTGCAGTTGACGAAGTAGAGACGGTTCTCTCCTCGTACCAACTCGGTGTCTGGTGATCTGCAGGTCTTGCATGTTACGTACTCGACTGGATTCATGATCAGCTCTGGCCATCTGATGAAATGTGTTGCATGGAGACTTACCAATGTATCGCCTCAAGACGTTCTCAATCTGCTTCTGCAAGAACTTGCCCTTAATCACCAATCGTCTGCTACCGTCCGTACTTCCACTTGTTCCCAGTTCAGTGAAGAGATATGATGTGACGTGCTCTTCTGATCGCTTCATCCTCTTGGAGATTTCGGCAATGTTGGCAAAAATTGTCTTCTTGTTTCCTTCCCTCAGACATTGCGGAGGAGGAATCTTGTAGCTCTTTCCACCGTTAGACATAAGATCGGGATGTGCTGTGTTGAGTAGCTTGAAGAAGCGGTTGAGTAGTTGGTTGTAGTTGATTGGTGCTTCGGACTCGTGGGCCCAAATGCCAGTGCCTTCATCCATATCCCCCTCCTCAACCTCGGCGTCTTTGCTAGCAGTTGGAGCAGCATCGGCGTCAGGTGCGATCTCTCCGTCCTCCTCGCCTTCAGCAGCGCCGGCCTCAGCAAGCTTAGCCTCAAACTCATCAGTGTCGACCTTTGGTGCCTTCTTCTTCTTCTTTTTCTTGAGAGCACCTAGATCGAAGTCGGGAGCGTCATCTGCTGGTGCTGCTTCTGCGTCGTCTGTAGCTCCTTCGGTCTTCTTGGACTTCTTCTTCTTTTTCTTCAGCGCGAGGTCGTCGAAGGATGTGGACATGTCGTCAACTGCAGTTTCGCCATTTGCTGGAAGATATCAGCATGTAACCACGATGAAAGCCATGCCCTACATACCTGACGTATGGCTGTCAGCTGTTGTCTTGTCATCTCCGGTATCTTGTGTGGTGGTCATTGCGCCGTTCTCGTCGATGAGGGTGTTGTCGTCGCTGAATACTACAGACTTGCGCGGCTTGCGATCTGGCATGGGTTGTTCCTATAACACAGCGCATGTCAGTAGATTGCTAATAGTGGCGAAGACTGTAGAAATAGCCAGAAATGTGCAGAGGGGGATGTTCGCGCGCGACCTACCACGTCAGCCATGATTGCGGTTGGTGTTATTCTTTCTTGTATGTCTCTAGCAAGTCGTATAGAAGATGCAAGTAATCTTAGAGTGTTTCAGTGAGTGTCACTTGTATGAGTAAATAAGGAATAGAAGAGTCACACCACTTTCTCACATCGTCGACACTTTCTGAGTCAAACAGGTGATAGCCACTCCGCCTAACCCTAACGACGTCAACAACGTGTATGAGACCTTACCTCTGTTATGTTAACATCAATCTATTTCAATTGCAATGGCAGATCCTCTAACCGAAATGGCAGATTCAATATCTTCCTCTGCTTTTATGGTAGATCCTCCCTCACCAGAATCAGACGATGTCGACTCCCTGCCAGAATCTGGCGAAACAAGCTCGACGGAAGAAGAACAAGACTTATACTCTCATGATGCCGAGAGGGAGTGGAAGGAGAGTTTACAGCAGCTGGAGCTACTTCTGACGATGGTGTTGATACCTTATTTTGGAAAGTACTTTGGCAGAAAACTGGCGTTCTATGGTAAGCATCGCATAGTTGGAGGTGGCAAGCGCATTGATTGAGAATTGTTGTATAGGCTGGGCAAGATTCATGGAATGGAAATATCCAGTCGAAATCAAGATCACATCACCTGGGGAGTTCAGAGCTACTGGCATTGCTGCAGCAGCCTCGCTGTGAAGATGACGACTGTATGCTGGATTCTACATGAATGAAGAACAACTCCGAAAAAGACATCATAAGCTTTGCGATACATCAACGAAAATATCTCGCCCACTGTTACCAGTGATCGAAGACGACCACGGCACAGATTAAGCATGATGAAAGGGAAAGGACATGGTGTGCCCAACTCAGCTGAGAACAATCGTTGTTGCGCAATCTCCTTGATGAGATCAGCATTACGGCACCGAAACACACTCAACCCATGGCGATATAGCCGGGTTCAATGATCAGCTGTTGGCAGAGCTGCAGCAGAAAAGAGTGAGGTACAAGGTCGATGGCTGATCAGTCAGTTCTGCTACCCATGTCATCACGATGAGATCGAAGGGAGTGCTGTTCCGAAAGACCGCTGGATCATGGAGTAGGTCATAGATGGATTGATTGAGGGTAGTCTGGAGCATGAAGGATGTGGTGGACTAGTGTGATAGGGTTGTGGAAGACGTTGACATGGAGCTAGCCTTACTGGCTCCAGTGCCTCACATGGGCGTGCTGGACTCTGGAGTGTCATTGACTCCTGCATATGACGATGCGCTCTAGCTAAATTAGAAGTATACAAAGCGAGTGTCAAAGGACCCAAGCTTTCGAAGACCAAAGAATGTGTATAAAGATTCTGAGTACTGTCAACATAAATACAATGCATATCCCCGTATGGCCAAGCCTCACCAGCCTCGCCGACTCCTCATCTAATATTGCCGTCAGAAAGATGTTCTGCTCAAGAACCACACTGACTACCGTGAATCCTCGTTTGAAGCAGAATGTGGGGAATTGCTAAAGGTTCCCCCCCCCCCTCCCCCACTGCTATCGGTTACCCCGGCTGATTACTAATCACCCTTTTCGACAGTCAATTTCAACTTTCATATTGACTAACATCAATTGGAACGACCATGCACTTTATTTACATAATTGTAAGAGTACAAACCGAAGTATAAGTGAGTGGAAGCTGCCTGTGGCGTATGTCCAATATCGGACAAGATTTGACTGAGCTGGAGCCTGTACCAATATAATTCGTTGAATGCCTCGCGAAATCGCCGTTGATGTCAGAGTATATATTCTACAAAGCAAAACATGCTCGATAACGGAGCTGTGGCCGAGCGGTTATGGCGCCAGCTTCAGGTTTCTTACAACCATTTGCTGGTATCTAACGATTCGTGGGTTCGAAGTGAGTAACCACAACTTGTTTAATTAGGTGATTTTATACTAACCTAAAGATAGTCCCACCGGCTTCAATAGATAAACCGCATATTTCTTTTGCTCTTTTTAGACAAGTAGAGTGCTGCAGGACTTCTGCATTGTCATTTTGATCTTATAACTGCTCCAATGACCCGAGAAATGGCGGGGATAATGCCTGTTCTGATTAATTTTAGTGTCCAACGGCTATACCCGCAGCCCCTGAAAGACCAAGCACATGCCAGAGTTCAATTCATCCACCTGCGAGTGTTTTTCTTATCAGACCTATTTTTGTTACATATCCTAGAATATGTCGAAACTCGTCAGTGACCCCGAGATCGCCAAGAAGTACGATGAGGTTCGGGACGACAAGACGGAGACCAACTGGTAAGATTGTTGCAATATACTTGTAGAATGAACACGAAAAATGATATTGAATTTGGGGGTGTTGGCTACCATAAATAAGAGTGACCATTCATGGCACACTCGGTATCATCGCGCGCTGCATGTTCCTGTGCTTCAACTAGATTCTCATGCACACACAACAAGGGCAGAGATTCCTAACCATGCTCGAGATCTCCTCATTCTAATTCATCTTCTCTTGCCTGCCACAGGCTAGCCCTCCGCTACTCCCCCGACGTGAAGCCCGACCAGCTCATTGTCTCCGCTGCTGGCACAGGCGGTCTCTCCGAATTCACCTCGCAGCTCGGCGACGACGAAGCCGTCTTCGGATACCTGCGTGTCGCAATCGGGAACGACGAATATAGCCAGCGCGCCAAGTTCGTCTTCGTTCGTTGGTGCGGTCCTAACACCAAGGTCATGAGGAAGGCGAAGTTGGGCATTCAGAGCGGTGAGGTGACGAGTGTGATTAGGAATTATGCTGTTGAGGTGCAGACGGATAGTAAGGGTGATTTGGATGAGAAGGTTGTGTTGGAGAAGGTTAGGAGGGCTATGGGTGCGAATTGTGAGTACTGATCTTGTTTGTATCTGTTTCTGTTTTCTGCGGCTTTGCACGGGACGAGATTAGGCGGTGTTGTTAAAGAGACGACTTATAGGACATGTAGGAGATTGTTAAGACGAGTTTGAGACAAAGCAAAAGATGTGGATTACTGATCCGATTGCTAACGAGTGTTACAGATGACCGACAGAGCACTACATACTAAGCGATATACTTTCGCAATAGCAGCATATCAGTATTAGACAATGTACAGATGTTTTGTGTCTAAACCACCATCTATGTTGCAAACAACAGCTCAATTTCGAGAAAGGCTCCAGATCACTGGGGTTCGTGTAGTTTATACTCTACCAGGTGATCCCTCCTATCTGCGACACAGCTATCCGCAATGCCCAGGTCTTCCAGATACGAGAAGCTAAGCTGATAAGCACGTAAACCTCATGACCAAGGCTTGAGATGCTAGATCCTCAAACAACAGGGGTGTGATACAAGTGTTTTCATCAAACTTACCTCGTCTCAGGGACGAGCCATAGCAAAAAGTATTACTGACTTTATCCACGCCAATACCAATTTAGACAAAGAAAATGAATCCACCTCAAGCGGACGTTCCTCACAAGCAAACAAAGAAAGCTACATACCCACCATCAAACGACGGGCGCGGCATGACATGGTAGCACCGCACGAAAAGTCCACGCGGCAATGAAGTCCTCCGCGCAGATTCGATACAAAGCCCACAAGCTCAACAGCGAGTCCCGCATCGCAAACCAGCAACTCGACAGAGCACAAATACACCGCTGAAGCGAGATCTTTCACATCAGACAACACCTAGCATTTATCCCAGATACTAAGAGATACAGCCTCCCAATCCCTCAGTAATGCCTACTGCGGCTCGAAACTTCTTAATCAGCACCTCCATCATCTTCGAGCAAGAAAGACTCATGGATCCGAGTACTTTGTAATTCCAGCAACACTCACAGTGTCGATCTCAAGTGAATGGTTTCGCAAGCCCCCAAGCAAGCTGACGGACACGGTGCACTTCATGCGTAGGCAGGACTTGCTCCCATCTCATAAGCCTCAGCGAGAGCTGTCAAGAGGCTATCTTGTGCCGTGGTCTGAGCATATACTAATACAGCCTGCATATAACACTATCGTCTCTCGTTATGAAACGATCGTCTCACGTTATGAAACGATCGTCTCAGACAAAGTTACGACATAGAAAATATCCATTTAAACGAATACACGAGATCTTCGCCATAAACACTTTGCTTAGAGGCAAAAGACCGAAGCGACTGGGAAGAGAGAGGTCATTACATTGTATTACTCGCGATTCATCGAGCTCCTCGACATTCCCATAAACCATGCACCATGTCCTGCGCCCAGTTACAACATGAATGCAGAATCAAATTCCAACATTCCTTGCAATCCCGACCATTACCAGAGTTGATGTGGACTCAACCATGCTGTCAAGCCGTATCCATAGTCTTCTCGTCCACCGAGACCATTTGGTATTATGCATCCTTTCTTCCATATTCATCCATAAGCTCCTATTCCACGGAACCCCCTTCGTACCATAAACACCATTCTACCCAACCATATCATTCCATTCCAGGCAAACTCAACAGTGCACCAAATACACCTACACTACCAACAAGAGTGCCGAGCAAGAACGGCTTGACACTGGCCATCCATGCCGTCTTGTTGCAAGTCTTCTTAATCTCAATCCTCCTGGTAGCACGCTTCTCAGCGAGACGAGCACGAACAGCTGACTTGATCCTAGCATGTGTAGTTTCCATAATGAAAGGACGCTTGTGGCGGATGGAGTGAAGGACTTCTGCATCGAGTTCTTTGGCGGCGAGGAACGTCCGCTTGAGGTGGATTCATTTTCTTTGTCTAAATTGGTATTGGCGTGGATAAAGTCAGTAATACTTTTTGCTATGGCT
>Ga0115846_100721_pt2 | contig 16258 bp, 21 predicted proteins | sample InSIn5gowninarea_2_FD_83860 | JGI IMG/M metagenome (GOLD analysis project Ga0115846, IMG submission 83860)
GTGTAGCGGACGGCACGCGACAGGCTTCAATATGCGCCCGGGTCCGGAGCTCGAACAATGGATCCGCGACGCAGGCTTCGTGGACGTGCAGGTGCGCAAGATTCTTCTGCCGCTGGGCTCCTGGCCGAAGAATAGACGGCAGAAAGAGATCGGGGTGTTTAATCTCGTCCAGATGGAGAGGGGCGTGGAAGGTGTTTGTCTAGCGGTGTTACCGAATTTACCGCCTGAGGTTGGGGGGCCGTGGGAGTATGAAGAGGTTCAAGTGTTTTTGGCTGATATCAGGAAAGACATGAGAAATCCGAAGATTCATGGGCTGTACGATTTTTGGGTGGTTTGGGCAAGGAAGCCGGAGTGGTGATTCGAGCGACAAGCTTTGGTGGGCTCGTCTCGTCGAATATTGTACCTTCTTGGATGGGAGATTTCACAGAATGGATTGCTAGATGGCATTTGTTATCTATGGCTCCCTGAGAGGGCATGTTCTGCAGATTCATGGTGCTTTTGGACTATGAACGAAACCAGCACACTATTAAAAAAACCAAATCTCAATGCAGAGGCGAGGAGCCAACCAATTAATAACAACACCGACGCACGAACGCGCCGATACTGTACAATCCTATCTTCGACCTCACTCAGCCAGTCTCCATAACGAACAACCTCCGGCCCGACCGTTCACAAAACCTCTATGCCAAAGAATCAGAACGGACACTACACGCAATGTTCTTCATCAGCCTTCCTTCACACAAGCTCGAGATTCAATAGAACAATGAGCCGTACAGTACGAGTGTGCTGAGAGAAAACTGCCCAACAATGTGGATGAGGTGCGAACAGAGCCCGAACGAGAATACGTGTTCCGAGCGCAAACTTCAAAGGGCTACGGTACAGATCCTGTTGGGTTGTCAGCGTTCACTGCTATCAAGATGTCCATGCTGCCAAGGTTCTGTTTCGCAGATGCATACAAGGACTCAACCTCAGGCACAATGTCGGTCAGCGGGTCGTTTAGCTAACAATTCGTGGCCGCGCATGGCACAGTGGCCAGTACGAAGGACCACATCACATTACATCATTTCATTACACTGCACTACACTACGTGTCCACGCATGCTCACTCGAAGACCTATATTTACTGTGACCCAAGCGGCCGGCACCCTACTGCAAGAACGAGTCACTGTGCGACACGATCCAAGTCAGAACGTAACACACACACAACAACAACGTTACACAACGGAGGACTTGTTTCGTCTGTCCCGACACTCAACGCTATGCTGTGCTGTGCTACAGTACGCTATGCAGGCACGGATAAGGCTCCGTTTTGGGTTGGGTTTTGTGCTTGTGTTCGTGCTTGCATGAGGACGAGTACTGGTATGTCTGCGTGTGAAGTGGGATGGGTGAGTCAGCTCAGCTCAGCTCAGCTCAGCTCAGCTCAGATATGGTAGTGCACTTGCGGCTTCGGCGTGGGTGTTTCGGAAGAGTCCGTAGGGTTGGGATCGTGGCGATTGATTGTGCAGTGAAGTGGTAGATGCAGTACTTTTGGACGGGGGTTATGGTGTTGTAATGTAATGTATGGATATGGCATGTCTGGGCAAGAATGGGAAGGACTGGATTCGTAGCTGGGAGGTATTGATGGTAGTGATTTGACTTGATATCACTTAGTTGGCCGCTACGTTTAGTCATGGCTGCTCCTGGGGTTTCCTGATAGGGATTGAAGCAGAAAAGTTATCGAATTCTTTGACTTACAGTAATGGTCGGCTCTGCATAATGTGCAGTAGATGGACAGCCTGCACCCATCATTTCGGCAAGTGATTCTTAAGTACGTTGTTGTTCAGAAACGCTGCCCGATTTCGACGGTTAATGCACGAAACTGTTTGCCGATACGATGCATGGTTGTAAAGTCATCGCCGTCGCAAAACATGCGAACGTCTATGTATAGTAACATGAAGTTAGGTAGGAAACACACAGTATACGCATGTACTCGAGTAGAGAAGAGTCTTGACGTACAGTACAACAATCGGTGGTTTCGGCCCTGCTATACCGAGACGCGTTCAGCGAATGCGGATGATCGTCGATTGTGAATGCAACCAGTGCTTACTGTACTGTAGTTCCTCATACACGTTTGCCGATTTGGTCTTGTGCGGCTGCGAAGACTGGCTGTCTGCAATTAGCAAGCAAGTAGAATGAGTAGGTATGCTGAGTAACACTTGAAAGTGTACCTGCGTATTGTACTTGGTGCAATGAACGACTGAGGGACTGCGGGTGGCTTTGGAGACGAATGATCAGTGATCGATGGACCGCCCTCAGTTGTCCATTGTACACACATTGCACCTACTCGAACGAATGCTGTATACTGTAACGCTGGCTCCTTGATCTGTCACGAGATACTTCGTTTCGCGAAGTACATCTGCAAACCGGGGTTAGATGTGACGAGCAAAAGCATGAATGACACGCATCAAAAGTATCTGGTATAATGACCAATAATGTAGACTTTGTTCGTCAATATGCATGCCATCCTGGTTTCCCATCTTCCGGTATTGGACAAAGTCGATGTGGGAAATGGCAAGGATATTTTGAGTGAGGCGGATATGCCACATCAGCAACTGTGCATTAGCACGCGTTTGGAGCCGCATAATTCCTGGATGTGGTCGTGTTAGAGCTTGACCAGCTGCATGCTGTGATGATCAGGGCTTGTGCCATGCGTGAAGTGAGAGTCGTGGTAGCTGTCGAAACACGTTTCCTGCCATGGTTTTCACGTTGCTATTGTACTTGTTGTACTGTGGTTCACATTACGAGTCTTGATTTTCTGTCATGATGATCGACACACGGCGCGCGGGAGTCATAAAGTGCAACGGTCTTGACCCCGTGATTGCTCGATCGACGTGCATGGATTAGATGTCTACCCGTGAAATAGCGAATAGCGAGTCGCTGAACAGTCGAGACTGAATCGTTCAGATTCGTTGATCAGCGACCGTTTGCGGACTTGTCTCGGAGGTGACGGCTTACCATGGGCCGATCCGGCTAGCCAAGTAGGCAATGTGCGAGAAAAGCATTGCCGGAGGTGACAGCTTAGGCACAACGAGCGATGATTGGAAGAGTTGAGACGCGCCTGGCTCAAAGCGAAGTGCTTCAACGCCGCAGATGATCGACAGCTATCGTGGAATTGGGCTTGCTTGTGTGTGCTTGTTAGGCGGCACTTGTGAGCATCAACAGTCCGTCAACCTGCACTATCACACGCAGCGGCATACAGGAGCTCCAGTTATGTGCTGAAAGTTCAACTCTAACAACGCTTTGTTGGACAGTTTCTGCCTTCCCACAAAGATGATGATTGCGAGATGTTATAAGTGAGGAATTAATCTCCCAGCTGCTGGCATCATAGTATGGGCGTGGTCGGTACCTCCAGGTGGCCTTCGTGTTCAAGCACGTGATGGCGCATTAATTCCCATATTCCAAATCTCGATCTACATGCAGATAGCGGCTCAAGCATGTTTAGTCTCAGTGCAGCCTAGCTTGCTTCCTACGATTGCCTATCTTGGCTTGGTGAGCAGGAGCCGTCAAGCGGTGATCCCTCCACTCGTGCACAAAGCTAAGAAAGTCAACCAAGGCGAGAACAGGAAGCCAATGCTTGTCTACTGGCTTATTGAATGACTTCCTTTGACTGCCAGCACAACCTCTCTCCACTTGCGCCTGAACTTCAGTCTACCATATCCAACTCACAAACCATAAGCTGCAGGTTTACCACATTTACACCACCTACACTACTCGTCTTTTGAATCTACGACAATTCTGAACCTGTTCTCGAAACCTCCAATAAGCTTGCATTGCCTGTCTGGGTGCCGCCCACAGCGCAAGAAACGACACACACCGAACACACTTGCACCACGAGAAAAGTCCCCGCATATTTTCAATGAACATGACCTAACGAATTCACGACCTTTTGCTTCTTTTTTGAACTACCTACAAGCCATCGTTCGAGGATGGCTGTCAAGCCTATGGACGCAAACACGAGTTTCCAGCATGTGCTTGACAACCTTGCTCAATGGAGGTCGTCTGTCTCGGAATTAGCTGTATATGTGGCAGGACGATACGATGAGTACGCTTCCGAATACGAAAGGTTACTATCCCAAATAAAGACGAAAAAGAGGAGATCGGATTCGATATCATCAATACACAGTAAAGATGAAATTGAGGCACAACCAGGACAAGAAACGGATGTTTCGAATCTACCAAATGCACCCGATTTGGTTGAGATCTCCCCTCTTGAAGCAGGCAACAGATTTATCTACGCTCAAGCGAACAAGAAAAGAAAGCCTGGAACATCACTTCGATCCAATGCTTCGGGTCCATCGAAATTCCGAAGCAAACAAAGAGTAGTGGTATATTACGATTCTCATGTTCAATCGGAGCTGGAAAAACTTGTTAAGGGCTTGGGTGCTGCGAGGAACAATCTGAGGAAAGGAAGAAATGCGTATACGGCAGTCAAGGGCTTCGGTCTACCTCCCTTAAGCCGGCGGGGTGAATTGTTGATCAAGCTCCCTGCCAATGTCATGTCAAGGTCAAATCCAATCATTTCCAAGGCTCAGGGTGATACTGTAAGTACGATAGCAACAAATCCTCCCACAGTCGACGCCGCTTTTCCGAAGACGGACAATGAGCTTGATGCAATTCAATCTCTATGTGAAACTGCCGCTCACCAGGTCCTCCGAGATGGCGATTGCAAGATTGAATTGCAAGAAGCTTTGAGAAGGATGGATACACTTCAGAGTCTGGTCGAATCGGCACTGGATCTGCTGAAAACAGAGCAGCAGAAGGAAACGGAGGAGAATGCTCACGCTGCCGACAACGTAAGTGTGTCAGATCGAAGCTTCACTCATAGCACGTTATACGAGAAGCCCTCGATACAAGCCGACCACACATACAGCAAGGCCGTATCGCCTGTCGCTGGCTCATTACCACTTCACAAGCCAGTGCCCATGATGATACCTCATCTTGCTCCGGCTCCAATAGCCACTGATGTTATTGAAGTTGACGATGATGATGACGACGACGACGATAACAATTCGGTAGACATTGATCTCAATTTCGCAAAATATCGCGCTACTGGTCCTACTCGAGTTGTCCCATAACAACTATTGGAGATCTCAATTCAGCTACCATAGGTTTTCTTTTTATTTATTTTATATTTGCTGCGATTCAGCGTATTATCATTTCAGCGAATAGGCGATTTTTCATACTCAAGCTACCATCTACGTTCGTTCGGTCAGCCTCCATCATTGGAGATGGACTTCTGCGCAAGGCATAGCGACAATGAGAAGCTGTTGAGAAGCATTTTGGGGTTTGATGGATTATGGTGGAAATGTTTGAAACGGCCGAAGCTAAGTGAAGTTGAAGCTCTTGCTCCTTCCATTAGTGGTGCACTTTTCTGCCCTACGAAGCATGTAGGTGTATGTGAAAACTGCATAACAAATTTCAATGGCCTGTTACATATAACTCATGCAGATATTCTCGCTAGAGAGATGACATGTCACTGTCACTGTTGGGAGGTTCAAGAGTCACAGATTATGTCAATGAATACTCATTCTCACAACTTCACAACCTACATTTTACTTATCACCGTCGTGGCTACTGCAGTCCAATTTCATCCCCCGTTTGTCATTGCTGGCATAATACAGTGTACTACATCGTCCAACAAGATCGACAGTACATATCGTACTTGTAAAGTTAGCTGTCCACTGCTACTTCCTCGTTAGTGTTTGCCTAACTGCCGTTGAAACCCACCACTTTCCCAAACAAGTATAAATTTTTGCACATCATTATGTACAGTATGTACCTTGGTATTGGATATCAGCATTCGGTGTCTCGAGATCACAGTATGTAGTGCACTACCTGAAACGTCATTTTACATAGTCCCGCCCTACAGTACAGTACAGTACCAGGATCTCATGAAGTCCCAATACCTACAAGTATGCAGATGGAGTTTAAGAACAGAAAAGGGTTTAAAGTTGCGCCGGACCGACACGGTTACTCTACCAAGTACAACACAACGGTTACTCTACCAAGTACAGCACAAGGAAGCGGAAGATCTTCATTATCTTCTTCGGGAATAGCGCTACTTGAAGCTGTGAAGCACACAAGCATGATGACGAGTCATGCTGGGCTAGATATATGGGGTATGGTTCGTTGAGATGAATCGCTTTGACATGAGAAAGGTGCGTGGTGGGGAAGGGAGAGGAGCTAATTTAGGTGGTACTGTAAATGGATGGGTTTGGCCGAGCTGAGCTGAGCTGCTCGGTTTGAGATTTGGTTGGTGGGTTTTTTGGTGGGTTGGTTGACGGGGAGATTCCGCACTTTGTAACTGTTTCTGTGAATTTGGATTCTGGATGTGCGTGTTGTGTTGTGCTACTGTACATTCGTTTGGCAATGTGTCTCGAAGGTGGGTTTTGGTTGTGGTTCTAGCTGTGAAGCTGCTGAGATCCATGTGATTCTGGAGCTTTCGGTACGTGGATTTGTGGACTGGCGGGATGTGGAGGAACTGTTACTGGCATCGGTGTTGAACTGTTTGGTGCCAAGGAAAAATGTAACCATCTTGATTCTTTCGAAGCTCTTACCATAAACACATTTCCTCAGATATTCGGTGTTTGACTTGGAGAAGATCTCCAGGATATGGTTGGCACAAGTCCTGTCAGATCTGTTACTGCTCGATTTGGCTCTCTACCTACTGTACTGTGTTCTAACGACACTCTACGAACTTGTTAGTATAGCAACAGGGAGCGAAGCATAGCACACGTTATATGCCATCATGTAACTGCACACTCTAGGAGTTATTAGAAGATTTGCGTCGACCTTGTACAAATTCTGATTCATGTTGGCGAGCAGCAGCAGACATCTGGCGCTCAAAATCCTTTGTGGGCATGGTATGGCGCTACCCAGACCATTTGTGATCTTCAGGTCGAGACCGATAACACGAGTACGTGTTCTATTATCGATCAAGCATTTGAGTGGCCGGCTGTAGGTTGCCTTGCTTGAAAACCAAAGTGTTGAGCGTGTTTGGTTGGATACTAGCTCTTATATACGGCATTCCTATATGTGAATCAGTGTAGTTTCCTCCAGTAGCCACCTTCACAACTGGACATTCTTTTGGGCTGGAGCAATTGTTTTTCCCCGTGATAGAGGCGCCCCTATCCTTAGAAAGTGCCCGCCGACACACTGTTACTTACGGCACGAACCTGGTTAGTGAGCATATACTGCTCGAGAAAGTGATGTGGTGATTTTTGATGTCCTCGTAGAGTTGCCAACCTTCAGCATGTGCAGGCAGGTCTACTTCCTGTATATCGAGGCTCTTCCAGCACAGGAAAGCCTAGTCAGACTGGTCGAGCGGGAGAGCAGCGATATCAAGGAGCCTGTCATTGCTCCATCGTGTTGGCACCTAGAGAAATCATACCACTGTGTCAAGGATGGAATACTGAAGCTTTCTATCGTCCAACACATTCGCAAACGTAGCAGAAGTCACTTGAATGTTGTCTGCCAACCGTAGATGAGCTGACGACATGACTTAAGCTATCAGTATGGTATCACCTTGTGAAGCATCTGTTCGAGGATAACGAAGCGACGATGGGTGTAGTCTTCTTGACTACCTCTGTTGCTTCGGACTTGGTTTTCCATTGCCATTTGTCTTGACCGGAGATTCCTTCAGCCCAGACGCCAGGTTGGGTGCACTCTACTAGATTACGGAGTACTTAGGATGTGATCAGATTGCTTGTTGGGGTCCAATTTAACTAGCGCAGCCACATCCGCTGTGGTGCTTCAGGCTAGATGCTGTTCGAGTTAGCCTTACCTCCTGCAGTTCGAGCGGAGACTTTGGCACAAACGTTGGTTGACATGTTCACCAACCAGGCATCAACATCAAGGTCATTTATAGTGTACATTCATCGCTGAAGTAAGCGAAACCATTACAGAGTTTATCGTTCAGTTACGCTTACACCGGCCCTCAGATTGGGTAACGCCACGAAACTGTTGTTGTCTATGTAAATGATCTGTTCTCCCCCAAGGTAGTCACAATGGCAAGTTTTCTCCTCAGCAGTCTCCCGTCACTCAGTTTTGGCGAACCTTCGCTGTCCATTCATTTTTCTTAGCTATGAAGTTCTCAGTAACTCTTTCTGCAGCCTTGTGCGTGCTCACCCAAGCTGTGTTGGCCAAGTCTTGGGACAATGGGAGTGGCACTGCAGACACCACGGTGACCAAGACAATAACTAACACGAAGACCATCTGCCCATGCGACTATTCGACCGATCCTGCGTCAAGCATCTTCACGGAGTCATGGTCAGCATGGGATGATCATGCGCCCTCCGAAAAATCCACTTCTCTTGACAGCGTGACAAGTACCACTACAAAGACGTATGTTCCCACCACGACTTGGACCATAAGCACTTCAGGAACGACAGTGGTAAGTCATTTCATGGGACTTCATTCCTATGATTCGCTAACTCGAATCCACAGACCACAACTATATCAACTACGCCAGTTACCACCGCCACGTCGACATCGAGTTCTCTGCAGACCACCACATCCTCGACCACCACAGCGTTGACTACTGCGTCTTCCTCTACAAGCACGTCTTCCTCTACAAGCACGTCTTCCTCTACAAGCACGTCTTCCTCTACAAGCACGTCTTCCTCTACAAGCACGTCTTCCTCTGTGACCACATCTACAACCACCTCTTCTACTACTACAGTATCGACCACAGCGCCGACTACTACATCTTCCTCCACTACCACCTCCTCCACCACCACCTCCTCCACCACCACCTCTTCATCAACCACCTCTTCATCAACCACCTCTTCATCAACCACCTCTTCATCAACCACCTCTTCATCAACCACCACCACCACCACACAGCCGACAACCACATCTTCCTCCACCACAACTACCTCAGCCACCTCCATACCATCAGGCTGCCCAGCAGACGGCAGCCCCGCACCCGCAGGTCCGCCTGCTGTCTGCCAGGACGACGTAGATTTTGTCAGGAGCAGCGTCACATACACAGAATACTGCGCAAGGAGTGTAAGCGGCACTGTCTTGCCTTCCGTAACTGCTTCCACATTCGCTGCTTGCATCGACGCGTGTACTGCTAATACGGCTTGTGCTCTCGCAGCTCTCGATGGTACGACGTGCTATCTCGTGCGAAGTGGGTACGCTCTGGGAGATCCTGGCACTGGGCCCGATGGTCGCCAGATCGGTGTCAAGCTTACTGGTACGCCGTGTGGCTGATTTACTAGAAGAGTAATAATGGACCTAAGTTTTGATTGCTTAATTTCTGTCTCGGTGTCTGGGACGCATGGTTACTGTTGTGGGATGCTGTATACCTATAGGTAGCTAAATCATGTATTGTACATAGGGGGACTCAACCCCAAGAAGAAGAGTGAAGCATAATTACAAAAGTCGTTTTGATGGGCTGATGTGCTGTGCTGAGCTGTCGCGGCAAGGGCCACAACGAGGTGTGACCGAGATATTTCTAGATGATCCCTTTTAAAGAACAACAGCTCTAGAATTTCGACGGTATACTTAGGTACGCCTAATCTGAACAATATGCAGACTAGAAAATAAACAGAAGAACAAGTTTCGACACGTCGCGCATGTTTACCATTCTCTACAACTCTGGATCGGGCAATCGTTGTGTTCGAACACGAGTACGATTCCAGAACAGTCCTCTGACTTGTTATGGCTTGGACCAATCTCAATGAGCGTCACTGTCCTTTATGGCTATCTATAGTATCCAAGAACAGTAGTGGCTAGCTGCATAACCCAGAAATATCTTCGTTGCATGGCAAAAAGCGCGGAGAGACTCCTCCTTACAACCGGGACTGCTCGGGTAAAAACAGATACTTCACAGTTTTCACCGTCGTCCAATCCTCCAAGGCTTGTTCGCCCATATCGCGGCCGTACCCACTCTGCTTGACACCGCCAAATGGTGTGTTCGGATGTAGCATGCCCCAGCAATTTACAGTGACTGTGCCGACTTCGAGGGCATCAGACACGCGATGCGCGCGCGAAACATCGTTGGTGAAGACTGCTGCGTTTAACCCTAGCTCCGAGTCATTTGCCATTGCAATAACGTCAGCTTCGTTACGGAATTTTGAGATGGTCTAAGATTGGCATCGTTAGTACCGGGGTCGTTGACAATGGGGCGCCTTGCACTCTTACCGCGATAGGTCCAAACACTTCCTCTCTGACCACAGTCATATCCTCGCGGACGTCTATGAAGACAGTGTTGTCCACGAAATTACCACTACCAGGATTTGTGCCTCCCATGAGGATCTTTGCTCCTTCTTGTTTGGATTTTTCGACATAGCTGAATATCTTTTCATGTTGCTGCTTACTAATCACGGGTCCTTTGTTCACTTTAGGATCCAATGGGTCACCAGGCGTTATTGGCTGAGAGGCGGCATGTTTTCGGAAAGCATTGACAAACTGATCATAAATGCTCTCCTGCACATATATTCGGGAACCCAAGGCGCAGACTTGGCCATTGTTTGCGGTTGAACCGATGTGTGTCCATTGAACTGCGTTTTGTAGGTCTGCATCCTGGAAAACAATACTGGCACTTTTGCCACCCAGTTCAAGAGATACCTTTTTCAAATTTGAGGCCGCGGCGGCCCTTAGGAGTGCACGCCCTGTGGCAGTGCTGCCTGTGAATGCTAGTTTGCGGATCTTCATATGCTCCGAGATAGCTTTGCCTGCAACATGACCTAGTCCGCAAGTGACTTGGATCACTCCAGGTGGAAAGCCGGCCTCCTTGATCCATTGCGCTATCTTCTGGCCGTAGAGAGGGGCCAGCTCTGGTGTCTTGATAATCAGTGTATTACCGCTGGCAATTGCGGCTGCGACTTTCCAAATCGTGATCATCCTGGAGCTGGGTTAGCATACACCGAATGTTATCAGCAGAATCAGACTGACAATGGGGCATTCCAAGGCACAATTGCAGCGCAAACACCGAAAGGTTCTCTCGCTGTTGTTGCCGCACCTCCAGGGATTTTCAAGTTTAGGCCGCTTGCCTTGTGCGTCAGGGTAGCAAAGTATCGTAACGTTTCGACAGCGTTAGGAACGTGAAGGTGCTTCGACTCTCCGAATATAATGCCTGCGTCAACCGCTTCAATGGTCGCTATTTCATCTGCGTCTCTTTCTATAAGATCGGCGAGTTTCAACAAAAGGTTGGACTTGGCGCCTGGGAGTGAGTGTCGCCAACTACTTTCATAGACCTTGGAAGCTGCCGAAACAGCTCTGTCAATATCCGCCGCAGTCGCAGCAGCCAAAGTCGCAATCTTTGTTTCATCAAGAGGGTTGAGAACATCGAGTGTTTCCCCCTCTACGCTTGGGACGAACTCATTGTTGATAAAGAGACCCGTCGGTACTAATTCAACTGTTAGATATGTTTAGCCGTGCATTGCAATCGACTACCTTTTATCACTGCTCCAGATGAGCATCGAATATTTGTCATATCTTGTGCCATAATAAAAAAAGCTTTTTGCGTGCGGAAGCTCTACAAACACGAACAGGAAACGAGTTCTGGTGGAGGAGAGGTAACGTATATGAATGCTTTGCTTTGGTCTGTTGATTATATCAATTTCTATGAAGAAGTCTTCGCCGATTTGAACCTGGAGAAGTGCTATACTTCTATTGTCCAAATTCTTGCGGAATATTGAATGCCCTGACAGGGCTCGGGGAATGACCCAGTATCGCGGAATGACTCCTACCAATGAACTTCGTCCCCACAGCAGATATAGCTAGCATGTGACTGCGTTGCTCCTTAATCGAGCTTGAAGTGGCCAGTGATTACGGAGTAACATTTTGAACTTGTACAATACCTAGCTCGAAACAGGGATGGGTTTACAGTATGCCGACGGTTGGCGGGGTACCGGATAAATCTGTACTTTGTTAGCTCTCTCGGTGTCCGCGGCAATTTTCAGATCTCCTTTGTAAACCTAGAACATGGACACCAGACGCATCCGTTTGAAAGAAGATCGAGAGTGTATCTCGTAAAGGACGGTTGCTGCGCGTAAGATTGAATTTGAGATGCTATGTAACTCGGCAAAGTCCTTATCGAAGTCGGACTCTTCCTGCCAGTTCTTCTCGCTGTTATCCTATGCTACACAAGTTGAACTGGTTTGCAAGCTGCCAACGCTGTGCTTCTTGGGTGCAATCGCATCTTCACTGGGGGTCACAACCTGCATCCAACCCTACAATATAGCCAGCTTCAAGGTCCGCGACTAATGTTTGGCTACGGTTGGCAAAGAATGAAGACAGTCAGAATGCGTATGCTACGCCCCTACGGTAGGTGAACGAACCATGTTGCGCTCCCTTGAGTTGATCAGCCAATGAGAAGAATATCCGTCATGTAGATCATCATGTAAACCCGCGAAAGTTGTCCTCTCATTTACGGGGTACAGTAGTGTAATCCATGTTTGCCTCAAAACTCCGTGCAGGTCCAAAGACATACGAGACAAACTCGCCAAGAGCAGCTTTTGCGTTGTTGCAGTCAAAATCATTACGGGGCTAGACTGGGCCACTTTTGCCATGGATGTGCCGATGGAGAGGTGCCAGAGGCTTGATGGGCACAACGGCCTAGTTCTGAGATACCTAGGTACCTATCGATGGTCAGTATCAGCCGTAAAGCTATTGGTCTGTTGGGGCAAACCCATCCTATGCAAGTATGGCTTCCACAAGGCGGAAGTCCACCATGGCATGTGAGCTCTGCCGGAGACGCAGGGTATGTAATTCCTGCCAACAGAACAGGGGCTGGCTCTGACCGGAGCAGGTCAAGTGCAGCGGCTCTCCGCCCTGTTCGTACTGCTTGATGCACCGCGCCGAGTGTCATTTTGAGACTCAAAGGCCGCGACGGGGTCCACGGCCGAAGTCCAGCCAAACAGCAGACGCAACGAGGGACGAGGAGCAAGCTTCTACTGGTGACAGCACTATTTCCGTAGGTAGAGAACTACCGCCAGAACCAGACCCTGCCGACCTCTCGACTCAGTGGGAGATACCATCGTTCTCCTCGTGGCGGGAGCCATTACAATTGCTTATAGGAACCGATGCCACATTGACATCAGAGTAAGATCTCATTCTGCCCTGCGTCTGTCGGCTAACGTGCAACCATTCAGATACAATGACCGAAGAATAGATCTTCTCGGTCATCTTATCGAGCTTTACTGGACGCACGTCCATGTGCAGCAAACGCCGCCAATGACAGCAGAATCATTCTTTGCTGACTTGAAGACTCAGAAGTGTCCGTCGGCGTTATGCTATGCTATGTGTGCGGCAGCTATTGCCTATTCACTGAACTCTGCAGTGAGGCTCGTACACCAGGGCTATGGTCTCGCAAAGAAGGCCCGGAAGTGTTTGGAAGGTTTTCCACCACATGAATATCTTCGCAGGGCGCAAACATACTGCGTCTTGACACTATATGAAATTTCTTACGGAAGCGCTGTTAACGCATGGTCTGATCTAGGTTGGTATAGTTCAAGGCAATCACGATAGTCGACAATGCGCTGATTCAGTATAGCCCAGGCGAAGAGTCTCCTGCAATTCGCACGAGCAACTCAAGCTGTCCCAGACTCAACGGGTGCGATGATGTTGCTTGACGTCCATATCTACCTCACTGAGCTATCCTTTCTTGTGGGAAATCCGAAGCTCTATCGCAGTCTCGGCGAAACTCATGCGCCTGATTGGTCTGACTTTTCCGAAACAGAACGCCTCTCAGCTGTGATGAAACTACTTGTCCGAATTCAGAAGGTCCGATCGAGAGAGCTCCCGTGGCTAGCTGACTCCCAATTTTCTCAGTTGCACAATGAAATGAACGACCTTTTGCTTCATGAGGCGGAGGTGTTTCGGCCAAGCCAAGCAACGCTTCAACAGTGGCTCGAGGATGGGTGGATTGAGCATATCCATTCTGTCTTGATTTGGCACTGTTCTATTCTGGCGCTCAACCGCGTATTTCTCCTTGGTCGCTCTCCCGGGACGGATCGACAAGACAACGCTACCGACTTTGATTCAGAAATGCTGAAGCAGGCTCCAGTGCAGTTCCTGCAGGAAAAATCAAATATGTGCTACGCCAGTGGTATCACCATTCCAATTATTTGTACTGAAGTCATGGCTAGCGACTCTTATTTCCCGGTATGTACGCAGGTCCAATAAAGAGTGGCGGTACTGATTTTTTTTACTTTAGTCTGCTATTATGGGCTATGCCTGCTATCATAGTGCTGTTGTGCTGCTTCATTATCTCCACAATGCCTCGAAGGAGAGGCAGCCAGAGATTGTGAGATCATTGCAGATTAATTTTGCAATTCTTGGGGCGCTGAAAAACTTCTACCAAACTGCCGAGGATTGGGTAAAGTCAGCCCTCTCTCCACAAGCTACCTGACTAAGATTGTTCTAGGTCGAAATATTGCTAGCCGCTGAAAGGGACACCTCTGCGTCAAACAAATCTTCCAATACAACCGGCATACCCTCTGCATGTGTCGTAGGCCTGCGAAACTTCCAAGACCCACCGCTCATTGGTTTGCAAACGCCTGAGCCTGGTATTCCAGGGCTCTCTGATGAAGACCGGGCGAAGCAAACTGTCCAATCGCCAAAACGAACTGCAATGCCTCAACCAGCACATGGTCTCACCAAGAACAGCCTTTGGCTGCAGGAATACCAGAAAAGCCTGAAGGAACACATGGGAGATTATGGACTTCAGGATGATATGTTACTGCCGGCATCTACGACACCACGGTCAGGCCTGCCAGCTCTGACACCTGCGTATAGCGCTGGACAGCCACTGGAAGTAGCAGTGTTTGAGTCGCCAAACTCGCTGACAGGGGAACATACAAAGACTACGGAAGACCTTATTCAGAGCTCAACAGAGCGCCATGCCCAGGGCAATATACCTCCCGGCTCCGGATTTATCGAGGATCAGAACCTCGTGGATCCTCGTAACCTCTTCCAGCAACAATCAGGCGCTGTAGCACAAGTGCCGGTAGCAGGCTTGTCGGCATGGTCAGCATTCGACACTGACTTAAACGGCATGATGCAAGGACAGTTCCAAGCAGATCCAACATCACAGGCTCAACTGTGGATGCGACCACCGCCACTGGAATTGATGTATCCGATCGACACAAGCGCATTGGTTTTGGAGGAGCTCGAGAGCGGCGCCGCGTGGTCGAAGGCGCATGCTTTCAGCGATGTAGCTCCAGAATTGCTGAGCACTTGGACCACGGACTTCGACCTGGACATGATCTAGGACGGAATCAAGGGGCTAGCAATCGAGTCCTGATCTGGGTGGTCCTATCCGTCCGTTGTGGCTGGCTGGTGGCATCACATTCTTCTGATTCCTGTATCAATAATTGATAGAGTTGCTAAATCGGGACAACATAAAACCTTGTGCAAGGCAGTGGGGTCAGTGTGACTATGCTTTCCAAAAGACCAGAATATGCGGCTCTGTCTGAAAGTACCGCCAACCATGACAAAGATTAGCTCTGTCAATGCACGTTCGGCTGTACTGGAATGGGGTCGTCCACCAAGTCAGAATGGGATCTCCACGGCCTTTCCTCACGTGGGTGGCGATTCGCAGCGAAAAGAGGGTATTGTTTTGGTATTACAATTCCCTACCACTCTTAATGTTGGACGTGGTAGCGGTGGCCGCGACGTTCGATAGAGCTTTCTCGTACTGTTTACCAATGAGCGCAGGTTATCCATCAAACAGTACATATGTAGTCTAAATCAATACTGTGCTATCCTATGAGAATGCTCTTAATGATCAACATGGATCTGCAGTAGGTACTGTACTTTACAGTAGGTAGAGTGGCGTGCAGCTTTAACCGGCGCCTAGCATTAAAACCGGTAGAAGCTGTCAGGTGCTGCGCTCGGGTGCCAATAGAAGGTGCTGTTACAGTCCCACGCTTCCTCGCGCTTGAAATTTTCAGTATCTGCTACCATTCCCCAGAGTCTCCATCCTTATCATTTGCGGGGTCCGGCTGCCAGTCTCGTCTGTTTCACAACTTGACCTTTTTGCACCGAATATCAGTAACAGGATCTTGCATGAATATCGTCCTTGAAGATCATGCGTCAATACACCTTCTAGCTGCAGTTCATCCTAGCCTTACGAATCCGCTTCATTATCCACCGCGCTCCCACTCGCGCTTTTTGGGTACATTTCATGGTACTTGATGGCCGTTGTCACGGATCAAGCTTCAGAGGTAAACATGTCCATACAGTGGCTCTCGGACATCTGCTGATGT
>Ga0115846_100751_pt1 | contig 16229 bp, 17 predicted proteins | sample InSIn5gowninarea_2_FD_83860 | JGI IMG/M metagenome (GOLD analysis project Ga0115846, IMG submission 83860)
AGAGATGCATGTCAAGGTTCGCATACCTTCCGTTGTCTCCCAGTTCAGACCGCCGATAAACATTTTGCTGGTGGATTGTTAGCATACCGTCACAGTCACAAATTAGTCAGTATTAGACTCGCAACACCACCAGGTACCTACACACAACGATCAGCTGAGTTCCAGTATCTCTTTGTCCCATCATCTCAAGACTTACCTTTAATGGTACACTGCTAACACAGCACGTCCATCGCCCCAGCTGCTCCGCCTTCTCACATAGCCTTTCAAGATCCCACATCTCACCTATCATAACACCCCATCCACCCAACAACCACTGATGCAGCAGGCCACCACCTTGCATATCGCCCTCCCACTCCTCACCCTTCCAAATACCACCTGGCTGAGTGTGCTCGCCGACTAGCGGCGCCATTTCAAAAGACGGCGCGTCGCCGGCGACAGCCACAAACCCGGATTCCCAGATCCACTTTAGAGTCTCCTTGCTGCTCTCGACGCCAGCGAAAGTAGGCGGCTTGCTGGCCAGGTCCTCGCGCTCCTTCTCGCCGAGCTTCTCGTACTGCGCGGTGAAACCCGTGCGGACGAGCAGCATGTCACCGTCTCGCGGCTGCACGCCTGTGGCCGCGAGCATGTCCTTCAGCTCGCGCGGGGTGATGGCGTGGCTGCTCAGCGCATCGATTGCTTCGCGCCCCTGTTTCTGCAAGTACCGCGGGTAATCGAGGATCACGGCGCGTGCGGTGATGCCGCCCGAGTGCGCGATCTTGTCGATACCGATAATGGCGGTGTTCTCTATGTCTTGCTGCGTGCGGCCCCCGTAGTACCGTGCCGCCTGTTGATACCCGTAGTGCCTGAAGCCATCCCACTGCGAGGAGCTTTGGGTGTTGATGTCCAGGTGATCGTCGTTGACGATGCGCTTAGTGCCATCAGGATGCGTGCGGTTTTCCATTCTCCAGCCGAAAGAGGGACGCCCAAAGGACGGGTGGGAAGGCAGGTTCAAGGTCCAGTCCAGAGATACACGCTCGCCGGTCTGGATCTCTTGGGCTGCGGATTTGACAGTCGAGGGGGTGATCATGTTCAGAGCACCCAATTCGTCATCGAAGCCGTAGAGACCCCATGCGTTTCCTGGCGGCCCTTCTTTGTCGAGAGGAAGCTCGGAGAATGGAGGTCGGGTGCGCTGTTCCATGGTGATAGGGTGTGGGATGTGAGGAATCTGGTGCTACGCGTTACCAGTGCAATTCTACGGCGCCGTAGGAAATCGAGTGGTTGCAGTAAGTCGGAGAATATAGCGACGAGGTTGATGTTTACCGAGGCATGTTTATCTATGCACGAAGTTGCACGTTAGCTAGCCACTGACGTCCTCAAGATTGGTGGGGTAGCGGGGTGCCTCCGCTCTCTAAACATATCATCCGGATATATGTGTTCCCCGGAAAAGGCTGCTATAGATGGAGAGAAGATCACGTTGGTGAGCAGCATATTGTGTGTATCAAGGTGATCATTATGTGGTACATTAGTGCATTATTTACAAGTAGGTCATCTCGGCGTTTGCGACATCACCAACAATTTCTAGAAGTCGGGACCCATACCAACTCCTCTCGAACTTGTGTTCTTCAGGTGAGCACCACTCCCCTTGAAGAGGCTCTGCCAAATAAATGCTTCACTGAGGAGCAGCTCAATATCCTTCTCGGTCCACTGCTTTGTAGGGAGCGACTGCAGGAACATCATGACTTCTTGGAAATCCATCTTCCGTAGCTGGTCGGACCATTTGACGAGGAACGCCGCGCACACATATAAATGAAATGAGGAAAACCCGTCCTCTTCGGCCTGGAGTATGTCAGTGATGTTTGTGAAGGAGATGTGTCGAATGCTTTACCAAATACGTGTCCCACATTCTGATGGTGTTCTTGACAGAAATCTCGCGCATGAGCAGACAGTTCATCCAGCGAAAGCTGAATTGTATGAACTCGACGCCTTCGTTCTGCAAGTGTTTCGCCAAGCCATCATCGATACGCGTAGTAAGATCGCGCAGGCTTGCCACCTGTCGTTGGATTCCTGGTTGATGCGCAATGTAGTTGTCTTGTATCCCATCCAAAAGCTTCGTCAGACACCAGAACGAGTCAGCTTCGACGGCGTCAAGGACTTGCTTAGGAAGCTGCCCAGGATCCATCCCGAATTCAATGTCAGGATCCGAGATGTAGGCGCCAAGGAAGACCTGCCAGAAGGGAGTGACGAGATCGTTGATGCCTTGCACGTAGCCAGAAGCGGGATGCCGTATCGCCCAGACGTACAGTATTCGTTCGAGTGATCTTTGTGTAGCTTCGTAGCTGTACAATTCAAGATGTGGGTTTGTGCGGGGAACGTCGATGCTGATCTGATGCCAGATGGCTTCGTCCAGACCTCGACCTCGCCCGCGAATGGTCGACGGAAGGGATGAGGCGGCTGAGCTGGCTGAGGTGCCTTTCTCGAAGGCTTGGCGGACACCCTCCAAATACTCCTTCCTCTTGCGCTCGAGGGTTGCTACTCTCCGCTCGCTGCTTGTGGGGAGGTAGCCCAAGAGGACCTGCCAGGTCATTGCGCGCACCTCTGAGGGTACCCCTGACCAGGCCGAATCACGCAGGTCAGACAGCGATATGGTGCTCGCCTGCAATATCCTCTTGAACTTGTTTATGCGAGTGATTCGCGCCGAGTGCTCTTCGACCTGCTTTGCGGTTGCATTTGGCTGCACCGATGGATGCTCGATCAGATGCATAGAGTTTGCGGGATCGCGCAGAATCTCCTGGTACTGTGGGCGGAGGATCTTGCCCTCGATCTTCTTCGCGGTGGGGTAGCTGGGGATGCCTCGCTCTTCGGCAATGTCGCCGCTGTCGATGCTGCGCCAGGCCGTCGAGCTGGCAGAACCCAGCCCGTTTCTGGTGTGGGCAAAGGTGCCTGCCAGATCTTTGTCTTTATCTTTGGAGGGCTCTTTCCGCCGCCCTTTCCTCCGTGCGTTGGCTATGCTGGGCAGACCAAACTCGTCCTCGTCGTCCTCGAACATGATGTCGCCATGGTCGTCATCGTCGGCACCCCAGTCGTTGTTGGACTGGCGCAGAAAACTACCGTACTGCTCGCGAGGGGGCCGCGGCGAGATGTTGCTGCTCGATCGGTGCGGTGCGGTGCTGGACTCACGGCTGTGGCCCGCAGACGGGGGCGTGCGAGGGCGCGAGCTGGAGCCGGACACGTTCCTATCCAAGTCAGCTGATGCGCGGTGCATGATGCATGGTGCAAGAGGCGAGCGAGGAGCGCACAGAGAGTTGAAGTTGAGTATGTCGGCGTGCGAGTAGGAGGCGCCGATGACCTTCTTGCTCTGCGCAGACGCGGACGCGGACGCGGACGATATGTTGGAGGTGGTGCGCCAAAAGGGAGAATTGGAGCTGGAGGGGCTCTGTCAGCGGCTGCACTGCACACGCCAGGTGTCGACTCACGCAGAGCGGTCTATTGGCAGCAACGCGACTGTTAGCTACCTGGCTGCTATGCTATGCTATGACGGCTGCGGCGGCCAAGTGGAAGAGCACGAACCGACCTGGACCATTTCCTGGTGGGACTGTGTCAGCAGTGCTCTGCGCTACATATTGCTGTAGCAAAATCGTCAGTTGCATGCGTACCTGCTGTTGCTTCTTCATCCTGGCGGCGGTGCGCGCTCAAGTCGCATACACATATGTCTCGAATGATATCCCCGCCTTGGAGGCGGTGGTGGCGGCAGCGCGGAGCTAGAGGGCAATGGCACGTCCCACCCGCATCCTACATGTACAGTACCTCACGTCCACTCTTGCACGTAAAAAAAAGCCCGCCCGCAATTAAGTGACAAGTCTTCAGCATAGAGCCCGAGATAGCTACACTCTGCAACTTCAAGACCCCTAGGAACTACAAAAAGGATAATTCAGTAAGAGACCAACACTTGTTCTCACTTGTAGTCTCCTGGATTTGATTTGCAGCTGCTATTGTAGAGCCAATGAACAGAGTTGTGAAGTAATGTAGTTCTTATCGGCCATTATTCTTTGTCTTGCAAGAGGTCCACAAGTGACATTGGAAGGCAGGTCGCGCTCTTGAAAGACAGAAATAGTGGAAAATAAGCTTGCCCGAGGTTTAACCCATGCTAATATCAATACCAACAGCAACCTCACAACATAGGATCAAGTCTACAACATCAGATGTATGAATTTGAAAATGTTGCTTTCATTTGGCTTCTTCAGAATCTAATTTTAGGCCGTGGTTGTCGAGCGATCGCCTTGAGAAGCTGGGCTATCTTTGTCTTCCAACGCGGTCGGCGGTCGGCGGTCGGCGGTCGGTGGTCGTGGTCGTGGCCCCAGCGCCTCCTAGCGCGCCTGCACTCAGCTCACAATCCTGGCCTAGGCACCTGGGCTGGGCAGGTTGTCAAGCTCTGCCAGACTGCACAGTCCGACTCCCAACCTCGACATCGCCAATCGCCAATCCCCCGTCCGCTTCTCACCCACCCACCGTCGCGCCGCCCAATCTGCTAAGAAACTGCCGGCCACGCGACTTTCTTCCACTCTTTCTGCCTCCCCTTACCTCACCTCCCATCGCCATGGCCGACTACCAGGAGGAAGACCTCTTCGACGATCTGTATGTCGCGCTCGCGCACCCAATCAACGACGCTGCCAGTATCGCCCAGACGCCCGTACTGACATGCACCCAGCTACGACGACGAGCCTGCAGCGAAGCCGACAGCGACTCCTGTCGCAGCCGCAGCCGCAGCCGCACCGTCCAACGCTGCACCTGAAGCCCACCCAGAGCCCCAGAGCGCCCCGCCGCAAGAACTCGCCCACGATGCTGCGCCATCACTCCAGCCCGAGGACACCAACATGGGCGGCTCTGCCTACAACAACGGAGGCAACCAGTCGTACGACAACGCCCATAACAATAATAGCAGCAGCAACAACAACAACAACAACAACAACAACAACGACGACGACTACGGTCCCATCAACGTGAAGGAGGACGGGTAAGTCATGCATTTGAATTAGTCTTTACCACTAGGCGCATCACAAGGTATCAAGGGCTTTTTCGAGGCTCATAGACGTAACGTACAGTCGACAACTTTGCGCTCGACAGCTAAAGAGCTTCAATGGCACCGTTGGCCTCGGACTGTAAAAGATTTGATAGAACCCTGATTGGGAATCTCGTGCCTGCAAGCTGTGTCGCGGACTTGGCGGACGTGCTGCATCCACACCAAGATCGCCAGAAGCGAGGCATCGCTGTGGAAGGGAACGTGGATTTTATTGCCAGAGACTCGTGGTTCGAGCGTCCCAGAAGACGCTGGCAACAGATTCGCAATTCGCAATCTTGACTTGTGTTGGAACCATCTGCATGTGGATAGTCGACGGCTATACTATGCTCAGACCGCCCATCAGTACGCCTTACGCGAGGACTATCGCAGCTTGCCGGAAAGTTCGGGCAGCGCCTCTTGTCGATAAATACCTAGGTACTTGATAGCGCGTACCAACAACGCAAGCTGAGGATAGTCCGTCGAGCTGCACGATGTTCTGTTTCAGACGTCCGCAGTCGACTCCGTAGCAGAACACAGACGCTTCATCCGAACACACTGTGCTTATTACAGGACAGGCTGCCTCTTCTTGCTGCACGCGTCGTGGATACTCAGTATTGGGAATGCGCGCCGCCATGGTCTGATTAGGCATTTGCCACGAGTTCGACATGCTGGACCGTTCTCGCTTAGCCACCCTCGCTCCTGCGGCATCACGCAATTGGCCTGCCACCAACGTGTCTTGCAGACCTTGGGTGCGTGAAGGATTAGACTTTATTGAGCAGAAGAACCTGGGCATGACGCAACAATCGACGCCATTCATTCATTCATTCATTCATGGAATATTAGCGGCAATCCATTCAACTACCGGCTCTCTACACGTGCGTACACACCGCCCAGACGGATCGTTCCCACCGGCATCATCTGCAACCTAGGACACAACGGTCCGTCACGAGACATTCGACAATCAACTGCCTCTCTCGCATCTATAAGCTTGCGTCGCTGCAACCGAGATGCACTACCAAGAACACAACATCATCCAACCGACCACAACGTCGCAGATATCAAACCAACCTGGAGTGGCCGTCTCGGCCACAACATCGCCTGCAAAGAGCCCTTTCGCCTATGATGCGCCTGCGTCGTTGCTGACGTCTAATACTGACTAATTTGTGACTGTGACGGTATGCTAACAATCCACCAGCAAAATGTTTATCGGCGGTCTGAACTGGGAGACAACGGAAGGTATGCGAACCTTGACATGCATCTCTTGCGCATACATCACACTATCAACCCCTACCATGGCCACTATACTAATCTCCCATAGACTCACTCAAGAACTACTTCACCCAGTTTGGCGAGGTCAGCGAATGCACCGTCATGCGCGACTCCGCGACTGGCCGCTCTCGCGGGTTCGGCTTTCTTACCTTCAGGGATCCTAAATGTGTCAACACTGTCATGGTCAAAGAGCACTACCTCGATGGCAAGATTGTATGTGATGTTGTGCCGCCCTGAGCGACAAACTAACGAAGCCATAGATCGATCCAAAGCGAGCTATCCCCAGAGAAGAACAGGAGCGAACCAGCAAAATCTTTGTTGGCGGTGTCAGCCAGGAAGCGACCGAAGAGGATTTCACAAACTTCTTCAAGCAGTTCGGCCGCGTTGTCGACGCCACCCTGATGATGGACAAGGAAACAGGCAGGCCTCGCGGATTCGGCTTCGTTACCTTTGACGGCGACGCAGCAGTCGACGCAACGCTGAAGCAGCCACTTCAGATTCTTGGTAAGCCCATTGAGGTGAAGCGCGCCCAGCCTCGTGGCAACATGCGTGACGGCGAAGATGATAAGAAGTTTGGCCGCAACAAGTTCGGCAATCGCGATGGAGGTAACAATGGAGGCTACGATAACCAGAGTAACCAGCAACAACAAGGCGGAAACGCCGGCATGACACCCGCCATGATGGCTCAGTACTGGCAGCGCATGCAGCAATACTTCCAGCAGATGCAGCAGCAACTCGCTGGAGGTGGCGGCATGCCTGGCGCTATGGGAGGCATGGGTGGAATGAATCCCATGCAAATGCAGCAAATGCAGAACATGCAGAACATGATGGGAGGCATGAATCGCGGGAACGGCAGCCCGAACCCACAGAACATGCAAGGCGGCATGAACCCATTGCAGATGCAGCAAATGCAACAGATGCAGCAGATGCAGCAGCAACAGATGATGCAGCAAGGCGGCGGCTTCAATGGCGGCAACGAACAAGGTATGATGGGCGCCGGATCTCGTCCAGCGTACACAGCTCAAGAACAACTAGCCTTCGAACAACAAAAATACGAGCAACAGCAAGCCCGGCGTCAACAGCAGTCAGGTGGATATGGAGGTCAGGGAGGACCCACGAGTTGGGAAGGCATGTACGACGATGCTCCTCAGCCCTCCATCCCATCTGGCCCTGGCGGCGGCCGCGGTGGCTTCAAGAACCAGCACAACAACCGTCAGCGTCAAGGCTCCTCGCAGCCCCCTGCCGGTCCGAGCGCCGCTCCCATCAATGCGCCCACGGGCCCTAAGAATGCCGGCAAACCTGGCGCGAACTACCGTGGTGGCGGTAGGACCAACAACTTCCGACACCAACCCTACGGCGGCGGTCGCGGATAGGACCCGCAAGGTAATCTTGGTGGAGGGCTCTTCTCTGATGAGGAAGATGTGGAACTTTAGTCCCGAGTGCGAGATATCAAGGCGACGCTTGAACGGCATGAACGCCACTGGTATCTTTACCAGCAGAGCTGTCACTTACTACGCACTGTCGACATGGACGGGCTTGAGAACATCTTCGGCATGTGCCGGCACAGCGGGCAAGACTAGACGTCCGGTATGCTTATGGTGTAACGTTTTCTTTCTGAGCTCAAGAGGCCTCATTCCACAGTCAGTTCTGCTTTCTTCGGCAACATGTCTTTATTACCACTCTTATGGCGTTGACTTCGATGGCGCTTGCAGGTTTATCCGAAAAGGTTTCACCGAACCGCCCCAACCATACTTCAAAGGTTCCCAATGGGGAACTTCAAAGATTCCCAAAGGGGAACAAGCATGCATTAGTTCTGTAGGATACCGGTAGTCTAAATGCGAGTGATCGGAAAAAAAGCAGTGTGCATATGTCTTGCATATGACTGGTGAGACAACCCTCGTGCCCTCGATCTGCGATCGATCGTTGAACAACAAGCACGTGGTGCACATGCTATCCACGGGTAACACGACACCTGTCTTTCCAAAAACGATGTAGCACTGCATCTGTCTTTCCAAGTTCACTTGGTTACACAATAACAAGATGGCAAGTGGAGCCGACTTCTCGTCCCCGTGGGACTATATTATGGCACCACCATGAATGCGCTCCCCACGCCTTGACACGTATTGCTCTTCTGACTCAATCTAACATACCAAGATCCAGAAAACGCCCATCTCGTTCCAGTTCTCCTTACAAATAAGAGCCAGACCTACGTCATTCTATCACTGCCAACCGCCTGGGGTAGCAAGGTACTCCTGTCACTGGCTCGCCCAACAGCAGTGACTGCGGAGACGTTTGCTTTGCAGGTGCAACTTCTGTCTCCATTACTCGAGATGGAGGTACCACGCGCCGCCTAAGGCGTCAGTAAAAGCAACGCGGACTTCGTTGTCTCATGATGCAGTCCGTACACCGCCAGCCTTCACCCACAGCATTCACCACACCGATTCCGATCGGTCTTCAAGTGAAAGCAGAAAAAGCTTTACTATAAAAACCCCGAGCGGGCATCTGGAATTAAGCTTCTCACACACGTTTCAAAGCATTCCATTCTATATACTTTTTAACAATCGCTATGGCTAGACTTGCCTTCTTAACTATACTTATTGCAGCAATATCGTCTGCCCGAGCCGCACTTCCTGCCTACAAGATACGCGGCGTGAATCTTGGATCTCTTTTCATCGTCGAGCCATGGATGTCGAACGACACATGGGTAGGCATGGGTTGCGGTAATACAAAATCCGAGTGGGATTGCGTATCATCTCTTGGCCAGGAGAAAGCGAACGCTGCTTTCGCGAAACACTGGGACACGTTCATTACAAAAGATGATTTCCAAGCGATGAAGCAGTACAACTTGAACACAGTGCGCATACCTATTGGTCACTGGCTTGTGGAGGAGACCATCGCGCAGGGCGAGAATTGGCCAAGAGGCGGCATGAAGTACCTCGACAAGGTTGTTGGAATGGCAAAGGACGCAGGGCTGAATGTTATACTGGATTTGCATGGTGCACCTGGCGGGCAGGTGGCGAACAATGCATTTGCTGGACACGTGAGTATATCATCTGATGCTTGAACCCAACATGGACACTGACACTTCCACGCAGACATACGATACCGCAGGCTTCTACAGTCTTGCCAATTACGAACGTACATACACCTTTCTGAACAACATCACAGAGCGCGTCCACACGAATCCAGCCTACAGCACCACCTTCATGCTCGAGGTCCTCAACGAGCCCGAGCCCAACCACCCGGACTTGGTTTCCACGTATTACCCACAAGCGTACTCTCACATCCGGGCCGTCGAGTCCGATCTCAAAGTCGCCCAAGCAAGCGCTCTGACCATCCAATTCATGGACGACACCTGGGGCGCGGGCAATCCGCGCGAGAATCTGCCCCGTCGCGCGTCCAACCTGGCTTTCGACAACCACCGCTACCTGGCCTTCTCGTCCACGACCGCTACTAAAAATGACTACCTGAGAACATCCTGTAGCGACGCGTTCCCCTCCACTACTAGTAACAAGCCTCTCATCATCGGAGAGTGGAGTCTGGCCGTCAAGCAGGACAACGAATGGAGCGACGAGTTCTCGCCCCTGAAAAGCGAAAACCACGCATGGTACCAGCAGTGGTGGGCTGCGCAGGTACGAGCATACGAGAAGGAGCAGGGGTGGGTGTTTTGGAGCTGGAAGACTGAGTTGGTTGACGACTGGCGATGGAGCTACAAGGGGGCTGTGGAGGCGGGTATAATCCCAAAGGATTTCAGCAAGATCGAAGAGTTAGCGAAGTGTTGAAGTAAAATTAATCTCAACAGTTGAGAATGGAGTTGTGACACATAGAGCGTTCGACAGCTCGTGTCCATGTATGTAGTCGCATTATTTACTGAGGCATACCTCATTTCCCATATCTATACATCGATCATCCACCAACCTCTAGTCCATGAAAGAACCACGCCTATTTAACGCTTGGCTTGTAACCTATTCCCATTCGCCAATTGGGCCACTGCACTAACCAGACAGTAACCTTGATCTTGAACTTCAAAAACCCGGACGCCAACGCTAAAACGATAACAATCGGACAGACAACGAACCAAACTATGCACAACTTGAGGATGTTCTACCACATCAAGCCTGCTGACAGTATCACAATGGCGAGAGTGCAGATATATACTTGGGTGCTCATAGAACCAGGCCAGAGGCGAGGAGCGGGATTGGCTTTCGGAACAGGGGGAGCGGTCTCGGCAGCGTTGTTCTGAAGTGCGAGATCACCACTGGTCTTGACAGTTGAAGTGGGCTGCGCAGCGGCTTCAGTAGCAGGAAGCTGAGTTACAGGGGCTTGCATCGTGCCTGAATAAGAGGTGTAGACTGTGGTGAAGCCTCGTTCGTCGTAGCCAGTCCAGACTACAGGCTTAGAATCGCCAGATGAAGCCAACTGTGAAGCTGCAGGCAAGGGCGTAGAGGAAGCGAGAGGGGATTGCTGCAATACACTGTTAGCAAATGGTTCGAGAATTTCGGAGGGTGCACACTAGGCTTACTGACAGGAGCTGAGCTGGGTGGAAGGACTTTGCCTGAATCAGAGACAGTCCACCCGCTCGGAAGCCCGGGGTAGTTGCCAAAAGTAGGCTGAGGAGTCGGCGAGTTGGTACCTGGAATCCAGGGATACACACTCGGCCGCTCGTAGTCCGATGAAGTTCTGGAAGGAACGAATGGCAGAGGAGCACCGCTTGCAGTAGCAGTAATCTGAGGCGAATCGCTGTTGAGAGGCTTCTTGCCACCCGAATAAATGACACCGCCGTTTGATTTGATCGACTGCCACGTGCCGCTGGTGTCGCCGTAGCTGTATGAACTTCCAGTAGAGTAATCCTGAACTTTGAGGGACTTCACAGTCATGGTGAAGGGACCGTCGCTGTAGTCGGTGGGACCTCTAGCCCACTCGATAGTACCAGGAGGGTTGGCTGGATCGCCACCTGCCCAAGAGCCAAACTTGATTTGCATAGGCGTTTGAGGGTACTGATTCTCAGCGTTGGCAGGCTCGAGAGTGCGAAGGGTCTTTCCATCGATCTGCCAAACAATCTGTTCAGGAGTCCATTCGATACTGTATGTCTTGAACCCGGTCTGGCTACCAGCGTCTGCGTGGAAGGCGCCGCGGTTGTAGGATGTGGTTCTATAGGACTTAGTATATTATATCAGTAATGGAGAGTAAAGATCTATTACTTACTGCCCCTTGCCGAAAAAATTGGTTTGGACCTCATCTGGGTCCGAACCAAGCCACTCCCAGTCGATCTCGTCAAGGTCGTCCGATTGCATGACGAAACTGCTGACTATGCCTGCTCCGGGCGCGGCCTTCAGAACCACCTCGACTTTGCCAAACATGATGTACCACTTCGAAGTGAGCTGTGGTGCATCGCCAGACTTGGAGATGGTGAAGGAGACGCCGTCTTTGCCATATGTGGGGTTCGATTGCGGCGTGAAACTATCGGATGCTGAGGTGAAATCGATGTTGACGGTGCGGGCCAATGCGGAGTCTGCTGGGCAGTCTGTCCGTACTGTGGGATTGCAGTTGGTGTATGTCTGTGCAGTAGATGGGGCAATGAGACATGTCGCCGATGCGAGAGCCGCCAGAGCTCTTATTGTGGAGCGCATGTCGAGTTGTGTGGAGGTGAGGGGGAACGATCGATGCCAACTAAGGCTGCCGCGTGGTCGATGTAGCACAGGTGTAGCGATAGATATAGCAGGGACGAATAGTGACTGTACTGCTAGCTATGTGAGTGAAGGTATAGTACAATGGTGGTATGCTGTATGATGTCCCGCGCGGGTGTGAGGTGGAGGGTGAATGGTGTAATGGTTGTGATGCCCTGCAGCCCGGCAATTATAAGCTGACAAGATTACTGCCCAGCGCCAGCCATCCTGCATGCTGCGACCTACGTGTTAGTCGATAATCAAGGCCCAGAAGCGCGGCACGCTACTTGGTGTGCATGGGTGTTGAACATTATGACGAGGCTGGGGTCGTGTAGTCGCCTTGGTTACAAACGAAGAGGCTGGGAGCCAACCTCTTCATCGCTCCTACCACGCACTGGCATCAGCTGGCCGTCGATCTTGAGAAGTGGCAGAAGATGACTATGACGCCATTGCGATGGAGATACCATGGCTTTGGAGACTGTGAACGGTTTGCTAGAGAGTGTTGTATCCAGGTTGCGCATGTGTACTGATGGGTGCATGGCGCTGGCGCCACAGCTCGAAGCGTGTCAGCCACATTCCGAAACCGCTGCAGTGGCGCATGTGGACCCCTCAACACCATGAATCAAATCCAGCCAGACCTTTACGAGGCTCAATTTGGACATCGCTGCGCCCGCAGACGATTAGGTACCACCCAGATCGCCAGTAGCGCATCAGCCAAGGAGACCCTGCATACCGCCGCACGGGAGGATTCTAACCCTCTCAATTCTCTTATTTAGCACTTCTGAGTCACGAGGGCACTATACAACGCTCGCCAGGTTACGAGGTCTCAACGCCAGGATCTCCTGAAGCAACATCACACGGACAATGTCTCTCACAAACGCAACACCGCTAGACATCGCTCAATCAGCCAGGGAAGGCTCGAGAACACTAGCTGTTCTGAAGACCGAGCAGCGCAATGCCGCATTGACTGCGATCCACAAGGCGCTAGCAGAAGGCAAAGGCGACGTCCTAGCAGCCAATGCTAAGGATCTTGAGGCCGCCAACAAAGCTGCAGCTGGCGGAGCACTTAGTGCCAGCTTGGTCAAGAGGTTAGATCTGGGGAAACCAGGAAAGTATGAGGATATGCTACAGGGCATTCTTGATGTGGTGGAATTGGAAGACCCGAGTATGTGTGCTTGAGCAGGAGCCCTGTTTGAGATCTTCAATTGATCAAATCCAAGCAAGACCTAACATTGCTCAGTCAACAAGACCACCGCAAAGACACTGCTCGATGACAACTTGACCCTTTCACGCATCACCTGCCCCATCGGTGTTCTTCTCATCATCTTCGAGGCCCGTCCGGAGGTCATTGCCAACATTTCTGCACTGGCTATCAAGTCTGGTAACGCAGCTATCTTGAAAGGCGGTCGGGAGTCCAGCCACAGCTTCGCAGCGATTGCGTCCATCATCTCACAGGCCCTGTCATCTACCGCTGTACCCTCCAGTTGCCTGCAGCTCGTCCAGACTCACGATGTAATTGCCGACCTTCTGAAGCTAGATACTTACATCGACCTGTGCATTCCTCGAGGCGGCAATAAACTCGTGCGCTATGTCAAGGATTCTACTGCTATTCCCGTTCTAGGTCATGCAGATGGCATCTGTTCGACTTACTTGACGAGCGACTATCCTGCCGAAAAGGCCGTTAAAATCATCGTTGACGCAAAATGCTCATACCCAGCTGGTTGCAACGCCACCGAGCAGCTCATCGTCGACGAGGCTGCGCTCAGCACCACTCTCCCCATTGTCGCAGAAGCTCTGCTCAAGAAAGGCGTGTCCCTTCGCTGCGACCCATCTTCTCTGTCGGCGCTTCAGGGCAGCCTCGAAGCCCACTCATCTGCTCTGTTGCAGATTGCGGGTCCAGAAGACTTTGACACCGAGTTCCTTGACTACACTATCGCCATCAAAACAGTACCTTCCGTCGCTGAAGCAGTTTCGCACATCAACGCCCACGGCTCGCACCATACCGACGCCATCCTTACCAACAATGACTTCGTTGCACGCTCTTTCCTTGCGGCTGTTGACTCGTCGTCTGTGTACTGGAATACATCCACTCGCATGGCTGATGGCCAGCGTTACGGTTTCGGTACCGAGGTTGGTATCTCTACAAACAAGATTCATTCGCGTGGTCCTGTCGGACTTGAGGGACTTTGCATTTACAAGTGGGTGATCGTGGGCGATGCGCAGGTCAGCACCGAATATGGCGCAGGCGGAAAGCAGTGGAAGCATCAGAAACTCGCTGTTGGCGACGAGGAGAGTGTGGCTCAAAACGAGGAAGAGATGGAACTACTGAGAAAGTTCCGTGCTAGCAAAGGGCAGTAGGGAATGACATCGGACATGATGGACATGTTGGCTGCGTCTCCCAGCAGTCAGTTAATTGGCCCTTGCACAAATACAATCAAGAAACAGCAAAGATCAGATATCATCGGTGATTTGTGTAGCCACCTGGATTATTATCCTTTATGCCCAACTAATTCCTCAGAGCTGTGGAAAAGCATTGGATGTGAACGTAGGTGTGAGACCGGCAATGGCACAGATTCTGGCCCGCTGGAGCACAACTGCCTCTATGCAAGAATACAGATGCAAGCCGAAGACTTCCTATTCCGCGAGTACGGTGATGGGAGCTATCCATATTTCCTTCACGCACGCAATCACGTCCCATACCACGTACTCACCACCGACAAGAGCATGTGTAAAATCTTACTTTATACCTCAACTCGCTCGAACCCCTAGCAATCAGGCACCACCACATCATCTACCAGACTCAACCTCCTTCCGCGGCCGAACACCAGTCGATCACCATCACCAACTTCCACATGGAATCTGTCCACTCCGACCACCCACGCACAAAGGACAGATCACAGACACTACAATCTCGCCATTTGCCCAGTGCTCACACGCGATGATTCACCATCTCGCGGTCCTTACATCTCGGTGGGACCCGCTGTAACACGCGTCTGGCCCGTGTCGGTCGGGCCGTTGAGCGATCATGCGCGTTGTTTCACAGCGCACAAAACAAGGCGAGATGTCGGCTCCAAGGGCTGTCTGTGCAACAGGGGACATTCATGCAGGTCACAATCGACCAGGGGTACCGCGGAAACTAGCTGCTAACGAATGACGTCGCAAAAGCTTGAAAACAGCGGCGCAGAAATTGTGGGACGGTGGTGTCCAGGTGGGGCGGTTTGTGTAGGAGGTTTACATTGGAGGCGCACATAAGGTGCACATAAGGAACAGGTAATGAATTGACTAGAATTGTGCAGAGATGAGTGAAGATGTGCAGATAGTTGTGTGCGCGGGAGCATGATTACTTATGTAGTTGGGGATGGTGTTGTTTATGTAGAAGGTGCGTTGTCTATTGCGATGCTTCTGTAGAAGCGCCTGTTCTAGCTAAAGACATGGTATGAACTCGATCAGCGTACGCTTACTGTCTAACAAAAAGACCTCGCACGCAATGCGAATCCCTGCCTGTTCCTAAACCCCAGATGCTGCTATGTGGTATCCTATAATGTCCCAAAGTCATGTTCACTCGTCAAAATCGAAAACCGAAAATTGTTTACTCCTGCTTGTTCAGATAGTTCTGGCCAACCTTCTTGTAGATCTGTGCACCGTCCAGAAGGCGGCGTTCCTCGTTCTTGCGGCCGTTGACAAAGTCGGGGTAGTTGAGGGTAAGCTCAACGGCGCCGTTGACGATGGCGTCAACAGCCTCGACACCCAACATAAACGAGTGGTCCTGGTTACCGACCTCATAGCGCCATGAACCAAAGCGACCACGTGAGTAGATACCCTTCTCCTGGAGAGCAGGCAGCAGCTTCGTCAGGACACCCTCACGCTCAAGCGAGGGAGTGGGGTAACCGTGGTCGAAGCGACGGTGGTAGGTAGAGACGATCTCATCCTCAGGCTTGATCATCTCAGTGTTAATGAGACCCTGGATGCAGTCCTTGAGCATGTTCTCCTGGTCAACAGGCTTCATGCTAGACTCGGAAACCTCCAACATGATGGACCAGTAAGGTCCTTCCTGGGGCTCAGTGGACTTGGGCTTGGAGCCGTCAGCGAGCTGCTGTGTGGCCAGCTTGACGTCCTTCTGAGGCTGGTTGTAAGGCGAGTGAGTCTATGGGAGATTAGTATAGTGGCCATGGTAGGGGTTGATAGTGTGATGTATGCGCAAGAGATGCATGTCAAGGTTCGCATACCTTCCGTTGTCTCCCAGTTCAGACCGCCGATAA
>Ga0115846_100753_pt1 | contig 16209 bp, 11 predicted proteins | sample InSIn5gowninarea_2_FD_83860 | JGI IMG/M metagenome (GOLD analysis project Ga0115846, IMG submission 83860)
ACGGCTTTAGCGAGGATTAGGCTAACGGCGCTAGCGTAGGAGAGGCTATCGGTAGCGCTAGCGAAGAAGAGACTAGTAAGGAGGCTATAGGAGGAGGATAGCGCCGTAGTAGTCGCTAAAGAGGAGGTAACGGTCGATTTACTAAATAACTACTATTAATTCGTTAATTTTAATATAACTATACTATAAGAGTTACTACTATACCTAAATTAACTACTTTATCCACGCTAAATTAGGTAATTGATAGTACTAGGGGCTAGAATTGTATATTCGTTGATTTAGTACAAATCGCTAGTTGGCCAAAATGTGATATTCTACGGTGGTGGCGGATAGCTAGTTACCGCACACCGTACATGTCCACTTCTGCCTAGCTCGGCTTCGATTGCTTGTTCGCAGGCAATACCCATGTCTCTGAATTGGATAATTTACAACGGCTTCTGATTTGCCATGAAGGCGAGCACGCCTGTTCATACAGTAACGTACGCACGAGACTAATATTTCCGATGCAGAAAGAAACCCCAGAACTCCGTCCTCATTATTCATTGCATGCCACGGCCCATGGCCTGCCCATTGATCCATCCTTCGAGCCCGTGCGCCATTCGAAGAAAAAGCAGGCCAATACAAAGTCCTCCACGTTCTCCTCGTGTTCCTTGACGGGAAACACAATCAACCACCGAAACCGTACAGCGTACGTCCCTGGCGCTTAAGAGCATAGACGACATCAAGAGAGGTGACAGTCTTGCGCTTGGCGTGCTCGGTGTACGTAACTGCATCACGGATGACACCTTCGAGGAAGGTCTTGAGGACGCCGCGGGTCTCTTCGTAGATCACTGTGGTCGTAAATGTTAGCACTAGTTATCTTGGGGACGTGATTGGTAGGACAAGTGCCAAAACTCATCTATAGACCTTGTGCTGTGCGCAAGACTGTCGGTGTGGAGGATGGAGGGTAAAACTCACTGGCAGAAATGCGCTTGACGCCTCCACGACGAGCAAGACGACGGATAGCAGGCTTGGTGATGCCCTGGATATTGTCGCGAAGGATCTTGCGGTGGCGTTTGGCACCGCCCTTTCCGAGACCTTTTCCGCCTTTGCCGCCTGCATGGTGATGGTGTTAGCGCAAGCATGCAATGATGAGGGGATGAATGCTTGGAATGTGTGCTGTGTATAGCATTTGGTGAAGGTAAGGGAAAGGGATGATCATGTGACGTGACACCATAGAGACCGCGTGCGACGCGACTTTTAGTGAAGCGACGACGCATGGCCCACAGTAATGGAGGAGAGGGTAGATGAGGGTACTTACGTCCAGTCATGATGAATTAGTTGTTGTCGAAGAGCGAGCTTGATGAAGGGAAAGTAGTTTGCTGATGGATGGAAAGTGGTGGCGTTTTATGATGCGAAAAGTAAACTAGCAAATAGACCGGGCCCAAAATGTAGAAAAGAAGGCGGACGGAGTGGGTTTATATAGGAAGGAAATGACGGTCGAGATCATGGCCGCCTAACTTTACTTTGTTTACAACGCGAGCTAGACTGATTGGGACACGGCAGCAGTGCAGGAAGCGAGACGAGGGGCGAGGGCGAGGGGAAGGAACACGGAAAATGCAAGAGCAAATTACAAAAGTCCTGGATTGCAGCAGCTTTCGCACTCGTAGATTGGCGACCTTTTTGGCGGGGGGAAGTTTGAAACCTCTGAAATCCCAGTATCGGGACGGAATAATGTTATGCCGGCGAGGGTCTGAAAGTCTAGAGATTCTCCTTATAGTGATTATACAGGCGCTCTATTTGTAGCGATACTGTACATGCGACTATTAGTCCTAGCTTCGTCCCACATAAAAGCGTGTAAGAGTCTCCACTTCCACAGAGTCTTGACGACCCTCTCCGTCCTAGCCTATGAGACCTCTTCGTGCTCATGACACGGTCATCTTCGTCTCGACCTGAGGTGTTCTCTTGCAGAGCGAACCAGCCTCCAGGCCAAGAGCCATTGCCATTGCACTTGTCCGTTTCGTCTCTGCAGGTGACACTCAAGAGGCCCAACGACAGTATGACACGGGTCCAGCAGCACGAGAACCTATTGCCGTGATTCCAGCCCGTAGCTCCCGCCTCTCGCCCCTTTCACGCCTCCGGTACGCCGTCACGCCTCTTCTTCATGTTCGTGTGCAGCGGCTCAGCTGAGATGCTCGCATCATCTCGTTCACTCTGTGTATGTCGCTGCCTTCCCGTCCAAGGTCTCCTGCCTCATAGCATGCGCCAAGGTCTTCGTCACCTCGACATACCCTTCTCCGGCCTCGTTTATCTTATTCAGCAGACTGCTCGATGCCTGCTCCGCGCCATCCATAAAGTCGTCCACGATTCCGCTATCCCTCACGGAACCCGCTCCGGTAAGGACGCTGCTGGCAGATGGTGCGACTGTGGCAGAGAATGCATCCTCGGCTTCTGAGCTGAGGGCGCGGGCTCTGGAGAGAGCTGGTGATGGATAGTCGGCAGGCGTCTCGATATGATCTGAAACTGAGGAAGTTGTGGAAGCCGCAGAAGCAGGACCGTTCGAGAGTGCGGATAACCCACTTGGCAGGACCGCCGCAGCGGAGGACTTCGCACCGTCCAAGTATCTCAATGCCGAGTCAACCACATTGGTTTGCGCTGCAGAAGCTTGCGAGGAGAGTGATCCCGCTGATTCCGCTGCCGCAGAGGTGATGCGTCCTGAAGTGGACTGGGGAGATCCGATCATGCTGGAGATGCTTTTGGAAGCCTGCGAAGCCGCAGATGCCGCGTTGTCAACAGCGGATGAGACACTCTCAGCGGCTGACTGCGACGCACCGACGAGCACTTCCGAGGCGGCAGAGGGAAGGTGCGCGACGCTGTTGCTTACGACCGATGCCGCGCTTGACACTGAGGACCGAATGCTGGCACCGGTCTTCGAAGCGTCCGATATCAACGACTCGACATAGCCCTGTTCCGTCGTCGAACCAGCGATACTGCTGATCTTCTGCATAATCTTCTGTCCCATTCTTGCGGCTGCGGCGGGAATCTGCCTCGTCTCAAAGTCATCACTCGTGTCCTGGGCGTAGATCTTCCACGTCGCGACATCCTTCAAACGCGCAAGCTCCTTAGCTGCATCCTCTGCAATAGCCATGCCGGTTTCCTCCACCTGTTCAGCCTCGCGTCTGGCACTCGCGAGGCCTTCGTGGTCTTTGGCGACCAACTCTACCTGGCTGCGCCACTCGTCAAAGGTCTCTTTGAGGTTGTGGTATTCAGCCCAGTCATCGTATGTCACATGTTCCAGCGACGCCCATCGCATGCCGATTTCCTGGAGCCCGAGGTCTCTAATACCATCCATGACATTGAGGGTAGAGCGTGATGCGGAATCCACTAGCGACTCTGTTTGTTGATCAAACTCGACCTTCCAGGATCTCAGGTTTTGTGCCTTCTCTTTCACTGACTTGCCACTCGAGCGGATCGACCAACGTACACCTTCTATGGCAGACTCTTTGTCCTCATCGGAAGCATCTTGAGCCAAGCCGTTGACGGCCACTATGATCGCAGCCTTCAGATCCTTGATTACATCACTCGATGCTTCTTCAAGCTGAGTTACCAACGCGTGGGCTGTTCCTTGCACCTGGCCTTCTATTTGACGTGTAGTGATCTGAGCAATGCGGGCAGCGAGGTCCTCCGAACCTTTGTCGGCAGCTCTTTTGAATTTGGCTTGCCATCTATCCAGATCAGCCGTGGCTTTTTCTGATGCTGACCCGTCACTGTCGGCGGTACTGGATGGCGCGGTGGCAATCGGGACTGTAAGTGAGCTCGTCTGTGTCTCGGACGTTGCAGTGGTGGGCATTACGGAAATCGCAGAGGAGATGGCTGTATTGGCGACGTTGTCCAAGGACGAAACAATCGACGTACTGGACATTTCAGATGAAGGCGGCAGGTCCTCGTGAATTCTGATGAAATTGATTTAGTCACTTTAGCACTACATATTCTGGTACGAACTCACTTACACAGGGGTGTCTTCTATTATCGACTCTAGGCTCTTGCGGTCCCGGTAACTACTAAGCCTTTCTCGGATCTTGGACACTTGAGGTTCCACATTTCGTCCATAGAGAACACGAAGAGCGGGCCAGATTCTTCTCGTCACGAAAGTGAGCCCTGTTTCTCCAGCCCAGAGAGTGTAAGGATACGCCACTTCGATAGTCCAACGGTATCCCTGTTCGTAGGTCTTGTGGACATGAGGCAGCAGTCTCTTGAAGGAAGGGACAACGATGGTGTGGTATTTTTGGACTGCGTTGTTGCTCGCTCGCTGTAGCTGAGGGTAGATGGATTCTCTAATTGTTAGAACACTAGGCTCCAGGTGTGTCTGGTATTGCGCCCAGGCCCTTGCTGTCAATTCGTCCACTCGCGGCTGAACGACTCTGTTCCATTCGCCCTGGCCATATTGGCTGGTCTGGCTCACGAACAGCGCGGCATGTTTCTGGTACGTCGCCTCAGCGATACCAGCAGCCGGGGCGTACACCTTTGCATGCAATGCATCGGCGTATGGGCGTACAGTATCGACGTAGTTCGCAACGTATGTGTCGTAGTAGGGCTTGATGTAAGGGAGTAGCAGGTCCCGGTTATGCAGGTAGGTCTTGCAGATGGCTGGCGAGGTAACTGTGATGTCGCTGCTTGACCCTGGACACCTGAAGGTGATAGTTATGAGAGTGTACCATATGGCGAGCCTAAGAGACAGACATCAGGTTGCGATCTTTCCATAGATAAGAGAAGGTCATAAATCATACCGGCGCAGTATATTCAGTACTGAACCGGACAAGGTACGACGGCGCATGTGTGCTCCATTGGGAGGCATTTGGACTCCAGTCTCCGTTTGTATAAGTGGTTAAATAGGAAGTTTACAGATCCAACTGGTATGAGAGTTCCATTCTGAGTACACAGAGCCACAAGTCGCCAGCCTCGAGTCGTCCTTTGTCACATCTCGAAGCTTGGAAAGTGAGGCTCAAGGCAGCTCTGGTTTGACATGTGATTATATCGTCATGGCGCTTTGACCACATACAATACTCCGTACCACTCTTTCGACAAAAGACTCGCTTACCACTTGAACCGGCCACTTTGCCACTCTTTCTTTCGCAGCAAAACCTAGAAACCCAACCAGAACATCCGACCGCTTCCCCCGCAGTGGTATCCGTCAATCAGGATCACGACAACCTCGTCGCGCTCGAAATACTGTTCCCAACGCCTCGTGGACGTCGTCTTTTCTCGTAGACAACGTCCTTCCCCACGATCTGTACCATGCGTACATGAACTAGCGCGCTTCCCGGAAGTGTTCAAGCATCCGCACGCCTTTGATTTGGCACATCTAGGATTGGCAGATGGAGAGTGATGTTCGGCATCCAGACCCAGGCCCCGCACTGGACATCATGAACGATGCAATTTCGTCTCCACATTCAAAGAGCCCCGGCAAAGGTCAGGAAGATATAGACACATGTCGGATATGCCGAGGAGAAGGAACACCTGAAGAACCTCTGTTCTACCCCTGCAAGTGCAGTGGTAGTATCAAGTTCGTCCATCAAGAATGCCTTATGGAATGGCTGTCACACTCTCAAAAGAAGCATTGCGAACTTTGCAAAACTCCTTTTCGCTTCACGAAACTCTACCATCCTCAGATGCCCTCGACCTTACCTACGACAGTCTTTCTCCGTAGAGCTACCAACCATGTGATTAAAGGCTTCTTGACCTGGTGCAGGGCATTGCTGGTCGCATCTGTTTGGCTTTTTTGGCTGCCTTGGTCGATGCGCTTTGTCTGGTGGGGCTTATTCTGGATAGGCGATGGTGGTTGGATCTATAATGTCGGCACGGCTGTACGGTCAGCAGAGGTTCAACAATCATTGCAGGCTGTTACAGCTTTGCAAAGCAATTCCTCTATCGAGACAGTAGCGGCCTCGACTTCCTCGAATAGTTCGTCTTCGTTATCGTCTCTCCTTGATATACCTATATTTGGATCTCTACCACTCGTACGGTCCCTCGTGGCTCTTGCACCAGACGTCACCTTCTCTGGCCCTGCTATCAACATCACGTCATTGCCAGTAGGTGTGAGTAATCTCACCGAGGCAGAGTATGCCCACCATTCTCTGCTGTCCGGTATCTCTTTCTTCGACAACCTCACTTCCAATCCTGCATTCAACAAGTTGGTGACCGACATTCTCGAGGGGCAGATCATTACCTTGTCGGTCGTGGTTGCTTTCATCCTCGTTTTCCTCATTCGCGAATGGGTCGTCCAACAACAGCCAATGATCAACATGGGCATCAATGGAGGTGAAGCCCACGAAATTCGAGAAGTTGGCGGTCATGCTGAGCCGGCACGGGTTCCAGAAGAACAAAACGCAGTGGATGTCGTGCACGAGCCTCCTCTTGGTGCCTCTGTTGCTCTAGACTATACTGATGATCTGGTGCTTGCTGGAGAGGAGCACGTGGAAAAACTGGTCGCGGAAGTCATGGGCGCAGCACGCATGAATGATGATGTTATACGCGAGCCGCATGTATCAGCCTCACCGGTGGGAGCATTGGTGGACCTTGGGGACAGATGGCATGGCGGCGGGGAAAATAGCGATGTTTGGTTCGTGGCTTGTCCGACTGAAAGATTTCGTCGGGTGTATGTAACGGCCTTGACTACCGAATGATATCGTTGAATGAGTGTTCTTCTTCACTAACTATGTACCTAGCTAATCCTCCACATCCACTTGATAACAGCGATGTCCGAATAACACTCACCGTGGAGCAGAGCATCGCGCTGCCGTCCCATTTCACCTACCCAGTGACTGATCCCTCAATACCTCCCATTCCCCAAATCTCCATCGCTATCGCTCAAACTGTCCCTCCTCCCACCCATAGCTCCCCTACGGTACCCGGTATCCTTGCTCCCACGGCTCAGCTCCGGGATGTAGTGAGCATAAGTCCTCGTCCCCGTATCGCTCGAGCCCCCATCAGAGTACGCATCAAAAGAGCCAGGGTATTTAGGAGCATGCTTCCAAGGGCTGGACTGACGCGAGTGGGCTGCAGAAGGAGGATTGCTGCGGCGTGCGGGGGACTGGCGGCGGGGTGAGTCGTGGTGGGCGGTGTAGGGTCGGAGGGGTGCTTGGGGGCGGTAGGCGGCATAGTAGGAGTCGTCGCTGGGGTTAGCGGGGGCTCGGTGGTATTGGGAGGTATCGGGGATCGACGGTGACTGGGCGTGAGGCGCAGCTGGCCGGCGCTCTTGCTTCCTCGGCTGTTCGTACTGAGATGGTCGGCTCGAAGATGTCTTCTGCTCCTTGGCTTGTTTCTTCTCCTCTTTCTTCTCGCGCTTCTTCTCCATGTACGACTTCTTCTTTGGCGAAGCAGGCTTTGGTCTCAGAGGCTGACGGGAGAGATCGGAGCCGATGATGTCAGAAGCGACATCCGAGCGGTCGGTGTTGGAGAAGTCGAAATGACTTCCATCGGCCGGTCTGTTCATGCCACCCACCCTCGCTGGCTTCTCGTGTCGATAGGCTCGCACATCCTCGTCACTTGGCTCTCTACCTTTCGCATGAGGCCTTGACTTCTTCTCGCGTTTCTTCTCTGCTCTATAACCGTAGTCGGTAGGCTCGATCTTCTCATCTCCACCGTACTCCGTGAACGTCCCCGCGATGCTCCGCTGGCCTAATTTCGTGCTCTTCGTGGCATTGCTGAGAGTGTTTCCGTCCTTGTCCTTGCGTCGGAGAACAGTTGATTTATAGTCTTCCCAGTCAGTCTCCCGCCAGACGAAGCCGCCGTTCTTTGCCCAGAAGAAGAACCAGATCGATGCAACCACCATGCCTGCGCCGAGTAAACCGAAGAGGGCGAAGAATCCTTTATTGTTGATAGCTTCTGGTGGTTTGATGCCCTTCCCGGGCGTGTATCCGGTGGTGGCGCGGCGTGACAGAAAATGGAGCTGTGAGGAAGTTGTGTCATCGCGTCTGAGGAGCGAGGGCGAGATATGGGCGAGGGTTTCGGAAAGAGGTGAGAGGTGGGAAAGAGGCGCCATGGTGGAGATGTATGCGAGGGTAAAGAGAAGAGCTTAGAGCTCAGGCCGAAGCCCTAACTGATTTCTGGATGAGTGGCCTCGAAGCGGTGATAATTTGGTTGTCAGGTGAAAGTAGGTTGGTGTCAAGCAGCGAAGGTTGTGGTGACTTGGCCGGTACAGTGTTACAGGAAGCCGAGTTTGGGAATATGCACGCTTCTATCTTGAAAATTACACTCGTGGAGCAAGATCAGTGATGTGGAATGGATAAGTTCATGTGAAGATGATTCGAGGTTATTGAACGGGCCAGCCTCTTCATCCGTTTCCCAGCCATCCCCGCGAGTATCCAGGGTCCAATCCCACAAATGACGTGCCTTTGTTTACCGAGGGTTGCCAGAGCAGCAGGAAGATGCTGCGTGAGCCTAGCTCGGCGTTAATAATCGATCTCAAGGCATGGCATGCACCGTTCTGACTCCAACATGGACGCGCAACTCCAGCGTGTCTTATCTTGTATCTCGTTCAGCGTCGGATTATACAATGGTGAATTCCAAGCGCTCGGTGCCGAAAGCAAGGCAGTCAACTTCCACATCTTTCGATATGTTTCGTGCCGAGACGAGCGAGAGTATTTGACACGCGCGCGGATCGTAAGAGTCGCCATATGAAGAGGACGAGACAATAGGATTCAATGGATGTGAAAGAGCTCGAAAATACCTGCGCACTTTAAGCATTGCCAACGTACACCCGATATTATCTCGTGAGAATATTGCCGCGGGTCTTGGAGAACTTGATTGTAGGCCAAAGTCCGAAAGATATTTCGATAATCTCTCCCAAGTGAGCAATACTACAACATTGTCCTCGCTCGTCTACATAGCCACGAATCTGCTAGTTCCAATGTAGAGCTTGATTTGTGACAGGAGTTCTCAATTGCCTTGACTGTCTCTACTCTTGCTTATCTTTGTTCGAGTCCCTCATTTTCTACAACCGCCTGCTGTTTCGCAATCTTCGACCGACCATTGTATCTTGATGCCGTCCTAGGGCAACTGCATGAGAGGACTTGGCATTTCTTGTACGTTCCAATGGATGAGGTCGTCCGTGCCTGGACAGAATCGTGAAAAGTCGTCCTCCTCCTGGTGGCCAAAAAATCATGCTAAGGAACTCATGGTGATTGATGTTTGAGCTTCAAGGCTGCAAAACTGAAGAAACAGGTCTCCTTGAGCTCGTGGTTCAGGGCGAAGGGGGTAGTGTAAGTACGTACAACATGCCCAGCTTGTAGGCTCAACAGCAGGCATAGGCTTGCTTATAAGAGTGTAGGTAATAAGCAACATCCAACATTCAATACGCCCGACGAAGGCCTTCGGATCTCACCACAAGGGCTCTTCCCAAACGAGGAGCGAGGTGCAATCATGGTGCCCAGCAACCGAGCCAGATGACAAAAGTCGTTGCACCGCGAAAACCTCCAGCGCCAACCTGAGAAGCGTAACGATGCTTCGAAAGTCTAGACCTGCTCGATGTCCACTAAATTATAGTACAGAGATAGCTAAGCTTATCTCTAGGCGTTTCTGTGGTCAGGGCTGGTGCCTCTATAGTCGCTTTAGATATATCCTGACAATTCCAAGGGGCTAGTGACTTTGTCATTAAGCCTCGAACCTTTTGCACGGAAGGTCTGATCAAGGTGAAATTCAGGGAGAATATAACGGTACTCTTGGCGTCAGACAGCTGGTGGGTGCTCGAGGACGTCAGACCATCGCATAAACGACCACACATGTGCAGGAGCCCGTCTCCGATTTCTCGATACCAGCATCCCTTTCGTGATACGGCGGTGCCATGGACGTGGCTCATAACTGACTTCATCTTGCGACATTTCCTCGCAAGATTTGTGCATCGTGACGGCTAGGCCAAACGGTAAGATAGAGATCATTGATAGTATATTGATCCATATAACCTTTCGGGTTGCGGTGCTCCTGCCTGCGTCCTATACACGCCCATATCTTTCAAACCCTCAGCATCCCACAGCGCTCCCGGATTTCCTCGCCACCAGCGAAGTATTCCATAATTGTTGCGAAAGACCGAAACTCCTAACATGACCAGCCCGCAGACAATGCATCGTAGCGAGAAGCAAGAAAGAAAGACTTCACCACTAAAAGCCAGGTGGATTGATACGCTGGCTAACCCTCGTCCATTTGGGCAACTCTACAGTGACGATCAGCATACGCAAATCTCGTTTCCTCGCTCGAGTGCCGAAAGTAGCGTCCACATACTATGTATACCCTTCCGATACTTCTTTTCCTTTCTGTCGAAAATGGTGTACTTGTCCTTGGGCAGCATCTCCTCCTCCCTCGGCATCTCGTCGTTCCAGCGCTGCAGCTGCTTCGTGGTCATGCCTTGCCGGCTTAGCGCACTATTAATGGTCGCGACGACGGTGTCGACGAGCCGGAGGCGTTTTCTCTGACGTCGCTTCTGCATTGATGATAGTCGCCATGGTGTTTTCCTGTCCGTCCGATGTCAGCTGTGAGGGTTGACACACCGCGTCACGGGAGTGCGCACCATAGTAGTCCACCGTAAAGGCTAGCAGTTGCTCTAAAAGGTCCAAACATTGTCGCGATGAAGGTGTGATGCCGCTGGAATGATCACTGGCCCTTGTCGTCGATGTTCTATCACGGTGTGGTAAAGCACTACCTACATCCAGGCAGAATGCCCGACTTTGAGATATGGCGAGTCATGCTGTCAAATCAACAGCAACATCATGGAACAGGCGCCGCAAACGACGCGAAAGCCATGCAATGTCCTATTACTTCGCCATAATCGGCACAAAGGACAACCCGCTCTTCGAGCATGAGTTCGGCACGTCCAAGCAGGGCGGCGATGGCCTCCCGCACTTCCGCGAGGAAGCACGACATATGAACCAGTTCATCGTCCATAGCAGCCTCGACCTCGTCGAGGAAGTGCAGTGGACCACCGGTGCTATGTATGTTCCCTCCCTCCTCGCCCATCCCCCAAATTGTCACCAACATCCTGGCGACGTAGGTACCTCAAATCCATCGACCGCTTTTACAACAACTACATTTCCTGCTTCCTCACCGCCGCCGGCGCCCGCTTCATCCTCCTCCACTGCCCGGACCCCGCCGCAACGCACAACGCCCACCTGAACCCCCTTCCTAACCTCGCCTCCACCTCCACCTCCTCCGGCTTCTTCGGCACCTCTGCAGAGAAGCGCGCGTCCTCCTCGACTTCGAATAGCATCGCGTACAATCCTACGAGCCCGGCGGCCGAAGAGGCGGTGCGGCAGTTCTTTGCGGATGTGTATGAGAATTGGGTCAAGACGGTCATGAGTCCGTTTTATGTTGTCGATTCGCCGGTGACGAGTGGTGTGTTCAGGGCTAGGGTTGCTGCGGCGGGGAGGAAGTATTTGTGATTGTGACTGCTGGGTATTCCAGACTTGAGCGCCTACTTCGTGATTCGTGGCCCGGCCCATATCGTGACATTTATTGAACGGTATGTGGGGGCTTTGCAACGACCGAGCTTCATGAAGAGCCCTCTCGAGAAGCTCGGAGATCGAGAGGGAGTCCACCGACACCAGTCAGGAGTTAACCGCAGCCTAGTACACGGCAACAACGACCTGCTACAGGGGAGAAGAGCGGCCGTGAACAAGCCAGATGGGATTGAGTAGAACACAACCCTTCTGCACGACCAGCGGCAATCTTCTGCAAAAGGCGGACTTTGCAATCAGCTCCCCTCTTCGACGAACAATTTTCGAAGCACCGAGTCTCACCTAACGCAGCGGACAGCTCGAACCATGACGCGACAGTCGAAACACACGCTTCAGTGGGGTCACGTGAAGGGACAGCGCGGAGAGGAAGGGCCGTGGCGGGACGGGATAAATGATTTATACGTCGGTTATGTGCGGCTCTGTCTGTGAAGATCAGCGTGTTATTTGAGGGAGGCATTGCGGAGGGAGCCTCATATGTTAGTTGCAGCCGTATGTTCAAGGTCTGTGGAGAATGGCAAGCTATGACTTCTTTGCGCAGAGGGAAATATGAATTGCACAGACGGAACAGCTACGGGGCGACAGCTTCTTGTGATCAACTCACAATCATCATTCGCAGGTGTCAATAGAATGGTCAATTTCAAGTCAAGGATTATTCCTGTTACAAGGCCACTGTCACTCATCTCCAAGTTAATCCACCTTCTCGTACTGAGTCTCAGGAGCCCTGATCGGTGGCACAGGCGGCGGCTTCCTCTCTCCAAAGTTATGCAACCTCTCCCCAATCAAATACACCTCATCCCTGATCCTCGACCTCCATCTCCCCGCGGCCTTGCCAGCAGCCCAAAAGACCCAGAAACCAAGTCCGAGTGCCAACACGGCCGGATAGGCAAACCGCATCAGATTGACACTATCGAGCCCGGTCTGCCAACCCGACGAAGTCGACGACACCAGGAAACGCGCTGCGATCCAACCGAGCGGCGCGGGCACCACTAGCGCGCATACAGTCAGGATCGTGCAGGGTAGGATGAAGCAGCGCGTCGCGACGCCGGCGTTTGGGTTGTGCCAGCCGCGGGCGACGATGGTGCGGAGGGCGCGACTGGGCCGAGACGCGGGGTTCCAGAGGCAGAGGCGGATGAGGATGCGGAGGTAGAGGAGGCCGAGCGTCCAGTCTTGAAGGAGGTGGATTGTGTGGGCTTGGACGGCGGCCTGGGGTACATGTATGAGGGTGGTTGTCTTAGTGGTCATGGTCGCCAGAAGCGTGATGTCGGGGGTCTCCGAGTAGGCATGAGCTTGACGAAGAGTGAGGTAGGCGTGGAGGGGCATGATGAGATAAAATTCGAGAACGAGAGCGAGGAGGGAGGGGAACAGGATGAGGAGCGCCCCGTAAGTGTATGTGACGCGTAGTACTCGGGTACCGACAGCGTGGAGGGTGGCAGCGAAGAAAGACACGGACCGCGAGCCCTGGAGAGTAGCTTCCTTGAGGCGTTCCAGTGCTCTCTGGTATGAGGACCCTAGGTAGTAGGCCGCACCAAAGAAACAGACGCCGACGGAGAAGGTGTAGATGTCGTTGAGCTTCGTCTCCGGTTTTACAGCGAATGACAACGCCCACCGCCCGAACAGGAGCGGAGCGACTGTAAAACTCAACCCGGCCGCTGCCGTCAGAGCCCAGAGACAGAAAATGAAAAGTCCGATGCGGGTACGAAACCAAGGAGGGATATACACCTTTGTGTAATGGTCGTTTTCGGCGTCGTGTGCACTCTCTCCGTCGCCCAGCTCATCCTCGAGAAGGTTGTCGTCGGCATCCACCTCAACGAAGACGCTCCGGCCTTTTGGAATCCTCACTTGATCCGAGGCTGGAGCACGTACGTACCGGCCACTTCTTCTCACCTGGTCATCGTGCTCGTCAATCCCCTCCTCATCATCGTGCTGTTCACCAAAGAGGAATTGTGACAGTCGAAGAGCTCGTGCGCATTTGCGAAACCACCAATCGTAGATAGCATGTAGCCCCTTCGACGGTCGAAGGAGATGGACAACTAGCGGCGTGAGGGTGTTGTAGAGTAACAGGTCGATCGGAAACTCCAAGACCTGGGTTTGAAGAGACCATCGTATGGGGAACACACTGGCGAAGGCATACGCCACTGCCCAGACCACGCTGCCCATACACAAAATAACCAGCGCGCCATACACGAGTGCACTGAAGCCGATCTTACGGAGCTGCGAAGAGATTGATCGTTCCAGGACATCCCTGACAGGGTGGAATGTGGGATCGTCTGGGTCTCTAATGAAGTACAGGACTCCACTACGCACTATCTTACGACACATCGACACAAAGAGCGCGAAGTGGAACATGTAGCACGTCCCTACGAACCAATGGACGAAGCCAGAAGTCCATGGAGACGTCATCGTCAAGGCGAGGCGGGAGTGGATGGACGAGCCTTCGAACAGAGGTAAAGTGGCGACGTCTAGAAGAAACCCACAATATAGGGGGAAGAGGAGCATCTCGATACTGATGATCAGTATGACCTTCAGTACACCTCCTGCTTGCTGAAGCATATCTGAAATTATTCCTTCGATTCTTTTACCTTGCTGCGAGTTGGTGATTGGCGAACCCGCCTTGAGGTAGAGTGCTCCTGCACTCGCGAAGAATGCATATCCTGCGAAAATTGCGATCAAGCGGTCAACTGTACTCCATGGCGCCATCTTCCCATTGATTGTTGATGTGTGCAACCCTGCAGCAGTGTCAAAGACTGACATGGTAACCCCACTAGATCGGTATATCTCCGAAATCGAGACCAGCATAGCGGCAATGCCGTGCGGAGCCGCAGCAACTGAACGCAGTAGCAGGTCAGGTACTGAGGACAGCGTATCGACAGACCCAACTGACTGGCTCAGGGACCGAGCTTGGTCGAACACGAAGTATACTAGCGACCACGCTTGGTGTGAGGCCGTCGCGAGGTTCGTCCTGATTGCGTACAAAGCTGCATGCGAGCTCAAAGAAAGATGGTAGAAGTCGGAAGCTGTTGCGTCGTTCGAAGACATGAAATGCTCTGTCATTCTGACAAGAGCGGAATCCGCCACGTTGCCCATTGCTTTGCCAAACGCGCTATGTCCAGATATGCCCGCCAGAGTAGGGAAGACATGCCCTATTGCCATGGCTACCAGCCGCGTGATAGCGTCGACCCAGTAGAACACGATACTGCTGAGAAAGAGGCAAAAGTCGATTGCAAAGTTTGACAGACCGGATATCAACAACCATGGGGCCTTGAGAGCAAGCTGCAAAGGATTTGCAAGGAAGACAAGGACGACCTTGCCCCAGAGATATGGAAACCACACCGCACTTAGGACGGTGGCCGAAATGAGTACGGCGCAGAAGATGGAGTTTTGAATGAGACCTGTCAGTGGTCCTTGCATTCCGATCAATTCCATGATTCCTTCGAGGTCTTCTGCATCTTCAACGGCCTCGGCGTCGTTTGGAGCCAGATCAGCTTGAAGTGCATTCGCAGGGACCTCTGCATCTTGCTCATCATCATTGTCACTATCGTCGTCCTCTTCACCGATGTCTATTTGCGCATCCATGAATGGAATAAAAGGTGGCTCATCTGCGATATTCTGTACTACGTGTTCATCATTGATCTCTCCATACTGATCAGGCATAGCGGGCGCGAAATCGCCCCACAAGAAGTCCCAGAAACGATCCAAGAGACCTGGTCGCGGAGGATTTTCGTGCTCCGGATGCTCCATGTGATCGGGCAGGTTTTCTCCAGGCGCTGGTAAATGCGCTTGCTCCCCGGAAGGCATCGTATTGGTTTCGGTAGTGGGAATCGTGCCGAGTTCTGTCGTAGGTTCGTCCAACAGTGCTGAAGATCTATCAAACTCAGCTGCTTCATAAGCGTGCGCCATTTGGCGGTACTCCACCAGCGACGCTTGCAACGTTTGTGCTGGACTCAATACCTGCGAGGAATTTGCAGACATGATCTCAGGCGTAGACAAACGGTCCGCTGATCCGCCCTGCCTGTGACTTCGAAGCTGCTGCCAGCTCTCGCTACTGTCATCACTTTCCACGTCGCCCTGCTGGTCATCTGCAACACTGTTGGACAATATAGCATCATCTGAAGGCGCCGTATCCTCTTCAATGCTTCTCCGTATTTCCGTGGCTATCGACGATCTAGACCTTTCGGGTAGATGGGGCCTAGCCCGATATGACGAAGGTCCTGGCGTGGCGGGACGGTCATGGTCGACCCGCTCGCTATCGTCAAACTTGGATACGTTTCGTAAGATGATATCGTAGCGATTCCTAAGTTCTTCGAGCTCTCGCTGGTTCTGCTGAAGATCCTTTTGATCTGCCAGCAATTGCCGAGCAGTAATGGCCCATTCTGCAGTCCTATCATACCCATTACAGACACGTTCTTGTTGTTCCATCGGAACGTGATTATCGACAGCATGCTTGACACGATGTATTCTGTCTAAAAGTCGAGCCAAGGCATCAGGATCTTCGTCTTCCAGAGCTTTGGATGATGCCTTCTGGAATGCGAGTAAGGTTTGTTGCAGGTCTACCAGGAGCTTCGACCAGTCGTGGTCCACAAGCCGTGGCGGGCCTTCCCCACCAGGTGAGGCTGATACATGCGGCTCGCGTATAACATCATCATTCATGCGTGCTGCGCCCATGACTTCCGCGACCAGTTTTTCCACGTGCTCCTCTCCAGCAAGCACCAGATCATCAGTATAGTCT